>Ga0209526_10000566_pt1 | contig 24226 bp, 30 predicted proteins | sample JacPinW_OM2H0_M1_FD_188566 | JGI IMG/M metagenome (GOLD analysis project Ga0209526, IMG submission 188566) | Forest soil microbial communities from Algoma, Ontario, Canada - Jack Pine, Ontario site 1_JW_OM2H0_M1 (SPAdes) (version 2) | ecosystem: Environmental > Terrestrial > Soil > Boreal... | reverse complement strand
GGATACATGACTGCACCCGAACGCTTCGCGAAAAGGTCAGATTCTTTTCCCTTGCACCGCGGGCGCCGTCCATACATGGCACATAGCAGACCAGAGCCCATGCGGCGGCATGTCCGTAGCTGGCGAAAGCTGACGATGCATTGACCGCCGCTCCCCCGATCCCCTACTTCCTTCGCCCATGTTGTCACGTCCGCGTGCCTGCCCGGCGGGCTTCATCCACCAAGGCTCCACACCCGCCTTCCGGCGATCTGTGGGCCGCACGAGATTAGCACGAGGTGATCGATACTGGAGCCTCGGAAAGGGCCGTCGAGGCCGTGGGCCGGCGCGGGACTATAGGAGGTGGACGCCCTATGCAAGCGCGCCTGCCCGACAGACGATACCCGATATGATACCCGAAATAGAAAAATCTTACATTTCCTGAGAAAAATGCGAAGATTTCCATGAATTATCGTCATGCATTCCACGCCGGCAGCTTCGCCGATGTCATGAAGCACGCCACGCTCGTGCGCGTGCTCGAATATCTGCGCACAAAACCCGCACCATTTCGTGTCATCGATACGCATGCGGGAAGTGGGCTATACGAACTCACCGGCGAGGAAGCGAGCCGCAGCGGCGAATGGCGAGACGGCATCGCGCGGTTGCTCGCCTCTGCGCAGCCGCAGACAGCCGCCGTTCTGCTTGCCCCATACCTCGCGGCCGTTACCGCCTGCAACAAAGGGGGACAGCTTGCGCTCTATCCGGGTTCGCCGATGTTGGCGCGCAGGTTTTTGCGCGTGCGGGACCGTCTCATCGCGTGCGAGCGCGAACCGCTGCCAGCAGCGGCCCTCGCGCGCAATCTCCATGGCGACCGCCGGTGCAAGGCACTCGCGATCGACGGCTGGACGGCGCTCAATGCCTATGTACCCCCGAAGGAACGGCGTGGGCTCGTGCTCATCGATCCACCATTCGAAGAGGCGGCAGATTTCCCGCGGCTTGCGAATGCAATCGAAGGGGCGCACCGTAAGTGGTCGACGGGCATCTATCTGATCTGGTATCCGGTAAAAGAGCCTGGCAGCGCAGAAGCTCTCGTGCGACGCTTGCGACGGTTAGAGATTTCCAAGATCCTGCGCGCAGAAATCAGCCTCGCAACGGCGCCTGAGCCCGGCCGTTTGAGCGCCTGCGGGCTTATCATCGTCAATCCGCCCTGGACGCTCGAAGGTGAACTGCGGACATTACTGCCGCAGCTCGTGGAGGCTCTGGCAGGGGGTGGCGGCACATCTCGCATCGATTGGCTCGCGCGCGAAAAGCCGTCCGGCTTGCGATGAGCAAGCGCGCGCGTGACGCTTGCGGATTGCGGGCTCAATCAGAAGCGCACGTTCAGACCGCCGCGCAAGAGATTTGCGTAGAACGAAACATCGCCGTTCGCAGCAAGGCCGCAATTGAAGCCGCAATTGAAAGTTCCGAGATCGACATAGAGATATTCGGCCTTAAGACTCACGTTGCGCACGATGCCCACTTCGAGCCCTGCCCCGATCGTCCAGCCGACGTTGGTGATGCTGCCACCGGGAAAAGCAGGACGGCTGGCGTTGATGTCTCCGAGCGCAATCCCGACGGTTATGTAAGGCAGAAAGCGATCGAATGCGTAACCAAGCCTGCCGCGCACCGTGGCCAGCCAGTCGTTGCGGGTCGAGCAGCCAAGGGGACAAAGCACAGCTGTCGTTCCTTTTATGTCCGACCAATCGATGTCGCCTTCCGCGCCGAGCACGAGGCGATTGAACTGCCAGTTGTAGCCGATCGTGCCGCCGATCACCCCGCCGGACACGTCGAACCTGTCGATTCCATCCCATTGCGACCGGCCCCATCCGCCTCCGCCGTTGATGCCGAGGTAAAAGCCGGTCCAGTTGTAGTAGGGGGAATAATAAACCGGAGCGCGCGCAACCGGCGCGTAGCCCGGGGAAAGGTCGGCGGCGGCCGCCACGCTTGCAGGCAGAGCCAATGCGACGAGACTAGTGCAGAAGAGGATAGTGCGCTTCATCATGATCCCCCGGATTTTATATAATTCGTACCTACAGTATTGCGGAAATCCGCGTCGTCTAGTGAGGCCGCAACACACCAGGGTTCTAACTAAAAAATCGGAGGCTGAATCTGTACCTATGGTCAATGAATATTTAAAACGAGCCCGGCTGGTCCGCTGACATACATTTTCGCGCCGCTGGGCCGGTGATTGAAGGACAGCTTAGCTTTTCCCGCAATGAGCCCGACCAAGAAAGATATCGATCCGGTGACGGAACTCGTCGAGGAGGACGAGGATCAATCGCTGCCGGAACCTGATGCGGCCGTCGAGAATGCAGCCGCATCGCTTCCGGCGGGTCGCGCGGTCATTGAGCGTTCCGCCAAGCTCGCGCCGTCCTCTCCCGGCGTCTATCGCATGATCGACGCCAACGGAGACGTGCTCTACGTCGGCAAGGCGAAGAACATTCGCAAACGCATCATCGCCTATGCCCGTCCCACCGGCTATGACACGCGCATCGAGCGGATGATCGCGGCTACCGCGTCACTGGAGTTCGTCTCGACCGCGACCGAGACCGAGGCGCTTCTGCTCGAAGCGAACCTGATCAAGCGGCTGCGACCGCGCTTCAACGTGTTGTTGCGCGACGACAAGTCGTTTCCCTACATCCTGATCACGGCAGACCACTGGGCGCCGCAAATTCTCAAGCATCGCGGCGCGCGAACGCGTCAAGGCAACTATTACGGCCCGTTCGCCTCCGTCTGGGCGGTCAACCGTACCATCACCGCTCTGCAACGGGCCTTTCTTGTGCGCTCGTGCTCGGATGCATTCTTCGAGGGCCGTACCCGGCCGTGCCTGCTCTACCAGATCAAACGCTGCTCGGGCCCCTGCACGCGCGAGATCGAGTTCACCGATTATCGCGAGCTCGTGCGGGAAGCGAACGCATTTTTGTCCGGCAAGAGTCAGTCCATCCAGGACGAATTGGCGGGCGAGATGGAAAAAGCCTCTGCCGGCCTCGAGTTCGAACGTGCCGCCATCTATCGCGATCGTCTGGCAGCGCTCTCGGCGGTACAATCCCATCAGGGCATCAACCCGCGCGGCGTCAAGGACGCGGACGTGTTCGCCGTCCATCAAGCGGGCGGGTTTAATTGCGTGGAGGTGTTTTTCTTCCGTAGCGGTCAGAACTGGGGCAATCGCGCCTATTTTCCCAGAGCTGATCGTTCCCTCGCCGCGGCCGCGGTGTTGAGCGCATTCATCGCCCAGTTCTACGACGACAAGCCATGCCCGCCCTGCATCTTCACCTCACACGTGATTGAAGAGGAGTCGTTGCTTGCCGACGCGCTGACCGTCAAGAGCGGCCACAAGGTTGAAGTAAGTGCCCCGCAGCGCGGCGAAAAAAGGGAGCTTGTCGATCACGCGCTTGCCAATGCGCGCGAAGCTTTGGCGCGCAAGCTCGCCGAAACGACATCGCAGCACAAGTTGCTGGACGCATTGGGCAAGAGCGTGGAGCTCGCGCGCGCCCCGCATCGCGTTGAAGTCTACGACAACAGCCACATTCAGGGCACGAATGCCGTTGGCGCCATGATCGTCGCCGGTCCTGAAGGATTTCAGAAGAATCAATACCGCAAGTTCAATATACGATCATCTGATCTCACCCCGGGCGACGATTTCGGCATGATGCGCGAGGTCCTCAGCCGCCGCTTCAAGCGTCTCATCAAGGAGGCCCCACGCGCGTCCGCGCCGGCTGCCGGCGCAGCGCTTGTACCCATGCCCGCGCCGAACGACATGCCGATTGATATCGGCGGATCTGGAGAGTCGCCTTGGCCCGACCTGGTCATCATCGACGGCGGACGCGGCCAGCTCGCGGCGGCCCAGGAGGCCCTTTCCGCCCTCGGAATCGCGGATGTGCCGCTGCTGGCCGTCGCAAAAGGACCGGATCGTGACGCCGGGCTGGAGACATTCTTTCTGCCTGGCCGGGAGCCATTCAAGCTCAAGCCGCGCGATCCCGTGCTTTATTTTATTCAGCGGCTGCGCGACGAGGCGCATCGTTTTGCAGTCGGCTCGCACCGCGTCCGGCGGCGGCGCGATCTGCGTGAGGCCGGCCTGCAGGAAATCCCCGGGGTCGGGCCCACACGCAAGCGCGCGCTGCTTCATCATTTCGGGACACTCAAGGCAATTGAACGGGCGGCGCTCACCGACCTCGCCAAGGTGCCGGGAATCAGTGCTGAGACCGCGCGCAAGATTTACGACTTCTTTCATGAACGCCCAGGTTGAAAAGAATCCGCCCGCCGCGATCAACCCGGCATTCCGTTTGACCTGGCGAGCGGAAGGGTATTCTTTCGGCGCATGAACGCGGCGACGTCCCGACCGCTCGCAGCAAGGCCGCTTGCGCTGGCAAATGTGCTCACCTACGCCCGCATCCTGGCAGTGCCGGCGGTAGTTGCCTGCCTTTATTGGCAGAATGTCCTCGCGGGCGGACTTTGGTTGCGCTGGCTTGCGCTCGCCATCTTCATCGCAGCCGGGGTGACGGACGTTCTCGACGGTTATTTCGCGCGCAAATGGGGCGAGCAGTCGGCCTTCGGCCGGATGCTCGATCCGATCGCGGACAAACTGCTCGTCGCGTCGTGCCTGCTTATGCTCGCCGCCGATGATACCATCCGCGGATGGTCGCTATGGGCTGCAATCGTGATTCTCTGCCGGGAAATCCTGGTGTCTGGTCTGCGCGAATATCTCGCCGAATTGCGCGTGAGCGTACCGGTGACACAGCTTGCTAAATGGAAGACGACGCTCCAACTCGTTGCTGTCGGATTCCTGATCGCAGGCAAGGCGGGTGACGCGGTTCTGCCGGTCGTGACACCCATCGGACTCGCCTTGATCTGGCTTTCCGCGTTGCTCACGCTCTATACCGGCTGGGACTATTTCCGTGCCGGGGTGCGCCACCTGATGGAGGATTGAGCCGGTGAAGCTGCGATACTTTGCATGGGTGCGGGAGCGCATTGGCAAGCCTGAGGAGGAGATCGAGCTTCCCGCCGGAATAACCACCATCGCGGACCTCATGCACTGGCTGAGCCAACGCGGGGAGGAATATGCGCATGCTTTCGAGGACCCGAAGATCATTCGCGCGGCGCTCGATCGCATGCATGTCAAGGCCGAGACCGCCATCGGGGGAGCACGCGAAATAGCGTTCTTCCCGCCAATGACCGGGGGATAGCGCAAGCCGTGGCCGCCACGATCCGCCTGCAGCAGGAGAGGTTCGATGGCGCGCTTGAGGTCGCGCGACTGGCCGGCGGACGCAACGACATCGGCGCGATTGTCACGTTCACAGGCCTATGCCGCGGGGAGGAAGCGGGCCTGCCGCTCGTTGCCATGACGCTGGAACATTATCCCGGCATGGCAGAGGCGGAGATCGCGCGCCATGTCGAAGCCGCTGAGAAACGCTGGCCGCTCCTCGGCGTCACCGTCATTCATCGTTTCGGGCGGCTCACCCCCGGCGAGGAGATTGTGCTGGTCATAGCGGTCGCCCGGCACCGGCAGGATGCTTTCGCTGCGGCGGAGTTCCTTATGGACTACCTCAAGACTCGCGCGCCGTTCTGGAAACACGTTGAGACCGCGGCTGGAACCAGCTGGGTCGAGGCAAGGCACGCGGACAATATCTCGGCGGACCGCTGGGCGTCTTCGCCTAGCAGGCAAGCCGCGGCGGAATGAGACATTGCTGCTGAGCGGGCGGGGTACTCACGACTGCGTCGCAATCGCCTGGATGCGGCGCGCTGCCGCGATAGGGGTCAGCGACCCGGCGGCGCAAACCATTCTGGATCAGCTCAGGCCGCCGCTTTCTTGCCTTTCGGCTGCACTTCGGCGGTATAATCGGCCATCAGTTGCCGGGTGATAGCCGCCGGCGTAAATCGCCACTGCGCGATTTCGGACACCGCCGTCACTTCGGCCGCGCTGCCGGTGATGAAGCACTCCGAAAACTGCGACAGCTCGTCCGGCAGAATCCGCCGCTCGATCACTTCAATCCCGCGCCGCCTCGCCAGCTCGATCACAGTGCGCCGGGTGATGCCGTCGAGAAAGCAATCGGCGATCGGAGTGTGGATCTTGCCATCCCTGATGAAGAAGATGTTGGCGCCGGTACACTCCGCGACACGCCCTTGCCAGTCCAGCATCATGGCATCGGCGTAGCCTTTGCGCTCAGCCTGATGCTTCGAGATCGTGCAGATCATGTAGAGACCTGACGCCTTGGCGCGGACGGGCGCGGTCGCCGGGTCGGGGCGCCGGTACTCGGCCAAATCCAAGCGAATGCCCTTCAACCGCTGCACCGGATCGAAATAGCTCGGCCATTGCCAGCTGGCGATCGCGATATGAATTTTGTTGTTCTGCGCGGAGACCCCCATCATCTCGGAGCCGCGCCAGGCAACCGGGCGCACATAGGCATCGCTCTGCGCGTTCTTCTCCAGCACGAGCCGCTTGGCGGCATCGATCTCCGCAACCGAATAGGGAATTTCAAAATCGAGCAGCTGGGCTGAGCGTCGCAGGCGCTCCGAGTGCTCTGTGCATTTGAAAATCTGGCCGCCATAAGCGCGCTCGCCTTCGAACACGCAACTCGCATAGTGCAATCCATGTGACAAGACATGCAGTGTCGCCTCGCCCCACGGCACAAGTTGGCCGTCGTACCAGATCACCCCATCCAACCGATCATAGGGTTTTTCAGCCATGGCGTTTCCTCCTGCCGGCTAGCATTGGCACAGCGGCCCCTCCCCGACATTGTAATGCTTTGCCTCGCCCGGCGGCAGCGGGTATGGTTGGGCCGCCCATGAGAACATCCTTTGCGCCTGGCGCAATCGGGAAAGGGCGCTCTCCCCGCGCATGTTTGTTCCGTGATGGGCTCTCTTTGGGGTAGCAAGACACGCCGAATATGTCAATATGACTGACCTAAATTTTCCGTTCACCGCACGTTCCTCCGACATGCGCCGGGCGCTGCCGGAGCCGATCTGGAGCGTCATCGAGCTTCTGTTCTTCGCCTACCGCGATTTCATCAGCGAGCCGGATGACGTGCTGGCGAGACTGGGTTTTGGACGCGCGCACCACCGCGTTCTGCATTTCGTCAACCGCAACCCGGGCATGAAGGTTGCGGAACTGCTCGACATTCTCCGCATCACAAAGCAATCGCTCGGCCGCGTGCTCAAGCAGCTTATCCAGCAGGGTTACGTCGTGCAGAAGGAGGGTGAGAGCGACCGGCGCCAGCGGCTGCTTTATGTCACGCCCAAAGGCGAAGCGCTGGCCCTGCGACTTGCCGGCTTGCAGACGACTCGCATCGCGCGCGCTCTTGCCGAGCTTGGTCCCGACGCGCACGACCTGGCGTGCCGCTTCCTCGCCGCCATGATAAATAGCGAGCATCGCGACAGCGTCCTGCGTTTTATCGCCCGCGCCGACCGCGGGCGCCGAAAAGGATAAATCGACAAAATGCCGGTAGCGAGCAGCGTCCCGGCCGCGCTTGCCGACGACGCCCCGCATTTGCTGCTCGTTGACGACGACAGGCGCATTCGGGATCTGCTCTCGCGTTTCTTGCTGGCTGAGGGATATCGCGTGACCACGGCGGATACTGCGGCGGATGCCCGGGCAAAGCTGGAAGGGCTGCGCTTTGATCTGCTGATCCTCGACGTGATGATGCCAGGAGAGACGGGCTTTAGTCTGGCGCGGGATCTGCGTTCCACCTCCAACATTCCGATCATCATGTTGACTGCGCGGGTGGAGGCGCAGAGCCGAATCGAGGGGCTGGCGATCGGTGCCGACGATTACCTCGGCAAGCCGTTCGAGCCGAAAGAGCTCTCGCTGCGCATCGCCAGCATCTTGCGGCGCGCGCGGCCGGCGATGATTCCTTCGGTTGAAACAGTCCGTTTCGGCGAATTCAACTTCAATGTGGCGCGCGGGGAGCTCCGGCGGGGAGAAGAAGTCATTCGGCTCACCGATCGCGAGCGCGACATGCTTCGTTCGCTCGCAGCAACGCCGGGCGAGACCGTGCCGCGGCCCACTCTGGCTGGCCCAGGCGGGGCGACCGGCGAGCGCGCCGTCGATGTGCAGGTCAATCGGCTGCGCCGGAAGATCGAGCGCGACCCAGCCAATCCGCTCTTCGTTCAAACTGTGCGTGGTGTAGGATATCGGCTCGTGACCTCGCCGTAGAATCTGGCCATGAGAAGCTCGCCATGACCACCCTCGACGTTGGATTAAACGCGCTCCGTACAGGGGTGTCGGCGCTGCGCTCGCTTGTGGCTCGTGTGAACCGATTCTATGACCGCGCCTCGGTCACGCTCAAAGGCGCGATGCCAAAGGGCCTTTTTGCCCGCGCGCTTCTGATCATCATCGCTCCGATGGTTCTTCTGCAATCAGTGGTCGCATACATGTTCATGGAGCGCCACTACAATCTCGTCACTCAAAGGCTGTCCGCCGGCGTGGTGCAGGACATCGCAAGCCTGATCGAGTTTTACAAGCTGCTTCCGCAGGACAGCAATCGTGTACAGCTTCGCCAGATCGCGCAGGAGAAGCTCGGCCTGGTCGTGGACTTCTTGTCAGTCAACGAGCTGCCGCCCCCCGCCCCGAAGCCGTTCTTTTCTCTGCTCGATCAGGCGCTCTCGGAGGAAGTGAGCAAACAGATACGCCGGCCGTTCTGGGTCGATACCGTGGGACGGTCTGCGCTGCTCGAAATTCGCATCAGGCTCGACGACGCAGTCATGCGGGTATTCGCGCCGCGCGGCGCGGCCTATGTGTCGAACTCCCATATCTTCCTCGAATGGATGGTAGGCACTTCGCTGGTCCTCATCACGGTCGCGGTCTTGTTTCTGCGTAATCAGATACGCCCGATCCTGAGCCTGGCGGACGCGGCGGAAAGCTTCGGAAAAGGACGGGAGGTGCCGGATTTCCGGCCGCGTGGCGCACGCGAAGTTCGGCGGGCCGCGCATGCGTTCATCGAAATGAAGCGGCGCATCGAGCGGGCCATCGAGCAGCGCACCGCCATGCTGGCGGGGGTATCACACGATCTTCGTACAATCCTTACTCGCTTCAAACTCGAACTTGCCTTGATCGGTGAGGGTCCCGAAGTTGAAGCGATGAAGAAGGACGTGGATGAGATGAGTCGCATGCTGGAGGCGTATCTGGCCTTTGCGCGCGGCGATTCAGGTGAGCATTCGGCGTCCACCGACATGAGCGAGTTCTTGCAGGAGCTTAAGTCCGACGCCGAGCGCAACGGTCACGAATCAAATGTAAGTTTCTATGGCGATCCCATCGTCAGCGTGCGGCCGGCAGCGTTCAAGCGCTGCCTTGGAAATCTCCTATCCAACGCCGCGCGTCATGCGGCGTCGATTTCGATCACCGGACATCGTGATCACCGCTGGTTGACGGTGACGGTTGATGACGACGGTCCTGGTATTCCTCCACAACTGCGCGAAGAAGTGTTCAAGCCCTTTCTGCGCCTGGATGACGCGCGCAACCAGGACGAGGTCGGCACAGGGCTCGGCCTTGCAATCGCAAGGGACATTGCCCGTTCGCACGGCGGAGATATTCTGCTTTCGGATAGCCCGATGGGGGGACTGCGCGCGACGGTACGCGTGCCGGTATAGGCCCGCTATACCTCAACCGTCCGCTCATCGTCGGAGTCGCTATCTCGGCGCCGGCGCATCCCCGTCCTGAACTGGGGAGCCCGGCAGAGATCATGAACAAAACGCGACAAGCGCTGGCCGCGCGCGAGCGCACGATCGAGGGCGGCCATGGTGCGTGCGTGGCCCGGATCGTCGTCATTGATCCACGTTCGCAGCACGGACGCGAATAGAATTGCGAGCCCCTGCGCGCGGATCATACCTCCCGGCCCGCTCGCGTCGAGATCGGCGGCAGCGAGCATCCACCGCTGTGAGCGAACGGCAAGCCCGTTCAGCGCCATGGCCATTCCCGGATCGCGCCGACATGAGCGTAGCAGCGAACGCACCGCCTCCTTGCGTGGCTCGAGGATTTCGAGCCGGCGCATGAGCACGTCGAATAACCGCTCGCGTGCGGATTCCTCGGCCATGTCTGGATCGCGTGCCGCAAGCACCTTGCGGTCGATCTCCTTCACATGGGCGGCAAGGATGGCGAGCTTTGATCCAAAGCCGGCGCGCAACTCGGAAAGCGAAAGATTGGCACGGCCGGCAATTTCACCAAACCCGATTTGTTCGATCGGCTTCTGCGCCAGAAGATCCATCAACGCATCGATGATCCGCTCGCGGACGGATCTGGTGCCCTGTGGCGCCACACCGCTTGCAACGCGTGCGCGTCTCTGAGGGGGGCGAGCTTTGCGAGCCATTGCCGTCTCTCGTCATCTGAGCTGCGCATCAATTTAACCGGGTAGCGTCGAGCGTTCCAGGGCGCCCGCCGCCATAAGGGGAGCCCCGAGCTTTAGCCGGCTAGTTCGCGGGATCGCTTGGTCGCCGCCGCAATCGCTTTTTGCATCAGCGCCGGAAGGCCGTCGTTGCCCATCAGAATGTCAAGAGCGGCGGCGGTCGTGCCGCCGGGTGATGTCACGTTTTCGCGCAAGATAGCCGGATCCAGCTCCGATCGCTGCAAAAGCTCGCCGGAGCCCGCCACCGTCGCGCGCGCCAAGGCCTCCGCGAGCGCGCGCGGCAGCCCGGCAGCGCAACCGGCCCGCGCCATGGCCTCGCACAGCAGAAATACATAGGCCGGCCCTGAACCTGACACGGCCGTGACCGCGTCCATAAAGGCCTCATCCTCGATCCACTCCACGCGCCCAACTGCGGAAAGGAGTGCATGCACGAGCTTGCGTTGGGTAGCGGATACCTTCGAGTTTGGAACCGCAACCGTGATCCCACGGCCGATAGCGGCCGGCGTATTCGGCATGGCGCGAACCAGCGCCGTGTCCGGCAGGCTCGCCTGAAGGAAGCGCAGCGTCCTGCCAGCCATGATGGAGACCACAATGGTCCCACCCCGAATGAAGGACCGCAGCGCCGGCACGACTTCGGGCGCGATTTGCGGCTTGACCGCAATGACTGCCGCCGCAATTTCGCGGTCCAGGCCTTGGGGCGGGTTGAGGCACAGGCCCCGGTCGGTGAGTGACACAATAGCATCAGTTGGCTGCGGCTCGATGACGATGAGCCGTTCGGGCGACAGCCCGAGGCCGAGCCAGCCTTCAAGCAAGGCGCCCCCCATTTTGCCAGCGCCGGCAAGCAATATGCTGCCGCCAAGCTCGCGTCCAAGCGCCCCTTGCGCTTGGTCGTCCGTGCCAGGACTCTCCGTGCCAGGACTCATGGACCGCTCCCGCGCGCCACTCCAGCGTGCCGGATGTTGGCACGCGGGGCGTTAAATCACATTGCAGGAAAGAGGGCGAGCAGCGAGACGCTAGGCCTGACCTTGGGTCTCGAACATCGCCGCGTCAAGCGACTCGCGCGCCGACTTGCCGGCCCAGACCACGAATTGAAATGCTGGGAAGTAACGCTCGCACACGTCCAGCGCGGTTCCCAAGAGCGCCTCGCATTGACGATTTGTCGCCTCAACCCCCCCGGTCAGCACCAGAGCGTGGCGATACATGACGAGCCCCTCCTGGATCCAAAGATCGAGGTGACCCACCCACATCTGTTCGTTGATGAGAGAAATCAGTTGCTGGACCTCGATCCGGCACCGCTCCGGCACCTTGAGCTCGAAAGCGCAGGCGAGATGCAAGGCTTCGATGTTGAACATCCAGGTGTAGGAGACCTGATATTCGGACCACTTGCCGCTGACGATAATTGTGATCTCATCATCGCCCGCGCGCTCAAAGGCCCAGCCGTTGCCGGCGGCCACCTGCTCGACGACGTCGAGTGGATTGAGGCGCGGCTGCTCGCTAAGGTCGATGAGTGACATGCCCGTCTCCACCACATGCCGCTGGGATGTGGACTGCGTACTCGCCCGCACGCACGCCGCTGTTCGACGCGGTCCCCGATGGAGCCAATCCCCGCCCCGGGGCGAATCACCGTCGAGTCGAATATAACCCCTTGATTCCAGCCACTAAAGCGCAATAGGCCTCTGGAGGGGTTAACGATTGGTGGATATCCGGCCCGCGCGGAGTCGTTCTCCACAGGAAGCTCGCGGACAGACGGCAGGCGACGCAGGACAGAGGACCGACAAGCCCTGTTGTCGACTCTGTCGTCCTCTAGTCGAACAGGCTCGACACCGATTCCTCGGCAGCTGTGCGCCCGATCGCCTCCCCGATGAGGCTTGCAACCGAGAGCACGCGGATGTTGCGGGAGACCCGCACGGCCTGAGTGGGCTGAATGGAATCGGTAATCACAAGCTCCTTGAGCCGTGACGCAGCGATGCGCGCGACTGCGCCGCCTGAAAGCACCCCATGAGTAATATAGGCGTACACTTCGGTGGCACCCTTATCGAGCAGCGCGTCGGCTGCATTGACGACGGTCCCGCCGGAATCGATGATATCGTCGATGAGAATGCAGATCGCGCCCTTGACATCGCCGATTACGTTCATCACCTCAGATTCACCGGGCCGCTCGCGGCGCTTATCCACGATTGCGAGCGGAGCATTGATGCGCTTGGCGAGCCCACGCGCGCGTCCCACTCCGCCCACATCGGGCGATACGACCATGATCTTTGACAGCTCGAACCGCTCCTTGATGTCACGCACCATCATGGGGGCGGCGTAAAGATTGTCGGTCGGTATGTCGAAAAACCCCTGAATCTGTCCGGCGTGGAGGTCGAGCGTCATTACCCGGTCGGCGCCGGCTCGCGTGATGAGATTGGACACAAGCTTGGCGGAGATGGGAGTTCGGGGACCGGGCTTTCGGTCCTGACGCGCATAGCCGAAATAAGGGATGACGGCCGTGACGCGCCGCCCCGATGCACGCCGCAGCGCATCGATAATGATGAGCAGCTCCATAAGGTGGTCGTTCGCCGGGAACGAGGTCGACTGCAGCACAAAAACATCGGTGCCGCGCACGTTCTCTTGGATTTCGACGAAGATTTCCATGTCCGCAAATCTGCGGACCACCGCCTTCGTAAGCGGGGTTGCGAGATAGGCGGCGATGGCATCGGCAAGAGCGGGATTGGAGTTGCCGGCGACAAGCTTGATCGCCCCATTATTCGGCCGCATGGCAGTCTCCCGGCGCGTGCCGCGCTCTGGCAGGGCTCAATAACAAGGGGCCGGCAAGGCTGGCAATATGACCCGTAACAACCATGGGCACCTGGGCACACCGAAGTTGCTTGTGGATATGTCCGGCACGCACGGCATCTTCAATCGAAGAGCGCAATCGCGCTGATGTGGCGTCCATAATCGCTTTCGCCGGAATGCGTCGACCGGCGGTAGCTGAAAAAGCGGACTGAATCGGAATAGGTGCAGTGGCCGAGATCCTCGACCCGGGCAATATCCATGCGAACGAGGCGGGCTGCGATATAGCTTGCGAGATCGAATAACGCATGTCCTGGCCTCGCGGCAGGCTTGAAGAACCTCCCGTTCCCGCTTTCCTCGCTATTGAAGGCTCTAACCAATTCCGGCCCCACTTCATAGGAGGGCTGACGGATCATTGGCCCCAGCGCGGCTACGATGCGCTTGCGATCCGCCCCGCAACCCTCCATGGCCCCTACAGTTGCTTCGAGCACGCCGGCGGCAGCGCCCCGCCAGCCGGCGTGTGCTGCCGCGATCACGCGGGCTGCATGGTCGGCGAGCAGGACAGGCCCGCAATCGGCTGTCGTAATCGCAATCGCGAGCCCGGGACGCGTTGTCACCAGCGCATCAGCGCGAGGCCGTGCCTTGACGCCCCACGGAGTATCAACAACGACGACCTTCGGCGAGTGGATCTGATAAGGGGTGAGCAGATACTCGGCGCCGACCCCGAGGGCGGCTGCCATGCGGGCGCGGTTTTCCGCCACTTTGGCGGGGTCATCATCCGACCCGATGCCTGCGTTGAGGCTGGCGTAGATGCCCTCGGATACGCCCCCTTGGCGAGTGAAGAAGGCGTGGCGGATACCCGCAAGCGCAGAGAGCGCGGCAGCTTGCAACATGCTCAAGCTTCGAAGCCTGGGAGCGAATGCAGTTTGGGGCTGGACAAGGCGAGCACCTTTATCAGCTGGCCCATGCCGAGGCGGTCCTCGTCCATGAGCCGCCCGACCGCCGCATCAATGGTGCTGGCATAATCTGCCGGGGCGGCTGCCTTGAGCACGCTCGCCCGCTGCCCAATTCCGAGCCGCCGGAGAAACCGGGCCTGTGTGACCGGGCCGTGCACGCGTGCGCCCATGCCTTCGGCGGCCTGCGCCAGAGCCCGAAAGTCGACGTGTGCAGTCAAATCGGCAACGCCCGGATCCGCAAGGGGATCGACAAAGCCATGCCGGCTGACGGCTTGCAGCGTGTCTCCGATTGCGCTTGTGACATGGCCGTAATCGATAATAAGGGCAACCCCGCCCGAGCGCACCACGCGCTGGCCGATTTCGAGCGCAATGTGATCTGCGCGCCATTCAAAAATTTCCCCAATTCTCGCATTGCGTATCTCGCCGGGCAGAAAGTCATCGAACAGCGGGCTGGGATCGCGATCGATGCTGAAATGGAGCTCCTCATCCTCCCCGAGCTTGATCACTCTTTCGTGCCAGCCGTCGGCGCACATCACAGCTTGGTGCACGGGCAGCGCATCAATGAACTCGTTCGCGACAATGATGAGCGGGCCGGCGGGGAGGTCGTCCAGGGTGCGGTGCCAGGAGACCGGGACATCGGTTGCAATCAAGGCCTGGCGTTGCAGGTCCTCCAGCACGGGGCTGATCTCGACCATGTGAAGCACAATCGCGGCTCGAAATGCAGGCACGACCTTCGCCGCCCGCAATGCATCAAGCATCATTGTGCCGCGGCCCGGCCCGAGCTCCACCAGCCGGACGTTTTCGGGCGCGCCCATCGCCCGCCATGCCGCAGCCGCCCAGATGCCGATCAACTCGCCGAACATCTGGCTGATCTCCGGCGCCGTGGTGAAATCGCCGCCTGCTCCGATGGGACCGCGGGTGCAGTAATAGCCGTGCTCGGGATGGGTGAGACACAGCTCCATGTATTGCCATACCGGTAACGAACCTGCGCTCTCGATGCGGCGGCGAATCTCGGCTTCGAGTGGCGTGAGCGTATCCGTTTTCATGATTGCTCCGCGGTTCGATGTCGCACGGCGAAGATCATGAACGCCACGCCCGCCAGGAAGAGCGGAATGGAGAGCAGCATTCCCATGGTTAATCCGCGCCACAGAAAGCCGAGCTGCGCATCGGGCTCGCGAAAAAATTCAGCCGTCGTGCGTGCGGTGGCATATCCGCACGCGAACGCTCCGATGACGAAGCCCGGACGCTTGAGGGCGCCCCAGCCCCAGACCAGAACGGCCAATAGGGCGAACAGGAGCAGCCCCTCCAGCGCGGCTTCATACAGCTGGCTGGGATGGCGCGGCACCGGCCCGCCGCTCGGAAATATCATCGCCCATGGCAGGTCGGTCGGGCGGCCCCACAGCTCCCCATTGATGAAGTTCGCGATCCGCCCAAGAAAAAGGCCGATCGGCGCGGCAGCGCAGGTCACATCCCCCAGTGAAAGTATGGACAGGCCGCGGCGGCGTGCAAACAAGACGACGGCGAGCACGCAACCCAGAAATCCGCCGTGAAAGGACATGCCACCCTTCCACAGCTCGATGGTTTCGAGTGGATGCCCGGCGAAATATCCAGGATTGTAGAACAGCACATAACCGATGCGGCCGCCGATAATGATTCCAAGCGTTATCCAGAGCACGAAATCATCGTAATCGCGCAAGCTCATTGCCGGCGCGCCCGCCCACAGTTGCTCGCGCCTGATGAGCGTTCGGGCATAGAGCCATCCGAGAAGAATCCCGACAATGTAGGCGAGCGCATACCAGCGCACGACGATGGGTCCGATGCTCACCAGCACCGGATCGAACGCCGGAAAAGGAATGACAAGGAGAGGCATAAGCGATTCGAACAGCTGGAAGCGTGATGCAGGCAGCCCGTCGACGAAGTCAAGTGACCAGCTAAGAACCGGACTTGGAATCCGATTCAGGCCATTTCAGCGCGACTTGGGCGCGGGGCCCCGCAGGAAAGCGTGCCCGGGACAACGGCTCGGCTCGGGTGAACAACAACCGCGAACGAAAGGCGGGGGGGCTCTCAACGATCAGAACCCCTCTGAGCGACCGAGTGCTCGGTAGAAAGACTGGGATTTCGAGGGCGAAATGCTCCGGCCGCTGGGTCCACGCGGGGGGACGCAAGGCCCACCGTTGCGCGAGGTGCTCTCCGGCGGCTCCAATCCACGCGTCGATAAGTGCATCGCCGACCGCCTCGGGGACGGCATCGAGGCGCCGCTGCTGCGCAGCCTTGTCCGGATGATCAAGGTAAAACTCATCCACGAATTCATCGAGGGCAAGAGCGAAATCAGCTTTCCGCTCCCGTGCGTGCCTGGCAACATCCGCGAGTGTCTGCGGGCGGGCCATCCTTCGCTCACAAATTCGACCGCGACTTGATCGCGTGCACCAGCTCGCTCAAGCGCAATTCCGCCGCAGCCGGAAGCGGCTCGTCTGCGAAGAACTTCTGATAGACGTCGCGGAGCGCTTCCTCCGTCGTTGTTCCGCATGCCGCGCCGAGAGCGACGGCGTCTTCGAAGTCACGATCATCCGCGGTCGATCGTTCAAGTGCGCTGAGCTTCATCGCAAGAATATAGGTTGGCTTCGCGGCAACGACACGCAAGCCAACCCGCTCGGGTGAGGGATACGTTCCGATAAAGATGCGGTCACCTTCCTGCTCCAGCCGTCGCGTATACATTGTCACGCTTTCACTCAGCCATGAACGGGGTAGGTCGAGCTGCCTTGCGGCCTCCTCGGCAGCCTGCGTTACGAGCCCGTGAGTAGCTCCGCTGAGAATTCGCGCATCCACGTCCTCGGACGTTCGCCGCCAATCAAACTGGAAGAGAATTGCGCTGCCGCCATACAAGGCGATCTCTCCAAGCGCATTTCGTTCAATGAGGTACTCACCCATGATACGAAAGGCCTGCTCGATCTTTGCCCGATCGAGCTCACTCACTTCAGTCATGGCACATCCTACCAATGGGACAGGGCATAGCCTGAGCCGGTCCGTGCTCCGGCCTTGTGGCCTCAGCCGATAATCACCATTATTTCGGGCAACCAGCAGGAGCCAAGGCCCATGACCCAGACCAGCAACCGCTTCCTGGACGAGATGGCAAGGTTGATGAATGATGCGGCGGGCGTCGCCTCCGGGGTTCGGCGCGAACTCGATACGGCTTTCCGCAACCAGGCTGACCGCATCTTGCGCGATCTCGATGTGGTCAAGCGCGAGGAGTTTGAGGCGGTAAAGGAGATGGCGCGCATCGCACGCGAAGAGAACGAGGCCTTGAAGGTACGGGTCGCCGCATTGGAAGCCAAGCTGGGGGCTCCCGGGTCGGCGTGACCCGTTTCCATCGAGGACAGCCGCTTGCCCCGTAAATCCGGCATTCCTTGAGTTTCCGCTCCCCCCTCGTTATAAGCGCGCCAATCGCAATAAGGGTCTGGCGTGTATGTGCTGCGCCTGCACGGCTGCGGCATTCGGCAAAGGAATTCGACAAAGGAATTCGACATGGCGACCGTGAGGCAGATGAAAGCGAGTGCACGTGCGCAGGGCAGCAAAGGAGCCGCGCGGGCGGAGCGACGCGCCGGTCGGGTGCCGGGCGTGATCTATGGCGACGACCAGCCGCCATTGAATGTCTCGGTTGATCACGCCGAACTCAAGCAGCGCATCTACGCCGGACGCTTTCTCACCACCATTTGCGAGCTCGATCTTGACGGCACCAAGCATCGGGTGATTCCACGGGATTATCAGCTCGACCCAGTGAAGGATCTGCCCATCCATGTCGATTTTCTGCGGCTTGGTGAAGGCGCACAGATTCGGGTGCGCATTCCGGTCCACGTGATGAATGCCGAGCAGGCGCCGGGGGTCAAACGCGGGGGTACGGTCAACATTGTTACCCACACCGTCGAAGTGGTATGTTCGGCGGACGCCATTCCGGCATCAATTGACGTCGACGTTTCCGGGCTGGAGATCAATTACTCCAAGCATCTCGACGAGGTCACGTTGCCGCCCAATGTGCGCGTGGTGGGCAGGCTCGACCAGACCCTGGTGACCATCGTGCCTCCATCGGGATACGCTGAAGAGATGAAGGCGGCGGCGGAAGCTGCGGCAGCGGCGGCCGCAGCGGCTGCAGCCGCAGCAGCAGCCGGCACTCCCACCGAGGGTGCAGCGCCCGCAGCTGCCCCGGGTGCGCCTGGCGCAGCGCCCGCAGCTGGCGCTGCCGCCGCCGCTGCCGGCCCCGAGAAGAAATAAGCCGGTCAGCTTATGGCTCATGCTGCTGTTGGTGGGGCTCGGCAATCCCGGGGCACGCTATGCCGGCAATCGGCACAATATCGGCTTCATGGCCATCGATGCGATTGCCAAGCATCATGATATCGGGCCGTGGCGCCGCCGCTTTCAGGGCGTAGCGGCGGAAGGGCCGCTCGCGGGCGAGCGAGTCCTGCTCCTGCTTCCCGGCACGTATATGAACGAGTCCGGCCGCGCCGTCGCGGAGGCTGCTCATTTCTACAAGGGCCTCTCCGATATCGTCGTATTCCACGACGAGATTGACCTCGAGCCAGGCAAGGTGCGCGTGAAAACCGGCGGCGGCATCGCCGGACATAACGGTCTGCGCTCTATCTCGGCGCATATCGGTAATGATTACCGGCGCGTGCGCATCGGGGTCGGGCATCCCGGTGTGAAGGATCTGGTCTACTCCTATGTGCTGAGCGATTTCGGCAAGGACGAGCGGCCGTGGGTCGGCGCCTTATGCGAGCTGATCGCCGCCAATACTGATCTGCTCGCGAAAGGCCAGGACGCGACGTTCCAGAACAAGGTCCACCTCGGCATGCAGGCCAAGGGCTTCTTCCCGCCGAAAGATATGGATTGACCGACACCCGCGCGTAGCACGGGCTTGAGCGAGCAAACAGGCTAAAGGCCGCCGAAGCCCAGGCGAAGGCGGCTTGCGCTCAACCCAGGTTACCGAGGAAGAGAAGAACGTTCATGGGATTCAAGTGCGGCATTCTCGGACTGTCGAATGTCGGGAAATCAACCCTGTTCAACGCGCTGACCGCTACTGCTGCCGCGCAGGCTTCGAACTATCCCTTCAGCACCATCGAGCCGAATGTCGGCGAAGTGCTTGTCCCCGATCCCCGGCTTGAAGTGCTGGCCAAGCTTGCGAGCTCCGCCAAGATCAAGCCGACGCGGCTAAGCTTCGTCGATATCGCAGGGCTGGTCAGCGGCGCCTCCAGGGGTGAAGGCCTCGGCAATCAATTTCTGGCCCATGTGCGCGAGGTCGACGCGATCGCGCACGTCGTGCGTTGCTTCGAGGACGCGGACGTCGCGCATGTGTCCGGCGCCATCGATCCGGTCGCCGACATCGATACCATCGAAACCGAGCTGATGCTGGCCGACCTCGACAGCCTGGAGCGGCGCGTGGACAACCTCGCCAAAAAGGCGAAGGGAACCGACAGGGACGCGAGCGAAGCCAAACAGACTCTCGATCTCGTCGAGCGATCTCTCGCATTATTGCGCGAGGGCAAGCCCGCACGCCTGGTGGAGCGCGCGCCCGAGGAGGAGAAGCCGTTTCACATGCTCGGCCTGTTGACGTCGTTGCCGGTGCTCTACGTGTGCAACGTTGACGAGGCCTCTGCTGCGAGCGCTAACGAGTTCAGCCGCAAAGTCGAAGCTCGCGCGCGGGAGGAAGGCGCCGCCTGCGTCGTCATCTCAGCCAAGATAGAGGCCGAGATCGCAGTGCTGCCGGCAGGTGAGCGCCGGGAATATCTGGCCGCAATGGGGCTAGGTGAGGCCGGTCTCGACCGCTTGATCCGGGCCGGATATGCGCTGCTCGATCTCATTACCTATTTTACCGCCGGGCCCAAGGAGGCTGCCGCCTGGACGGTGACCCGCGGCACCAAGGCGCCACAGGCGGCCGCCGTCATTCATTCCGATTTCGAGCGCGGATTCATTCGAGCCGAGACGATCGCGTACGATGACTATGTGACATTCGGGGGCGAGAGCGGCGCGCGTGACGCCGGCAAAATGCGGCTGGAGGGAAAGTCGTACGTCGTCGCCGACGGCGACGTCATGCATTTCCGGTTCGCAACGTGAGCGGATGTCAGAGATCAGATGTCAGAGATCAGATCCGGCGTAAAATGAGAGCCGATCTCTGTCATCTGTCATCTGTCATCTGTCATCTGACCCCCGCGCTGGCGGATCGCTCCGAGATGCTCGTTGATCCGGAACATGATCAAGATGAATTCCGACACGATGCGTGCGAACATCACGCCGATCCCGATTCCGATCAGGCTGGCGATGATCCACAGGAGCCCCGCGAGTGGATGCAAGGACATGAGCGCAAGACCGGAAATGATGCCGGAAAGGCCGAACAAGGCCGACATTCCGATGGCGAGCCAATAAAAAACCTTGATGATCGACGGCGTGATGAAGCGTTCCCACTGAAAAAGGTCGTTGTAATCAAACATGGAACCCTCCGGGGGGTGAGTGACCAAACGCGGTGCAGCACCGCTCCAAATCAAGCCGATCGTGGAACTGTTGGCAATCGTTTGCGGTTCTTAAGTAAGCACCAAAAGCAAGGGAACCGTTATGAAGACGAGCAGGGTTGCCTGGATGATGCTCGCTGCCACGCTTTCAGGGGCTCCCTCTTGCCCCGTCACGGCCGCCGGCAACATTGAGCTTGCACAGGCCGATTTCGGCGCCCGCATGGGGCCATCCCGCAGTCCGGACGTGGTGATTGAGGAGCCACGCCCGCCGCGTGCCGTCATTGAAACGGAGGGCCGGGGAGGACCCCAGAACTGCCGCGCCGTCAATATCACGGAGTGGCGCGACGGGATCGAAGTCACCCGGACCGAGCGAGAGTGTGATGAGCCCTGATGCGTCGTTGGTTAACGGCGCTGGTCGCTCAATGCGTTGAAATTGCTCGCCGCGCTCCCAAACCGGGACGCTCGGGTGCGGCTTGCCGGCAACAGTCGAGAACCAAACGTTGAGATGAACGTTCCTGTTAACGAGGCGGAAGAGGGCCATTCCTAACGTGCAGCGTGGGCTGCGCAGGGGTGGTTACCATGTGGTCTTCGGCACGGCACGCTGTCGCCGTCCTCGCCGTATGTTCGGGACTTGCGGCGGCGACATGGCCGGGCGGCATCGGGCTGAGGGCGCAGCAGGCTGCAGACGAAACGATCGGCAGCGCCGGCCCCATGCGCAGCGTTCCTCTCTTGCTCACGGATGAGGAGCGTCACCGCGTCTATCAGGGACTCATGCGTTTTCCCGATGTCGCCAGCAAGGATGCGCTTGATCTGGCGGACAAAGTGCCCGGCAGCGCCCCGCTGCTGGATTTACCGGCGAACGTGACGGCCGCTATTCCACTCGTGCGGGGGCACAAATTCATGAAGCTCGAGGACCGCATCCTCCTGGTCGAGCCGGCGAGCCGCGTCGTCGTCGCAATGATCCCGCGCTACAAGCTGCTGCCTTAGCCGCAGGGCGAAGCAGCTCGTCCGAGCCGCTCCGCCGCATAACCGCAGCGTATCAGGTAGAGCGAAGTCGCCCGATGGGAGCGATGCCGATGCTCAGTCCTCGCGCATGCTGGGCGCGTCGGGAACCCGTTTCCAGTGGGTCAGGCTTTCCGCGATAATCTTGGTCGACTGCATCGCGGCCTGGCTCAGGGTCGCGAATTCGACGATCTCACGCTGCACGCGGGTGCTTTCGCTGTGCAGCATGTCGCGCAAGGTCTGCAGCTCGACGATGAGCTTGTCGATCTCCTTCACCGAGGTGCCGGCAACGCGCTGGAGCAGCGTGCCGATGTTGTTTGCCACGACTTCGCTCTCGTTCTCCGGCTGCCGCCGAAAGGTCGCGATATCGCGGCGGACGAATTCCCGGATCTCGCCTTCGACCTGACTTTCGGCCGTTTTATCGATGTGCGTGGGCTCGCTTGTCTTGGTTACTGTCATGTGACTACCCCCTTTGCGCCCTGCGGGCGCTCTCCACAGGGGCGATTGCCGCACGACAATGTGACGGCTTCGCGGCCAAGGCGGGCTTTTCCCCGCACTCTTGGCCGATGGAACTATGTTGTTTATCAACCACTTGGGCGAGCTGCCGCCGCCAGTCCAATGACTTGCACGGCGCAGGACCAGGAAGCGGCAGAAACTTTTCCAGTTGATCGCGAATGACGAACGATTTTCGGCTCATCGCGCGGCCGTTAGTCTCGTAACGGCCGATCACTCGATTCGTGCTGCGCCGGTGAACGGAGTTTTTTCCGCGCTTCTTTCGCTCGTCCCGACAGAAAAGCCAATGACTGCAGAAATAATCGAATTCGCGGGCGAGGGATCATTCGGCACCATCTTAGCGGACCCGCCCTGGCGATTCGCCAACCGGACGGGAAAGATGGCCCCCGAACACAAGCGCTTGTCGCGTTATCACACGATGACACTCGAAGAGATCATGGCCTTGCCGGTTGAAAAACTCACACGCGAGGCGGCCCATCTCTATCTCTGGTGCCCGAACGCCCTGCTGCCTGAAGGTTTGGCAGTGATGAAAGCCTGGGGTTTTCGTTACAAAGCAAATATCGTCTGGCACAAGGTACGCAAAGACGGTGGCTCTGATGGCCGTGGAGTGGGCTTCTATTTCCGCAATGTCACAGAACTGATTTTGTTCGGGACCAGGGGCAAGAATGCACGCACGCTCGCGCCGGGGCGCCGTCAGGTCAACCTGCTCGCGACCCGCAAACGAGAGCATTCGCGCAAACCCGACGAGCTATATGATCTCATCGAGGCCTGCTCTCTCGGACCTTATCTCGAACTGTTTGCGCGCGGGACCCGGAACGGCTGGATCAGCTGGGGTCATCAGGCCAGCGAGAGCTATGCTCCCACGTGGAAGACATATGTTCACAATTCGCTCATCGCGGCAGCGAAAGGCGCGGGCTAGATTCCACTCGCGCAGTTAGGCGCCGGTGGCTGTTGCTCGTTGACGCAACGTTCGGGCTCGGTGCTAGCCCTTCTTCGCCATGATATCGAGCTTATGCTGCCCCTGTCCGACGGATGATGACGGCGCCAGGCTGCCCTTCTTTTTCTTGTTCCACTCCGCCTTCGGCTTCTTTTTTTCCTTGGTGCTGCGCTGCTGACCCTTGGCCATGATCTCCTCCGGGGTTGGTCGCCGATCGAGCGTACAACAAATTGCGCCGCCCGCCACATCATTGTTACGGTGTGTGCACAGACAACCCATCGCAAGGAGCCAGCATCGTGAGCACCGCCCCCGCCGAAGTCGTGAAGGATATCGCGCCCACCGGGAAGCTGCGCGCCGCCATCAATCTCGGCAACATGGTGCTGGCGCAGAAGGACCCGGCGACGGGACAGCCGCGCGGCATCACGGTCGAGCTCGCCCGCGAGCTTGGCCGCCGGCTTGGGTTGCCGGTCGAGCTCGTCCCATTCGACGCCGCGGGCAAGGTCTTCGACGCACTCAAAAACGGCGCATGGGACATCGCGTTTCTTGCCATCGAGCCGGTGCGGGCGGCCGAGATCGCCTTCACCGCGCCCTATGTCATCATCGAGGGCGTCTATATGGTGCCGGTCGACTCGCCACTGCGCTCGGTCGGTGATGTCGATCGCGACGGCGTGCGCATCGCCGTCAACAAGGCCTCGGCCTACGACCTCTTTCTCACCCGCACGCTCAAGCACGCCAAGCTCGTCCGGGGCGAAAACGGAATTGAGGTCTTCCTCAAGGACAAGCTCGAAGCCGCGGCGGGGGTGAAACAGCCGCTCGTCGAGTTCGCCAAAACCAATCCCGGTGTACGCATCATGGACGGCCGGTTCATGGAAATCCGTCAGGCGATGGGTACCCCGAAGCAGCGCTATCACGGCCGCGAGGCGGTACCGCGCTATCTGCACGCTTTCGTCGAGGAGATGAAGGCGAGCGGCTTTGTCGCGAACGCGCTCGAACGCAGCAACCAGCCTGACGCCATGGTCGCTCCGCCGGCGACGGGGTAGGTTGCGTCGAGCGCCTTGGCGCGACGCAAGGTCTTGACCCTGGACGGGGCAATGTTGGTTGGGTCTCGCGAAGAACTCGACCCAACCTTGTATCAGCACGACGTGGTATGATCGATCGTTCCATGAGGAACGGTCCGGCCCGGGTGGCCGCCCAGGCCGGACC
>Ga0209526_10000565_pt1 | contig 24236 bp, 21 predicted proteins | sample JacPinW_OM2H0_M1_FD_188566 | JGI IMG/M metagenome (GOLD analysis project Ga0209526, IMG submission 188566) | Forest soil microbial communities from Algoma, Ontario, Canada - Jack Pine, Ontario site 1_JW_OM2H0_M1 (SPAdes) (version 2) | ecosystem: Environmental > Terrestrial > Soil > Boreal... | reverse complement strand
GAGCGGGAGACGGGGGTCGAACCCGCGACATCGACCTTGGCAAGGTCGCGCTCTACCACTGAGCTACTCCCGCTCGGCGAATCTGATTATAAACAACGCGACAACCTTGCAGCAATGACGCGCCTGCACGGGATGGTCTCGATGAAAAGCGCCTGAGCGAAGTCGAAGACGCCCGCGCTACATTGAAGCTATTTCTGCATGTTTTCGTTGGCTTTCGCGGTGATCCGGTTCCGCACGTCCCAGAGTTCCTTGTAAAACAGATGCTCCATGCGCTGATGCAAGACTTCTACCGGCGTCCCCATGGTGCCTACCACGCCGCCGCCAATAATCCGCTGCGCCAGCTTCAGGTGATGAAAGCGGAACAAGTGGACCCGTTCGTCAAAATCGAGCAGGCGCTCGGCCACGTCGTGCAGACCGAAGAATTCACCGTGGCGGCGATAGAGCTGATCCACGCTGAGGTTGACCTTGCTAAGCTGGGCGTGAAAAGCCTCACCCAGGCGAGGACCCGTATGGAGCAGGGCCAGGAAACCGGGCGAATCCAGACCGCTGCCATGTCCCAGCCCGGCACGAATCAGGTGATAGTCGTAGGGCGTGATAGTCTCCAGAACGTGCAGCATGGAGATCGGATATTCCAGCATGTGGTTGGCGCGGCGCAGGAGCTGGGCCGAGTTCGAGAAATCGCCATCAGCGATCAGGGCCCGAGCGCGTTCAAGCTCCCAGGCAACACCCTTCAGCAGCAACTCGGAAGCCTGATGAATAACCTGGAAGGTCATCTCATCCGGATGCAGGAATTCTTCCGTGTCCTTCTGGAGCGAAAGCAGTTCATCGGTACGCAGGTAGCGCTCGTAGTCCGAGGCCCCTTTGCCCGGCAGAATCGGTTTGCGCAGGTCATCCATGCTGGTCATACAAAAGGTTTGTAATCACGATCAGAGATGAACTGGCAGGTGACCCAACGGAACGTCCGGACGGTTTCGGCTGCCTTCGCTCAAGCTGAGTGGCTGGTCCATTGCGGGTCTTTTTCCGGAGCGACGATTTCGCCATCACGCATATGAATAATTCGGTCGCCATAGCTGGCAGCCTCCGGGTTATGAGTGATCATGAGCACGGTCTGACCGAGTTCTCGGTTGGAGTGCCGCAACATGGCCAGCACGATCTCGGAGTTCTTCGAATCCAGGTTGCCAGTGGGTTCGTCGGCCAGAACAATAGCAGGCTTGTTGATCAGTGCCCGCGCCAGCGCCACTCGCTGCTGCTCGCCTCCGGATAGTTCGGAAGGCCGATGATGCAGGCGCTTCTGCAGGCCCAACAGGCCCACAATTTTATTAAAGTAGTCGCCCTCCCGAGCTCCATTCGCGCCGGCGATATCCAGCGCAATATCAATGTTGGAGCGGGCATCGAGAGTTGGCAACAGATTGAACTTCTGGAAGACAAATCCGATCTTGCGTTTGCGCAGCCGGGTGCGCTCGGCATCCGAGAGTTGCGCGAAGTCGTCTCCGTCAATGACGACGTGACCCGAGTCCGCCCGAGTGAGTCCACCCAGAAGGTAAAACAGCGTGGACTTGCCGCTGCCGGAAGGCCCTACCACGCTTACGAACTCACTCTTTTGCACGCTAAAAGAGATACCTCGGAGGGCGGGCACTTCAATCCTGCCCACGCGGTAGGTCTTGCGCAGTTCCACGGCTTGGATGAAGGCAGGCATCCAACCCATCGATATTACACGAAGCCAGCGTAGGGCGGGATCGGATTAGGCTGTCCTCCACTCACTGCAGGAGACACGGCTCAGGCAGCGCCAGTCCGGCCGAGCATTTCGACGCGTGAGTGAGCGCGCTTGGGACCGCGTTTGGGACCGCGCTTGCGAACCAGCAACAGACGGACGCGCTCCAACAGGTCGACCGGCGTGTACATGCCTTTGGGCAGGAAGACGTCGGCCCGGGTATCACGATCGTAGATTCTCACTTTACCGGAGAGCAGAATGGCGGGAGTTTGAGGCGAGAGAGTCTTGATAGCGTCGATGAGCTTACTCCCATCGACGCCGGGCATGACGAGATCGGTGAGCACCAAATCCACGCCGCCCTTTTTAAAGCGTTCCAGAGCTTCCGTCCCGTTGTTGCAGGCGATCACCCGATAGCCGCGGGTTTCGAGCATGATTTTGCGGATGGAAAGGGACTGTTCGTTATCGTCGACACACAGAATCGTTCGTTTCGGCTTCATTCCTGCTTTCCGAAGCGGCAGCCTGACAGTGGCGCAGGCGCCAGTAGGTCCCAAAAAAATTTAAGCAATATGGAGAACTCGGAGCGAGACAAAATCCTAAAGGCAGGCGCGTCGGCTGTAAAGTGTCGCCGATGCTAATGGTAAATTTGCCCCATTGAAAAACATCTGAGCTTGTGCATGGTGGTATTTTTTCAGGGCATTCGGGCACAGCTGCTCAGAAAAAAAGTTCTCCGCGGAGAACCTCCACAACATTTCCACCCACACGAACGTTAACCACTCGGTCATCCAGGCGAGCCGCACGAACAAAAATTTGGCTCGGCCTCTGCATCTCGATTCCTTGCTCGATGAGCACGCGCTCTTCCGGGCCGGCTATGCGGTGCGCCACCATCCATGCCGCTGCACAGCCGGCGGCGGAGCCCGTGGCCGGGTCCTCCCCGTTGTAGAACAGCATGCGGGCGTGCAGGCGGGCGGTGGAGTCGACGGTCTGGCGGGTTACGAAATAGAAAAACTTGCCTCCTCCCGAGCGCTGCAAATATTCGCTCGTTCGCGCAAGGTCCACTCGTAGGCGGCGCATGACTTCCAGCCCTCGCAGGGGAACAATGGTGAAGGCGACCCCAGTCGAAACCGTCTGGATCGGTAAAGAAGGATCGATGTCACCGTCAACCAAGCTGGTGGCGCGTACTACGGTTTCACGATCGTGTACCATGCCGAACTCGGGTTCCCCCTGAGTCATCTCGCCGAAGACCGGCTGTCCGGGTTTTTCCTCGAAACGGACCGGAACCCGGCCCACGTTAAGCTCCACAGTGATCTCCCCGGCTCCCGCCGAACCACGCAACTGAAACGCCGTCCCAAGGGTGGGATGACCGGCAAAAGGTAACTCTTCCTGGACCGTGAAGATTCGGACCCGAACCCCGCGCTCCCGTTCGATCGCTGCCTCCCGAGGCAAGATGAACGTGGTCTCCGAGAGATTCATCTCGCGCGCTACAGCTTGCATCTGCTCGTCGCGAAGTCCGCGTCCGTCGGGAAATACAGCCAAGGGGTTGCCCGCGAAGGGACGCGAAGAAAAGACGTCGAATTGTACGAACGGAAAGCGCTGAAGATCTGTGCTCATGCCCATTGATTGTAGCGCCGGTTCCCGGCAGTCTGTGCCCTGACTATTGCTTTTTCTGCTCGTTTATACCGCCCCCGCAGCCGGAGAATCGGCCGCTGTCACTCCGATTGCAGTTCGAAAAAACTTTTGCCGCCAGCTTCCTCTCCCCATATAGATCGCCCCAGAAACTCTCTTTCATTTCGCATCTCGGCCAACAAATGTTGGAAAGTGCTCGCTGAGCGGTGTTACTTTCGCCCTCGGGCCTAAGTTCCCTTCCAGGAATGGCTTTTGCCTGTCAGACAAGCCCAGCTTACATCTCTCTTTTTTACTCCACAGAACCCAGAGTGTGCCGCGCCGCTGTTTGACTCAATTTCAGCTGCCGCGTATTCTATCTCCTGCATGCACCTGTACCCCATGTTGGTCATCCTGTGTTGTTGTAGCCAGATGCCGGTGTGTGGGTAGCGCGGAATAAGGTTTCTGATACCCACCCGGCCCAATCGGGTGGGTTTCGTTTTTGAGCTGACACTCATCCGCATTCGCAAGCTGCGGCGGGACCAAACCGATCCCGGTCTTCCGGGATGATCCAATTCTACGAGGAGAGCAACCATGAGTACTGCGATCGTAACCCCAAGCGAAACTACTTCCCGAATACCTCGAATTAATGACACGGCCCCCGATTTCACTGCCGAAACCACACAAGGTACGATCAAGTTTCACGAATGGATCGGCGACGGCTGGGCGGTTCTGTTTTCACACCCGAAGGACTTCACCCCCGTGTGCACCACCGAACTCGGCTACATGGCAGGGCTCCAGCCTGAATTCGCCAAGCGAAACACAAAAATTATTGGGCTGAGCGTTGACCCCGTGAGCAATCACCGCCAGTGGGCGGCCGACATCGAGGAAACTCAAGGTCACAAGGTGAACTATCCGATGATCGGCGACTCGGAGCTCAAAATCGCGAAGCTGTATGGCATGCTGCCAGCCGAGAGCGGCAATCAGTCCGAAGGACGCTCCGCGGCGGACAACGCTACCGTCCGCACCGTGTTCATCATCGGTCCGGACAAGAAGATCAAGCTCCAACTCAGCTACCCGATGAGCACGGGCCGCAACTTCGACGAAATCGTGCGGGTTCTCGATTCCATGCAGCTCACGGCCAAGCACAAAGTTGCTACCCCCGTGAACTGGAAGCAGGGTGACGAGGTCATCATCCTCCCGTCAGTCTCCAACGAGGAAGCACAACAGAAGTACCCTGCGGGCTGGAAGTCGCCCAAGCCGTATCTGCGCATCATCCCCCAGCCGAAGTAGGGGACGCTGGGACTCAGAAGGCCGCCCGCAGGCGGCCGTTCTGTTGTGTGCCGAACATGTTCGACAGCTTGGGGGTGCAAATCCCCTGTTCAACCTGGTGGAGGTGAAGGGCTAGAGAAGCGCAAGGACGTCGCCGCGAGGGGTGAAGGAAGTGTGGATCAAAGGCGCGAGCCGATGAACAAACCCGGGTGGGAGGCCTACAGTGCGGGGCCAGTTGCCAACTGACAGTGACGCCCTTTTTCACCAAGAGCACTGGTGCTAAATCCGGCCGCGGAAGGCGGTCGAGCGATCTGAGGCTGCGCTGAGGAACACCAGCCGGCATGATGGTGGAAGCGCTACGAAGTAATCCCGGCTCCCGCCTGCGGGGTTGCCGCTGCCGCAGTCGCCGCCGCTGCTTCGTTCAGAATCCGATGATGGATGGTGAACAGAGCCAGCTCCAGCCGGTCAGAGACCCCGATCTTGTCGTATACGTTGCGCAAATAGTTCTTGATCACCTGCTCAGTCGTCCCCAGCTGCGAGGCGATCTCCTTGTTCTTATAGCCCTGCACAATGAGCGCTACGATGCGCAGTTCTTTCGCGGTCAACCGGTCGCGCACCCGCAGCCCCACCATATCGTTCTCGGTCAGCTCGCTTGGTACGGCGATGTCCTGGACCCAGCTCTCGCCGCGTGCCACCTTGCGGACACAATCCACCAGTGCAGCGCTGGTCACATTGCGATAAACCACGCCGTGCGCTCCTGCGCCCATGTAGCGCTGTGCGCTTTCGCCGGTATCAGCCAACACCACCACCCGGGTTTTCGCTTTATTCGCGGCTTGCAGGATGCCCGTGAAATCGGAGTGAAATCCACCCGCAACCACCAGCACCGCGGCGCGAAATTTGTCCAGGGCCATAAACATCTGCTCCTGGGTTTGCGCTTGCGCCACGATGCGCATTTCGTCCTCAACCGCCAATACCTTGGCGATTCCCGCCCGGAAGATGGCTTGATTGTCGGCCAGAATCAATTTGAGCATCGCTTCAGCTCCTCGCCTCTAGTGGCGAACGAAATCGTAGGAGTCAATCACGCAGGCCACGCCACGCGCCTCCGTGGGACTTCCGGCGGGCTCATCGGTGCGCACCACACGACCCCGGCACTGGATGACTACGCCTTCTTTGGCCCCCGTCATCTCTGGCGGCAAAGTAATCTCGAACTCCACAGTTGAGCCCACATCCAGAGCCGCATCGGCCCGGATGTACACTCCGGCAGCGCTCAGGTTTCCCGTGACTCCGCTGTGCTCACCGCCTTCGTCCGGCTGGTGGATCTTGATCGGCAATTCCAGGGGAAATCGCTTCCCCGTCCGCGCTTCGGACACAAGACCTCCTCGCTCCTGCCCGTTTCCAGCCGCGAAAACCAGCCCCACGCTGGATCCCTTGAATGGAGCCGTCACAACCATCTGCTTGCGCGGTTATATCATGGATGACGGCCCCCGCAAAAGCCCGATAACTCCTTTAGTCAGGATAGAAACTAGGTTCCCCCGCGCTGGAGCGGCATTTCCGGCTAGTTATCGGCTGTAAACACGCGATTCCGAGCCTCGCGTGGGATAGTTCTCGGAGCCGCACCTGACGCGCGTCGGCAAGGATTCCTAAGAACCAACCTATAGCAGATAACATCGCCGCGCCGAGCTGCGTCGGATTCACGACGCGGGAGTCGAGGGGACCATTCTTTCTTCAGGCAACTTCTTCCCGACGTTGGCAACCAAGAAGCACCGTGCCAAGAACTCGATGGTGCTTTCTCACCATTCTATTTCTGGGAACGATTTCTGGGAACGATCGTGCTGCCGGTCAAACGCTGCCGCCGCAGCACATAATTTCGCTTCCTAAGACCGAAGACTCGTACCGTCCGATCACAGGACAAGAACGGTTACCCCCGGATCGCAAAGAGCATTCTGGGACCGGAAAGTCTGGCCGCTGGTCTGCTCAGGCCCTTGCGACCGGGAGCGACGCTCCACACGAGTACGGACCCCATTGGGACGGATACGGCAAGCGATATGGTATGCGGCTCACCGGCGTCTCCACCGGCAGTGTAATGCAGGCAGGACTGGGCTCTCTGTGGGGGAAGAGCCGAGGTATTTCCGCGCCGCGGTCCAGCCTCACAAAGGGCGCGTAAAAAACATATTGGTGATGCCGCGCGTAAGGCCGATGGAAACTTGGTGCCGACTTATGCTCGATACATCGGCGAAACCGGAAACAACTTTCTCTCGAATGCCTGGAGGGCGGCAGCGCGTCCGCCGTGAGCGACGCTTGCGTGCGGACTGTCCTCGGGTTCGTAGGGCGCATGAGCGGCAATGGCTTTGCCGAGTATTGGCCCGACCCACGGAAGCATTTATTTTCACCAAAAACCGTGAGACCCGCCGTCGAACCCAATCGTTTGGCCAACACCTACACCGATCTCGTGGGCCGACCGTAGTTTAAAATGCACTCCCGCCGCCGCCACCGAATCCGCCTCCCGAAAAGCCCCCTCCACCTCCCCCACCGAAGCCTGAACCACTTGCGCTCGATCGCGGGGCCGAGACGAACACCTGATGCATATCCGTTGCCATGTTATGCATCGAACTGGAGAAGAACAGCGGATTGAAGCCGGTCATCCCGTTGGGTGACACGTACCAGTTCGGCGGGTTTTGGACGATTCCGGCAAACGCCTGCGCCCAGTGGTGCTCCACCCCCAGCGCCATCGCGTAAGGCAAATATTTTTCAAACGTATCCGGTGGCATGCGCTTAAGGCGGTCGGCATCCACGCGGTTCATAAACTCCTGGAAGCCTAGCACCGCCACCCGAGTCCGCCCACCCTGGACCGTCCTCGCCGACATCTGGCGCGCGAATAGCCACCAGATAGCCGCAGAAATAATGCCGCACCCGATCAGCAGAATCACCGAGTTGAACACCGGTTTGTATCCCGTGAACTGCGCCATCAAAAACGGAGCCGCGATCACGATTGCGGCTCCGATGCTGTAGGCATTTGCCGAGTCAGGATCAAGCAGGTACATGCCTTTGTTCTTCAGGGCCGACTTGATATCCTGCTGAATTACGGGAATTGCAGTGTAGAAACGATTTTTCAGGCTGGACAGCCGGGTCTGCTGTCCGCCCGCGAAAATATTCTCCAGCATCACACGCTCATGCGGCGCCAGTCCTTGCCATTGGCTCTGCGCTTTGAGCAGGTGAAAGATGTAGTCCTTGGAATGGAAGATAAGCAGGGTCGTGTCGACGGTTTCTTCAATCTTCAGGTAGCCCCGTACCGCTAGGTCCACAATCGTGGATGTAATATCGCGGGGATGAATCGTGTCATCAATCAGTGTGCCCGTCTCGGCAGGGGACATACCCGGCGGTGGCTCGTACATGGGCGCAATCGAACGCCCGGGGTCAGGATCCCGGCCTTTGTACCACCACAGGGCAAACATCACCCCGAGAGTGACAAACGGCAAAAACACGATGGGATTGCTGCCCAGAAACCAGAGCGCCCGCATGAGCGCACCCGGTTCCTTCAGGATGCCTTTGGGGACGAAGATGTCAATCGTCATTCCGCCGCGCATGGGGAGCGGATTGTTGGTTTCGAAGGAAACGTCTGCGCCGTTGACTTCAGAAGTTGCGTCCCGTTGGGCGGATCCGTATGCGCCCGTGAAGGCTTGCGCCCGTAACGCTCCGGCGGCGTTGGCCGGGAAATAGACATGGGCAGTAACGTGATCAATCGGTACCGGCCAGTCGTTGCCGGTGACGTTCCAGTAGAACTCGTCGTGACCCTCGAAATAGCGAATGCCGTTGCGGACGATGTAGTCGATCTCCACCGTTCGTGTGGTGTCCACGCTGTCGGGGATGTAGATCTTAAGATCGCGGTAACCGCCGGAGGTTTTGGCTTCGTACTTCAGCTTCTGGCCAGCGGCGTCGGTGATCCCTGTGACATCCAGAAACAGAGTGTAGTTCGTGCCTTGTGGGCCCGGATACTCGATGGGAATCGTGCGATGGATGCCGTGCCATTGGCCGACAAACACGAGGGCGATGCGCTCCTTGACCAAGGCGGAACCATCAGGGCCGATCAGGATGGTGTCCTGAAAGTCAGAAATCCGCCAGCTTTGGGCTGCGAGCAGGGTGGCGCTCAGGACGAACAAACAAACCAGGAACAGAAGCTTTCGCCGGGCAAGCCAGCGATGCTGCATACCACGAGACCAGGCGGTGCGATTTTGGGGGGAGCAGCGCTTCAGCGCCGCAACCACGGCTTGATAACGACCGGCTTTAGCCCCTGAGGTCATGGACATCGGGAGGCAGATTCCTCGCAGGCCAATGCCCGCTCCGATTGACAAACTCATCAGGATGCCCTGGGCGCCGATCTTCACAGGTACCTCAACGGCTGAAGCCGCCACTGAAAAGTAGGGCTTAACGCAGCGCTGAAGTGCTACGCCAGCAAAAATCAGAGTTCTTCCAAGACTGAAGCGGGGCACCTGGCACCAATCGCAAGCGCCTGCCTAGCCCTTCGATCACTAGAACTTCACCGCCACCGGCTCGCGGTCGGCCGCTGCCACTTCAAAGAACTGCCGCTGCTGGAAGCCGAACATGCCGGCAAGAATATTCGTCGGGAAGGACTGGATCTTGGTATTCAGGTCACGCACCACGGCATTGTAGTAGCGACGCGCATTCTGAATCGTGTCCTCGGTCTGGTTGAGCGAGCCCTGCAATTGAGTGAACTCCTCAGAGGCTTTCAACTCAGGATAATTTTCCGCTACGGCGAACAGGCTTTTGAGTGCGCCGCTCAGTTGGTTCTCAGCCACCGCCTTGTCACCCGGAGTGGTAGCCTGCATTGCCTGGGAGCGAAACTTGGCGATGTTCTCGAAAGTGCCCTTTTCGTGAGCCGCGTAACCTTTCACCGTCTCGACCAAGTTGGGGATGAGATCGTGCCGTCGTTTGAGTTGAATGTCAATGTCTGACCAGGCGTTGTCGGCACGCACACGCAACTGGACGAGGCTGTTGTACATCCCAATCAGCAGGACAGCGATGACGACCAGAATGCCCAGGAAGATGAGAGTCATGAGCGTCTCCCTTGCGTGGAATGGGAACAGGGCCGACGGTAGCACACACCGGCAATTCGGTGCAATCGCATCAGGCGGTAGAGGACGGAACTACTTGAATATCGAGACGCGGCTCCCGACAGTTTAGAATTATCTAGGGGTGGAATATTACTTATTTAAGACAGAACGTGAGATGGCTGGCGGCATTACTGACCTTTCTATCGGCCATCGCTGCCCCCGCCCAGACCTGCCTGACGGCCGGCGACATGGACGAGGCTAGCCGCTCCGCGCTGCTGACCACCGCGAAGCGCTTCTATGACATGGCAGCGCGCGGGGACTCAGCATCCCTGCGGCAGAATGCGATCGTGAGCCTGGCATCGAACTTTTCCGGCATAGAAAACGCTATCAAAGACAATCAAGCCAACTTGGCGGCTGCGCAGGCCACCCCGCGTGCGCCCTTTCTGCTCAAGGCGGAGGGGACAGCGCCGCTGGCACGAGCGGAGTTTCTATGCGGTGTCTTTGGGGCCCAGGGACAAACCCGGGACAGTGTAGTGTTCGTAATTCCCAATCTACCGCCGGGAAACTATGGCATCGTGACTCTCGATGTGCCCTCAGTTCACGGTGCCTACACGGTATCTTTCGTTTTGCAGCAGCAAGCCAGCGATTGGAAGCTGGGCGGCTTCTATGCCAGGCAGGCCCAGATCTCGGGTCATGACGGCAACTGGTTCGCCGATCGGGCGCGCGAGTTCAAGGCGAAGAGACAGATGCACAATGCCTGGTTTTACTATGGCGAAGCGCGCGAACTGCTGGTGCCAGTTCCCTTCATGGCCACCATTACGACCGACAAACTCTATGACGAGATGCAGCCGGTGAAGTCCGCTGATCTGCCGCCGACGGACCTGACCGCGGGCGGAAAGACCTACAAGCTTACCGACCTTTTCCCTATTCCCGTAGCCAACGATTTCGACCTGGTTGTGAAGTACCAGTCTGCCGATGTCTCCGACAGCGGACGTACTTTTCAAGACAACATCGCGGTCATGAAAGCGCTGGTGGCGAAATATCCCGAGTTGCGCGATGGCTTTGCGGGAATCGTCGTCCGCGCAGTGGAACCCTCGGGACGCGATTATGGATCGATGCTGGCGATGAAGGATATTAAGTAGCTTCTAGTTTGTCGTTTATAGCTGCCCCAATAACGTCTCATTGCCGGAAAACACATTCCTTCGGATCCTTGTCCTGTCGCAGGCCAAGAAAGACGGGGGCGCGTAACTTCAAGCCCCCTTCCGCAGTCTCATGCGTCCATTCGGAGAACTTGATCTCGGCCACCAGCTCAGGCGTGATCCAGTGCACTTTTCGCAGGGCATCCGCTCCGCGGGGGAAAGGACTGCGGTTCGTCTCCAGCTTCTTCAGTGCCTGCGAGATCTGCTTGAGCGTCACCTGGTTGAAGCCAGTGCCGGCCTGGCCTACATGAACGAGGTCTCCGTTCTTGTCGTAGAGGCCAAGCACGATCGAACCGAAATAGGACCGGCTGCCCTCTGGATCAGTGTAGCCGCCGATGACGCAGTCCAGCGTCTGCGTTATCTTGATCTTAAACCACTCGCGACTGCGGCGCTCCTCATAGCAACTGCCCCGGCGCTTGGCCAAAATTCCTTCCAGCCCTTTTTCCCTTGCTGCATCGAATAGCGCGCTACCCTGGGCAAAGTGGTCAGAATAGCGGACCAAGGCGCTTGCGTCGATGATCTGGAAAAGGAGGTCCTTGCGCTGCTCGAGTCGAACCCGACGGAGATCGTATCCATCCAGGTACAGCAGATCGAAGACGTAGTAGCGCACGGGAATATCACGGCGAGATGCGGTCCGCCGGCCGCCTTCCCGAATTCCGGTACGTTGCTGCATCAAGCTGAAAGACGAACGACCCTGTTCGTCGAGGGCGGCAATTTCACCGTCGAGAATGGCCGTCTCCGCCTTGATGAAATGGGGCAGATTGTGCAACTCGGGAAATTGGGCAGTGAGTTCGTTCTGATTGCGCGACACCAGCCGGAGTTTTTCATTGGTGATGAAGGCAACTGCACGGTAACCGTCCCACTTGATTTCAAACAGCCACTCCGGATCGTCGAAGGGCTTGTCTACGGAGGTGGCCAACATTGGGTGAATGGCAGTGGGCATGGCGCGTTTCACGGCACCGTCCAAATCCTTAACCACAGAGGACACCGAGAAAGATTTCCTGCTTGCCCTGCGCTTGTGGTTCGCGGCGGGTGCGATTCCGGCTAGGGTCTTATCTTTTTCGTTTTTTTTTAACTCCGCGCTCCCCCGCGTCCTCGGTGGTTGGCTTGTCTTGCCTTTCTGCTTATCAAACTTCGCGATCGCATCTGCCAGCCATGGCGCCTTTACCGCTCCACGGGACGCCGGACGGCTGCTGGTCCACTTCGCCGAGCCCTGGTCGCCTGCGATGTCGGCCATGCTGCGGCCAGTGAGTGCGGACTCATCGTACTTATCGATGTCATAGCCTTTTACCACCGCCTCGTCCTGCTTCTTGATCAATAACCACTCCATGCCTTTGGTGCCAGGGCGGCGCGAGCGCATATGAATCAGCGCGAAATCGCCGTTGAGCTTCTTGCCATGCAACCGTATTTTCAAATCTCCCTTTTTCAACATGGCTGCAGCATCCGCTTCGGTCCCCGGCAGGAACTTGCCCTTCACGGGCTCGGGGGAGAGCGGTTCCCATGTGCCCACGTCCCATACCATCACCGTGCCGGCGCCATAATTGCCTTCGGGAATGGTGCCTTCGAAGTCAAAGTAGGAGACAGGATGATCTTCCACCTGCATGGCCAGGCGCTTGTCAGCCGGATCGAGCGAAGGCCCTTTGGGGATGGCCCAGGACTTGAGCACGCCCTCCATCTCCAGGCGAAAGTCGTAGTGTAGGCGGGTAGCGCGGTGCTTTTGTACGACGAAGCGATGCTGCGATTTCTTCTTCTCCAGTTTGGCAGGTGGCTCGGGCGTTTCCTCGAAGCGGCGCTTGCGTTTGTATTCAGCTAAGGTCACAAAACTATTCTAAACATGAAGGGTCCCCTGCGGCTGTGTTTTAGAATCCCGCAAAGCAGTCGGCAATGGGGTCATCGCCGGCAGGCTCGTTCGCCAAGGTACATTATGAAACGTGAATATCCGGAGTCGCCACTCGTAGGCGTGGGCGCAGTCATCATCAACGATGGGCGTGTCTTGTTGGTCAAGCGCGGGCATCCTCCGCTGGCGGGCGAGTGGTCCATCCCCGGGGGCGTTTTGGAATTGGGAGAAACCCTGCGCGAGGCCGCGATTCGCGAAGTCCAGGAGGAAACTTGCCTCACCGTGGAGACGGCCGACCTACTGGGCGTCTATGACCGCGTGCTGCGCGATGAAGATCAGCGCACGCTCTATCACTATGTGCTCGTCGATTTTCTTTGCCGCAGGGTAGCTGGAGAACCAAAAGCGGCAGGCGACGCCGATGAAGTTGGCTGGTTCACGCCGGCAGAAGTCGCAAGGTTTGCGTTAGCCAAGGACACCGCCGAAGTAATTCGGCTAGGATTCGAAAAAGTTAAACCGTGAAGCGGAGCGTGGCGAGTTTCACCATTTCGCTGCCGTCTGCTGGCTGGCCTCACATTGCCACTTGCCGTTGCTTGTTCTTGCCCAGGTATCGGTCCAGCGCTCGCTGCGGTCAATCTTCGTCCCATCGCCGTCAGCGCCCTTCCCTCTCCAGCTGCCGGTGGCAACGGCGGCATCAGCGTACTCCGTCACCTTGACGTCGCTGACCCCGTTTCGCTCCCACTTGCCGCCCCGCAGATTGGAGAGCAAGTTGGCCTTGCCCGAGGTGTGGCCATCGGCGTCGGGGTTAGTGAAGGTCTCCGCCAACATGGGCCCAACCACATCCGCTTTGCCGTCTCTTTGTGCCCCGGCCCAGCTGTACTCCATGGCAGTGATGGCCTTCTCGATGCCAGTGTTTTTGCCTTTGCCGCCTGCCGACAAGGGTAGCGTGACTATGACTGCCAACCCCAACGCACCACTGCGAACATGCGTTTCATGGAACCCCCTCCGGCGGTGTCTCGGGTTGCCTATACTAGCGGTTTCGGCCACACGATGAAAACTCTTTCGCTTTGCCTCTGGGCCCCCCACAGATTCTGTGGTTACATGGATCGACTAGTCTCCGGAGAGATCTGGTCCGCTGAAGGTAGCTCTCAAGTTACGCCGGGAAGATTTTCCCCATGGTCTGGTTCTTTACCCTATTTCTTGTTTCCGGATTTTGCAGCATCCTCTACGAGATCGTGTGGCTCAGGTTGGGGATGGCGCAGTTCGGAGTCACCACCGCACTTGCCTCTATTGTACTTTCCATGTTCATGGCGGGCCTCGGCTTAGGTTCCTGGGGAAGTGGCCGCCTAATCAGCAGGTACGAGGACAGAATCAGAATTCCAGCCCTTCGCCTCTACGCGCTGGCGGAATTGTTGATTGGGGTATCGGCCCTGCTGGTTCCTTACCAGTTGTTATGGGGTCGGAAACTGCTGGAGCGCATCGCAGTCTCCTCGTCTTGGGCCTACTATCTCGGGTCTGGTGTGTGCATCGCTCTGACTCTGATTCCCTGGTCCGGCTGCATGGGCGCGACCATACCGTTGGCCATGCTAGCTATCCGGAACAAAGGGTCCGCGCAAGCGGAGAGATCGTTCAGCCATCTTTACCTGGCCAATGTGCTGGGTGCGGTGTTAGGTGCGACGGTGCCGTTGCTGCTGATCGAACTCTACGGTTTCCGCGGCACCCTGAAAATAGGCGCGACTTTGAACCTCCTCCTCGCCTTGTCGGCAGTAGTGCTCAGCGTGGGACGGGCGGCGGCGTCAGAACTCTCCGCGCTGGCCGATGCTACTTCTAGAGGCGTACCTAGCTACGTCACTAGCGGTGGAACAATCAGGCCCCTCGTGCTTTTGTTTCTCACCGGCTTGACCAGCATGGGCATGGAAGTCGTCTGGATCCGACAATTCACACCATATGTGAATACCGTGGTGTACGCTTTTGCTTCCATCCTGGCCACTTATTTGGCTTCTACCTTCATCGGATCGCAGGTCTATCGACTGTGGAGCCAAAAAAAACGCCAGGCAAGCAGATTGATTTGGGTTTTGCTTGGGTTGTTTGCGCTCTTGCCGCTGGTCGCAGCCAACCCCAGCTTTCGTTTCTCGAAGCTGCTACGCTTGACCCTGGGAATCGCACCGTTTTCCGGTCTTTTGGGATTCGTTACCCCATGGCTGGTGGATCGCTGGTCGGGCGGCGATCCAGTCAGAGCCGGAAAAGCTTATGCAGTGAACATCACGGGTTGCATCCTGGGGCCGCTCCTGTCGGGTTTCCTGCTTCTGCCGCTGATGAGCGAGCGCTGGGTCTCGCTGGTGTTCTCATTGCCCTGGCTCTTGATCGGCGTTCGGCCAGAATGGCATCCAGGAAGAGAAAAACTTCGCCTCGACTGGCAAGGCCGCTTCTCTTATGCCGTGGTGCTGTTGGCTCTCACCCTGGTCTTCACCCACACCGGCTACGAAGACCAATTCGGCCGCAGTGAGGTTCTTAGGGACAACACCGCCACCATTGTCGCCACAGGAGAAGGCATGAACAAGCAACTGCTGGTGAACGGAGTGGGAATCACGGGACTGACTCCCATCACCAAGTTGATGGCACACCTGCCCCTGGCTTATCTGGATCACCCAGCCAAGAACGCTTTGGTGGTGTGTTTCGGCATGGGCACAACCTACCGCTCACTGCTCTCCTGGGACATTCCGGTAACGGCTGTGGAATTGGTACCTAGTGTTCCGCGCGTGTTCGGGTTCTACCACTCCGACGGGCCGCAACTGTTACGTTCGCCACTGTCACAACTGGTGATTGATGACGGAAGGCGCTACCTGGAACGCACCTCCGGGCAATATGACGTCATCACGATTGATCCCCCCCCTCCTGTGGAGGCCGCTGCTTCGAGTTTGCTTTATTCGAAAGAGTTCTATGCAATCATCCGGCAGAGACTACGCCCCGGAGGCATTCAGCAACAGTGGCTGCCCGGAGGGGACGCTGTGGTCCGCGCCTCCGTGGCACGGGCGCTGCAAGAATCGTTTGCCTACGTTCGGGTATTTCATTCGGTGGAAGGCTGGGGTTATCACTTCCTCGCCAGCAACCACCCTTTGCCGGATCGGACAGCCCGGGAACTGGCTCAGCGTCTGTCTCTCAAGGCAGCTAGCGATCTTGTGGAGTGGGGGCCGGAGACGAACCCGGAGGGTGAGTTTGCCGATGTGCTCAGCAGAGAAATTTCTCTGGACGGCATGATTGCGCAAGCTCCACAGGCGCCGGCCCTACAGGATGACCGGCCCGTAAACGAGTACTATGCAATGCGTCGTCACCAGCTGAAAGCAAAGCGACAGAAATAGAACGGCCCGCGCGCTTTCGAGTACGCGGGCCGCCCGGTGGACTGTTTGGGATTGACCAAGAGGTGGTCACTCTAACGTGGCCCCTTCGGCAAACTCCGGGTCCCGACGCAGCTTGCGACGGGCGGATGATCCCTAAATCACCGGTAGTCGTGCGATGGTTCTTAGAGCGACCGCTCTAAGTCACAGCCACCTCACCTGGTCTTGTACTCCCACTACAATCAGAACTTGTCATCAGACCACCTCCTTTCCGGTGTAATTGCACATTAGTACGAAATGCTTTGCCGAGTCAACTTTTCCGTTGCTCCTTTTCCGTTGCTCCTACCCCGGCAAACTTCCAGTCGTGCCGGGCATCTGAGGTTCGAAAGTCTCACTCCTCGAATTCATGAAGGAGGACCTATGCAAAGCATAGTTGGAATCTTTAGCTCCCGGGGAGGGGCGGAGCAGGCAGTCCGAGGACTGCCGGCCAGGGTATACCGCCACAATCCATAATTTTTTTGAGCGGTGAATCGGGCCGAGCTGAAGTGGAAAATCTTCCCACCACCGACGCCGAGCGCGACGGCATGGGCGAAGCCGTGGGTGCGCTCGTGGGTGGAGCTCTGGGTGCGGGTGCCGGGTTGTCTCTGGGCAGTGCAGTTGCCAGCCTACTCGTGCCCGGCATCGGCACAATCTTTGCGATCGGCCTGGGCGCTGCGGCGGTGCTTGGGCTTGGCGGCGCCGCGGCAGGAGCCAGCGTGGGGGATGCCTCCGCACACGCGGTGGATACAGGGGTCCCCAGAGACGATGTGTTCTTCTATCGCCAGTTGTTGAAGCGTGGCCGCTCGCTTGTCATCGCGAATGTTGACATCGAGGATCAGGCCGCAGCCGCGCGGGAGGTTTTTGAGCGGCGGGGCAGCGAGCACGTCAATGCCGCGCGCAAGGAACTACCGAGCGCCGCTTAGGCGCCTTCGAGGCAAAGACGGGCGTCCCTTCGATCGTGGCAGCACGGCGTGGGCCTGACCCGAAGGGCCACCCGCGCCTCGACAAGGGAGCTGCTTCTCAAAAGTATTAGGCCTTTGGCGTCACCGCGGGTCATGTCCCACAGGAATCTACCTGCTCGCCTCCGACGTTCCTACACTTTAAGTCGCCCCAAAGTAACCCAGCTTCTGAAAGCGGCGGATCTTTCAGCCCTTCCAGCGGTAGGCGTTGGGCTGTGGCAGACCGATGTGGGCCAACACGCGGTAAGCGAATTCGCGTGCCATGACATCTAAGTTGGCCGGTCGGAAATAGAAGGCAGGGATAAGCGGGAACACGGTCGCGCCGGCATCGGCGGCCCGATACAAGTTGCGGATGTGAATTTTATTGAGCGGCGTCTCGCGGACGCAGAGCACGAGCGGACGTTTCTCCTTAAGGCAGACATCGGCAGCGCGCTCGATCAGCGCTGAAGCGATCCCGTTGGCAATGCGGGCCAACGTGCCTATGCTGCACGGAATTACGACCATCGCGTCGGCGGGATAAGAGCCGCTGGCGATGTTGGCACCGATATCGGCATTGGCTTGCTGGCGGATTTTGCGCGATGACCGGCTCGATCCCCGGCCCAGGATTTGCCCGATCAGGTTGCTCCGCCCGCGCAGGCTGAGTTCCTCCGCCATTACGCGTAAAGCGGCGTCGGAGGCGATGAAGTTGACGGTCTGAACGCGCTGATCGCGCTCCACCGCGAGCAGGAATTGCTTGAGAAACAGGGAGCCGCTGGCGCCGGTAGTGGCGACAGTCAGATTGTGCGGTGACGGCCTGGGCAAGTTGGGCTCCGACGAGAGTTCTGAGCATAGGGAGCCCGCGGCGAACAAGTCAAGGAGCAGCCATTGGCCCGCTCGTCGTAGGCCGCTAGCCACCCGGATGGGGCTCTCGGTCTAACGACGAACGACGAACGACCAACGACTAAGGACAACAACGGAAACTATGGCATCTACCACCAGCTTACGGTTGCGGCGCAGTGAAGCGCAGCTGCATGCCTTGGCGGGGGTAGAACGCGAGATCCGGGTGAAGGATCCTAACGCCCGCCGCAAATACCTGCGCGATTTCAGCCAGGCCTTTCGTTCTTACCAATCTGTCATCGATGGCCAACAACTAAAGACTATAGTGGCTGGCGCAGACATCGTTCTGATCGGCGACTACCATGCGCTGCCGGCTGCTCAGCGCTGCGCGGCCACCCTGTTCGAAGACCGCGCGCAACCCGGAGACCGCCCCGTGGTGCTGGGAGTGGAGACCATCTTCTCCCGCGACCAACACATCCTTGAGGAATGGTGGCGGAGAGAAATCGACGAACAAGAATTACAGCAACGCATTCGCTACGATCTCGACTGGGGTTACGACTGGACGCCATTCTACGAATTGCTGGTAACAGCACGCGAGCACGCCGAAGCGATCTATGGCCTGGATTGCATGCCGCGAGAAGACCTGCGCAAGATCAGCGCACGCGATCGACACGCGGTCCACAAGATCGCCGAGATCCGGCAGCGCCATCCGAATGCAGTCATCATGGTGCTGTTTGGAGAGTCGCACCTGGCCCCGGGGCATCTCCCCCGGGTGCTACGCGAGCGATTGCCGGAACAGACTGTGATCACAGTCCTGCAGAACGTGGATTCGCTTTACTGGCGCGCGGCGGGTGAACAGCACGAGCGAGTGGAAGCGGTGCGCGTAAACAATGACGTGGTCTGCGTATTCAACTCCACTCCACTGGAAAAGTATGAGAATTATCGCCTTCATCTAAGTCGGTGGGGCCGCACCGAGGAGGAAGGTCCTGATCTCGCACCTACGATCTACAACCTGATTGACAGCCTGCTGCGATTCCTCAATATCAATCGTTACTCCTCGCACAATGGCACGCAACCGAAGTTTCTGGTCGACCTGCTGCCCGAGGTCTATTGCCGTGCTTCCAACGCGCGCTTGCGCCAGCTGCTTTCCCGCCACGACGCTGGCGAAGAAGAAACCGAAGCCATGGTGCGCCACGTCGAGCATCGGGGCAGTGTTTATCTGCCGCAGGTGAACGCCTTCTACATACGCGAGTTCAAGATGATGTATGCGGCGGAAGATGCGGCGCGCTTTTTGCATCATGCGTGCCGTGGCTTGCCGTTGTACGGAAATGGACACGCGCGGCTCCCGGTTACGAACTCCAATCGCTTCTATGCCCAGACTCTCGAATACGCCTTGGGCTATTTTGGATCCCGGGTGTTGTATCCGGCACGTCCGGCAGTGGAGGACGGCGAGGGCCGCGAGCTGCTGCGGGAAGTCCCCGACTTCGAGCGAAAAAAGATCGAGTCCAGCTCCCAACTACTCGGCTACATGCTGGGCAATGCCCTGTATGAGGCCTATCTAAAGGGCCGGGTTCCAAGGAGCACGCTGCGCCGCTTGTTTCTCATCCACCTAGAAGAACCGGGCAAAGCCAAAGAAGCATATCTGGAAATAGCTGCTAGAGTTGGCTCGAATGCAAAGAAGCCCCCTGGGTCGACCACACGGTAGCAGGGAGCAATGTAGGTGCGGACGTCGCTCAGGGGCAGGCCCTGGCCCGTGCCAGCCCAAGTGCTAATCTAGACTCACGTTGGCTGAATGCTGATAGCTGACTGCTGCGTGCGCCTTGAACGCTGATTCCATCCGCAAACTCTTCCACCAGGTCCGCCGAGGCACGCTTTCTCCGGACGAGGCCGTCGACCGCCTGCGCCATCTACCCTTCGAAGACCTGGGATTCGCCAAGGTAGATCATCACCGTGCGCTGCGTGGGGGGATGCCGGAGGTGATCCTGGGACAAGGAAAGACTCCAACCCAAATGGCGCACATCTTCTCCCGACTGGCTCAGCATGGGGGCAACATCCTGGCCACACGAGCCAGTGAAGAACAGCTTGCGGCAGTCCAGAGGAAAGTCCCTCAGGCCGAATATCGGGCGCTGGCGCGGGCGATCGTTCTCGAGCGCGACAATAAGAAATACGGCAAGGGAATCATTGCCGTGGTTTCCGCCGGGACCAGCGACATTCCGGTGGCCGAGGAAGCCGTCGTCACAGCTGAAATGATGGGTAATGACGTCGAGCATGTTTACGACGTCGGCGTAGCTGGGATTCACCGGCTGCTGGCCCATCGTGCGTCACTCACGCGCGCCCGCGTAGTAATCGTGTGCGCTGGAATGGAAGGCGCACTGCCGAGTGTGGTAGGAGGTTTGGTGCCCGTGCCGGTGATCGCGGTGCCCACCAGCGTGGGCTACGGCGCGGCATTTGCGGGCCTGGCGGCACTCTTGGGGATGATGAATTCCTGCGCGTCCAACGTGAGCGTGGTGAACATCGACAACGGATTTGGGGCGGGATATGTGGCCGCGCTGATTAACCGGTTGTGAGACAACCGCCCGAGCTCTGCTCCGCCTGCACGGGTCAAAGACCCACACAGTCTCCACACAAGTAGTCGCCACAAAAAAAGGCACGGCCGAAGCCGTGCCTGCCTCCGATCCAGCCTTCAACCTGCTTACGAGCCTTTGACCACTTCCAGATTGTTCTGCACGCTGAACACGCCGAATACTTGGTTTGCGCGCATACCCGCCACCTGCTTATCCATCGCGTTTTCCACCCTGCCGTAGAGAGTCAGCTTGCCGTTGTCCACCACGATGCGGATGGGCAAAGCAGGATCGCTGGCGTAACGGCTCAGCACCGGGTCGCGGTAGATGGCGCGCATGGCGCTGACCCGAATCCGGTCGTCAAAGTTCGACACCGGAGCGACCTTGATATTGTCCACGACATCCTTTACGCCGGGCATATCATTCACTATCGCGACAGCTGAGTCGCGGCCGAGGTCGCTGCGGGTTTCACCGCTCAGAGTGGCGACCCCCTCCTGCACCGACACATCTACGAAATTGAACAGATTGTCGTAGCCGATGCGATCGTAGTACAGCGCGCGCTCGAGATTTGCGGCCAGCTCCGCATCGGGTATCGTCGTGCTCACCGCAATCAGGTTGCGTACGCCCTGGACCTTTTCTATCTTGCGGACTTTCTTGGCCGCCTCCAGCTTGTGCCGGTATAGATCCACAGTGCCGGAGAGCGTCACAACGCCATCTTCCGTAGTTGCCAGAAGATTGCGAAAATCCTTCTTCTTCGTCAGTTGCTGCGTCACCCTGGTCTGAATGTCGCTGTCGTAGCGGGCGCTCGCTGTTTGGGCAGCCAAGCCTGTGCTGAGCATACCGACCGCGAGCATCAATGCCATGGTTCTGAGTGCGCTTTTCATATACAAAGGGCTCCTTCCTCCTGATTAACCGGTTAGTTAATTAATTAGATGCAACCGGCCCAGCCAGGGATGCACGTGAGTGGCAGCATCCGCCCACCTAGGCGGAAGGCTCAATCTTGGGCGCTGCATGCTCGCGCTGAATCCACCGCTTACCACCCGCGACACCGATGCTAGACTTTCCTCATGCTGGCCGACTACGCCGTGCGGGTGGAGCAATCGCGCGGTCGCCGTTTTCCCGAATCCCAGCATCCCTATCGCAACGATTTCCAGCGGGACCGCGACCGCGTCATCCACTCGCGTGCGTTCCGCCGGCTGGAGGCCAAAACGCAGGTTTTTACGCGGCGATTCTCCGACCACTTTCGCAATCGCTTGACCCACACCATCGAAGTGGCCCAGATTGCCCGTACGATCGCAGCCGAGCTCAGCCTAAATGTGGACATGGTCGAAGCTCTGGCCCTGGTGCACGACGTCGGGCACCCGCCTTTTGGTCACGCCGGCGAGAAAGCACTGGACACCGCCATGCGCGAGCACGGTTATTTTTTCGACCACAACCTGCACGCGCTGAGGATGGTGGAGGATTTCGAGTTGCGCTATGCCGCCTTTCGCGGACTCAACCTCACCTTTGAAGTGCGCGAGGGCATCATCAAGCATTCCCGCGATTACCCTGCTGGCCAGTTTCCTGAGCTTGCGGAGTATTTCCTCGATCAGCGGCCGCCGCTTGAAGCCCAACTCATCGATCTCGCCGACGAGATTGCCTACGACACCGCCGATCTCGACGACGGCTATGAAGCCCATCTGCTTACGCTCGAACAGATACGCCGTGGTATTCCCGTGTTCGACCGCTTCTATGGCGAGGCCCAGCGAGCCTATCCTCAGGCCATCGAAAAACTGAAGTTCAACGAGGCGCTGAAACGGGTTCTGGATCGCATGGTTGGAGATTTGATTCGCAACATACAGGAGCAAATAAAGACCGCCCGCATTCGCAGCCTGGAAGATATACGCGCCTGCCCGCATCGGCTTGCCATCTTTAGTGCGGAGGTCGAAAAAGAGAGGCGCGGCACCAAGGAATTTCTCTACCAGAATCTGTATTTCAGCGCCGCGCTCGACCCCGAAAAAAATGATGCCGAGCGCATCATCCGCCAACTATTTGAATTTTGGATGGCGCAACCGGAAAGCTTACCCTCTAGCTATCAAGAAAAAGCCGGTCAGGAACCACTGCCGCGCGTAGTCTGCGACTACATAGCGGGAATGACGGACAACTTTATTTACGAGCAGCACGAGAAGTATTTCCCGTAGCGGAGCCAGAAGCAAAAACGCCGCCGGGACGGCGCCCCGCCGTCAGTTTTCCCAAGTCACACGGTACACCACTCCGGCCGAATCATCGGTGACATACATCGCCCCTTCCGGGCCGACCACCAGACCGACTGGCCTCCCCATCCAGACCCCTTTCTTGGTCTCCCCCGGGCGCAGCCAACCGCTGATGAAGTCTTCCGGCGGCCCTTCCGGCTCACCCTTTTCGTTGAACTTTACCCGGACTACCTTGTATCCGGTGGGCAGCCTGCGGTTCCAGGAGCCGTGAAAGGTTACGAACAAGCTCCCCCGATATTCCGCCGGAAACAAGTTGCCGTTGTAGAAGACCAGCCCCAGGGGAGCGGAGTGCGCCTGCATCTCAACCTTGGGAGCAATAGTTTGCGAGCAGTCGTAGTCTTTGCTTTGGGAGCGGTCTGGGACGCGGTTACCATAACAATACGGCCAGCCCGCGTTGCCGCCGTTTGCGCCCAGGTCGTTGATTTCTTCCGGAGGCAAATTATCGCCCAGCCAATCACGGCCGTTGTCGGTGGTCCAGATGGTGTTGGTTTTGGGATTGACGGTCAGCCCGACTGCGTTCCTCAAACCCGAGGCAAAAAGGCGTTCGCCACTTCCGTCTGCGTTGAACTCAATCAGCGCAGCGCGGCGCTTGTCATCTTCGATACAAACGTTGCAACTCGACCCCACCGCGACGTACATCTTGCCATTGGCGAAAAGAATCGTGCGCGTAGAGTGGCCGCCGCCGCTTCCCGGAATGTCCGCAATCTTCTGGCCGTTGCTGGCGTGCAATTGCGACTCATCCCAGTCATAACGCCGAACCGCGTTGATCTCCGCGATGTAGAGCTTGCCGTTATGAAAGGCAATGCCGTGCGGGGCGTTCAAGTCGGAGAGTACGGTTACGGTCCTTTCCGCATGCCCAGTGTGTTTGGTATCAGGGAAAGCCAGCACCGTGCCATCGCTCATGTCGGTTACCAGTAACACGCCGCCCGGAGTGAAAACCATCTGCCGCGCATGCGGGGCCTCGGCGAAGACGGCAATATGGAAACCGGGCGGCAGCTTCAAGCGTGCCAGATCAAGTTTCTCAGCGTGACTGCAGGAAAGTAGCAGTAGGAGGAGTAGAGCAGAGATCCAGGCTCGCACAGGAATTTTTGCTCCTCGAGTAGCTGATGGGATGGTGTTACCGGAACCTATGATTATTGTTGCTTGATTACTGCAATTCTTTGCCGATATGGCACACGCAGTTTTTATATCAGTTTTCGCCAAAATTACCTCCGCAGCTGCTTTTTCGCTCCGTCATTGGCCATACGGCGGTACAATGTCGTTGTAAGTCAAAGACTTAGATTTCCGTCGGTTTGGCATTTGACCTGTTATACACAGAAGCAGGCGTCCCAAGAGTTTGGGACGCCAATATTTCGGATTTTGGCTTATGCTGCGTCAGCGTAGGCCGGCAAAGCCTGAACAGCTTGCTAGTTATTTATTAGGGGACGCAATCAAAGTACACGCCGCAAGGCGTACTGGAGCGGAGCCCGATGCTCCCCCACCTGGAGGATGTAGAACATGAAGAATCGCCTATTCGTAGCGCTGCTTCTCGCTGTCGTGCTGGCGCTTCCGGCCCTGGCGCAGCAGACCGGCTCGAGTACTCAAGACCAA
>Ga0209526_10000564_pt1 | contig 24264 bp, 11 predicted proteins | sample JacPinW_OM2H0_M1_FD_188566 | JGI IMG/M metagenome (GOLD analysis project Ga0209526, IMG submission 188566) | Forest soil microbial communities from Algoma, Ontario, Canada - Jack Pine, Ontario site 1_JW_OM2H0_M1 (SPAdes) (version 2) | ecosystem: Environmental > Terrestrial > Soil > Boreal... | reverse complement strand
CTGCTTTGAAATCTCTCCCGATCCCAAGGACGATCCGTTCTGTCTCTGCAGCGAAGAAGGGAATGCAGATTTCATCGTCACCCTAAATTCCAAGGACTTTCCGCAAGAACGGCTCAGGGCAAAGGTCATTTCACCCGAAGCCATGGCGTAGTAGGCGGCGCAGCCGCTTCTTGGTGAACACGTCGGTACTGCAATTCAGAACTGGACGATTAAAGAAGGGAAATTGAGAGACGTTGCGAAGCTCGGGCTAGCCCGAATGCGTGATCACCGATTTGCAGTTCCGAAGATTGATGAGACGAGAAATCCGCGGAGTCCCCTGAATTCTCCCCATACTTGCCAGATGGCGCGCGATTAACTTGCGTCCGTTCAATAGTTTTTGAATAGCACTCCTGCCTCGGCGTGTTTTTGAATATTTGTCATGCGGCGAACTCTTTGGAATTAAACGATTTGAGAATTGAGCCCGCCTGTCTGGCGGAATTCCACAGGCGAGTTTTGAGTGAAGAGAGCTTTCAATAAGCTGAAGAAAACATGCAAGATGTTTTGGTCGGGGCGCCGAGATTCGAACTCGGGACCTCCTGCGCCCAAGGCAGGCGCGCTACCAGGCTGCGCTACGCCCCGACATGAAGTGCACCCTTCATTCTAAAGCACTTTCCAATTTTCTGCCCGCGCCCACTCATGGTTTTTGGCCTTTACCGTGCATTTAGTCGCTCAATTGGCTCATTGGACCATGAGTGTGCATTACCTGGATGTTCCGCAGCATTGCGCTGCGCTTCAGCACCATCAACGGAAACGGAAGATCCTGGCGCAATATTCCACTTTTGTTTTGCAATTCGCGACAAAGGAAAGGTTTGGTGCCACCGGGATGCCTTTCACGCGGTCGTCCAGTTCGTATTCACCGATCGACAGCGATTTGCGTGTCGTGAGAAGAGTCATGTAAACCTCGGCGCGGATAATCGCCCCAGGCGTCTCCGCAAGTCCGATCACGGTGAAGTTCGGGCGGTGATGAGCTATCTACCGCGTTCTATGTCAGTGAACGCTCGCCGCTTCCTTCTTCCAGCCGGGTCCGCGCAGCGCATGGCCGGCTGTGCGACCCGTCAACTTGCCCTCCTCAAATTCCAACTGTCCATTTACGAAAACATATTTTACGCCCTCGGAAAGATGCGCAGGCTCCACGTACGTAGCTACATCTTTGATAGCAGCAGGATCGAAGATAGTTATGTCCGCGAAGTAGCCGTCCTTCAGCAAGCCACGATCAACCAGGTGCTCTCGCTGCGCGGGAAGGGAAGTCATCTTACGAATCGCCTGCTCGAGTGGAAGCAGATGCTGATCGCGAACGTAGTGTCCCAAAAAGCGCGGCATCGCTCCAAAACCCCTCGGGTGCGTGTGCGGCTCATAGAGCGGTCCATCGAGAGATTGCTCCCCCGCATCCAGGCAGAGACTCGTCCAAGGCTGCTTGAGCCCGTATATCAGGTCATTCTCACTGGCCATGAAATAAAGAGCGCCGGTTTGTCCCTTGTCCGCGATCACGAAATCGAAAAGAGCGTCGAGCGGCGATTTCTTCTGCACTTCCGCGATCTGCGCAATGGTTTTTCCGTCATATTTCTTGAGCTCAGGATTTTCCACACCAGAAACCATCACCCCGGTTCCCCCACCCGTATCGAAATACAAATTCTCCCAGGTCGGATGATCCGCGGCCATCTCTTCCTTGATTTTTGCGCGTGTCGCCGGGTCGTGCAGGCGCTCCAACAGTTTGTCCATGCCGCCGTTCGCCACCCACGGCGGCAGGCTGGAAGCCAACGCCGTTCCTCCGGCGATGTAAGGATACATGTCGGCGGTCACATCCTGCCCCGCGTCACGCGCTGCCTGAATCTGGGCTACGATTTTTTTCATATTTCCCCAGCGCGTTTTACCGGAAACCTTCAGATGGAAAATTTCAACGGGCAGATGCGCTTCGCGTCCAATGCGCAATGCTTCGTCCACGGCTTGCGGTTCGGACTGCCCTTCACTGCGCATGTGGGTCCCATAGATGCCCCCGTACTGCGAAGCAACCTTGGCTAACTCGATCAGTTCCTCGGTCTTGGCGTAATGGCCGGGCGGATAGATTAGCGCCGTGGAGATTCCGAACGCCCCGTCCTGCATGGCTTGCGCCACCAGCGACTTCATTTTTTCCATCTCTGCCGCGGTGGGAACTCGGTCAACGTCTCCCAGCACCGCTTCACGTACTTGAGCCGCACCCACGTACGTACCGATGTTAAGGGGAGTCCCGCTTTGTTCGAGCCGCTTGAAATACCCGTCCAGTGTTGCCCAGTCCACCTTCAACTTGTAGCGGTCTAGCGCAGGCTGTAAAGACGCAAGCGTCAACTCCGTCTGCGGTGCAATCGATCCGCCCTCGCCGGTGATTTCCGTGGTAATTCCTTGCGACAATTTGCTGATTGAACGGTTGTCGATGAGCAATGCCACTTCCGATTGCCCCAGCATGTCGATGAAGCCGGGCGAAATCACCATTCCTTTCGCGTCAATGACGCGTTCGGCGTGAGCGTTCTCCAATTTGCCTATTGCAGCAATCCGTTCGCCGCGAATCGCGATATCTCCGGACACCCAGGGATTCCCGGATCCATCGATAATCGACCCATTCTTGATAATTACGTCGTATTCGCGGCTCATGGACTGGTTCGCCTGCGAGACCAACGGCGAATCATAAGCCGCCGCAGCGATTTCTCCCAACGCCTCTCCCGCGATTTTTTGTACCGCCTCCGGGTCGTCCAAAGAAACGGAGACCATGTTTACGTACAGCGCCAGGATCAGGTGTTGCCCGCTCGCGGTGTCCATGTAGCCGGCCAGACCTTTACCCGTAACCATCAGCTTCTTGTTGAGCGCATCGTATGTTGCGTAGGTGCCGGTCTTGGCGTGCACATGTCCCGCGGCTGGTGAATTCACCTGGATCTTCACCAGGGTGCCGTCTTTTCCGAGGATAGGGAGCGCCCGGTAAAAATCCTGGTAGTCTTTCTGCTTAGACATGTGAAGAAGGTAACGAACCATGAAATCCGGTGTGAAAAAGGCGTTTCCCCCGGCACCGTCGCTCTGTGCCGCCCCACCCAGATCCAAACCGGCTTTGCTGAGGAATTCGTGCTCCAAGTCAAATCCTGCCTGGTCGATTTGCTTGTCCTTGCGCGCAATCAGCGCCCCCAGGAGAAATGGCATCGAGCTGGCGTGAAGATTTTGACTGACCTTCAACGTGACCTTTGCTTCTTCCTTGAATGGAGCCGAAACATGTTCCGCGACCATATTTTCCGGCTTATAATTCGCGGCCAGTGTCTTGAAATCGGTTTTGTCTCCTGAAGCGGCAAGCGTGCAGGTGATACCTTGTTCTTTCAGCGTTTCCATCAAGACCGTTGCCGCGAACCGGCTTGGTTCGGGAACCGGGTACGAAGCCATCTTGGCTCTAGCATCCGAGGCCATGCTGCCGGTTAACGTGACGCTTCGCGTTCCGTCCGTGTTGAGCTTTTCCTCTTCATAATTCAACGTAGTTTTGGATCCCGGCTTTCCTGTTTTTGCTTCGTTCTTGATGGTTATGTACGCGGTCTGCGGCGCAATTTTTGGTTGCACCGCTGCCCCCTCCGAGAGCCCCGGACTGATCACCACGTCGATCACGTTATCGTTTACTACGATAGGCGAGACCACTACGCCAGTTCCCAACTCTCTTTCGCCTTCGGGAAACAACGTAGCATCCACGAGCACTCGGCCCTTTACCCGTTTGATCCCTCTCGCGGCTGCCTGTTTTGCCAACTCACGGATCACTGTCAATGGGTCGCCGGGTAACCCTTTGCTGTCCGGCCCGCCATACGAATGATCCTCGTCTTCGAACGCCATCGTCCCATCGGGCTGGATACGGTTCGAAAGATTCAGGTCGCCGCTTGCAAGCAGGATCAAATCGCCGTCAAGCGTGCCATCCTTTTGAATCGGTCCGGTGCGATAGATCTTGGTGTAAAAACGATAATCTCCGCCAAGGAGCTCGAGCGCTGTGCCGGTAGTAAGCAATTTTGTGGTGGAACCCGGCACAAACAGCTGCAGAGAATTCAGTTCGTAGACCGTATCCGCTGTATCGGCGGCAATGAATTTGACCCCGAACCGGGCGTGTGCAAATTCGGGGCGCTGCATGATCGTCTTGATGCGCTGGTCCAGTGTTGCGTTGGACTGCGCAAACGCCACGCGGCCAGAGCACATACAAGCAACAACGACGAACCCGAGAACTAACCTGCGAACGATAGGGTTAATGTTCATATGCTCCCCAAATGAAATTCTTGCCGGCGATTACTTCACCAATTTCATGTTTGAAAAGCCAGCGGCAGCGACTCGCCGATCCAATACCCTTTTAAGATCTATTTCGATGAGAGCTGATCAAAAGTAAGATTCAGAATCGGATATTGTTTCCACTCACTGTAGTCGAAATGCCACCATTCGAACGGGTACACCAGAAACCCTTCGTCTTCCATGGACTTGCGCAGCAACTCGCGATGCCATCGCTCTAGAGATGTCCCGCCCGGATACCCCGGATAAGACCGTTCGGACATCTCGTCATACACCCCGACCATCTCAATCGGCTTTCCTGTGGCGAGATCGTACAGGCTCAAATCCACCGCGCATCCGCGGTTGTGGCGTGACCCCTGGCTCGGATCGGCCACAAAGATTCGCTTATCCTCTGGGGTCGCCTCCCAGAATATTTTTGTGACGTACCATGGGCGATACGCATCATGAATCAGCAGTCCGTAACCCATCTCTTTCAGCTTGTTGTGCGCGCGCCACAACGCCTCGGCTGCCGGCCGCTGCAGGAATGCCCTGGCCTGCGAATACACTGGAACGCCCAGAAAATTGTTGGCGGTCGCGTACCGAATATCGAGTTTTATGGTTGGGTCCAAAGCCGAGAGTTCAACCAGCTCTGGCGTGCGAAACGCGCCGCTCTCTGTGGGAGGATGGTCTGCAAGAGCCTGCTTGCGCAGATCATCCAGATTTTTGACCGCCGGGATACGAAAAATACCCCCGGAAAGTCCGCCGATCGGCCGGCGCTTGAAAACCACTCCACTTACTTGGACTTGCGTTGCGTTTCCATCCTTGTCGCGCGTGAAAATCGCCTTCTCGCCGTCATAAAGTCCTTGGGAAGGGAATTTGAAGACATCCGGCGATGCTTCGGTGAGCGCATCAAACTCCTGCCATTCGATGAGCACATTCAGCCGTGCATCTTTCTCAAAAACGTAAAGAATGTCGTGGTTCCACCCATATTCGCCTAAAAGCCCTCTCCGATTCGCTGGAATATCCGCAGGTTTCGAACTCGGGACTTTTGCCAGGGTCTTCGATCCAATTCGTATTCCATCCACAACGGGCGTTACGTTCAGCCCATAACTCGTCAGTCCGTCCACGATCAGTTCTTCGCCGGCCTTGCGCAACTCGAGTTGCTCGCCACCAGCGGGTTTTAACATCGTGAGACGTCCATCCAGATACGTAAGGTCTACGGTGTCGTCTCCCGTGCCATAGCGCCCCACGAGCTTGCGGCCAACCTCCACGGGGACCGGGCTTGTCGCCGGTGGCAAATTCAGCGGTTTCCCTGCCCGCTGCGCCAGAATCAGCCGAAGTGTCTCCTCGCCGATGCGCTCGGTGACGGCATTCACAGCATCTCGCGTTGCAACAAGCACGACGCCCACTTTGTCTTCCGGCAAAAGATCCACAGTCGTCGCGAATCCGTAAATTGCTCCGCCGTGACCGACCAATCGATGCCCATCGAGGGACCGCACCATAAAACCCAATCCAAAAACACGCCCGCCGGGATTCGGAAATTGCGGCGACCACATTTGTTCCAGGGTCGCGGGCTTCAGGATCGCACCGTCGCTCGTTTTACCCTGCGCCAAAAGCACGCTGACGAAGTGCCCCAGATCATGCACCGTGGAATACATACTGCCAGCAGGGGCCATTCCCAATTGAAAAGTCGGCGCCTCAAATTTTGTACCGTCGTAAGTCCACATCTCGGCCTTCGCCAGATTTCTGACTATCGACGGCTCAGGTTCGAACGAGCTGTGCTGCAATCCCATGGGGACAAGAACGGTTGCCTTCAGATATTTTGCAAATGGCTGATGGCTGCGGGTTTCCAGCACATCGCCCACCACCGCAATCGCCGCGTTAGAATATTTCGTGTGCGTGTTTGGCGCAAACACCAGTTCCGTATCGTTCAAACTTCGCACTGTCGCCGCAAGCGACGGCTCTGAAGTTTCGAAATAATTTCCCACCGGTGGCTCGCGCAGTAAGCCGGAGCGATGTGACATCAGTTGCCTGAGTGTAATCGGCGTGCCGAACGAATTGCCCGGCCGAAAATCTGGGAGATACTCTGTTACCGGCGCATCCAGGGTCAACTCGCCGCGTTCCACGAGCTGCATAATTCCGATGTCCGTAAAAAGTTTTGAGACCGAACCAATGCGATAAACTGTTTCCGCCGTGGCGGGTACGTGGTTCTTCGCGTCCGCCATCCCGAACCCTTGCGCCCAAACAATTTGCTGATCGTCCACGATCGCAATCGAAAGCCCCGGCAGCTCCTTTTCTTCCATCTCCCGCTGAATAAATGCCTGCAGCGTCCGAACGACCTCGGCATAGTCTTTGCGGGCGGCTACATTTGCCCCGTTCTGAGCCTGGGCAGCAGGCATTGAACACAAAAATAGCAATCCGAGGGCGAGCGGCATGGCTCTCACGGAACTGGACGAACAACTTGCTTTTCGCAGCAGATTCTTAAACATCGCCTATCCTCAGGTGTAGAGTGGCCGCAGCTCGCGTCGTGCCGGAACTACCCAATCGTTGCGCCGCACGGTGAGCCTTTCCACAAGGTCACGTTTTACGGAGTAACCAATGCCTGGCGTCTTCGGTGCCTGAATTGTTCCCCGCGACGTAACTTCCACCTCGGGTTCGATAACGTCCTCATTCCAATAGCGCTGGCTTGCAGAAACATCACCCGGCAAAGAAAATCCCGACAGGGCGGACATCGCGATGTTATGTGCGCGGCCGATCCCGGACTCCAACATTCCCCCGCACCACACCGGCACGCCGCGCTTTCGGCAGGCATCCTGCATTCGTCTTGCTTCCGTGTGTCCGCTCACGCGTCCCAATTTAATATTGATAGTCCGGCACGCCCTCAATTCAATTGCCGCCAGTGCGTGCCTTGTGTTGTGAATGCATTCGTCCAGGCAAATTGCGGTTTCGATCTGTGCTTGTAGTTTGGAGTGCGCGTAGATATCATCCCAGTTCAAGGGCTGTTCCATCATAAGCAGCCCGAACTCGTCTAGTCGTTTCAGATGCGTTACATCGTCAAGGCTATATGCCGAGTTTGCATCCACCGACAGACGAATATCTGGAAACTCTTTTCGGACTGCGGCAACGAACTCATAGTCCTTTCCGGGTTTTATCTTCAGCTTGATGCGCTGGTAGCCGCCGCGAAGTTCCTCGGTCACCCGTTTCACTAGCGACTGAGGATTTTCTCGAATTCCAAGTGACACGCCGCTGGCGATTTCCTCCAGCGTTCCGCCCAACAGCTTCCAGAGCGGTACGCTCTTGAGCTGTGCTTCCGCATCCCAAAGGGCATTTTCAATCCCGCTTTTCGCCATCTCGTGACCGCGAATCTGGCTCATCAACTCCGGAAATTCAGACGCTTCCGTCAGACTCTTGCCAATTAACGAGGGAGCGATAAAATCGGAAATTACATGCCACGCGGTGTCGGTCGTCTCCGCATTGTAGGCGGGTGTTTCTCCGGCGGTGACTTCGCCCCAACCGCTGACTCCGTCAGTCACCACTTCCACCAAGAGAATCCGCCGGTTCTGCACGGTGCCAAAACTTGTTTCAAACGGCGACTTCAACCGCATGTGGATTTCTCGTAGCGCAATCGACTCAATCTTCATAAGGCTCCAGGAGGTAACTCCCGTGCTGCTGGTTAAGTTCGAATCCAACGGCCGCGCACCCATCGGCCAAATGCCTCTCGAACTGCTTACGAACGCCTGACTGGATCTGCTCCGCCTGTGCAGGGTCGCTCGCGCAAATCCGACGAATCGCAGCGGGGATGGAAATCCGCCAGTATTCAGCATGAAGAACAGGGCTCGAGCCGTTTAACAGGTTTTGCACGCGAGCACTCTGAATCCACCACTCGACGACGAGACGATCAGTTGGCAATCCCGCGTGCAACGGACTCGATGTCCGTCCATAGAAATTAGGAATATACCGCCGCGCGATAGCTCCCAGCCGCACCAGATTAAAATGAGCATTCTTCAATTGCAGCGGATCGAAGGTCCATTCGATCAGATTAAATCTGCGCGCCAACGCATCTTCACGCTGCGCGAGCTTTAGCATGCGTCCAACGCCACGGTCTTGATATTCGGGTGTCACCGCGACCATGTGCGAATGCAGATAAGGGCTACCATCGTGAAAGCCAGCGAACGCCAAGGCAAATCCAACCGGCTCCTTTTCGTGGAAGGCTGCCAAAACTTGACCGCCGCTTTCACTCGCGACAATAAACATTTGTTCCGGCACGGTATCAATGTCGCCGTAACCCCAAACTTTCTTCTGCAAGTCCACGCCCGCGCGCATTTCCGATGCTTCTCGCAGCGTGCGAATAAATATGCCCCGCGCCTTCACCGGCGCGGATCCCTCAGCCATGCTTGGTGCCTTCTTCCCCGTTGAAATGCGCGGTACGCCGCCAATATGCATACGCAGGAGCGCCGAGAAACACAATTCCGAGCCCGATCGCTGCTCGTCCTGGTTGCGAACAAATTGTGTTCGCCACTAGCGCCGTGGCTGCAACAATGAACACAATAGGCGTTAGCGGATACAGCGGCACGCGATATGGACGAACTGCATCGGGAGCGCGCTTTCGATAGATGAACACGCTTCCAGCGGCCAGTGCATAGAAAATCCAGCCAATGAACACAACATACGTCAGTAACTGTTCGAATGTTCCACTCACGGCGAGAATCGCGGACCAAATGCCCGCAGCGCAAATGGCTAGTGTTGGTGTTCCAAATCTTGGATGGACCCGCGCCAGCGAGCGGAAGAAAAGCCCATCCTTCGCCATCGCATAAAAAACACGCGGAGCATTCAGCAGGATGGAATTGGCGGCGCTAAACATGGATACCAGGATAGCTACGGCCACGAATTGTCCCGCGCCGTGACCCACCACAACGCCCAGTGCGGTGGCCATCACCCGTGTTGAGTCCGCAACGCCGGACGCTCCCAAGGCCGTGACATAACTGATGTTCGCGAAAAGGTAAATGGTAATCAGCGCCGTGGTACCGACGAGGAAGGCGAGCGGAAACGTGCGCTGAGGTTGAACAGTTTCGCCGGCGCTGTAGGTTGCATATTGCCACCCTTCGTATGCCCACAACACGCTGATCATCGCCAGTCCGAAACCGAACACTCTCGATGCATTGTGTGTACCAGCGTTCGCTGTTCCCCATACGGCGTGCTGTCCGTGCCACAGAAGCACCCCGCTCACCGTCAGGATAGCTACGACTTTTATGCCCGTCGTTACATTCAATAAATTCGCACTCTCCCGCGTTCCCAAAACGTTTACGATGGTGATTACCGCGATCATCGCAACGGCAAGCATCTTCGCGCTTCCGGCAGACAGCGGAAGGAACTCTCCCAGATAATTACCGAAGGCTACCGCCAGCGTGGCGATAGACCCTGCTCCAATCACGAAAAACAACGTCCAGCCAAAAAGAAATGCCGGCAATGGTCCGTAGCAATCGCGAATATACACGTACAAACCGCCCGCCCGCGGCTTCATGGCGCTCAATTCACCGTAAGTAAGGGCGCCCAGAAGCGAGAGGACCCCGCCCGCCAGCCAAACCGCCAGAGCCATCGGAACGGAATTTCCCACCGCCTTTAGTACCGCGCCGGGAACAAGGAATATTCCCGAACCTATCACCGTTCCGACAATCATCAATACCAAGTCCCACAAGCCAAGGATGCGACGCAATTGTCCCGGCGATTCCGCCGTAATACCCGTGAGCTCAAGCGCGTCCGGCCTGCGCGCAGAACCATCCTCGAAAGTCGTCACCGTATTCATTTTATGTTTCTGCGTGCCGCAGTCCTCATCGGCAGGCACGCATGGACCCGGCTAGAAGAAATCGCCGACGACGGAAATACAACAACTGTTGCAGTATGTCAAGTACATTCACTATTCGTTGCATATTACATTGACTCTATTTGTGTGATGCCATACTGTTTCGGTCGAGGTTGTTTCCTGCCGCGGGGGGATTCCTTAGGGCGTGGAAAAAAGAGAAAGTCGGCGAGTTCACGGTCAAACACTTGAAACCGGTCCTCAAGAAAGTCTTTAAGAAAGTATTCGCCGCTCTAGTGGCGCTGCTATTCGTAGCGATCGGCGCCGGCGCGCTCTACCAGCGAATCTCATCGTGGCAAGATGCGCGCCGGTTCACGCAGCAAGGAAAGTCCATCGCTCTGGGGCCGGAATTTCCCGGTGTCGCCCTGAACATGGACTGCAGCGGCGCAGGCAGTCCAACCGTGATTCTGGAAAGCGGTCTGGGTGTTCCTGCTATCGGTTGGTATCAAGTTCAGCCGGAAATCGCAAAGCTCACACGGGTCTGCTCCTATGATCGCGCCGGATATGGTTGGAGCACTCCCGGCCCAATGCCGAGAACAAGCGATCAAGTCGTGAAAGAGCTTCACGCGTTGTTAGCACAATCGGGAGAGAAGGGGCCGTACATCCTCGTGGCCCACTCCTTCGGAGGCTACAACATGCGCGTCTTCACCCAACGCTATCCGGAACAAGTGGCCGGCCTCGTTCTCGTGGACTGCTCCCACGAAGATCAGCTCAGCCGCATGCCCCCGAGTTTGCAAAAGTTCATGACGGAGGAGAACGCAAAGCTAAAAACCGCAATGAGATGGGCTCCATTGATGATTCACTCCGGTTTCGCGCGGCTCACCTCTCCCCTGGACACGCCGGCAATCCTGCCCTTGGAGAAACGCAAGGAATTCCAATATCTGGAACTGCAAACCAAATTTGTGGCTGCAACCTCGTCCGAAATGCTTTCGTTCGAGGACAGCGCCGCGCAGGTTAGCCACGCAGGCAATCTGGGCGAGCGGCCGCTCATCGTGCTGATTGCCGGGAAGACCACCGAGGAAGGACTCCCGCCGACACTGGACAAAAAAGAAATGGCGGACTTCCACGATATGTGGGTTAAAGATTTGCAAGTAAGGGAAGCCCGTTTATCAACTCAGGGAAAGCAAATCGTCGTGCCCGACAGCGATCACATAATCCCCTTCGAGCAACCTCAATCCATCATCGATGCCACCCACGAAATAATCGACGCGGTACGTGCCACTACAGATTTGCCGGAGACCAGCGCGCACCGGTAGCTCGCGGAATGTATTTAAGAAATTTCTAGCGTGCAACAGTTAGTGAAATATCTTGACAAAGTGCAACATTCGTTGTATTCCGCTTATCCAAGTTTACGCTAGGCAAGCCTTCGGGAGTGGCCGGCCCTCAGTCACAGAGCAGTTGGGTGAAACCCAGGGGCCCGTGGTTTCTTACAGGAGTTGTCCTTGGTTGATTCGAAGAAATCGGATAAGCGGGTGGCGGCAGCTTCCAACGTTTCGCGGGTCGGGCAGACCTCGCTCGAAGAGCGTTTTTCCAGCTCTCACGACGGTCTAAGTCCCAGCCGCCGGAAACTACTGCGCCTGATCCTTGAGAATCCCGAGGACACTTACTTCTTGTCCTCGCGTGAAATGGCCAAGCGCTACCATGTCGACGCCGCCACCATCGTTCGCACCATACAAGCCCTCGGTTACCAGAAATTTGCGGAGTTCGTTTCTGACCTGCGCTCCCACTTCGTTACCAGAATCACGCCTTACACGGTCCTGAAAGCCGCTTCCCGGGAAAAAAAGACTGTCACCGATCGCATTCGCGACAGCCTTGATCGCGATATGCGTAATCTTCAGGCTTTGCAAGCCACTATCAACCCCGAACAGATCAACGCCCTCTCCAAGAAGGTCAAGCAGGCACAGCGCATTCTCGTTATCGGCATCGACCTCGCGGCGGCTCTCAGCTGGTATCTCTCCTACGGCTTGATGACCCTGGGTTTCGCGGCGGAAGCCCCGGTAGGAAGCAGCGGAAATGTGCAACGCCGTATCCGCACCCTCACTCGCAAGGATCTGCTGATCGCGATCAGCTTTGGTCAATGCCTTCGAGACACCGTGGAGGCGGCCCACCGCGCCAAGAAGCAGGGTGTGCCCACGTTTGGCATTACCGACAGCGACACCACGCCCATCGCCCGCGTCTGCGATCAATCTTTTATCGCTTCGGTGACCAGCTCCTCCTTTGGGGGTTCGTACGTTGCCCCCAGTGCGCTGATAGAAGCGATCCTGGTCGCCTGTGCCCAGACGCAGACATCGCGTTCTCTCCAGTTGCTCCGCAGGAGCGAAGAAGAAGATCGCGCCGATCATCGCTGGTTCGAAGCGTTACTCGATGGAAAAGAATTGCGCAGGTTTAAATGATTTTTGCTTTGGTGCCGAAAAAGTTTCCGCAGGTGAGAGGAGTCTTATTTATGTCATCTTGTCCATCCCTTTATTCCAGGGCTCCCCAGTGGGGGATTTCAGCTCTCGCCTTCGTCGCGTTGTCTCTCGCGCCCAGCTTGGCTGCACAGACAACCTCCACCATCGCCGGAAAGGTTACAGATAAACAGGGGCTCGCCGTAGTGGGCGCGGAAGTGCACGCGACCGGCACCTCCGTTGTGGCGGATCGCACCGCCACTACCGACTCGCAGGGAGAGTATCGCCTCGCTGCCTTGCCTGCAGGCACCTACAAACTGACCGTAACGCGTGAAGGATTCCGTACGCAGCTTTCCAGCGACGTCGAAGTCTCTCTCAACCGCACGCTTAACTACGATATTCAGCTGGAAGTCGGCAGCAGCCATGAACAAGTGGAAGTCTCGGGCGATATCCCGCTGCTCGAAACACAAACCTCCGCCCAAAGCACCACCATCATGCCCCGCGATATCACCGACATCCCCATCAACGGCCGCAACTATCTCGACCTCATGCAGTTGGTCCCTGGCGTCGAAGTCAACCGTGCAGCAGACACCGGTACCGACAACGCCGTCTCAGTTCTTGGGGAACGCGGCAATAACACTAGTTTCTTGATCGATGGTCTTCCCAACCGCAATGAAGTTAACGGCGGCGCGGCAGCACAGTTCAACCAGGAAACCATCGCGGAGTTCCAGGTCATCACCACCGGCTACACCGCGGATTTCGGTCACGCCTCGGGCGGGGTCGTAAACGTAATCACCAAGTCCGGCACCAATGACCTTCACGGAGTGGCTTCGGCCTACCACCGCAACAGCGCCTTTGACACTTCCGATACCTCGGGCAATGCTCCCTATCTCCTTCGCTGGGACTACAGCCTTGCTCTAGGCGGTCCCATCATCAAAGACAAAGTATTCTGGTTCCTCTCTGGCGAAGGTATCCATGAGAATCGTCAACTGAACTTTACAATTCCGGCGAACACGATTCCCTCCATCCGCGCATCGGAGTTGAAGTACGGCACACCCTCCACCGACCGTGAAGCCCGCGCGTTCGGCAAAGTCGATGAAATTCTTGGCCGCCACCATCTCACCGAACAGTTCAACTACACCAATGCCCACATCGGCAATTTCCTGCCGCTCCTGCAATCCACAAGCCTGCCGTCCACGCGTCAAAATTATGGTATGCGCAGTTTGTTGATCGGTGGCAGCGACACCGCCACGCTCGGCGACACCAGCAATCCTTGGATTCTGACTCTCCGCGGGGAATACCGCCGCGACCCGTCGAGCATCAGCCCGGCCCATCCACTGGCGGGTCCAGACACCATCTTTAATCTGTTCAGCAGCTACACCACCGGTGGGATCTTCGGCGATATCCTGCCTCAAATTACATTTGGCTCCATCACCACGACTTCAAGGCTTGATCAGGAATACAGCATCTTTGGAGCCAGTGCTGCCAAGACATTCGACAGACACACTCTTAAATTTGGCTGGGATTTTGAACGTACCCACGTCGATGGGATGGAAGCGTCTCTGCAACAGAATCAGCTCTTTGCAACCGAGGCCGACTATAACCAGTTCGGTCCCATCGATGCTGGCTTTTTCCTGCTGTACACCATCGGCGGGGCTGCTCCGGCCGACAACAACATCCGCCTCAGAAACAACTACAACGGTCTTTACGTAATGGACGACTGGAAGGTCAACAAGAAATTGACGCTCAACGTCGGTCTCCGCTGGGACTATGACAGTCAGTTTAAGGACAAGACTGAATTTTCACCGCGCCTTGGGTTTGCGTATTCCATCAATTCCAAGACCGTTCTGCGCGGGAGCTGGGGTTACTTCTACGATCATTTCCGACTGGGAATTGCCCGTGATATCCCCGGATTCGGGGGAGCAAATCTCCAGGCCATCCAGCCACTTTCGTACCCCCGGTTGTTTTATGGAGTTCCTAGCATTGCACCGGCGCTGTTTGGATTGTGCCTAAGCCCCACGCTTACCGATGCACAAATTGCGGCGCAAGGTTTAACTTGTCCTTATCCGTTCGATCCGCCGGGGACTCCGCTCTACGGTGTCGATCACCTCAACAGTGTCGTTGCCCCCGGCCACGCCCCCATCCCCGGAAATTCGGTAGTGAACCAGAGCAATGTACAACAATTGTCCGGCTTGGACCCGGCCACGTATTTGACGCAAGCGGATGCCGCGATCGGTCGACAAGCGGGCTACCTTTTCTGGGGACCCTACGGGGCCTTATCCTACTTGATTAATCCTGCCGGGCAATATCCCGTTACGGTCGACCCGCGTTTCAAGACTCCCTATACCAACAGCTTTAACCTCGGAATTCAACGTCAGCTCGCTTCCGACTGGGAGGTGTCTGTCGACTACTATCACAAAAACATCGACGATATCCTTGGCATTCGACAAACGAATCTTCCTTTTGAGTCTCGTATCGCCAACAGCTTCTCGGGTTTCTTCGTGAATGGTTTCGGCCCGTGGTACTCAGGCAAATACGACGCCGGAATTTTCTCATTTCAAAAACGGATGAGTCGCCGTTTCACACTGGGCGGCAGCTATTCTTTGATTTCGGAAAATGACAATGCGCTGTGCTCTGGCCTGGATTCCACGCTGACAGGAGTTTGTTTTCCCACCGACAGTTATCAGGGTGTACCGCCCGTGGTCACGGACCCCGGAAATATCTCTTCTGGTGGCACCTGCACCGGCGGCACCAACGCCACAGCAGCCTTCTATGCCTGTAACGGAAATTATGTTCCGCAAGCCGGCAAATACTACAATGGCGCCAACCTCGACAAAGGGCCGTCCGATTTTTCTGTGCGACAGACATTTCAGATGCATGGCCTCATCGATCTGCCATGGCACTTCGAACTTAGTTCCGTTTTCCGCGCCCAGAGTGGGTTCCATTACACGCAAACCGCCTTGGTCCCACTCGATCAGGATGGAAACAGTAACTTCAACGCTCGCGACCTGAAAACCGGCCGCAACCAGTTCGTTTCTCCTGCGTTCGTGAACATGGATCTCCGCATCGCAAAAACCTTTTCCATCGGCGAGCGCGTTAAGGCTCAAGCTCTGTTTGAGTTTTTCAACCTGTTTAACAACGCCAACCCAGCGGCCATTCAAACTGGCCAAAATCCACCGGTCATTCAGCCAGGTTCACAGATATTTGGCGAAGTATCGCAACATCTCCCGGGCAGGGAAGGGCAAATCGGTCTACGGATTACGTTTTAGGTATGGCGAATTGAAAAATGGCAAAACGTTGCTTTCGGAATGTGATCGATGCCGCAGATCGGGCCAATCAGGTCTAGTCTGGCCGGGCACGAGCGAATCAGGAGTGAGTCATAACGATGGCGATCCGACTTGAGAGCCGCTGATGGCGGCTCCGCGCACAACTCGCCCGGTTCTCGCAGTCTTCCTTGTTCTTCTCTGTTCAGGTTCTGGCTTTGCCCAAGACAAGAATAAGAAGGAAGAATTGCCGCACCCCAAAACGCTCGATGAACTCAAGTCCGCAATGCAAACCGTGCTCGACAAGGAGCACGTTCCCGGCGCAGGCGTGGCGCTCGTCTCCTCGGGACAACTGCTGTGGTGTGGCGGCTTCGGCAAGGCAGACATAGCTGCCGGCCGCGCCATCACCTGTGAAACGCAATTCCGTGTCGGTTCCATCAGCAAGTCCTTCGTATCCCTGGCTCTACTGAAACTTTTCGAAGGAGGCAAAATCGACCTGAACGCCAAGTTGGCGGACCTTGCCCCGGAGGTCCCCATGAAAAATCCTTGGGAAGCCACCAATCCGGTCCGACTCGCAAATATCCTGGAGCACACTGCGGGCTTTGACGATATGTCCTTCAGCGAGGTCTACAACGTTCATGATCCCGCAAATATCCCTCTGTTGAAAGTTTTGCAGACCCACCCGGAGCAACAAAATGTTCGTTGGCCCCCCGGCAGCCGCTTTTCGTACGCAAACCCCGGCTACGGTATCGCCGGCTATTTAATCGAGAAGACCTCCGGTCAGCCCTACGACGCGTACATACACAACAATATTCTCGTCCCCATCGGCATCTCCACGGGCGATTTTCGCGTTACTCCAGCGAACCAGACGCTGCTCGCGCAGGGCTACGAAGCTAATCCGCCGAAAGCGGTTCCGTATCGCGAAATATATTTGCGCCCCGCGGGCGACATGAAAGCCTCTCCCGGAGAATTGGCGAAGCTCGTTCAATTCTTGCTGCGTCGCGGTGCGCCGCTTCTCAAGCCCGAATCCATCGCGCGCATGGAGTATCCGCAAACGGTTCTTTCTTCGAAGAACGGTCTCCGGCTGGGTTACGCTCTCGCGAATTACCCCGAGGCCGGCGGCGGGGTTGTAACTCACGGGCACGACGGCGGAATCGGCGGATTCATTTCCACCTACCGCTACATGCCCGAACAGAATTGGGGCTATGTCGTGCTTCTCAATAGCACCGTCTCCGGCAAGGCCATCGAGGACCTGAACACCCTGGCCATTGATTTTCTTTCCAAGGAGTTTCCCAAAACCCAGACCCCTTTAGCTTCCGCTTCGCGCGACGAACTTCAATCCTTGACCGGCTACTACGAACCTCAAGCTCCCCGCAATCAACTCTTCTCCTTCCTCGATCGCCTGACTGGCGGGTTCCACATTTCGCTTCATGATGGCTCGCTCTTCCGGAAAAATCTCTTCGGTAAGCCTGAGCCGATATTCCCCGTTGCCAACAACCTTTTTCGTAGCGAAAAAGATCCAGAAGCCACGGCTGTATTCTTTACCGCGCCGGAGGGAGACTTCGTTTACTCCTCCGCGTCCATCGATGGCACGCCTTACGCGGTTCGCATTTCGCCAGTCTGGCCGCACACGCGACTTGTGCTTCTTTGTCTCTGTCTCGTCCTCATGGCCAGCGCCGTTCTTTTTGCTGTCGTATGGATCATCCGATGGCTGTTTCGCAAAATGAAAGGCGCGAGGCATCTCGCGGTGCGAATCGTGCCGCTGCTTGCGGTGCTTACATTTCTTGTCATTCTTTTTGCATTTGGCACCCTGTTCGACGGCACCGAAGACAAGAGTCCGGGAGCCATCATTTTGTACCTCGCGACCATGCTGTTCCCGATTCTCTCCGTCGCAGCTCTCATAATGGCGTTGCGCGTGCCCCGTTCCGAGATCTCACGAGGAGTGCGAATTCATTCGCTACTGGTCTCACTGGCGTGCTGCATTTTGGCAGTATTTCTGGCTTCGTGGCATCTCGTGGGCTTGCGCGCCTGGGCGCCGTAGTTTGCGTAGCACAGACATTCAGTCTGTGCTACTGGGGTTTTTGCTACTTTTTAAGCAATCAAACCTTGGCAACAAACGGTCGGATAACTCGCGTTCGAGATAAGTCAGGAGATCTCAAACTATGATGAAGGCACTTCAAGTTGTAAGTAGAATCGCTCTCATGATCGGAGTGCTCGCCTCGGTTCAGCTTTCCAGCGCGCAAACCAGAAAGGAGACCACTCCGCCGCCGTCGGCAAAGGAAATAACGTCCATAGGATCAAGAATCTCCGATACTCCCACTACGGGTCGCCATGAACTCACATCCACTGACCTCGAAGCTTTTCTCGATGGCTTTATGCCCACACAACTCGCGCGCGAAGACATCGCCGGCGCCGTAATCGCTGTCGTAAAAGATGGAAAAGTGATCTTTGCAAAGGGTTACGGATATTCTGACGTGGAGAAGCGCACGCCCGTAACTCCGGGCGCCACCTTGTTTCGTCCCGGCTCCATTTCAAAATTGTTCACCTGGACTTCCGTTATGCAACTTGCCGAACAGGGCAAGGTCGACCTAGACAAAGATGTAAACGAATACATCGATTTCAAGATCCCGCCCGCCTTCGGTCAACCCATCACACTCAAAAACATCATGACCCACACGGCTGGATTCGAGGAAACCGCTCGCGACCTCTTTGTCGCAGACGCGCAGCACATGCGCAGTCTCGAACAATATCTGAAACAACATGTTCCGGACCGCATTTTCCCACCGGGCGTCGTTCCCGCGTACTCCAATTACGCTACCGCGCTTGCAGGCTACATCGTGCAGCGCGTCTCGGGAAAGCCCTTCGAGCAGTACGTTCAAGACAATATCTATACGCCGCTGGATATGCAGCGCAGCACGTTCGTGCAACCTCTGCCCGACAATCTCAAGACCATGATGTCCAACGGCTACAAAAAAGGCTCCGAGAAAGCGCAATCGTTTGAATTCGTCGAGGCTTATCCGGCGGGAAGCGTTTCTACCTCGGCACTCAACATGTGCAACTTCATGATCGCGCACCTGCAAAATGGCCAATTCGAAGGCAAGCAGATCCTGAAACAGGAAACCGCAAAGCAGATGCACTCTCGTCTCTACACTCCGGAGGAGCGACTGAACGCCATGGCCTACGGTTTTTATGAAGAATCACACAATGGCAAACGGATCATTGGCCACGGCGGTGACACCGTCTTCTTTCACAGTGACCTGCACTTGATCTTGGATGAGAATGTGGGCTTTTTTGTCTCCTACAATAGTGCTGGCAAAGGAGAAATCAGTCCGCGAACCGTCCTGTTCGAGGAATTTCTCGACCGCTATTTCCCGTACACGCCACCCGCCGGGGAGAAAGTCCCAAGCACGAAAGAAGACGCCAGGGAAGTAGCTGGATTCTACGAAACCAGCCGCAGAGTCGAGACCTCTTTTCTCGCGCTCACCACCCCTCTTGAGGAGGCTAAGGTAATTCCAAACGACGATGGCACCATCAGCGTCGATCCGCTCAAGGGCACCAATGGCCAATTAAAAAAGTATGAGGAAATTAGCCCATTTCTGTTCCGCGAGGTTCATGGCCAGGATCATGTTGCCTTCAAGAAAGATGCGGCAGGGAACTGGCAGTTCCAGATAGATTGGCCGATTTTTATCTTCCAGAAAGTCGGCCCGTTCCATAGTAAGGTCTTCGTCCTCGGGGTGTTGATTTTTGGTCTCACTCTTGTCGGGCTCACCGTTTTGTTGTGGCCTGTCGCTGCCATGATCAGGAAACACTACGGGAAGCCGCTCGCCTACAGTCCATCGGAAAGCAAACTGCGCCTCGTGGTACGCATCGTCTGTATTTTATTCCTGCTCTTTTATGTCGGTTGGTTCTCAGCTCTCTCCCTCGCCGACAATCCGGCCAAGATCAACGGACTACCGCCTTGGATTATTTTGTTTAGCACTCTCGGCGTTCTTTGCACCATTGGGACAATTTTTGTTTGTGTCAACGCCATGCGCAGCCTGCGTTCGCCGGGCAGATGGATATGGACCAAGCTTACCGACGTCCTTCTCGCGATCGGCTGTATCGGACTGGTCTGGTTCGCCTTCACCTGGAACCTGATGAACTTCAACGTCCATTACTAGATTTTCTTCGGGTGGCCTACCCTTTGCGCCGTTGGCAAAGGGTGGGTCCGATTTTTCACGGCACCAGTGACGCCAGGCTATGGAGGCCCGTTCATGTTCCGCCGAAGCGGATTTCTTTTTCTTATCATTCTATGCGCGTGCTTGCAGATAGCCACCGCCCAGACCGTTGCGCTCGCTCCGCAAACCGTAGGCGATCTTGACAACGTTGTTACCAAAGCGATGGCCGAATGGAAAATTCCCGGCCTGTCCATCGCTGTCGTGAAAGATGGTCAGGTAATCTATGCCAAAGGGTTTGGCTACCGGGACGTTGAAAAAAAACTCTCCGTCACCACCGACACTTTGTTCGCCATAGGTTCCGTTTCCAAATCGTTCACGTCTCTCGTCTTTGGAACACTGAACGACGAGGGCAAGGTAGATTGGGATAAACCCATCCGTGCATACCTGCCCACCTTTCAAGTGGACGACCCGATTGCCACGGACCATGCCACTGCTCGCGATCTGTTTTCCCACCGTACCGGCCTTCCCGGTCACGATTTGATCTGGTACTCCTCCAGTTTCAACAGGGAAGACCTCTTCAATCGATTGAAATATCTGAAATCCAACAAGGGATTCCGTCAGGGCTATGAATACTGCAATCTCATGATCATGACTATGGGCTTTCTCGAGGGCCGCGTGGCGAATTCAACGTGGGAAGATTTGGTGCGCACACGCGTGTTCCAGCCGCTGAATATGCCGACCTCAAACTTTTCGGTCACCGACAGTCAGAAGACAACGGACTTCTCCCAGCCCTACAGCCTCAAGAACGAAGTCCTTACCAAGGTTCCGTTCAAAAACATTGACGCCATCGGGCCAGCCGGTTCGATCAATTCCAACATTAACGAGATGTCTCACTACCTAATCTTTCATCTCGGGGATGGCACCTACAACGGGGAAAAAATCGTTTCTCAGGCTAACCTGAAAATGGTGCACACTGGCCAGACCGCAATCACGCACCTCCCGGAGTTCTTCACGCAGAACGGCATCGGACCAATGACCTACGCCATGGGCTGGGTGGATACCACTTTCCGCGGCCATCATATGGTCTGGCATAACGGCGGAATCGACGGATTTCACTCGCTGCTCACGATGTTGCCGGAAGACAAGATTGGTGTGGTGATTCTGTCGAATCTGAGCGACAGCGCGGCGCTGGAGCCGATCACCTATTCCGCTTTCGATCGCTTGCTCGGCCTTTCGCAAGATCCATGGATCGATCGCTTCAAAGCGGTGGCCGCGAAAGCGAAGCAAGCGGAGGAAGAAGCAAAAAAGAAAGAAGTTTCCGCCGCGAAATCTGGCACGCAAAGCTCCCATCCAATCGCGGATTTTGCGGGCGAATACGTGCATCCGGGATATGGCAAAGTGAAGATCGTTTCACAGGGAAATGATCTGACTATCACTCTCAATGAAATGGGTCCGTATCCGTTCACCAGGGTCCACTACGATATTTTTGCAGTCCCCGAAAAATCCGATTCACCCGCGGCAGGAACCAAAGGGCAGTTTTACATGAACAAGGACGGTGACATTGACCGCCTGGCAATGCCGCTGGAACCCACGCTCCCAGAAGACGTCGTCTTCACGCGACTGGCGGACCAGAAGAAATAGCAGCACAAAGAAAGACACCGCCATCGGTATATGTTCTTGTTAGTAGAGCTTCTCGAAGGCTTCAATATTCTTTGGAGTTCTGACAGATTACGACAACCTTCACCCCTGCCATGTGGGTTTCCTTTGGAGTTCATCGTCCCAGGTTCGCGACCTCGTTCGTCGAAATAGTCCAGTTGGTGCTGGGCCGCATCCGTCCATGCACCGCAGAGTGAGACTCCTCATGAGGCGGAAAGATTCCCTAAAAGAGTCGATTCCGCGCTACGCCATTGTTGCGTTGGCAAGCACGATCCGAGGTGCCGCTTGATTTTGGTAAGTTACACGTTCCGTCCATGCGCCTTGTCTCTTGCCTCGCATTCCGGTCTATAATCTCCTGCCATCATGCTTCTCGCTCCAGGCACTAAGCTCGGCCCGTATGAAATACTGTCTCCCCTAGGCGCGGGTGGTATGGGCGAAGTCTACCGCGCTCGCGACACGCGTCTTGACCGGTCCGTAGCCATCAAAATTCTTCCGGCGCACCTCTCCGCCGATCCCGAGCGCAAGCTCCGGTTCGAGCGAGAAGCGAGAACCATCTCCACTCTCAATCACCCCAACATCTGCTCCCTCTTTGATGTCGGCTCGCAAAACGGCACCGATTTCCTGGTCATGGAATGCATCGAAGGCGAGAGCCTCTCCCAGCGCCTTGCCCGTGGCGCTCTCCCCGTCGAGCAGGTCCTCAAAATCGGGACTGAGATCGCCGATGCTCTCGACAAAGCGCATCGCAGCGGCGTGGTTCACCGCGATCTCAAACCCGCCAATATCATGCTCACTAAATCCGGCGCCAAGCTCCTTGATTTCGGCCTCGCCAAGCCCGCCATCGCTCCAGCGAGCGCCGTCACTCTCACTAACGTAGCCGCCAGTTCTCCCGTCACCGAACAAGGCACCATCGTCGGCACCTTCCAGTACATGTCCCCCGAGCAAGTCGAAGGCAAGGAACTCGACGGCCGCAGCGACATCTTCTCTCTCGGCGCCGTTCTCTACGAAGCGCTTACCGGCAAGCGCGCGTTCGAGGGCAAAAGCCAGCTCAGCATCGCCTCGGCCATCCTTGAAAAGGAGCCTCCACCTGTCTCCGCCGTCAAGCCGCTCACCCCACGTTCGCTCGATCACGTCGTCCGCCGCTGTCTTGGCAAGGATCCCGACGACCGCTGGCAATCCGCGCGCGACCTCGCTCTCGAACTAAAATCCATCTCTTCCACTGATCCGGCATCGTCTTCCACTGCCGCGCTTCCGGTTCACAGCCGCCGCCATCGCCGCGAACTCATCGCCTGGGCTGTCGCTGCCCTTGCGATTCTCGCGTTGCTAGCGCTCTTTCTGTTCCATCCCAAAAATGAATCCAACGCTTTGCCCGTCTTCTCTTCCATCGTCCCGCCCGTTGGCACTTCCTTTGAAATTGAAGGCGACCTTGGCAAGCAGCCCGCTCTTTCCCCCGATGGCAGTTCGATCATCTTCGGCGCGGGAGGCGAGGTCTACCTTCGTTCCTTCCACACCGGCAGCGAGCGCGCCCTCAGCGGTGCTCACGGCGCTATGAATCCTTTCTGGTCGCCCGACGGCTCGAGCATCGGCTTTTTCGCCGATGGCAAAGTCAAGACCCTAGACCTCACCACCGGTGTCGTTCGCGTCATTTGCAACGCTCCAGCTCCCCGCGGGGGCTCCTGGGGCTCCAGCGGTATCATCCTCTTCACTCCCTCCCCGCGCGATGCCATCTTCCAAGTGCCGGCCACCGGTGGCACTCCGGTTGCCGTCACCACGATTGACGCCAATGTTCACTCCACGCACCGCTGGCCCGTCTTTCTTCCTGATGGCCAACATTTCCTTTACTACGCTTCCAATCACGCCTCCGCTCAGAGCGATCGGAACGGCATTTTCATCGCCTCCGTCGATGGCAAGCTCAATCGCTTCCTCGTCACTTCCCCCGCCGCCGGTATCTTCGCCAGCGGCAATCTGCTATACGCCAAGGACTCCGCTCTGCTGACACAACCCCTCGACCTAAAATCCTTTTCTCTCGCCGGCACCGCTCGCCCGCTCTTGGAAAACATCGTCGTGGACCTCGGCGTTTGGCACATGACCGTCACTGCCTCTCCCTCTTCCAACGAACTTGTCTATCAGACCGGTTCCGCCATGGCCTTAACGCGGCTCGAATGGGTGGGTCGTTCCGGCGCGCACCTTAGCTACGTCGGCGACAAGGGCGTTTACTTCGGCCCGCGCCTCTCCAGGGATGGCCAGCGCTTCCTCGTCACCTACGGTGACCCTTCCCCCGATATTTGGCTTTTTGATTCTTCCGGCACCAACAAGACTCGCCTCACTTTCGACAGCACCATCTCCGGCGAGGCCACCTGGTCTCCCGATAATTCCCGCTTCACTACGCTCCTCGGGTTGGCCAACAGCACATTCCACATCCTCAGTCGTCCCACGAGCGGTTCCGGAGCATCCGTCACGCTCCAGGAGCGCTCCAATAACAACGCTGCAACCGACTGGTCCCCGGACGGCCGCTTTCTCCTCACCGAGCGCTTCACGACCGGTTCTTACGAAGTCGCCGCCGTGCCTGTCCAGAGCAGCGAACAACCACGCTCCATCCTTCCCTCCTCTCTCAACAACACCGGCCCTCAATCCAGCGGGCAGTTTTCTCCCGACGGCAG
>Ga0209526_10000563_pt1 | contig 24288 bp, 17 predicted proteins | sample JacPinW_OM2H0_M1_FD_188566 | JGI IMG/M metagenome (GOLD analysis project Ga0209526, IMG submission 188566) | Forest soil microbial communities from Algoma, Ontario, Canada - Jack Pine, Ontario site 1_JW_OM2H0_M1 (SPAdes) (version 2) | ecosystem: Environmental > Terrestrial > Soil > Boreal... | reverse complement strand
GCCCGAACCATGCTGGCTGGCGGGATCCTGTACGTCGAGGAGTTGAACCGAGCCCCTAGCGGAGCTCTCAACGCCCTCATGACGGCGCTCTCCGAAGGCTATCTCGAGGTGCCACGCTTCGGCCGCATAGAGTCCAAAAACGGGTTCACCGTGGTTGGGGCGCTCAACCCCCTCGACGACGTCGGTACCGCCCGCCTTTCTCGCGGCCTGGCTGACCGATTCATCGTCCTGGAGCTCGACTACCAGCCCCTTGAAGAGGAGATGGAGATAGTAAGGCGCCGCTGCGGGACTGCCCGCCTCGGCTTTCACGCCTTCGCGGTCGAGGTCGGCAGGGAGTCCCGTGGGCACCCGGACCTTCGGCACGGAGCTTCCGTCCGGGCGGCGATTGACTTCGTCGACCTGCTCGCCGCGTATCAGCCGGACGAGATCGACCTCGAGACCCTGCGTCTCCTTGCCTGTACCGCCTTCGCGGGCAAGATGCGCGTGGGACCCACGGCCAACAGGCCCGCCTGCGCAATCGTCCACGAGCTCATCGACATGGTCCTCCGCCGGGACCACGGTGGCTCGCTTCAGGCGCTCCTCGAGTCGGCGGCGGGCCATGAGGGCGAGCGGCCAGCCGACGCGGAGGGAGAGAGGCGCGGCGCTCCGGGGGACGATCCCGAGGTGGCGCTGGAACAAGGCGGCCAGTCCGCCTCGGACGAGGAGAGGAGGTCGGACGAGATTCCGGGCATGGCCCGGCCGGGAGGAAGTGGCGACCCCGGCCAGTCCCGTTCGGTGCCGATGGTCGACCGCGACCAGCCGTCTGAGGGTGGTGCTGAGCCGACGACCGCCGGCGGCGCAGTTCCGACGCACCGTCGAGCCCTGGAGGAGGTCCTGGGTCGCGCACGGGAGCACGTGCTTCGAGCCCGCGACGGCGTTGCCCACAGCAGCGGGGCGCATGTCGGGAACTGGCTCCGGAGTCGACAGTGGTCACCGGAGGCCGGAAGTGGCCTCGACCTCGAAGCGACCGCCGAGGCTTGGGTCGCCACCGCGACAAACCCGCAATCGGACGATATCCGGGTGCTCGTGCGCGAGCGCCAAACGCGCAATCACGTGATCCTCATCGATCATTCGGGCTCCATGGCGGGCAAGAAGCTCGAACTGGGCGCGACCATGGCGGCCATCCTGGCCGAGCTCTCGGCCGCGGGCCGGGCCGACTACGGCGTGGTCGCCTTCGACCAGGAGCTCAGCGAGGTCAAGGCGCTCGGCGAGGAGCAGGACGTCGAACAGGTGGTGGACCGGATCCTGCGCTTGCCCGAGGGACGGGCGACCGACCTCGGCAAAGCCTTTGGCGTGGCGGTGCAGCTGTCGGAGCGGCTGCCGGAGGCGACGGACGTTGTTCTCATCAGTGACTGCATGCCGACCAAAGGGGAGCGGACCTTCAAGGGGCTGGCCGGGCTCGTCAAACAGGTGCCCTCGCTCTACATCTGCTTCACGGACGAGCGTAGTGCGGCGATCCAGCTCTTCCACGGCGAGCGGCAGATGAACCTTTACGAATGGTGGGCCCGGCGGTGGGTGGGAGAGGAGCGCTTTCGTGAGGTCGGCGAGGTGGAGGAGGTCGACCGGCTCATCGATCTGCTCTCAAGCGGCGGCCCAGGCGGTCCGTGACAAGAAAGGGGAGAGGCGATGGCAAAGCAGCATATCCAGCTGGACGTGAACGGGATCCCCTATGACGTGCTGGTGGAGCCGGACCGTTCGCTGGCCGACGCCCTGCGCGACGACCTGGGGCTGACGGGGACGAAGCGGGCCTGCAATGAGGGTGAGTGCGCGTCCTGCGCGGTCCATCTCGACGGCACCGTCGTGAACTCCTGCCTCGTCCTTGCAGTGCAGGCGGCCGGACACCGGGTCACGACGATCGAGGGCTTGGCGAGCAACGGCAAGCTCGACCCGGTTCAGCAAGCTTTTGCCGACCTTTTCGCCGCACAGTGCGGTTACTGCACACCCGGAATGGTGATGACAGCCAAGGCCCTCCTCGCCACCAACCCCAAACCGTCTGAAGAGGAGGTGCGGCAGGGCATACGCGGCAACCTTTGTCGCTGCACCGGCTACGCGAAGATCGTCGACGCCATCATGGCGGCGTCGGGTCAGGCCACGCCACGCGTCGAAGAGGTGGAGCGTCTCCGCAGGCACAGAGTGGTCGGGCGCTCGCTGCCGCGCACGGACGCGCGAGAGAAGGTGACCGGGCGAGCCGCGTATGCGTATGACATGCGGCTGCCCGGGATGCTTTACGGAGAGATCCTCCGAAGCCCGCTGCCGCACGCCCGGATAACCAGTCTTGACACCTCCGTCGCCGAGGCCATCCCCGGCGTCGTGGCTGTCTACACACAGAAGGACATGCCGCAGACCAAGTTCGGCGCCTTCGTTCAGGACGAGACTGCGCTTGCCGACGGTGTCGTCCGTTATGTAGGCGAAGGGGTGGCGGCGGTGATCGCGGTCGACGAGCAGACCGCGTTGCGCGGCATCGAGGCAATTGACGTGGAGTTCGAGCCCCTGCCCGGCGTGTTCGACCCGGAGGAGGCTATGAGGGATGGCGCGGCCCAGGTCCACCCTGACGTGGAGCGCAACATCGTGGCCCACAACCGCGTCGTCGCCGGTGACCTGGAGGCGGGGTTTGCGGCCGCAGACCACGTCTTCGAGGACCGGTTCGTGACCGGCCGGCAGTGCCACGCCTGCCTCGAGCCGCACGCCGTGATCGCCGACCACGACGCCTCGGGCCGCGTCACGCTCCACATGTCTACGCAGTCGACGTTCTTCGACCGCTTCAGCCTGATGGGAATTTTTGGGATGGCCGCGAACAAGATCCGGATCATCGCACCCTACCTGGGCGGCGGCTTCGGCTCCAAGTCGGAGACGCACTCGATCTACGTGGTCGCGATCCAGGCCTCGATGAACCTGGGTCGTCCGGTAAAGATGTTCCACTCGCGCGACGAGGAGTTCATGGCCAGCCGGACCAGGCACCCCGAGATCATCGACATCAAGACCGGTGTCAGGCAGGACGGCACCATCACGGCGCGCTCGGCTCGGGTGATCCTCGACAACGGCGCTTATACGTCGTACGGCCCTGGCGTCTCGCTCACCCAGTCCATGCTCGGCGGCGCCGTGTACCGAATCCCGGCCTATCGCTACGACGGCTACACGGTTTATACGAACAACCCGTTCGGCGGGGCCTTCCGCGGCTTCGGTAGTCCGCAGTTCACATTCGCCGCCGAGTGCCACACGGACATGATCGCGGAGCGCCTGGGGATGGACCCTGTCGAGTTCCGCCTCAAGAACCTATCTCGGCCTGGCGACCGGGCGATCTCCGGTCCTGCCCTCGACAGCTGCGGCGTATACGAGTGCGTCGAGAAGGCAGCCGAAGCGATCGGTTGGCGCGAAAAGCGATCCAACCCAAAGGCCGGCCGCGGCGTCGGGATCGCGTGCGGCGTCCACTTCACCAGCGGCAAGTTCCATCCGCATGTGAACGCCGACTTCTGCGCCGCCGGAGTCAAAGTGAACGAGGACGGGTCGGTGTCTTTGATGATCGGCGCCACCGAGATGGGTACCGGCGCAGCGACCACCGCCACGGCCCAGATCTGCGCCGAGGAACTTGGTGTCGAGCTCGGGGCGGTCGACGTCGTCACCTCCGACTCCGAGACCATCCCGGCGGACTTCGGGACCTACGGCAGCCGCGTCACCACCCTCGCCGGCAACGCCGTGCGTGACGCCTGCGCTCAGGTCCGGGAGCAGCTATTCCGGGTTGCGGGGGAGGGGCTCGCCGCGAAGACAGAGGAGCTTGCCCTGGGGGACGGAAAGGTCTTCGTGCGGTCGGAGCCAGAGCGGTCGATGGACCTCGCGGCCGTTGTCCAGTCCAGCCTCTTCCGTGACCGCGACGGGCGCCAGATCATGGCCCAGGCGCACTACGACGCCCCCTGCTCGCTGCCCGACCCAGAGACCGGCGTGGGTGATTTCGCGATGAGCTACAGCTTCGGGGCCCACGCCGTCGAGGTCGAGGTCGACGAGGAGACGGGCCAGGTACGCATAGTGGACTTCGTCGCCGCGACTGACTGCGGCAACCTGATCAACCCGGCGCTGGCCGAGAGCCAGGTCGAGGGTGGAGCGGCACAGGGAATCGGCTACGGGCTGATGGAGGACCTCGTCTGCGAGGACGGGATGGTCCTCAATCCTCGATTTTCGACCTACAAGATCCCAACCGCGCTTGAGATGCCGCCGATCCGCTCGCTATGGGTTGAGACCAACGACGCACGCGGTCCCTACGGCGCCAAGGGCCTGGCGGAGATGGGTCTAGTGCCGACCGCCCCGGCCATCGCCAACGCGGTTTACGCCGCGACCGGGGCCCGCTTGCATCGGATTCCCCTCACGCCGGAGCGGGTGCTCGCCGGGCTTGACGCAGTTCGGCGGCCAGAAGGAGTTCGGTCATGAAGTACCTGGAGCCGTCCACCCTGGAGGAGGCGCTGGACCTTCTCGACGAGCACGGTGACACGGCCAAGGTGATCGCTGGTGGTCAATCGCTGCTGATCCTGCTCCGCGAGCGGCTGGTGACTCCCGAGGTCCTCATTGGCCTCTCAGCGATCGAGCCCCTGAAGCGCCTCGAGGTCAACGGCGAGACGCGGATCGGGGCGATGGTGACCCACGCGGCCATCGAGCAGGACGCCCGCATCTCAGAGCGATGGCCGGTGCTGGCGGCAGCCGAGGCCGCTGTTTCGACCGTCCAGATCCGCAACCGCGGGACCCTCTGCGGCAATGTGGCGCACGGCTTCCCGACCGCCGACCCCCCCGCCGCCCTGATCGCGTGTGACGCCACGGTGCACCTGGTCAGCAAGCGTGGCGGCCAGCGGCTGGTTGCCGCCGAGGACTTCTTCATTGGCCTGATGGAGACCGCCGCGCGGCCAGACGAACTGGTCACGGCGATCACCCTGGCGGCCCAGCCGGCCGAAGCGCGCGGCGCATACCTGAAATTCGCCACCAGGGCGCTCGACTTTGCGATCGTAGGCGCCGCCTGCCGGCTCGTCCTGGGCAGCGACGGCGCGGTCCTGGAGGCGCGGATCGGCCTCAACGGTGCGGCGAACCACACACTGCGGGCTCGAGAGGCCGAACGCGTGCTGATCGGCGAGCGACCGACGCCGGTACTCCTCGAGCGCGCCGGGCAAGCCGCAGGGTTGGAATCCAGCCCGCTGGGCGATGTCGACGGCTCTGAGGATTACAAGCGGCGGATTATCGCGGTCTACACGCGGCGGGTGCTCATGCGCGCGCTGGGGGAGGGGTAACTGGAGATGGCGGGCGTGGACTTCAACTCCGACCTCGGTGAGAGCCTGGGTCTGTGGGAGCGGGGTGCGGACGATGCCATGATGCAGGTGATCTCGTCGGCCAACGTCGCCTGTGGCTTCCACGCCGGTGACCCGGGCGTGATGCGGGAGACCCTGGCCAAAGCGCAGCGCCACAGAGTTGCCGTTGGCGCCCATCCCGGCCTTCCCGACCTCCTCGGTTTTGGACGCCGGCGAATGGACGTGTCGCCACGGGACGTTCGCGATTACGTCCTGTATCAGATGGGCGCACTGTCGGCTTTTGCCCAAGCCCTGGGCCTGCGACTCCATCACATCAAACCTCACGGCGCCCTCTACGTGATGGCATTGGACGACCCCGTCGTCGCGGCGGCCGTTGCAGAGGCGGTAACCGAGTTCGATCCCGGCCTGCCGGTCTACACGCTGGCCGGCGGAGCGCTGGCTGCGGCGGCCGAGCGCGTGGGCCTGCGTGCCGTGCCCGAGTTCTTCGCTGACCGTCCGCTGGCCAGCGACGGCTCCGTGGTCATGTTCAACTGGCGCGACCGGATCGACGCCAGCCCGCAGGCGATCGCGCAACGCGTACGCAGCTTCCTCACCACCGGCAGCGTCCCGGCCGACGACGGCACTCTCGTGGCCGTCACAGCCGAAAGCATCTGTGTTCACTCGGACACTCCGAACGCGGCGGAGATAGGGCCGGCCGTCAGAGCTGCGATCGAAGGGGCCGGTCGCGACATCACCGCTGAGCTGCATCCTGCGGCCGGAGCAGTGGAGAGGAGGTAGCGACCATGGCAGTCAGCACACTTATCGGCGCTCGCGTTCAGCGGCGCGAGGACCCACGGTTGGTCGCTGGCCGCGGCCGCTACGTGGACGACATCACGGTCCCCCGGCTGACGCACATGGCAGTCGTTCGCAGCCCGCACGCACATGCACGGATCAAGTCAATTGACGCTGCCGCCGCGGCCGCCGGCCCTGGCGTGGTCGCCGTATACACCGCAAGTGACTTCAAGAGCGTGCTGCATGGCTACCTGCCCGTGCTGCCGACGCTGGTACCCGAGAAGCGGTCAGTGCCCGACCAATTCGCACTTGCCGAGCGCGAAGTCGTCTACCAGGGCGAGCCAGTGGCAGTGGTCGTGGCCGAGAGCCGCTATCAGGCGGCCGATGGCGCGGCCCGTGTAGAGGTCGAGTACGAACAATTGCCGGCGGTGGTCGACCTGGAGAAGGCGCTGGAAGCCGGCTCACCGCGCGCGAACGAGGGCTCGCCGGACAACATCGGCTGGGAGGCCGACTTCCCTGGCGGCGACATCGAGGCCGCCTTCGCGGAGGCGGAGGTGGTCGTGCGCCAGCGCATCCTGCAGCAACGGTTGGTGCCAAGCGCAATGGAGGGCCGGGCAGTCCTGGCGGACTACGACCCCTTCGAAAACTATCTGACCGTCTGGACCTCAACACAGATCCCACACTTCATCCGCAACTTCTTGAGTGCGGCGCTGGATATGCCTGAAAGCTCCATTCGTGTGGTTGCCCCGGACGTAGGGGGCGGCTTCGGAAGCAAACAGCGGCCCTATCCAGAGGAGTACCTGGCCGCGGGCGCCTCGAAGCTAACCGGCCGGCCGGTCAAGTGGATCGAGAGCCGGACGGAAAACATCCAGACCACGACCCACGGCAGGGGCCAGATCATCGATATCGAGGCCGCGGCAAAGCGAGACGGCACCCTGCTGGGACTCAAGATCCACCAGCTACTGGACGTGGGTGGCTACCAGGGGGTTTTCGGCGCTGTGCAGGTCCTGGCGATTCTTGTCGGGGGTGGCTGTTACACCTGGAGGGCGGTGAGCGGCCGGAGCATCGGCGTGCTCACCAACAAGGTCTCCACCGACCCCTACCGGGGCGCGGGGCGCCCGGAGGCCACGCACTTGGTGGAGCGAGCGGTCGACCTGGTGGCTCGCGAGATCGGGATGGATCCGGCTGAGCTTCGGCGCCGGAACTTCGTGACCTCTTTCCCTTTCACAAACCCGTTCGGGTTCGTCTACGACTCTGGCGACTACTCAAAGACCCTGGACCGTGCTCTCGAGCTCTGCGGTTACCAGGAGCTACGCCGGCGTCAGGCCGAGCTGCGGGAGCAGGGCAGATACCTGGGCATCGGGCTCTCCACCTATGTTGAGATCTGCGGTTTCGGTCCCAGTGCGGCGACCGTCGGCGTCACCGGAAGCGTGGCCTTCACTGAGTCGGCCCAGGTGCGGGTGCTCCCGACGGGGTCCGTCGCTGTCTTTACGGGAGCCCACGCCCACGGCCAGGGCCACGACACCACCTTCGCACAGATCGCTGCAGATGGCCTGGGGCTGCCTTTAGAGCTGATCCATCTCAGGCACGGCGACACGGCGCAGGGACCTGCGATGGCGTGTGGGACCTACGGCAGCCGGAGCCTGGCCGTAGGCGGCATGGCGGTGCACAAGGCCTGCCGGGAGGTGGTCAGCAAGGCGCGCAAGCTGGCCGCCCATCTCTTCGAAGCCGCCGAGGAGGACATGGTCTTCGAGGCCGGCGGCTTCCACGTCAGTGGCCATCCAGACCGTGTCAAGACGTTCGGCGAGGTGGCCGCGGCTGCCTATGGCGCTGGGCTGCCTGAGGGTATGGAGCCCGGACTCGAAGCCGTCAGCTACTTCGATCCGCCCAATTTCGTGTGGCCGTTCGGCGCCCACGTGTGCGTGCTGGAGGTGGATCCAGAAACCGGCGGGGTTGACCTCCAGCGGTATGTCGCGGTAGATGACTGCGGAAACGTCATCAACCCGATGATCGTGGACGGGCAGATCCACGGTGGCGTCGTCCAGGGCCTGGCCCAAGCGCTCTTCGAGGAGGCGGTGTATGACGAAGAGACCGGTCAGCTCCGCACTACAACGTTCCTCGACTATGCGGTCCCGACGGCGAACGAGATCCCCGAGCTGACGCTAGACCGGACTGTTACCCCGAGCCCGACCAACGAGCTCGGAGTGAAGGGCATCGGAGAGGCGGGCACCATCCCTGCCAGCGCGGCGGTGATCAACGCCATATGTGACGCCCTCGCACCCTTTGGGATCACGCACGTCGACATGCCGGCGACCCCCGACAGGCTGTGGCGGCAGATTCGGGAGGCTCGCGGTTGAGGGGATTTTCGCGCGGTGTCCTGGCCGAAAAGGTGAGAAGGAGGGTGGACGATGGTAGGGGCGCATGGGTTAACACCGCTGACATTTGCCATGGTAGGGCTGGTGTTCGCGCTGTACGTGAACGGGGTGCAGCTGCTGGGCGCCTTCCAGGAGAGGGAGGGCTACGCGGCGACGGCGGCGATGGTCGGGGTCGCTGGAAGCCTCATGGGCGCGGTCACCCTGCTGTTCGATGCTCTCTGGTTCGTCACGGGCTCACCGTTTGGCGTCCAGGCCCCGGCGGGAACGGCCCAACTGGTCTTCGGCGCCATTGCGGGCATGTACGGGCTGCTCTGGCTCGCCGCCGGCATTGGTCAGGTCAAGAGCTGGGACCTGCGACCTGTGGGGCAGATGTGCGTCGTGTGCATTGTCTTCCAGGTCTTCGAGATCGCGGTCATCGCGACCTGGCGGCCGTTCACGAACAACCTTCTCGGCATCGAGATCGCGCTGGCGCTGTTCTTGCCAGTCTTGGTCGGGTTCCTCCTGCTCACCCATGGCCGCACTGGTCCGCGCTGGGTGGGGTTTGCATGCCTAGCCGCGGCCGTGGGCTCCTTCTGGCTCGCCTTCTCACCAACGGGGATCGCGACCTTCTTGCCTCTGTCCTAGCGGGCCAGTTGGTGGGCTTGCCGGTGGGGCGTGGACACCACGGACGAGCGATTGGGGAAACCAGAAGTGACTAGGATCCAAAGCTGGCCGCTTGCAGACGGAGAACTGCCGGGGACAACCGCACGAGTTAGCTTTCCTGCGGGAGAAATCGGCTAGCCGCTGTGACGACGTACTCCGTTCGCGTGCACCGGATGCTGCCACACTCCGAATGGGACGAGTTCGTGGGGGCGACACCCGGCGGCACATACCAGCAAAGTAGCGTCTGGGGCGAGGTCAAGACGGTCGTAGGCTGGCGGGCCATCCGCCTGCTCGTACACCGGGAGGGCAAGATCGCAGGTGGATGTCAGCTACTGCTGCGGTCCCTACCGGTGGTCGGCGCGGTCGCTTACGTCCCCCGCGGACCGGTGATGGCCGAGCGGAACGGTCGGGCTCCTGAGGTAGTGCTGAATGCGTTGCGGGAGGTGGCCAAGGGGGAGCGAATCACTTACCTCAAGCTACAGCCCCCGCCGGACGGGGCGTACCTAGCGGGCCTGCTCCAGGCTCATGGCTTTGTGCCGAGCGATCTGGAGATTGCGCCCAGGGCAACCACGCGCATCGATCTTCATCGCTCTTCGGCGTCCGTGCTCGGCCTCATGCACACCAACGCCAGACGCAATATCGCCAAGGCTCGACAAATCGGGGTCACGGTGCGTGAAGGTGCCGAGAGCGACCTGAGCATCTTCGCAGCCCTCGTGGAGGAGACCGCTCGGCGACAGAGCTTTTCACCCTATCCGTCGTCGTACTACAAGCAGACTTGGCGAGCCTTTGCGGCTGGCGGCCAGGTCCAACTGTTCATCGCCGAACACGAGGGGGTTGTCCTTGCTAGCAACCTCGTCATCGGCTTTGGCGACACCGCCACCTACAAGATGGGTGCCTGGTCGGGGGCCAGGAGGAACGTGCCGCCCAACGAACTGCTCCACCTCGTGGCGATCGAGTGGGCGCGGAAGATGGGCTATCGCTATTACGACTTGGACGACATCAGCCTGACCGCGGCGAAAGCTGTCCTGAGCGGTGGGCGCCTCGACAAAGGAAGGGGATTGGAAAGGTTCAAGCTCGGTCTTGGCGGCGAAGTCCTCGTGTTCCCGGGACCCTATGACTACTCTGTCCGCCCGCTGATGGGGGCGGCGTTGCGACGGCTGGCTCCTCAGGCCGAGCGCTTCCGGCCCCTGATCGACCGGATATTGGGCCGCGGTAAGAGCGGGAGATTAGCAGCGCTTGTTTGACATGCTAGAGGTCGGTGGTTCGATCCTGTCGCCGTCCACCATCACACTTGCAACGTTAACGCTCTACTTTTGCCTTAGTTCAGACTCTCATCTCGGGTTCAGATGGTCGGTGGGGTTGCGGGAGTATGATTGGCTCGAATCACAGATCCCCGTCTTGAACAGATCGCCTTGGATTGAGCAGCTTCCGCTGGTCGCCACGAGGGGCCGACGAGCTCAGGATGTGGCGGCCGAGAACTTGGGAGGGTGAGATGGCAACCGCGCCGCCCGTCATATCGGGGACTGTCCGCGGGGCTTGCCCGCACGACTGTCCCGACACCTGCGCCATGCTCGTCACCGTAGAGGATGGGCGAGCAGTGAAAGTCCAGGGGGACCCGGATCATCCGTTCACCAAGGGGGGTCTCTGCGTCAAGGTCAACGACTATGTCGACCGTGTCTACAGTAGAGATCGCGTCCTTCAACCAATGCGACGAGTCGCGGCCAAGGGCAACGGAGAGTTCGAGCCCGTCACCTGGGAAGACGCCCTGGATGAGATCGCGGACCGATTCAAGGCGATTATCGCCGAGCACGGATCCCAGGCCATCATGCCATGCAGTTACCTGGGCACCGAGGGTATCCTCAACGGCCTCAACGTTGGAGATCCATTCTTCAATAAGTTAGGCGCGACCACCGCCGAGCGGACCTACTGCGATTCGGGCGCTTGTACCGCCTATTTAATGACTATGGGACCGTCGCCGGGAGTTGATCCGGAGAGCTTCGTTCACTCGCGCTACATCGTGATCTGGGCCTGCAACATGATCTCGACCAACCTGCACATGTGGCCCTTCATAGCAGAGGCCCAGAAGCGAGGCGCCAAGGTTGTCGTCATCGATCCCGTACTGCATAGGACTGCGCGCCATGCCGATTGGTACATTCCCATCCGGCCGGGCACCGATGGGGCGCTGGCGCTGGCGATGATGAACGTGATCGTCGGCGAGGGTCTGACCGACGACGACTACATCGAGCGGTATACCGCCGGCTTTGACGAACTCAAGGAACACGTGAGGCAGTACACGCCGGAATGGGCTGCTGAGCAGACTGGCATTCCGGCCGACGATATACGGAAGCTTGCTCGGGAGTTCGCGACCACTCAGCCGTCTGTGATTCGCATTGGGGTCGCGATCGAGCGACACACCGGAGGCGGTCAGGCTGTTCGTGCGATCGCATCCTTGCCGGCGCTCGTTGGTGCTTGGCGGCGCGTCGGCGGGGGCATCCTCCAACTTCCACTCTGGGCGTTCCCCATAAAATGGGAAAACCTGATGCATCCCGAGCTCATCACCCCGGGCACCAGGGTGGTCAATCAGTTCCTTCTTGGCCCTGCGCTCACCGGGGAGTTGGGCCTGGATCCGCCTATCAAGGGTTTGATGGTCTACAACTCCAATCCGTTAGTGGTCTGCCCTGAGCAAGAAAAGCTTGTGGCCGGTTTGATGCGTGACGATTTGTTCACCGTTGTCAGCGAACAGTTCATGACGGATACCGCCGAATTCGCTGACATCGTACTGCCGGCCACGACACAGCTGGAGCAGTTCGACATAATGTTCTCCTGGGGCCACCTCTACTTCAGCCTCAATCAGCAGGCCATTCAGCCCCTTGGCGAGGCGGTTCCCAACACCGAGCTTTTCCGGCGGTTGGCGGGACGGATGGGCTTCGAGGAGGAGTGCTTCCGAAGGAGCGACGAGGAGATGGCCCTGGAAGCCATGGACTGGACCGCGCCGGCCCTCCAGGGCATCACCCTGGAGGTTCTCAGGGAGAAGGGGTGGGCCCGGCTGAACGTTGCCGATCCTGAGACATTCGCTCCCCACGCCGAGGGTAATTTCCCGACGCCTTCGGGGAAGTGCGAGTTCTACGCCTCGGCAGCCGCAGGCGGCAACTTCGTCCTGCCGCTCTTCCGGCAGGGCTCCAACGAATACCAGCCTGGTGGTCCTGTGCCACCGTTGCCGACTTACTTGCCCCCGCATGAGTCGCCCGAGGCCAATCCGGAGCTGGCGAGCCGTTATCCGCTCAACCTGATTTCGCCCAAGTCCCACGCCTTCTTGAATTCCAGCTACGGCAATCTCGATACGCAGCGCCGGGTTGCTGGAGAGCCGGGAGTCCTGCTCCATCCCAACGATGCAGTAGGCCGCGGCATCAAGGAAGGGGATGCGGTACGTGTCTTCAACGACCGCGGATCCTTCGAGGTGATAGCACGTGTCAGCGACGAGATCCGCCAAGGCGTGGTGATGGCCAATGTAGGGCACTGGCGGAAGCTCAGCCGGGCCAGCGCAACGGTGGCTGCCGTGAACTCCGTAAGGTTTGGCGACCTGGGGAATTGCCCGACGTTTTCGGACACTCTTGTCCAAGTGGAACCGACTTAGTAGGCGAGCAAGAAATCGAAGGTGGTCCGAATGAACTCATCCATCGGAGCGCGATCACCGATCAGCTTCGCCCGCGCTGCCGCTCCCTCGTAGCCGTCGACGAGGTATCGCCCGAGTGCCTCAATATCCGCGTCTTTCGACAGTTCCCCCGCCTCCACCGCCTGTGCGAGAGCCCTGGCGACGGCCGCGCTCCAATTGTCGAGGGCATCGGTCACCGCATTCGCGATTTCGGTGCTGTGCGGGGCGAGCTCCGTCGCGAAGTTGCCGAGCAGGCAGCCTTTGCGAACCCCGCAGCTGACGTTCTGTTCGATGACGGCCTCGAAGTAACTCCGGATCCTCCCGAGCGGCGTTCCGTCGCCTGAGAAGATCTCGCCCGCGCCGGCCTCGGCCACGTAGGCGCCGACGAGGCGGGTGTAGGCACGCACGACTTCGACCCCCAGCGCCTCCTTACTCTTGAAGTGGTTATAGAAGGAGCCCTTCGGCACGCCAGCTGCCTCGACGATGTCCTGCACGCTGCAGCCGTTGAACCCGCGCGCGTGGAACACCTCCACCGCGCTCTCGATGAGCTGGTCCCTGACGCTGGCTCGCGGCACCCATCCAATATCTCAGATCCGGCAAGATGACCGGTCATATATACTGCTACCCACGATGCGGGAACCCGCTCCCCCACCCCTGTCCGAAGCACAACTCGGCCGTTTGCGCACCTACGGCGATGCCGAGGACCTCGAAGTCGGCGACACCCTTTTCGAGACCGGCGATCCCAGCTACGACCTGATCTTGATTGAGGATGGCGCGATCGAGCTGACCCGGGAGGCGACCCCGGGCGCCCCCGAGGCCTCCGTGATCCGCTTTGGTCCGGGCGCCTACGTGGGTGAACTCGGTCTGCTCACCGGCCAGACCACGTTCCTGAGGGCGCGCATGGTCGAGGCCGGGCGGGTGCATCGGATCCCGCCCACCCAGCTGCGCCGCCTCATGGCTGAGGACGCCGAGCTGTCCGACCTGCTGCTGCAGGAGTTCCTCGCCCGGCGGCAGCGGCTTAGGGCTGGGCCAGCCGCCGAGGGGCTGCAGATCATCGGCAGCGACTTGGACTCTGGGGCACTGGCGCTTCGCGCGTATGCCGCGCGACGGAACTTGCCGCACGTGTGGCTCGACGCCGATTCGGTCGAGGGTCGCTCGCTCATGCGCGCAGCCTCGCTGCGCGTCAGCGATCTGCCGGTGGTCCTGACGCACACGCGCACGCTGGTCCGCACGACTCCCGGCGAGCTTGCCCAGCACCTTGGGCTTGGCTATCGGGCGTGGGGCGACAAGCCGGCCGATCTGACCATCATCGGCGCAGGGCCAGCGGGGCTGGCCGCCGCTGTCTACGGCGCGTCCGAGGGCTTGGACACGACGGTGCTCGATGCTGTCGGCACCGGCGGTCAAGCTGCCGCCAGCGCGAGAATCGAGAACTACCTCGGTTTTCCGAGCGGCCTCAGCGGCGAAGAGCTCGCTCAGCGTGCGGTCGTTCAGGCGCTGAAGTTCGGCGCGCAGCTGTCGACGCCGTGCGAGGTTGTGGCGCTCGAGACCGACGGGGACCTACTGACCGCGGTGCTCGCCGATGGAACGCTGGTCCCGTCGCGAGCCGTGATCATTGCCACAGGAGCGCGCTACCGCACGCTGCCGCTGGACAGCTGGGAGCAGTTCGTCGGCGCGGGGATCTACTACGCGGCGACCGATCTGGAGGTTCGGCACTGCGTCGGCCGGCCGGTGACAGTGGTGGGCGGCGCGAACTCCGCCGGCCAGGCGGCGCTGGCCCTTGCGGCATCGGAGAGCTCGGTGACGTTGGCGATCCGCGGACCCGATATCGCTGCCGGGATGTCCCGGTACCTCGTCGACCGGATCGCCACCGATCCGCGGATTGACCTGCGACTGTCGACGGAGGTGACACGACTCCAGGGCGGCCGGGCGCTCGAGCGCATCACGCTGACCAATCGCGTCACGGGACACGAAGAGACCAGGCCATGCAGCGGACTGTTCTGCTTCATCGGCGCAGACCCGGCAGCTGCCTGGCTCACAGGCATCGCCCTCGACGAGGACGGGTTCATACGCACCGACGTGCAGCTCGGCCCCGAAGACCTCGCCGTCGCTTGGCCCGCGCTCGGACGTTCACCGCTTCCCTTCGAGACCAACGTGCCGGCGGTCTTCGCCGTGGGCGACGTGCGCCACGGGTCCATGAAGCGGGTGGCCGCCGCTGTCGGCGAAGGCGCCAGCGCGGTGCGCTCGGTGCACGTGGCGATCGGCGCCCCTCGCATGAACCCGGTTGGTCGACGTCAAGAGAGTCGTTCGGACCCGATGCCTGCGCCCGCAACGACTCCGATACCAGGTGAACCGTCGTCCCAGTCGGTCATGCCTGCAGGCAGTAAGCCAGTTCCGTCCCAGGCCACGGAACCATAAGGAGATTCTCATGCCGATGATCGACGTTTTCGCTACCGAGGGCACCTTCAAGGACAAGCACACGCTCGCACAGGATCTCGCGAAGGCCGTGATGCGCTGGGAGCGGGTACCGGAGATTCCCCTGTTCTTCGACAACACTGCCGCGTTTATCCACGACCTTCCCACTGACGCGATCTCGAATGCGGCGGGCGACAGCAGCTACGTCCGGGTCCAGGTGCTGACGCCTGTTCACGTGCTCGATCGCGAGAAGCAGCTCGGCGTCGTCAAAGAACTGACGGACATCGTCGTCGCCGCGGCCGGCGATCCAAGCCTGGTCGATCGCACCTGGGTACTGATCACGGAATCGCCGGAGGGCGGCTGGGGCATCGACGGCCACGCGAACACGAGCGACGACATCGTCGCCTCGGCACGTGCCGCGCTGCAGGCGAAGGCATAGTGAGCGAGCTAACTGCCGAAATACCGCGGTGTGTGATGGCTCAGCAGCTGGTGATGGCAACCGAGCGCACTCACACATCAGCAAGTTCGAGGCGGATCACCTCGGCCTGATCGCCCAGCCTGACGCGGTCGTTGACGTCATCCTGAGCGCCGTCCGCGCCGCTTCGTAAGTCCTCTCGCAGCTGTCGAGCAGTTCCTCGCCTGATCGGAGGTTCACCGCTAATGGTCCCGGCTCCGGCCGGCGGGCCACGGTTAGGCGGGCGCTGGCGTCGGAGAGCCTCGACGTTCCGGGCGGTCACTCCTCGATGAGGCCCTCCGCAGCCCTCATGCAGCTCGACCCGCGCCCGTCATGCGGGAGACATTTGGTACTCCCAGTTTGGCGGCGACGACCTAAAGTTGTCGCCATGCACGCGCCGTCTGATCCTCAGACGCTGCCGGACCTTCTGCGCGTTCAGGCCCGCCGCCTTCCCGACCAGCCACTCCTTCGTTGGCGTGACGAGACCCTCACCTACCGAGAGTTCAATGCCCGCACCGACGAGCTGGCCGCCGGCTTGGCCGAGCTCGGTGTCGATCCGGGCGATGTGGTTTCAGTGTTCCTGCCGAACTGCCTGGCCTTCGTCGAGGCCTGGTGGGCGATCCTCAAGGCGGGTGCTGTGTTTGGCCCGGTCAATCCAGCATTCATGGCGGCCGAGGCCGGCTACGTGATCGGCCATTCCGAGGCCGTGGCGGTCGTCACGGGCAGCCAGGGGGCCCAGATCCTCGCTGGAGCGCGCGATAAGCTTCCCGCCCTCCGCCACGTGATCTCGGTAGAGGACGGAGGCGATCTGCGCCTACACGATCTGCGCGTCCGCGGTGGAAGCACACCCGATCTCGATCGCGGTCCGGATGACCTGGCCGCAGTGCTTTACACGTCGGGCACCACCGGCAAGCCCAAAGGCGCGATGCTCACGCATCGCAACTATCTGGCCGACACCGGAATGGCGGCCGAGCTACTGCCGCTTGCCAGAGGCGAGCGCCTGGGCATGATGCTCCCCCTGTTCCATGCGAACGCGCAGGTTGTCACGTTCACCATCCCGATGATGATCGGCTGCGAGGTCGTCATGTGGGAGCGCTTTTCAGCCTCGGGCTTCTGGAAAACCGTCGCCGAGCTGAAGCCCGTCAGTGTCTCCGCGGTGCCGACCATCCTCGCCGCACTGCTCAACGCGCCAGGCGCGGAGGACGCCTCTGACACCTCGCTGCGGTTCATCGTGTGCGGGGCGGCTCCTCTCTCGCGCGAGCTGCTGGAGGCCTTTCAGGAGCGCTTCGACATCCGCATCCTCGAGGGGTACGGGCTCACCGAGAGCACCTGCGTCTCCTCAGTTAACCCGTTCTACGGGCAGCGCAAGCCCGGCTCGATCGGCATGTCGGTGCGCGGGCAGGACATGCGGATCCGCCGGCCGGACGGCAGCTACGCGCGTGCCGCCGAGTATGGCGAGATCGTCCTGCGCGGGCCCAATATCATGGCCGGCTACCTAAAGAACCCTGAGGCGACGGCGGAGACCATTCGCGACGGCTGGCTGCGCACGGGCGACATCGGTTACGTCGACGATGACGGCTACTTCTTCATCGTCGACCGCTCGAAGGACATGATCATCCGCGGTGGCGAAAACATCTATCCGCGGGAGATCGAGGAGGTCCTCTACGAGCACGCCGGCATCCTGGAATGCGCCGTCATCGGGGTGCCCGATGCGCTGCGGGGCGAGGAGGTGGTCGCCGTGGTGGTTCCCAAGTCAGGGGTCGAGCTTGACCCGGAGGAGGTGAAAGCGTTCGCCAGCGAGCGTCTGGCCACATTCAGGGTGCCCACGCGCATCGAGGTCAAGGGGGAGCTCCCCAAGACGCCGACGGGCAAGATCAGCAAGGGGCCGCTGCGCGAGCAGTTTGGCCACTGGGCGACGACCGTCCCCGGCGCTGGCGGCCGCGCGGCAGACGACCCCCGCTAGGTAACAAGACTTGCGCCAGCCGGTCATCGCGCACACCGTCAGAGGAGTTGCCCGCAGCTTGGCGCAAGTGAACCTGGTCGTCGCGCGCCGGTGAGTGGCTAGCAGGGCCCGGCGCCAGCGATTGGTCGGAGCCCGCGCGACCACAGTGCCGCGATTGCAGTCGGCTAGTCACGGAGAGGCTATTGGTGCATAGGAGGAGATGGGATGGCTGAGCTTGAGGGTCGACGTGCGCTTGTGACCGGTGCTGCCCAGGGTTTGGGTCGCGCGATCGCAACTTTGTTCGTTGAGCGTGGTGCTCAGGTGATGCTGGCCGATGTCGATGAACAGGGGGCCGAGCGCGCGGCAGCTGAGCTCGGCGATCGGGCGCGGTCAGTGCGCTGCGACGTCACCTCCAGCGCAGATGTGCAAGGTGCAGTGCAGGCAGCGGTGGATGCGTTCGGCGGGCTGGATGTGGTGGTCAACAACGCGGGTGTCGAGGTCGTCAAGCCGCTGGTCGATCAGAGTGAGGAAGAGTTCTCACGCCTGATGGACGTCAATGTCAAGGGCGTCTTCTTGGGTATCAAGCACTCCGTTCCGGCCCTGGCCGCCGCAGGCGGAGGCGCCATCGTCAACATGTCCTCGCTGGCCGGGGTTGGCGGCGCGCCTTTGTTTGGCTCATACGGCGCCGCCAAAGCGGCAGTCATCCAGCTGACGCGGACTGCGGCGGTTGAGCTGCGCCAGGCGGGAATCCGCGTGAACGCGGTCTGCCCGGGTTTCGTCGGGACTGCAATGGTCGACCGCTTGATCCCCACCGTCGAAGCGGCCGTGGGAGTTCCCTTTGGTGACCTGATTGCGCTCAAGCAGGGGCGCCTGGGCACGGTGGAGGAGGTTGCGGAGATGGTCGCCTTTCTCGCTTCAGACGATGCCAGCTGGGCGACCGGCTCGCACTACCTCCTCGACGGCGGCCTCTCGGCGAGTCTGCTCTGATGGCCGGCCTTTTGGAGCGCAAGATTGCGATAGTGACCGGTGCCGGCAAGGGGTTGGGCGCGGCGGTCGCTCAAGCCTACGGCGCCGAGGGCGCCACGGTCATCGTCTCGGACATCGACACCCATTCCGCCAAGCAGGTCGCCGACGCCATCCCGAACGCCAGCGCTGTGCCCTGCGATGTGACCAGCCCGGAGCAGGTCGAGGCGTTGGTCGACCACGCCGTGAACCTTCACGGGCGCCTGGATGTGATGGTGGCCAACGCCGGGGTTGCCAACATTTCGCCGCTGGCGCAAATGAGCTACGCGCAGTGGCGCGAAGTCACCTCGGTGAACCTGGACGGGGTTTTCTTGAGCATCCGCTACGCCGCTCCGGCGATGATCGCCACAGGCGGCGGGGTGATCGTGAACATGTGCTCAATCACTGCCCAGGCCGCGGTACCGCTTATCGGCAACTACGCCGCCGCCAAGGCCGGCGTGATGTCGCTGACCCAGACTGCCGCGATCGAGCTGCGCCCCCAGGGTGTGCGCGTCAACGCGATCCTGCCCGGATTCATCGACACCGACATGGTCAAGGCTCACAAGCGACAGTTCGAGGAGCTGCTGAATCTGCCCGACTTTGACGCGGTGATCGCCCAGAAACAGGGACGCTACGGCACCCCCGAGGAGGTTGCCCGCCTGGCGGTCTTCCTCGCCTCTGACCGCTCTCGGTTTTCCACCGGGAGCGCTTTCGTCCTCGACGGAGGCGCGCGGGCGTCTCTCCTCTAGCTTCCACGCGACCGAAGAATGTCCGTGCGGAGCCGGTAACGCCTCCCCTCGACGTGGTGGGTGGCGAGGCTTACGGCTCCGCTCCCGCGGGCCGGATATCGTGACGCTAGTGAGCGGTCTGCACTTCCGCTGGCACCAGCGCACCATTAAGCCGCCCTAGCGTCGCCGGGAACACCGGCGCGGGAACCGGGCTGACGTGGCCCGAGACGATCGGTTCGCCAACGAAGCCAAAGCTCTGCAGCGCACCCAGGATCTCACGGTGCCCAAACGCCTGGCAGGCAGAGGCGAAGCCGACCGTCCGCGGCCTGCCGCGGACCAGGTTGTGCGCCGCGAAGGCTTGGATGAGCGCGGTCTGCTTGTAGTTGCACGCTCCGTGGATCACACATTGCACGGCCCTGGTCGGACCGCTGGCGTAAACGGAGTCCACCGACCGGTTGACGAGCTGGCTCTCCCGCGGCGGCATCCCCGCCTGCACGCTTGCAGCCGCTTCCGAGAGCGCTTTGCGCTGTTCATCCGGCGGCAGGGGCTTGATCTTCTCCTCGACCATTTGGGCCATCTGAATGGCGCCCTGCATAACCTGGCGATTCAGGACACCTGCGAGTGCTGTCACATTCGCGACACGGGGATTGCGCTTATGCCACACCGGGTGTGCCGTGCCGCTCCACGTCATTGCCAATGCCGTCTGGTGCTGTCCGGGCACGACGACCTCAAAGAACGACGCTGGAGGCCACTTCACGTACTCGTTCCGCTCCAGGTAGTAGTGGTCGGCCATCAGGGCCACGAAGATGGTCTGCGTCGAAGCATAGGTAGGCAAGCCGCCCCAGAGGTTGAGGAGGTCCAGGCTGTCGAGCCCTGGGGTTTCCAGGCAGATGTTCGCCGCAATGTCGCCGGTCGTGTACTGGTTGGCAGTAGACGGCAGGGCCACAAGGCCCTTCTCTGCGAACAGGTCGCCGAACCTCTCGTCCACCTCCTTGACCCATGGCTGCTCTCCAGTCGTGTCCAGGTAATGGCACCCCGAATTTAGCGCTGCCTGGATGACCTCCGTTCCATAGGTGACGAACGGTCCAACCATATTGCACACGACCCTGGCGCTGGAGAAGAGCTCGCTCAGCGCCTCGACGGAGTGCTCTACCTCCACGACCTCGTAGTCGGCGGTGTCTATGCCGGGGACGCGCTCCATGACTGCCTGGACACGTGCTCGATCGCGGCCGGCGGCGATGAACGGCAGGTTGTACTCGCGCAGGAACTCGGCGACGAGCCTCCCGGTGTACCCACTGGCGCCATAGACGACGACAGGCTTACTGCTACTCACGGGGCACCTCCTCCTGCGCTCGTTGTCGGCGGGCGCGGCGCTACCGGGTCTCGGAGCACTGCGCGTGATCGTGAGCATATGCTACGCGCGCCAGTGCAGGAGGAACTGTTGAGCCCTCGTCACAAAGGCTATCCAGCCCGCGGCCGCCAACGACCAAACCGCTTGCGCGCACGGAATCGGGCAGTTGGCCTCGATGTGACGCTTGGGCGATAAGACAGCGATATTGTCCACTTCATCGCTCCAACCGTCACCTGGCGAATTTGCAAGGCACGTGAGCTGTCGCCAAAAACACTCAAGGACGCAGACGGCCACCCCTGCAGCAAGTCTCTCTGCTCTCTGCTCTCTGCTCTGGCGTGAGCGTCGGGTATCACAGAGCCACGAGAGCCTCCCCTTCAGCCACTAGTACTCGTCTGATCGCAGGATTTTGGTCACCGACCGATCCGCCTCGATGATGATCCAGAGTCGGTCGGGCGGCTCCCAAGGTCGAAAGGGTGCGCAGCGACCGGCTCACCGCGTCCTCGTTCTCGCGCCAGTCGTTCTCGCTGAGGTCGCCCCGGTCGCCGGACTGATGGCGATCCAACAGCTGCGCGGGATCGACACGGGCCGCCTCGTGGGCTGCCTGGACGAGCCAGACCAACAGACGCCGCTCAGGGTGCTCGGAGCCGGTGGGGCCGGCATAACCGGAGCCGGGGCGGCTGTCGCCACGGTCTGTTACGCCACCGATAAGCGCATCCGCCACCTCCCCATAACCCCCGACAAGCTTGGCGAGGCCACCTTCTCGGTCGTGGTCGATTGCTGTAGGACCGCCCGCTTGAGGTCTGAGTAAGATCAGCTATCGTCTGGCTGTAGGGCCGGCACGGACACTGGAGAATACGGAGGTGACTGTTGGTGGACAGCGTTGACGGAGCGCGAATCACGGTCGAACTCGAAGGCCATGTGCTTCTGGTCGGCCTCAACCGGCCCGATAAGCGCAACGCCTTCGACCTGGCCATGATCGACCAGCTAGCCGCCGCCTACACCCGGCTTGCCGAAGATGGGGACGCGCGCGTTGTAGTGGTCTATGCCCACGGCGATCACTTCTCGGCTGGCCTCGACCTCGCCGAGGTCGGGCCTGCGGTGGCCGAACGTGGTCCAGCGGTCCTCAGCGGGGGATCGCGCTATGACCCGTTCGGCGTCTGGGGCGAGCAGGTGCCGAAGCCCGTGGTGCTGGCTGTGGGGGGCATCGCGTTCACCCTCTCCATCGAACTGGCGCTGGCCGCGGACATCGTGGTCGCCGCTGAAGACGTCCGGTTCTGCCAGTTGGAGATCGGCCGCGGCATCATGCCGTTCGGGGGAGGGACCTTCCGGGCGCCCGCTCAGCTGGGTTGGGGGAACGCCATGCGTTTTCTGCTCACGGCCGACGAGTTTGGCGCCGACGAGGCATATCGAATCGGACTGGTGCAGGAGGTGGTACCGGCCGGGCAGCAGCAGAGGAGAGCGGTAGAGATCGCGCGCAAGATCGCCGAACAGGCGCCGCTGGGCGTTCAGGGCACGCTGGCCACAGCGCGTGGCGCCCGAGCCGCCAGCGAACGGTCGGCAGTAGATCGGCTACGCGAGCTGGTGCCCCAGGTCTTGAACAGCGAGGATGCCGTCGAGGGGCTTCGCAGCTTCTTAGAACGCCGGAAGGGGCAGTTCACCGGGCGCTGACACGATTTGGAGCCGCGGCGACGAAGCGCCGCGGCTCCAATCGTCAAATTCGTCACCTCGGCGCCGCGCCACCTCAACGGCCCGGTGCTTAAACGCGGCTCGGGTCTCACGATGGTCCGGCCGACGCCCGCCGACTCGGCCAGGCGGCTCCCTTGAGGGGGAAGGCTTGGCGTTGTCCCACGCAGGCCGTGACCTCCCCACGGCCCGTCCAGAGCATGCCCGCGCGCCTGCCGCATCTTAGTCCCGATCTGGCCCGTCCGCTTCGACTCATCCCATGCGATCCTGGCCCAAAATGAGGGGCAGGGCCGACTGAATGGCGGAGGCTCTCAGACTGGCCGAGCTCATGGCGGCCTTGTCGCTGGCCACCGACCTCGGGATGGGCCAGCCATTGGAGCAGGCGCTCCGCACCTGTCTTATTGCGCTGGGCCTCGGCGAGCGGCTGGGTCTGCGTGGCGAGGATCTCTGCGATGTCTACTACGTCGCGCTTCTCCGCTTTCTCGGCTGCACCGCCGACGCCCACGAGATGGCGGAGATGGTCGGGGGCGACGAGATCGCCCTCCGCTCGGCCATCGCGCCGGTCCTCGGAGGAAAGCCTGGCGAGTTCGCCTCCCAGGTCATACCCAAGGTCGGCGCTGGATATGGACCCATTCGCCGGGCCCGGCTGGTGGCCAGGATGGTGAGCGGTGGGCGAAGGCGAGCCAGGGAAGGAGTTCGCGCTCACTGCGAGATTGCGGAAAGCCTGGCCCAGCGGCTCGGACTGCCGGCGGGCGTTCGTGCAGGCCTGGCCGCTGCCTTCGAGCAATGGAACGGGGAAGGCCTCGCCAACGGCTTAGCCGGCGATGACATTCCGCTTTCCTCGCGGATCGTCTTCGTGGCCCGAGACCTGGAGGTGCTGCATCGTCAGGGCGGCACCGAGCGAGCCGTGGCGGCGGCTCGAGCTCGTCGCGGGGTGGCTTACGACCCGGCCGTGGCCGAAGCTTTTCTGGCCGGTCCCCCCGAGCTCCTGACCGACGCCGAGACGACATCGCCTTGGGAGGAGGTGATGAGCCGCGAGCCCGAGCCCCGCCCCTGGGTCCCCGAGGTCCGGCTGGACTCTGTGCTCGGCGTCTTCGCCGATTTCATCGACCTCAAGTCGCCATTCACCGCCGGCCACTCCCGAGAGGTGGCCGCTCTGGCTGCTGAGGCGGCAGCCGGAGAAGGGCAGGCGCTGCGCCGGGCGGGACTGCTCCATGACCTCGGTCGCGCCTCGGTTCCCAACGGAATCTGGGACAAGCCGGGCGCCCTGACGGACGGTGAGTGGGAGCGGGTGCGCCTCCACGCGTACTACTCCGAGCGCATCCTGGGGCGGGTCAAGGGCCTGAAGGAGTTTGCCATCCCTGCCGGCATGCACCACGAGCGCATGGACGGATCCGGCTACCACAGGGGCAGCTCACGCAGCGAGATTCCCGCTGCGGCCCGGCTGCTGGCGGCGGCCGACGCCTACCAGGCGATGACGCAGCGGCGTCCGCACCGCCCGGCTCTGGCCCCACAACGAGCGGCCTATGAGCTGGAGTCGATGGCCAAATCCCGCCGCCTTGATCAGGAAGCGGTACGCAGCGTGCTGACCGCCGCCGGGCATCGTCTGAGGCGTGCGCGCCCCGAGTGGGCCGCCGGCCTCAGCGAGCGCGAGGTGGGGGTGCTCCGCCTGATTTGCCGCGGCGGCACAAAGAAGGAAGTCGCGAAGCTGCTCTCGATATCGCCTAGCACCGTTGATCACCACGTGCGCCACATCTACGAGAAGGCCGGCGTGCAGACCCGCGCCGGCGCCACCCTCTTCGCTCTCGAACACGACCTCCTGAAATAGCGCGAACGCGCGATGACGCGCCGCGACGTCGGCGCCAGGATGCGGCACAAGGAGGTGCTGGTCATGTGGAGATGCGAGGTCGGCGTCGATATCCGGGGCCCGGAGGGGCAGGGTCTACCGGCGGCCG
>Ga0209526_10000562_pt1 | contig 24291 bp, 23 predicted proteins | sample JacPinW_OM2H0_M1_FD_188566 | JGI IMG/M metagenome (GOLD analysis project Ga0209526, IMG submission 188566) | Forest soil microbial communities from Algoma, Ontario, Canada - Jack Pine, Ontario site 1_JW_OM2H0_M1 (SPAdes) (version 2) | ecosystem: Environmental > Terrestrial > Soil > Boreal... | reverse complement strand
CGCCCGGCTCCCGAATCGGGCTGCCAGCCAGCCGGCGACCGGCAAGAGCAGCGTCGCGGTCAGCGTGACGATGAACAGAACGAGCCCGAGCTGTCCGCTGTCGAGGCCGAGCCGGTGCTTCAGCGCCGGGAGGCGCGCGGCCCAGGTGCCGTCCAGCGCTCCGAAAGCGACGAACGTGACGGCGAGCGCAATGTGCGCTCGGGCTGTACTTCTAGAGTCGCTCGACGACGCCGGCAATCGCCTGGCCGAAGCCGATGCACATCGCGCCGATGCCGTAGCGGGCGTTGCGCCGCTCGAGCTCCGAGACGAGTGTGGCCGTGATGCGGGCACCGGTCGCGCCGAGCGGATGGCCCAGCGAGATGCCACCACCGTTCGGGTTCACGTCGCCGGACTCGTAACGCTCCTTCAACCCGGTGTCGGCGAGGAACTGCAGCACGACGGACGCGAACGCCTCGTTCACCTCGATCACGTCGATGTCGTCCCATTTCAAGCCCGCCTTGGCGAGCGCGCGCTCGCACGCTTCGGGATTCCCGTGCAGCATCATGTGCGGATCGACTCCGGCGATGCCGTCTGTCGCGAGCCGCCACCACATGCCGAGCGCGCCGAGTAGCGATGCAGCATCGCGCACCTTCCATGCCCGGCTGTCGAACCCACACTCGGCGCACGTTTCCGGGCTCATGGTGTCCACCTCAACTGCATGCTCGACGGCAGACCCCGACGCCGGGGGAGTTTTCGCCCGCGCCTCACGACTGAGACCGCTCCCCGGAAGACCGCAGAGCTCGTCTTCACGCGAGCATGACCTGGTCGCCGCTGCGCACGGTACCGGGGGCGGTCACGACGGCATAGACCCCTGCACACGGCGACAGCGCGCCGCCGACTTCGAGCCGATTGTGGCGTACGAGCGTGCGAAGGATCTCGTTGTCTTTGGGTAGGTCCTCTTGCATCAGCGTCGGCATGACGCAGCGAGGATCGGGGATGAACACCGCGAGCTGCACGCTGTCACCGACGCCGAGCCCGCGGCCCACCCACTCGTTCTCGACGAAGCCCGGCTCGGGCGTGCGCACGACCATGTTCATGCGGAACCGCCGTTCGTCGAACCTGCTCGCCGGGCTCAACTCGTTCAGCCGATCGAGGGTCGACGTGGTCAGGACCGAGACCGGGAACAAGTCGAAGAACGACCCCACACCGACCGGCGAAGGCAGCCCCGCCTCGTCGAAGAAGGCCGACCCGAGCCTCTGGTCGACGACAGTGTCACGGTGACCACCAGGGTCGGCGTCCGCGATATCCGGGTGGTACTGATCGATCGTGAAGTCGGGCGGCGCGGCCTGCGCGAGCTCGACATCTCGTGCGAAGAAGCGCGAGAGCGACGCATCGACGTCAGCTGAGTCGCTCAGCACCGACGTGCCGTCGGCGAGTGTGATCCGAACCGCCGGAAGTTCGTCGCCGGCGCGCGGCGGCTCCACGAACGAGGCGCGACAGCCGAACATGCCTGGCCACATCTTCGGGTTCTTGGCGCTGACCACTTTCCGGGTCTCGACGTCGATCAGCGCGTACGCACGATCCCCGGCGATACCGCGTTCGCAAACGTCGGCTTCGTCGATCGTCTCGCCGAGCATCGACTTAACGGGGAACCTCCACAGCGCAGCAACGGTGCCCAGCGTCTCGCCCATGGGTCACTCACCACCTCTTGACTCGTCGGCCGGCACCTCTACGCTCTCACCCCCACAGCCGCCGTGCACCCCCGATCTGACACCCATCGCGTGCAGATCTTCGGGTAGCAGGAATCCGCCCAGTCCTTGGCCGCTTGCCAGTCCTGGAGCAGCTTCCCGAAGCTCGCGGGGTTGTAGACATCTCCACAAGCCCTGTGAACGTGCGCTGCGAGCGGAGCTCGTCTGCGCATCTTGTCGCGACGCCAGTTCGCGCGACGACATCGCGCTGGCGTCGCTGACCCCGTAAGGTGGCCGCGCTGTCATCGTGAATGGCGGATTCAACCCGTCGGCATGCAAATGGCGAAGGGAGACAGGGCGCAGCATGTCCGCACGTCGGATCGGACGCCGTAGCGTCGAGGACCGCCTCGCCACAGGCCGAGCGGCACGCACGCTTGTTCCGCGCTCGAGCCATCGGGGGTGGGAGCCGGCGCCGGATCGCCCCGATCCCGTCGGCGTGCTCGAGGAACAGGACGCGCTCCGCGAGCCGGATCTCGTCCCGGTGCGGCACGGTCGCATGATGGTGTCGCCCTTCACGTTCTACCGCGGCGCGGCGAAGGTGATGGCCACCGACCTGAAGGACACGCCGTGCGCCCGCCTCGACGTGCAGCTCTGCGGGGATGCGCACCTCTTGAACTTTGGTGTGTTCGCGTCGCCCGAACGCACGCTGTTGTTCGACCTCAACGACTTCGACGAGACCCTGCCGGGCCCGTTCGAGTACGACCTGAAGCGCCTTGCGACGAGCTTCGTCATCGCCGGTCGCAACAACGGCTTCAGCGACGATGTGAACAGCACGATTGCGACGACATCGGTAGCCGCGTACCGCGAGGGAATGAGCAGCTTCGCCGAAATGGGGACCTTGACGGTCTGGTACTCCCACTTGCCCGCGGAGCAAGCCTTCGACGTGGTCCGCCGCTCGGCGACCAAGAAGAGCCAGCTGAAGGAGCTGCGGCTCGGCGAAAAGGTTCTTCAAAAGGCGCAGACTCACGACAGCCTGCAGGCACTCTCGAAGCTCGGTGAGATCGTCAAAGGTCAATATCGAATCGTCAGCCAGCCGCCGCTCGTCGTTCCTTTGCGGGTCATCGAACGTACCGACGGCTTCGACCCCGACGACGTGCAGAGAGTTCTCACCAAGCTCCTTCACGACTACCGCGCCACGCTCGACGATGGTCGCCGGCAATTGCTGGAACGTTTCGCTCTCATCGACGTCGCGCGCATGGTCGTCGGCGTGGGCAGTGTGGGCACGCGTGCCTACATCGCGTTGCTCGAGGGGCGCGACCAACAGGACCCCTTGTTCTTACAGGTGAAAGAGGCGACCGCGTCGGTGCTCGAGCAGCACCTCCCCAAGAGTCGGTACCGCAACCATGGCGAACGTGTCGTCAGGGGCCAACGCATGATGCAGGCCGCGAGCGACATCTTTCTCGGCTGGACCAAGGGTCCCGACGACAGGCACTACTACTGGCGGCAGCTGCGAGACATGAAGGGGTCTGCTCACGTCGAGGCGATGTCGGCCGACGCGCTGACCGTGTACGCCCGCGCCTGCGGATGGACCCTCGCTCGCGCGCACGCGCGCTCGGGAGATCCCGTCGCGATCGGCGAGTACCTCGGGCGGCGTGGCTCGTTCGACCGCGCCATCGCCGACTTCTCATGTCGCTATGCAGACCAGAACGATCGCGACTACGACGCGTTCGTCGATGCTGTCCGCGGGGGTCGCCTACAAGCCGTCGAGGGCGTCTGAAGCGTTCGCGCCGCGGTGCCTGCCTGTCAATCGAGGACCGCGACCGTCCGGCCGACCGTCTCGCGATTCGCCATGGCTTCGATCGCGGCGGGGATCTGGTCGAACCCGATCACGTTGCCGACCACTGGTCGGACCTTGCCCGCGAGCACCAGGTCGACGATCTCACGCATGATCTGCTCGCCGAGTGCGGCGTCGATGAAGTTCCAACCCATCCCGGTCTTCAGGAACTCCGAGACGTCGGGCGGGGTATACGCGAGCATCACCCCGCACAGCTTGAGGTTGCCCAGCATGATCCGGCGGGGCACGAGGAACGGTTCGTCGGCGACGACCTTGTTCGACGCGAACCCCATCATCACGTAGCGCCCGTTGTATTTTGTGCACTTCATCGACGGCTCCATGACCGCCTCGCCGACGTTGTCGAACACGACGTCGACGCCCTTGTTCTCCGTCTCCGCGAGGACGACGTCCGCGAAGTCCGTCGTGTTGTAGTTGATCGCGACCTGCGCGCCCAGGTCGCGGCACAGCTTCACCTTGTCGTCGGTGCCCGCGGTCGCGAAGACGCGCGCGCCGGCGTTGACGGCCAGTTGGATCGCGGCCGATCCCGAGCCACCGGCCGCGGCATGGATGAGCACCGACTCGCCGGCTTGTAGGTCGGCGCGGTCGAAGAGCCCGAGCCACGCAAGATGGAACGGAAAGTACAACGCGGCGGCGCCGGGCAACGGAATCGAGTCGGGCATCTCGAACGTCGAGGTGGCCAAGCAGACTGCATACTCGGCGAAACCGCCGATCGAGCCCTTCGACATGGCGACGACTCGTCGTCCCTGCCACTGTTCGGCGCCGTCGCCGCACGCATCGACGATGCCCATGACCTCCATTCCTGGGCTATACGGCAACTCGGGGCGAACCATCATGTTGCCGCCGGTGATGCGCTCGAGATCGTTGAGGTTGAACGGGATCGCCTGCACTCTGACGCGCAGCTCACCGGCCTCGGGTGTCGGGATCGGCACCGTTTCGAGCCGGAGCACCTCGGTGGGTCGTCCGTACTCGTGCGTCCGCCATGCCCGCATGACGCGATCGTCGTTCTGCATGTGGCTCACCTGTGCGACACGACGTTGTAGCGATTGACGTAGCCAGAGAACCGCTCGGTGATCTCGGTGGCGTCGAGCCCGTACTCGGCGAGCGTGTAGCCGTGTGCGCCGAGCGAGCCCTTGGGATGCGCGGCGGCGTATCCGGTCATCGCGGCCTGCGTGTCCGCGTCGAGCGCGTCCCCGAAGAAGTCATAGATCGATGCCACGGTGCCGACGGGGTCGCGCACCAGATCCTCGTACTGTAGATCGACGATCGGATGGTCCGGATGCGCCAGTCGGAACGCGTCAACCCGTCGGATCGACTCTTCGAGCATCGCCTCCCAGTGTTCGGTGATATAGGCGCGGTGGTCGGCGTCACTGAAGCATCCGGACAACTCGGTGATGAGGCTGCACACTGACGCGCAGAGCGCCACCGGATTGCGGTGCAGGAGCACCAACCGTGCATCCGGATACACCGCGGTCAACTCGTCGAGCGCGATCGCGTGGTGCGGGCTCTTGAGGGTCCAGCGGCCGCGGACGCCACCGTTCTGGAGCACCTGGAGCGCGAGCCGGTGATACTCGTAGGCCGAACGGTGGTCGGTCGCAAGCAGCCACCGGCTGTACGCCGGAACGTTGGATATCGCCTCCCACGACAGGCTCTTGAAGTCCTGGCTCATCACCGCGATGCATTCGGTGGGACCATCGGGCTCCTCGTGGTGGATGGCACGAAGGCGCGGGTTGAGTTGCTCGAGCATGTCACCTGCCGCGCGCGCGGCCTCGACGCGCGGACCGCGGCGGTGTGTGGCAACTGTCGGCGGCGGAACGCTGTCGCCCGCCTCCCAGCGCAACAGCGGGCGGTTACGACGATCGTGTTCCAGCACATTGCTGAGGAAGGTGGTGCCCGCACGGAACATGCCGATCACGACGAGCGGTGCGTCGATGTGCTCGTCGGCGACGTCGGGGTGCCGATTCGACCAATCGACGACTCGCAGCCGGTTGACCAGGTTCGCGACGATGTTGGCCCGGATCCCGATCGCACCGACCTCGTTCAGGTCGGCCTCGGAGTGGACCGACTCGCAGTACACCGCGAGCCCCTCGCGGAAGCTGTCGGTGCCGAAGTCGTCGAGCGTCGCCGTCGTGCAAGCTTCGGCAACGAGCTCGTCGGGCACCAAGTGCATCGTCAGCCACCCGCGTGTCGTCCCGGGGGTTCGGTCGATGGACCGTACTAAGGAGACATCCTTATGTCAACGTCGTCTACAGCGGAGCCGACAGGCCCGCCGCGACCATCGCGACAAGGTTCTCGACGAACGCCTCGTGATCCAGCTGCGCCCGGCCCCGGCGCCCTCGGCCGATCACGCGCGCCCGATCGGCCACTGCCCGCAGGATGAAGCCCGTCGCGAGCGACAGCCGCTCGACCCGCACCTCGGCCCTGACGTCGGCCATCCGGCTCTCCAGCAATGCGTACACCGCGTAACCGCCGGTACGCGCCAGGGCGTTGCGCACAGCCGGATCGAGGCCCGCCGGGTCGTCCTCGACGAGCTCGGCGAGGATCACGCAGTAGGACCGTCCCCGCCAGCCGCTCTCCGCAAGCTCGGTCGCCGGGCGCACGATCGCTTCGACGACTGCCTTCACGTCGTCGTCCGGCGTCTGCCGCGCGAGCTCGAGGAGCTCGCCTTCGCGCCGCGCGAGAAAGTCGGCGTGACGCTCCAACACCGCACACAGCACGCCGGTGCGCGATCCGAAGTGGTAGTACAGCGCGCCCCGGTTCCGTTGTCGGGCCTTGCGTGTGATGTCGATCAGCGACGCCGAGTACACACCGTGTTCGGCGAACGCCCGCGCCGCCTCGTCGACAAGCTTGCGCCGCGTCGCCGAGCCGTCGGAGGGCATTCGCCGACCCTACCGGCGCGGTGATCGCAAAGCAGCCGGGCCCGGTGAGCCTCGGACTGGTCCAGCAGCAATATCTCGGGGCACCGGTTACCTTCTTCCCTCGCGTTCCGTCATGTCATTGACGGTCCAAGTCCTGGACTCGAAGCCTTCGAGCCGCTGCGGGATGCGCTTCAGCGCAGGCCGAGCACCGCGCTCACCGCGGCACGCGGACCCTCCCCCGCCAACGCGTCGACGTGGACGACGAGTCCGTTGTGGATGGTCAACAAGACGAGCGCCAGGACACGATGGTCACGCATGGCGACGATGCCGACGCGATCGCCCACGGGCAGGTACAACAGCGTCGGCGAGGCGGGCGGCCCGAGGTAGCGCAGGATGCCCGGAGCGACCTCGGCGGCCCCGACCACCACGCCGGGAACGATGTCGCCCGCACCGTCGACCGCCGGGTCGAGCAACGTCAGGAGACCCTCCAGATCGCCGCCCGTGCAGGCCTCGATGAATCGCTCGCTGACCTGTTGGTGCAGAGCAGAGTCCACGGGGAACCGGCCGGTCGCCGACTCGGCCTTGAGGGTCCGCCGGGCCCGGCTGGCGAGTTGACGGCACGATGCCGGGCTCCGTCCGACGATGGTCGCGACCTCCTCGAACGAGTACTGGAACACATCGTGCAGCACGAAGGAGGTCCGCTCCGCCGGGCTCAGCCGTTCGAGGAGGGCGTGCATCGCCAGGGTGACGTTGTCGACGAGTGTGATGTGACTCGACGGGTCGAGTGCGTGCGGGTCGAAGGGATCGCCGGCGACGTCGAGCGCATCGGTCGGACGCCGCCGCCGCGTGCGAAGCCGGTCGAGGCACAGCCTGCTGGTGACGACCACCAGCCACCCTTCGGGATCGTCGATGCCGCCGATGTGCGTCCGAGCGAGGCGGGTGAACGCTTCCTGCACCACGTCCTCGGCATCGCGGAGATCCAACAACATGCGAAACGCAAGGTCGAGCATCCGGCGTCGGTGCGCGTTCCAGAGCGCGGTGAACACCGGCTCGTCGACGCCCGACGCGGTGTGATCAGGTCGTTCCATCGCGGTTCCCATCGTGTCAGCCGGCGACCGGAAGGCGGCGGCCGGCCTTACGCCTTCTTGCGGATGCCTTCCTGCCAGATCAACTTCAGCATCGACGGCTTGGCGCTCGGCGTCGCAACGGCAATCGTCGACCGCACATAGGTGTCGCCGAGGGCTTGGCGCAACAGACAATCAGCCAAGTCGATCCGGGCGGTGAACCGATAGGCGACGTGGTCGATTGCGACGGCGTACGCCGAAACGGCCTGCGCCTCGAACAACCCTGACGGGCGGACGATCGTCCACGCGAGGTCGCTGGCGGCGACCATCGCTTCCATCCGACGCATGTCGTCATACACCGTCTTGCCGAGCTTGTTGACGACATAGGGTTGCATGATCTTCTCGAAGATGAACCCGCCGAGCGGCTCGGGGTGTGGGCTCACCGCACTGGAGCTGACACAGGTCAGCCGCTTGATGCCTGCGGCGCGCATGCCGGCAATGATGTTGGCGACGCCGTCCGAGTAGACGGTGATCGGGGTCTTGGCAAACGGCACGCCGAGCGTGGAGAGCACGGCGTCGGTTCCGTCGATCGCCGAGGCGACGACGGACGCGTCGTGGACATCGCCGGCGGCGACCTCGAGGTGCCGATGCTCGATCGGGAAGTCCTCCGGGTGGCGGGTGAAGGCGACCACGTCGTGATCCTCGTCGAGCGCCAGCTGGGTGAGAAGTCGTCCTGTGGGGCCGTTCGCCCCGAATACTGCAAGCCTCATCAGCCGGTTCCTTTCGATGTGCGCCTCTACGTCGAAGCGGATACATCAACAAGGACGCCGGCAGCGCCGGGAGTGTGACATCGCTGCGAGAAGTGCCTTCGCGTTTCGATGGCAAGGCCATCGGGGAGAGATGACGCGTGAAGCTCGGTGTGCATGTCTCGGATTTCACGTGGCCCGGCGGGCGAGGACAGCTACGCAGCGACCTCGCCCGGGTCGCCGAGGTCGCCGAGGAAGCAGGGTTCGACCGCCTCAGCGTGATGGACCACGTCTGGCAGATCGGCGTGATCGGCCCGCCCGAACACGAGATGCTCGAGGCGTACACCACCCTCGGGTTCCTCGCCGGGCGCACCGAGCGGATCGACTTGATGACGCTCGTGACCGCGGTCGTGTACCGCGAGCCGGGCCTCCTCGCGAAGATCGTCACCACGCTGGATGTGTTGTCGGGCGGACGCGCGTGGCTCGGCATCGGCGCGGCATGGAACGAGGAGGAGGCTCGCGGCCTCGGTCTGCCCTTCCCGCCCACCGCTGAACGATTCGAGCGCCTGGAAGAGGCGCTGCAGATCTGCTTGCAGATGTGGGACGACGACGACCGGCCGTTCGACGGCAAGCACTACCACCTTGCGCGAACGCTGAACGTGCCGCCGGCATTGCGCCGTCCGCACCCGCCGATCCTGATCGGCGGCTCCGGCGAGCGCAAGACGTTGCGGCTCGTCGCCAAGTACGCCCAGGCGTGCAACCTCTTCCCCGGGCCAGAGCTCACGCGCAAGCTCGACGTCCTGCGCGCGCACTGCGAGCGTGAGGGTCGCGACTACGACGACGTCCAGAAGACGGTTCTGTTCAACTTCGACGTCGGTGACGGCGGCGCGAACGTCGACGCGATCGTCCGGCAACTGCGCGACCTCGCCGCGCTGGGCTTCGAAGTCGCGCACGGCTCCGTGAGGGACGTCTGGCGGATCGAGCCGCTCGAGATCATCGGCCGCGAGATCGTCCCTGCGGTGTCGTCCTTCTAGCGCGTCGTCACACATGACGATGGGGTCGGGACCTCAGGGCCGGCGGCCGGTGAAGGCGATCAGCCGGGTCTGTTCGTCGGCGTCGGCGGGGACCTCGACCTTCGGGCCGTACTGGCCGCTGGCTCGCAGCATTTCGTCGAGGGGCTCCATGCCGACGAGCATGACGTGCACGACGTCCGCGTCGAGGGTCTCGTCGAGACCGGCGGCCCGAGCGAGGTCCCAGGTGTGGACCACGATGTCCCCGAGGAAGAACGTGTCGATCGCGTCGTCGAGCCGGTGGGTACCGGCCCTGGGGTGGTTGACGGTCGTGGCCGATGCGGCAGGGTCGTCGAGGAGGGACTGGATGCCGCGGTTCAGCGTGGTCCACGCCCCGACGGGATCGTCGTCGACCGACGGGCCCACCGGCAGATCCGGGCCGCCGGCGGAAGCCAGGAAGGCGGGCATCCATTCGACAAGGTGGCGCACGACGTCGCGGGCCACCCAGCCGTCGCAGGGGGCGGGGTACTCCCAGGCCGCTTCGGGGACCTCGCTCGCCCGCTCGCTGAAGCGACCGGCTACCCGGCGGTAGCGCTGCGCGATCTCGCTCATCGCGTCAAGACCAAGAGACCGCCTTCACGAACGGCACAACGTCATGAGCACCAGTGTGGCCAGTCCTGCTCACCCGTTGCGAAGTGGGCGGCTGTTAGGCATAGTAGTCACTAGGTCCGTCGCGAGTCGACGACGATCTCGACGAGGCGCGTCAGCCAGCCAGAGAGGCGAAGCCGAATGCCCGAGCGTGTGATATCGGCCGATTCCCATGTCAAGGTGTCTCACGACCAGGTGAAGGGGCACCTCGCGGCGCGCTACCACGAGAGCTACGACGCCGCGGCGGGGGCGTTCGAGGCGAAGATGCGTCGCGGTGCCGGCGCCGCGAACCGCGCCGGTGCGGTCATCGCGAAGAACGCGGTGTTCACGCGGGCCGGCTACGGAGATCCCGTCGAGCGGCTGAAGGACATGGACACCGACGGCGTCGATACGGAGGTCCTCTACTGCGAGGTGAGTGCGTTCCGCTACCTCGCCGACATGAACGACGGCGTCGCCGAATCCGTCCGGGCATTCAACGACGCGCTGTACGAGTTCGCTCAGGTCGACCCGAAGCGGCTGATCGTGTCGTACCAGATCACCATCAACGACATCGACATGGCGGTCGCGGAGGTGGAGCGAGTTGTCGGACTCGGCGGGAAGTCCCTGCAGCTTCCCGTGTTCCCGAACGAGCTCGGTCAACTCGACTACTACCACGAGCGGTACGAGCCGTTGTTCGCGCTGATCGAGGAGACGGGTCTTCCGGTGTGCTGCCACATCGGCTTGAACACGAGTCTCGACGATTTGGCCCGGCGCGACCCGACACCCAACGGTGGCGTCATGGTCCCGCTGACTCCGTTGATGACGGCCGAGGCGTTTGGGATGTGGATCATGGGTGGCGTGTTCGAGCGGTTCCCCGGTCTGAAGCTGGTCTTCGTCGAGCCCGGACTCACGTGGGTGGCATGGTGGCTCGACATCGTCGACGACATGGTGAAGCGGCAGGGATATGAGTTTCCGGCCATCTCCCGGTTACCCAGCTCATACTTCCACCGCAACGTGCACCTCACCTTCATCGACGAGGGTCTCGGGCTACACCGCGTGCGCGACCTGCTGGGTGTCGAGAACATCCTGTGGTCGAGCGACTTCCCGCACCCGGTCACCAGTTGGCCGAACTCGCGCAAGGTGATCGACGAGCAGTTCGCCGGCATCCCGCCCGACGAACGGGAACTGATCCTGTCTGGCAACGCGACGCGCGTCTGGAATCTCTGACCGCCTCGCCGCTCGGCGCCCGACTCACGCCGCCTATGTGGATGCGTCGAGAACGGCGCGGTCCGCAACGAGGGCGTCGACCTCGGACGGCGTATACCCGTGCTCGATCAGGATCTCCCGGGTGTGCTCGCCACACATGCATGGGCCTCGCTGGATCACGCCCGGAGTGGCGGACAGATTCACGAGAAGGCCCGGATCCTCGAAGCGACCCACGCCGGCGGCCCACGTCTCCACGACGAGCTGTGCCGCGCGCGCCTCGGGGTCGTCGAAGAGTGTGCGGCAAAACGCTTCATCCACGATCTCGACCGGTACGTCGACTCGGTCGAGCGCGGCGAACCACTCGCCTGCGGATCGCTCGTGGAAGTGCGCCTCGAGCAGCGCCACGACCTTGTCGTGATCGTCGAGGGCGGTCTCGTCTTCGCCCATGGCCGTCAGAAGCCGAGCACGAAGCTCGGGGCGCACCGCCGCGACGAAGAGCCAGCTGTCGTCCGCGCACTGGAACAGGCGATAGAAGGGCGAGAGCCCGTACTGGCCTCCGTCGACGTGGCCCCAGTCGGCCGGCGTTCCATCTGCGTGGGTCCACGCGTACGACGTGTGCAGCAGGCCCGCGTTCACGATCGACGTGCTCACCGCCTGTGCGTCGCCCGTCCGATCCCGGTGGTACAGCGCAGCTGTGATCGCGATCGCAGCCAGCAACCCGTTCCCGGTGTCTCCCATGTTCGATCGGCTCCACAGCGGCGGGTTCCCGCCGTCACAAGCGCCGTCCTCCCACTCCGTGCCGGTGAGCGCGGCGGCGCTCTGGTCGGTACCGGGCAGATCCGAGCGAGGACCTTTCTCGTATCCGCGTGTGTTGCAGTAGACGAGCCGCGCAAATCGCTCGTGCAGCGTGTCGTAGTCGAGGCCGAGGCGCGCGGCGGCGCCCGGCCGCCAGTTCACCGTGAACACGTCGGCGCGTTCGAGAAGCCGGTCCAAGACGGCTCGGCCCCGTTCGTCCTTCAGGTTCAACGCGATGCTGCGCTTGCCCCGGTTCGTGCCGAGACCCATGTGGGTGCCGGCCCAATAGGTGTCGTGCACGGCATGCACCTTGATGACATCGGCGCCCAGATCCGCGAGCACTCTGCCGGTGAACGGCCCGGCGACGCCGAGGCCGAGATCGACCACTCGTACTCCCTGCAACGCGTACGCGAGTGCCGCGTCATCGGTTCGGTCCGATCCCGCCACCGTCGATTCGAGCGTGCCGGCCTCGGCGAGAACCTCCACCGTGTGCTCACCCGATCGCGGCGCCGGCCCCGCGACCGAGCCCGGCGTCGCCGAGAATTCGAGCAGCGGGCCGACATGACGGATCCGACCCACCTCGGGATCGTCGACCTCGACCACACAGCCGTCCGCGAGGAACGCCTCGTCGGCCAGCGCCTCTGCCGGCGGGCGAACGAGCGCCACACCGACCCCTGCTTGCGCCCCGGCCTCGACCCATTCCGCGGCCGGGAACTTCTTGAATGCCTCCGCGAGCATGGGATGCAGGAACATCCCGCTGAGCAGACCCTCCGGGTCCATCGAGACGCGATCGGGATCGTCGCGATACGAGGTGTCCAGCGCCACCGACTCGAGTCGGTCACCTTCTGCCGACGCCAGGACCCAACTCGGCCGAACCGTCCAGTGGTGCACCCACCGCCCGTCCGCGCACTCGAACAGGCCCTCGATCGACCGGGAGTCGACCGGCCACATCCAGTACAACGGCGCGTCCGGGTTCTCGACACGCTGCCAGTTCAGACACGCCGCTGCGAGCGCGCCCTGCACCAACGACGTCTCGACGCGCTGACCCTCGCCCGTCACCTCACGAGCGTGCAGCGCAGCCGCGATACCGAGGGCTGCAAAGTACGTCGCACCGATGCTCGGCCACGGGGACCGCGGGAAGATCGGACCCGGGCGGTCGGCGCCGCGAACGAGCCCGTCCGGCACGCCGAATTCCGGATGCGGACCAGGGCGACCGCAGATGTACTCCATCGCCGTGCCCCGCCGGCCCTTCTGGTCGTACAGCAGGCCCGTGCGCGCAGCAACCAGGGCGTCGTAGGCAGGACGGTCGCGGTCGCGGCTGTGCGCGCCGTATCCCGTGATCGAACACGTGATCACACGAGGATTCAGCGCAGCCAACGTCGCGTGGTCGACACCGAGCCGCGTCGTCGTGCCCGGTGAGAAGCTCTCGACCACGATGTCGGTCGAGGTCGCCAGCGCGCGGAACCTCTCGCGTCCCTCGTCGGCGCGGAGATCCAGCGTTGCGCTTCGCTTGCCACGGTTCCACACGCGGTAACCGGCCTGCGACGAGAACGGATCGCCCTCGGGGGGCTCGATTCGAGTGACGCGCGCACCGTTGTCGGCGAGCAGCATCGTCGTCATCGGTCCGGCGATGCCCCACGAGAGGTCGAGCACCCGCACCCCGTCGAATACGCCAGTCACCGTTCCCCCTTGGGCGTGCTCCGTTCCAAACCGTAGTAGATACTATGCCTCAGTGGTATCGTCGTCTCGTGCCTGAGCGAGCTCGTACTTCAACCGACGCCGCGGGCAATACCGCCGGCCAGCGACGGCGCCGGACCGATGGCGAGCTGACTCGACGGCGGGTGCTCGATGCCGCGATCTCGAGCATCCTCGAGAAGGGCTACTACGAGACCAGCTCCAACGAGATCGCACGCCGCGCCGGTGTGACATGGGGAACGATCCAACATCAATTCGGCACCCGCGAGGCGCTCTTGCTCGAGGTGTTGAACGACCGATGGGCCACCCTTCAGGACCGGATGGCGACGGCCGAGATCCGCGGCAACACACTCGAGGAGCGTCTGCACTCTGTGCTCGACGTGCTCGCGCTCCACTACGGGCAACCGGAGCACTTGGTACAACTGCAGATCCTGCTCGACCTCAGCCACAACCCGAACACGTCGGCAGAGACCAGGCACGCGATCGCGTTGCACGGCGCGGCGCTCACACGCGCGTGGCAACCGCTCTTCGAGCGAGCGCTGGGCAAGGCGGGCCACGACAGCGACCTTGTTCGGTACGCGTTCTTGACGCTGCGCGGGTACCTCACCGGGAACCTGATCGCGTCGAGCATCGCGGACACGAAGGACGACGGGGTCCAGCGGAAGCTCCTTGTCCGAGGCGTAGCCGCAGCGATCACGAGCGAGGCCAAGCGCAGGGGCGTGCCGCTTCGTGCGCCCCCGTCGAGGCGGCCCGGGCGTCTTGCCGCCGATGCATACTAACTACTATGGTTCTTCCACGCGATCGCGCACCTAACGGAGGTCGGCGTGGAGGTCGGAAGGGCACCGAGGAGGCCGGGACCGATCGTCACCGACGACAGCGCGGTCTTCTGGGACGCCGCGGCTCTCAGGCGCCTCGTGGCCCAACGGTGCGGGAACTGCGGTGCGCTGCGGCACCCGCCGCGCCCGATGTGCCCGCGCTGTCGTTCACTTGCGATCGAGGTGGTTTCCCTCTCCGGCCGAGGCACGCTCTACAGCTACGCGCTCCTCCACCACCCGCAGCACCCCGACTTCGACTATCCCGTGCCGGCCGCCCTCGTCGATCTCGAGGAGGGCCTCCGCATGGTGTCGAACCTGTGCGGGATCGCTCCGGACGACATCCGCATCGGCATGCCCGTCGTCGTCGACTTCGAGCCGACGGTCGATGGTCGCGCCGTTCCGGTGTTCCGGCCCGCAGCTGATGGGCGATGACCACGACGGGTAGCGCGTTCGGTGGGGCGGCTGCGATCGTCGGCATCGGCCAAACCGAATTCTCCCGCCGCGCCGGGCGTACCGAACTGCAGCTCGGGTGTGAAGCGATCGTCGCCGCACTGGGTGACGCCGGGCTCGCGCCGGCCGACGTCGACGGACTTGTGAGCTACACCATCGATCCCGTCGAGGAAACCGAGCTCGTTCGCTCGGTCGGGTTCGAGGAGATCGGCTACTCCGCGCGTGTTCCCTACGGCGGGGGCGGATCGATGGGCGTGCTCCTCCACGCGGCATCTGCAGTGGCGAGCGGCGCGGCCGACGTGGTCGTCGCGTACCGCGCCATCCGCGCGCGCTCGGGTGCCTCGCGGTTCGGCGGAGCGAAGACCGCGCCGAGCCCCACATCGGGACACTCCGGTTCGACCGCGATGCAGTGGTGCATGCCCTTTGGCGTCCTCACACCGGCGTCTTGGATGGCGTTGAACGCAACGCGATACATGCACCAACACGGCGTGACGAGCGCCGATTTCGGTCGTGCAGTCGTGCAACTGCGCGCGTACGCCGCGACCAATCCGGTGGCATGGGGGTTCGGGCGACCGATCACGCTCGACGACCACCAGAGCTCCCGCTGGATCGCCGAGCCGTGCATCCGCCTGTTCGACTGCTGCCAAGAGACCGACGGCTCGGTTGCCGTGGTTGTCACGAGCAAGGTGCGTGCCGCCGATCTCACGCACCCACCGGTGGTGATCGGCGCCGCGGCGGGCGCCGGGTTGTTCGAGCAGGAGATCGCGTCCGACCATTACCGCCCCGACCTGTCGGTGATGGACAGCTCGGTCGCACTCGCGCCGAGACTGTTCGAGGGCTTCGGCTTCCGGCGCGACGACATCGACGCGGCCATGATCTACGACGCCTTCACGCCGATCCTGCTCATGCAGCTCGAGGGACTCGGCTTTTGCGGTTTCGGTGAAGCCAAAGACTTCGTCGCCGAAGGCAACCTGGCGCTCGAGGGTTCGCTTCCGTGCAACACGAACGGCGGTCTGATCGGCGAGGGATACATCCACGGGCTGAACCTGGTGCTCGAGGCGACGCGCCAGCTTCGTGGCACCGCCGTCAACCAGGTGCCCGACGCACAGACGGTGCTCGTCTCTTCCAGCCGGACCGGCGCGATCCTCACGACGTAGATCTCCCACTGAGCGCACGTCGATGTCACGAGGGGGCGAGGAGCGGGACACGCCCCTCGCTCTCGTGTGGCTCGTCAGTTGGTGTCGTCGGCTCGGATCGTCGTGTTGATGGGCGTACCCGCACGCACCGCGACGGTCACCGGTGTTCGCTCGGCGACGTCGGCCAGACGCTCCCGTTGCTCGGCCGGCAAATGGTGGGGAACGGTGATCGTTCGCGCGATCGACGCGGGTGAGCCTTCTGTGATGTCGTAGCGGACATCGACCTCGATCGTCGTGAGGTCCCAGCCGTGCCGCGACGCGTACATGCGCAACGTCATGGCGGTGCACGCGGCAAGTCCGGACAGCAGCAGGCCGAACGGTGACGGCCCGGCGTCGGCGCCGCCCGCGGCGGCCACTTCGTCCGCGACGAGTCGATGCGTACCGACGTGGAGATCCACACGGTAGGCGGGCATCGTCGACCCGGTCGATCCGACGGCCCGTGCGACGTGACGCACGGTCTTCACTGGCCCGCTCCCGGAGGTGACGGGACGGGAAGATCGTCGTACGGGAGCGCCCAGGTCGGCATCGGGGGCGGCTGCGAAATGCGTCCGATGTCGACCGCTGGGAATCCGTCGACATCGGTGCCCGCGGCGAAGCGCGAGCGTTGCTTGACGACTGCTCCTGCGCGCACGACGCAACCCGCGCCGAGCACGCTGCCGTCGCAGACGATCGCTCCCGGCTCGATGACGGACCGGGCGCCGATGCGACAGCCGTGAATCATCGTCCCAGGGCCGACTATCACGCCGTCGTCGATGATCAGGTCGTTGTCGGGGAGCAGGTGCAAGACGGTGTTCTCGAGGATCTGGACGTCGCGGCCGATCCGCACCGGCCCGTGGGAGTCGCCGATGATCTTGACCCCGGCGCCGATGATCGTCCCTTCACCGACGACGACGTCACCCGTGATCTCCGCGGTCGGAAACAGCACGGCCGACGAGGCGATGGTAGGCAGCGTGCCCCGGTACGCGTACAACTGGCCCATCACGGCTTGCTCCTGTGTCGGTTCGACGGTCATCGCCGTCCGCGGCGGCACGGAGAGGTCGCCGCCCCGCAGTCCGGCGAGGCGGGAGAGATCGTCGGCGGAGGCGGATCGCACCACGCGCGCGGGCCGGCCAACGGCGACGACGTCGCTCGGCAACACCGTCCGAGGCGGAACGAGCGTGCCTTCGCCGAGGAAGACGCGATCCCCGACGCGCGCGCCGGGCATGAGGATCGAGGCGTTCCCGATCTCGCAGAGGTCACCCACCACTGCTCCGATCACCGTGCAGCGGTGGCCGAACACCGTTCGACGCCCGATGATCGTCGGGGTCGTCGTGTTGCCGACGATCACCGAGTTCTCGAGCACCGCGGATCCGGTCCCGATTTCGACACCGGCGCCGTGGGAGCGCACGACTGCCCCTTCGGCGAGCACCGATCGCTCACCGAAACGTGCGGTTCCCAACACCACCGCGGAGCTCGCAATGTTCAGCGAGCCGGCTTCGGCGTCGCTGGGCGCGTCGGCGGGACCCGCGCTCATGGGTGCGCGAACGGAGCGACCTCGAGCGCGGCCCGGTCCCATCCGCCGAGCTCGGCCGCGGCCTCGTACGTGCTCTCGAAGAACGAGAGCAGCATTGCGTCGGGGTCGTCGGCGGTGCGGACCGCGGCGTACGGGAGGAGGAACTCGCCCATCTCGTCCTCGTAGTAGGCGGCGTCGGGCGTGACCGACCAGTCGGCGAAGCCGTCGGGCTGCGGGTAGGCGTAGGCGTAGAAGGAACCTTCGGCGCTGCCGTTCGGCCAGAAACCGCAGCTGCTCACCTCGTGGCTATAGGCCAGCTCCTGGACCCAATCGGCGCAGTGCGGCACGCCGCCCGGGTGCTTCGGCGCCCGCCGGCCCGAGAAACGGGTCACGGCGAGATCCGGGCCGCCCCAGAAGAAGTGCACCGGACTGACCTTTCCTACGAAACCGCCGCGGAAACGGGCCATCACCCGATGGACGCGGAGCAGCGCGAGCCAGAACCGATGCACCGCTGCGGCGTCGTAGGCCCGATGCTGCTCGTCCTCCGCGAACGGGATCGCTTCCACCACCTCGACCGGGCGGGGAAAGATCGTCACCCGCACGCCCAGCTCGCTGAGTGCAGCCATCGTGGCCTCGTAGAAACTGGCGACCGAACGCGGCTCCAGCGTCACCTGAGCGTTCCGTCCATCGGACGTGCGCATGTCGAGCACGTGGTCGACGAGGTCGAACTCGATCTCCAGACCTGTATCCCCCGCGTGCATCAGCGACGTCGTCAGTCCACGCGCGGAGACGTAGAGCGGCACCTGCCACCAGTGGTTGACCATGGGCTCCAACGCCAACCGGATCTTGCCGACCACCTGCGTCCACATGTGAAACGTGTCGCGCGTGTCCGCCCAGGCAGAAAGCGTGAGCTCCGGCCACGGCTGTGCCGCCGCCGCGCCCGTGCGTGTGGTCTCTGACGTCACTGCGATAACCCTCGACTCCTCACGCGAAGTTTCGGGGCGCAAGCTGGTCGGCGGGAACAATGCCGAGCCTACCGGCCTCATAATCATCGATGGCCTGAAGGATTTCCTCGCGGGTGTTCATCACGAACGGCCCGTAGTGGGCGATCGGTGCGCGGATCGGCAACCCGCCCAGCAAGAGCACATCGAGCGGCTCGGCCTGCTGGTCGGCCGCGGCCACCACGAGATGGTCGCCGGGGCCGAAAACGACGAGTTGGCCGCTCTCCACCGGTCGACCCTCCGCTCCAGCGGTGCCACGGCCCGTGAGCACGTAGGCCAGCGCGCTGAAGGCGGGACTCCACGGGACCGAGAGCCGCGCGCCCGGAGCCAGGGTCGCGTGCGCGTAGGTGATCGGAGTGTGGGTGACGCCGGGCCCACTGAACCCCGCGACGTCCCCGGCGATCAGGCGGATCAACGCGCCGCCGTCGTCGGAGGTGAGCAGCCGAAGCGCGTCCCGAGTGATCGACTGGTAGCGCGGCGCCGTCATCTTGAGCGACGGGGGGAGATTCACCCACAACTGGACGGCGTGCGTCGGACCGCCGGCGCGATACATCCTCTCCGTCGGCAACTCGTCGTGCAGGATCCCGCCGCCTGCCGTCATCCACTGGGTGTCGCCCTCCCCGATCACGCCGCCGCCACCATTGGTGTCGTGGTGAGCGATCTCGCCGTCGAGGATGTAGCTCACGGTCTCGAAGCCACGGTGCGGATGCCACGGCGCGCCCTTCGCCTCCCCGGGGGCGTTGACCTGCGGGCCCACGTGGTCGAGCAGGAGGAACGGGTCCGCCTCGGCGAACGACAGGTCGCCCGGGAAGGGCCGCCGGACCATGAACCCACCGCCCTCGACCTGACGGTGCGCGGTGACGACCTTCGCGACCGGCCGCGCCGTGGACGTGGCCGGGTCGGGCCGGGAGATGCGAGGAAGGACGAGGGTGTCGTCGACGGTGATTGCCGGCATCGGAATCAACTCCTGGTCACAAACGACGCGGGCCCAGTGCGCGAGTACGCGGGTGGACGTTCAGCTGGGAACGGAGCTCGTGGGGCCGAACATCTCGGCGAAGCGATCGACCATGAGGTCGCGGCCTTTGACTGTCGCGACCATCTCACGCGAGGCAAGCTCTTCTTGGCCGGGGAGTTGGCCGCTGCCGCCTTCGGGTCCGATGGGCACGACGATCGCCGGTCCGTACGGCTGATAGGCGGCGATGTCGTCGTCGCCGTTGACCATCTTGACGATGTTCTGTGCGACGAGATCCGCTTGCATCCGGGCCATGCCGGCCATCTTTGCGTCGGCAGTGGAGACGTCGCCGATCGCGAACACGTTGCCGTGCCCCGCGACCTGCAGCGCCGGCCCGACCGCCACGAATCCGTCGGGGCGGCGCGCGGCCGCGAGGTCGTCGCTCAGGTAGTCGCTCACCGGTGTGACGCCGAAGCATTGGAACCAGATGTCCGCGGTGATCTCCCGACCGGAGTTCGTCGTCACCGTGAAGGTCGCGAGCTCGTTGGCAGAGGTCGGCGGCAGCTCGCGAAGCCCTTCGCCGAGGACGAGCTCGACACCGATCTCGACAAGTTGGTTGCGGAGCTCAGCGCGCAGGTCCTCACGGAAACGCTCGCCGAGCACGTCGCCGGCCAGGTCGAGCAAGGTGACGTGCTTGTCCGGCCACTTCGCAACGATCTCGCCGGCGAGCTCGATCCCGACCGGGCCGGCACCGACGAGAAGGACACGACCCGCGCGCGTCAGCTCGTCGTACGCAGCCCGATAGTTGTCCATCGCGTCCTCGGCGTCATGCGCATCGCTCTTGGCGGGGAACGGGTAGGTCGACCCGGTTGCAAGCACGACGTAATCCGCATCGATCGCCTCACCTGACGCCAGCACGACGCGATGCGCGCCGACCTCTACCGCCCGGTCGCGAACGACACGTCCGTTGGCGAGGAGCCGGTCATACGGCAGGAAGATCTTGGGAAGGAACGCCGGCTCGACGAGGGCCCGCAGCGCCCCGATGTTGTGCACGAACGCGTCCTTCGGCTCCACCAACACGACGTCGACGTCGGCGTCGAGCGCCTTGGCCACGCCGATACCGCCATATCCGCCCCCGATGACGACGACGGTGGGCCGCAGCTGCGAGTCTTGGTCCACTATTCTCCCTCAGTTCCCTCTTGTAACTGACCCCATGATGCGGCACCATGAAGGGCGATGAAAGACGGCACTTCGAAGTCACCGAGGCACACGGGCGATACCGATCCGACGTGCGAGCTGCGCAACATCCTCGACCGGATCGCCGACAAGTGGTCCCTGCTCGTCATCTGCGTCCTCGCCGACGGCACACACCGGTTCAGCGAGGTACGCCGGGAGATCGACGGGATCAGCCAACGCATGCTCACCCTCACGCTGCGACAACTCGAACGCGAAGGCCTCGTCCGCCGAACGGTCTTTCCCGTCGTCCCACCGAGAGTCGACTACGAGCTCACCCCGCTCGGCTCCACACTGCTCGACACGATCCAGGCGCTCGTCGCGTGGGCGGGCGAACACGGCCACGAGATCGCCGACGCACGCGCTGCGTACGACGCACGCGTGGCAGCCGACGAACCCGCGGTGCCCGCGGTCACCTGAAACCGCGTCGGTCGGGGCACACCCGATTCCCTCGCATCCACGCGTCGTTTCAGAGCCCGGCCATCTCCCGCACCTCGGTGAGCCGGATGGAGTTACCCGACGGGTCGCGGAACCCGGAGTCGATGCCGTAGGGACGTTCCTCAGGCGGCTCGACGAACTCGACTCCGCGGGCCGTGAGCTCTTCGTACGCGGCGCGACAGTCGTCCGTTGTGAGGAACACGGTTCCCGCGAAGCCCTTCGCGGTGAGGTTACGCACCTGCTCGGCGGTCTCGGCGTCCATCAGCGGGGGGCCGGGGATCGTCATCAGCACGATCGCGACGTCGGGCTGCCCGGGCGGGCCGACGGTGAGCCAGCGGAAGTCGCCCAGCTCGGCGAAGCTGGCATCGGCGCGCACTTCCATGCCGAGCTTCTTCGTGTAGAAGGCGAGCGCCTCCTCCTGGTCGTGAACCCACACTTGAGCGTTGGCGATCCTGATCATCATCTCTCCTCGATTGGGGGGAAACCTCCTCGGCTCAACCTAAACGTGAGACCCGTGCTTGTCTTCTCGAAACGTGCGGAGTTGCGGACGTCCGTAGGCCCGTAGCACGCACGTCGGAACCAGTGCGTGCGAGGCCGCCGGCGGGAACGTCGCCCGATAGGCCGTCGGCGACACTCCGTAGATGCGTGTGAAGCTCGTGGTGAACGAGCCGACGCTCTGCAATCCGACGGAGCAGCAAATGTCCGCGACCGACCGGTCGGTGTTACGCAGCAGCGCCGCGGCACGCTCCAGGCGTCGTGTGAGCAGATAGGCGTGCGGCGAGTCGCCGAACGTGCGGCGGAACTCGCGACTGAAATGGGCCCGCGAGAGACCGGCCGCGCGCGCCATGTCGTCGACGCCCAGCGGCTCCGCGTACCGCGCGTCGGCCAGATCCTTCGCGCGCAACAGATGTCGAGCAGGCGGGACGACCATCAGGAGCCAAGTATCGCGTGTCCCCGGCCGGACCCCTCACGGTGGAGTCCAGGTGCCACCGCCCGCGCCGCGTCGCACCTGGGACGGGCAGTCCGACTCGGGTCACACCGATGAGGCCGGGCTGCGCGGTGCCGGCCGTGCATTTCGATGGCGTTTGGGGCATCATTTCGCGGCGCGTCGGTGGTAGGGCCTGAAAATGGGCTGGCGTGCTGAGCCAATACCGTCGAAATGCGGTAGGGCTTCACAACGGGTGGGTGGTGCGGTGAGCACAGAGACACTCGGCGTGCTCTTCACGGATCTCGTCGGATCCACAGAGCTTTTGACTCGTCTCGGTGAGGAGCGAGCCGACCAGCTCCGCCGGGAGCATTTCCGGTTGCTGCGAGCTGCCCTCGGTGCCCATTCGGGTCGCGAGGTGAAGAACGTCGGTGACGGTCTCATGGTCGTTTTTCAGAACGCTTCTTCTGCGGTCGCCGGCGCCGTCGCTATGCAACAGCGCACCGAGGCACACAGTCGCGCTGGTAACGGCAAGCCGCTGAGCATTCGTGTCGGTGTGAGCTACGGCGAGTGCGACGTCGACGACGGCGACTACTTCGGGCCGCCCGTCGTGGAAGCGGCGCGCTTGTGCGCGGCGGCTTCGCCCAGTCAGATCCTCGTGAGCGACATCGTGCGCGCGCTCGCCGGCACTCGTGGCGGCCACGCCTTTACGGCCCACGGATCGCTCACCTTGAAGGGGTTCGAGACACCCGTGACGGTGATGGAGGTCGGTTGGATGCCGTGGCCGGCCGAGCCTGGCCTCGCGTCGCTCGTTCCAGTGCCGGTTCGCCTTCGCGCGGGACCCGGGCTCGGCTTCGTGGGTCGGGCCCGCGAGCGGGCGCGTATCGGCGACGCCATGAAGCAGGCGGAGTCGATGCATCAGCGCCGCCTCGTCCTGGTCTCCGGAGAGGCTGGGATCGGTAAGACATCGTTGGCGGCCGAGGTGGCACGTGAGGCGAGTGCGAGCGGCGCGGTGGTGTTGTACGGACGGTGTGACGATGAGCTCGGCATCCCGTACCAACCGTGGGCTGAGGCGCTGCAGCATCTCGTCGCCTACGCGCCGGCGGAGCTCTTGGCCGAGCACGTCGCGGCCCGCGGCGGCGAGCTTGCTCGACTCGTGCCCGAGCTGGCAGGGCGCGTCGGGATGCTTCCCGAGTCGCGCTCCGCCGATCCCGAGACGGAGCGGTACCTGCTCTTCGGTGCGGTGCTGGACCTCCTCGGAAGGGTCTCGGCCGACGAGCCGGTGGTGCTGGTGCTCGACGACCTTCACTGGGCCGACAAACCAAGCTTGTTGCTGCTGCGTCATGTCATGACGGCGACGGTCCCGTTGCGTGTGTTGGTGCTCGGCGCGTATCGGGGAACCGACCTCAAGGCCGGCCATCCGCTCGGCGATCTGCTCGCCGCACTGCACCGGGAGGAAGGCACCGAGCGGCTCGAGCTGTCGGGGCTCGGCGACGACGAGGTCGTGGAGCTCCTCGAGACCGCGGCCGGACACGACCTGGACCCGGACGCGATCGGTCTCGCACACGCGTTGTATCGCGAAACCGACGGGAACCCGTTCTTCGCCGGCGAGATCCTGCGTCACCTGGTGGAAAGCGGCGCGATCGTCCAGGGTCGCGACGGCCGCTGGGTCGCCGAGGACGAGTTCCGAGGTCGTGCGCTGCCCTCGAGTGCCCGGGAGGTGATCGGCCGGCGCGTAGCCCAGCTGGGTGGGGCCGCCGAACAGGTGCTGCGCGCGGCCGCGGTGATAGGACGCGATTTCGAACTGGGTGTGCTCGCCCGAGTGACGGAGCTCGACGACGGTGCGCTCCTCGACGTGATGGAAGCGGCCTCGGCCGCAGCGCTGGTGAGCGAGGTCGCGAGTGTTCCCGATCGATTCACGTTCGCGCACGCCCTGATCGAGCATGCGCTCTACGAGGATCTCAGCGCGAGCCGCCGCGCCCGACTCCACCGACGCGTCGCAGAATCGATCGAGCAGGTATGCGGCGATGCGCCCGGTGACCGCGTCGGCGAGCTCGCCTATCACTGGGCGCGAGCTACCGCGCCGAAAGAACCGGACAAGGCGATCCAGTACGCCCGCGACGCGGGCGACCGGGCACTCAACCGACTCGCCCCTGACGAGGCGGTGCGGTGGTTTCAGCAAGCAATCGAGCTCATCGACCCCGAACCCGAGGACAAGGAAATTCACTGCTCGCTGCTCGTGCGGCTCGGCGATGCACAGCGCCAGGCC
>Ga0209526_10000561_pt1 | contig 24314 bp, 17 predicted proteins | sample JacPinW_OM2H0_M1_FD_188566 | JGI IMG/M metagenome (GOLD analysis project Ga0209526, IMG submission 188566) | Forest soil microbial communities from Algoma, Ontario, Canada - Jack Pine, Ontario site 1_JW_OM2H0_M1 (SPAdes) (version 2) | ecosystem: Environmental > Terrestrial > Soil > Boreal... | reverse complement strand
TTCAACTCAGGCGCAGATCATCGCCTCCAATGCAGCCTCTGCTTTGAAACGGAACGATCCGCAGTCGGCGGAGAACGCGTTGTCAGCCTTTCAGGGCTCCCCTCGGATTCTATACGCTGGGATTTACACTCCCGAGGGGCGACCATTCGCCACCTATAGGCGCGATCCGAGCGTCCCGGCGCCCTCCGTACCTGAGATTTCACCAGGCAAAACCGAGGCACACTGGTTCCAAGATGGTGAGATGTCCTTGGAGCGTTCAATTATTTTTAGGGGAAAGCCAGTCGGCATCGTATTTCTGAAATCCGATTTACGGGTCCTGAACCAACGTCTTAGGGGTTACGCGGTAATTGTGGCGGCCGTGTTGTCACTTTCTCTGATGGTGGCCTTGCTGGTTTCCTGGAGGTCGCAGCGAGTCATTTCTGAACCCCTGGTGCAGTTGGCCGAGGTCGCCCGAAGCGTATCGGGCAAGAAGAACTACTCGGTTCGGGCGACCTCGACAGATGGACGCGACGAAGTGACCACATTGATTCAGGCGTTCAACGAGATGCTGGCACAAATTCAAAAACGCGATAGCGAATTGCAGGAAGCACACGACAACTTGGAGACGCGTGTCAATCAGCGGACGGCGGAGCTCGCCAGGGCGGAGCACAACCTCAGGGCACTCTCCCGCCGGCTGCTGAAAACGCAGGACGAAGAAAGACGGCGTATTGCCCGTGAATTGCACGAGGGATCCGGACAAATGCTGGCTGCATTATTCATAAACCTGTCGTTTATTCAGTCTGAAGCCGCCAAGTGGGATCCCGAGGCCCTCAAGACGGTCGCAGAGAGCCGCAACATGGTCGAAGCCATCCTTAAGGACATGCGCAGCATGTCATACCTCCTGCATCCTCCGTTGCTTGAAGAGGCGGGACTCGATTCAGCACTGCGCTGGTTTGTCGGAAGATTTGCCGAAAGAAGCCGGGTAGCCGTGAGACTGGACATCCCGCCGAATTTAGGAAGACTCCCAATGGAAGCGGAAATTGCGATCTTCCGCATCGTACAGGAGTCTCTTAACAACGTCCAACTCCACTCCGGTAGTCGGCAGGCAAATATCCGCATCACTCGCGATTCCGGGGAAATCGAGCTGGAAGTGCGGGATGAGGGTAAAGGAATGCCTGCTGAAATTTACGGTGCCAATCCGCTTCAGCCTGGCACTGGAATTCAGGGTATGCACGAGCGAGTGCGGCAGCTCGGTGGACGTCTCGAAATTGCATCCGGCATTGGAGGCACAATACTAACCGCGATCATACCTCTGGCGAGCAGTGTCCCTTCATCAGCGAGTCCGGCGGCGTAGCCAACTGCATGGCTGGCACGTAAAACCCTACTGAGTCCCAAGTCCGAAGTGCGCAAGCAGCCACGCGTGCGCGAATATTTGCTTGTCTCTACAGCGCCGATGTTTGGCTCGCTACAGTCTAGGCCCGATTGTTTCTCGAATTGCGGGAGTTGTAACTTTGCGCTGTGAAAACACGAAGACACAAGGAGAAGAATCGATGGGAACTATCTTGGTTGTGCTTCTGGTGTTGTTATTAATCGGCGCTCTCCCGACGTGGCCCTACAGCGGCAGCTGGGGATATTATCCGAGCGGTGGCCTGGGATTGATCCTGCTGATCGTATTGATACTGGCGCTGACTGGAAGGTTCTGACCGCGAGGGATGTCCGCGTCGGGCAAATTCATGGCGCGGTCATTTGGACTCTCCTTCTTCGAGTGTGGCTTGGGAAGCCCTAAGGCGCCTTCGAGGCGATCACTGGAAAGTGATCGGCTCGAAGATCCAGCATCCCTGCCGTCGGCCCGCATTACCGGCAATCAGCGCTGCCCTATAGTACTTCTCGATCGCACCATCAAGGTCGGAGGCAATATCCTTGGATTCCGATTCCGCTCCCACGGGCTGGATACTGATCTCGTTGACTATGTTTCGATCGCCAGCCGCCGCCTTAGGAACTTCCGGCGCCTGGAGCACCTGGCGTTCTCGGAATGAACCTTGCCTCCCACTGTCATCGTGTTCTGGTCGCGATCTTCATCGACGGTCACGTCGTTGAGTTCAGCCGTCGCGGACAGTCGGCCCATCACGCTTGAAATCACCAACTTAGGTCCCTCGCATAAATGTAATCTCGTACGAGTTACAGCCTTTACCTCAATATTGCGGTTCGCACGATGGTCGAGCCGAGAAGAAAAGGCTCCAGCATTGCTGAAGCCTTTTGCATTTCTGCCTTACAAATTACGCAGTTACTTTTGATCCGGCGAAGATCCCATATCCCCTTTCGTTCCCTTCTGGTTTTCCAGCGTGCAGCTATCGGAGACCATGTCCATTTTGGTCACCTGAAAATCAGAGCCTTCTCCCGAAGATGCGCCCGCGGAAGGTGCTCCCGTAGACGAAGTACCTGTCCCGGTGTTTTGTGACATTGCGCCGGCCGACTTGGAACCATTCAGGAAGTTGCCGTGGACCGTCACCGTATGGCCGACGTGAGGAGCGAAGTCCTCCGATCCCGTCAGCGAGATCATTTTATGGTGTTTGCTTTCCAACACGTACTTGCCGTTTTCGGATCGGATGCAACCCTTGATTTTCTTTTGGCCTTTGTTTTCGGAATTCGCCATCGATCCCGGCTGCGAATCTTGCTGCATCGAGGGTGACGAGTCCGCCGGGGGGTACGTGGGGTTGGGGGATTTTTGTTGCGTGCCTTGAGCCATCGACGCTGCCGTGAACGCCAGGCAAGTTGCCAGCATCAATAGAAGCCTATTCATTCTGTCCTCCTGCGATCGTAAAGGTTTTGGATAGTGGCGCCAGTCGATCCATTGTTTAGAGGATGTGACAGTTGGGACCGGTTGGCTGCCGCACGGCGTTCCTGGGGCATGATTGTGTAAGCATGAGATGCTCGCGTCTCGCAATTCGAGGGCCAAATGTCTAGCGGCTCAAAAAAAACTTGTGTGGGCGACTGCCTCTTCAATAAGCTCTTTCAAGTGAGGGAGCCCTTAACAGAGTGTTAAAAATTTGGGTGGAGCAACGTAGCGCTGCATTAAAGAGCCTATTTTCAGGTGCGGCGACGGTGAAGTTTTTCCCCTAAACTTCGAACACTCTGAAAGCCGAAGCGGACGGCTGACATTGAAGGATCGGAAGAGCAACATTATGAACGGGGATGCCTGCTGTGGTTTTGCCATCCAGGGCACCGTGGTGAGCATGACCATGCAATATCAGGTCTGCGCCATGCCGGTCCACCACCTCGGCAAGGCGTGAGCTACCCAGGTAAGGAAAAATTTCCGGCGCCTCCCCCTGCACCGTATCTACCACGGGAGAGTAGTGAAGCACCACTACGCGCTTGGCAGTTCGGAGTTGCGACATGGCACGTTCCAACCTAACGGCTTCGTCGATCGCGGCCTGGACGAATGCCTTGACTTCGAGTTCTCCAAAGGCGGTTAACGCGCCGCGTCCAAAGCCTCCGGGAAAACCTTTCGTGCCCGCAAAGCCGACACCGTCCCGCTCATAGGCGGTACCGTCCAGGACTTTTATTCCCTCGTCCGTCATCATGCGCATCAGTGCATCCTGCGATCCGCTTTCGTAGTCGTGGTTCCCCAGGACGGCCACAGTCGGCAGGCGTAGCCGAACCAGGCTGTTCAGCAGCTCTTCCATCTCTGCCGGCTTGCCATAATTAGTGAGGTCACCGGCAAGCACGAGGAGATCGGCTTGATCCCGCGCCTTCGCGAGCTGTTCCTGAACCACACCGTAGCGTGGAGAGAAAAAATGCAGGTCGGCTGTGGCCGCAATTCTCATGCGGTCATTTTCCTGCTGCTGACCGCCGCTACCGGAACGTCCTGGTAGGCGATCCTCGTCTCGAGTCGTGACCGATGCAGGCCGAGCACGTCCTCCATTCCCCAGTCTGTCACGTCAATAGCAAACATCTTATCGTCCACCAGGCTGCCCCGAAACTGCGCGGAAGTATTTCGATTGGCCAGCGCATCGGAAAAGCCACCCAGCAGGCGCTGCCATACCCAAGACGGGACATAGTGACTGTATGCGGGGTAAACGTAGCGGTAAAGCACCAACGCAAACAACAAGATTTCCCAGTGGTCCTTGACCAACGCAAAAATCCGATCCCAGTTGAGCTTTCCATGACTGGCATAGACGATGTGAGCGATGTCGGCACCGTCAAAGCGTTCGCGGCGCAAAACGAAAAGCTTTGAGGCGAGCAGCTCCTCAGCGGCCAGCACACGCGTGCGTGCGCCCACAATGGTTGCGGGGCGCCCATTCTCTATCCAGGACCGGTCTACCGTGATCACGGCGTTGCTCATTCCCGTAATCAGGTCGACAAAAAAACCATCACGATGAGCTTTGTGCAGCCAAACTGGATCCATCACTTCGCACCGAAAACCGTCTTTCTTGAGACAACGTATGGCCGCCGGCATGTCCTCGGGCGTAAGAAACAGGTCCAAATCCTTCGTGCAACGCCAGATTCCTGTGTGGATTTGGAGAGCGAAAGCGCCCGAAACCACATAAGGAACGCGGCATCGATTCAAGTGCGATAGTGTTTCCCGAAACATCGCGTCCTGCTTCGGAGGGAACTTCGGCCGCAGAGAAGAACTCACCGGAAGTTTGGCAGGCCTCGGCATAGAAGCTTTGGATGGCTAAGCAAACCGGGGCGTTGCCGTTGGTTTTGAGGCTTTCAGGCAATATTCTGAAGCCGTGACCTCACCCTCGCGCTCAAACACGGTAAGGACATGCCGCGATATTTGAGCACGAGCGTGCGCGATCATCGCGAAATCTGGCAATGCTGGGTCGCGATGATCTCGTACACAATCTCGGGACATCGGGACGCCGGCCAGCTCCCACTCAAAACCGGGTCCAACGCAGAAAATAAGACCGTCTTGGCCTGAAAACCCACCGTTACAGCGCCAAATACACTTCACGGGATCGCGCTGCGCTGAAGGGTCGGGGTGCGTCTCTGTAGGACCGTTGGGAGCTGCGTAACCAGAGCTCGCGCTGTTCGGCTCGGGGTCATATTCGGACCACATGCTGCCGTTTCTTTTTCCGTCTACATGAATTTGGCGAATGAAATTACCCATTGAACAGGATTGTGTGCTAGTAGCTCCTTAACTTATTTTCAAGCCATGCACCATTTCCACATTTGTAATCCCCACACAGGGCAGGCGTCGGGCTCTCCGCCGGAGAGAACGGTGCCTGCCTCTCGCCTTCAGTTCACTTGTTAATCTTCACTTACTAATCTTGGACCTGTCCGCCCAGGTGCAAAGCTAAGTCTCGGAACAGATGCAGAGTCGCTCAATCCGCTTTTCAAAAAAAAAAGGGCAGGTGCCGATGTTGCACATCAACAACCTGCCTAGCTTCGCGTCGGTTTGATGTCACTATATCTAGTCTCATCTTGTTGCGTACGCAATACCGGTGATTACGTAGATCGCCTACAATGTTCACTGTAGAACAAAAATAGAAGCCCGCCGTACTCGCCTGAAAACCTGGGATTTTCATATGTTTTTGCTTAGATTGGCCGTCCTTAAATGCCATCTGCCAGAATCCCATCTGGTCATTCCCAGGATTCCCCGAGAACCTAAAGGCAAAAATACGGTTTTCGCCCGATTGTCCCTGCGGTTTCAGGGGTATTTCCTTGTACTTGTATTCGATGCGCGGGCGAAGGGGTGTTCCAAGTGCAAAGATTGTCGCCGTTTTCGGGAATGCTAAGCCTAGGAATGCTGGCCATAGGGCTAACGCCAAATTTCGTCTTAGCTCAAGAGCCAGGTCCTGCCCCTGGCCTTCAACCTTGTTCAGGGGTTACAGGGCAGGCCACAGGATGCCAGTTGATTGCTTGGTCTCAAATCCAGCAACCACAACCATTACGGCCCGCGCCGAGCCCGAGCCCTGACCAGCAAACGGAGAGGGCGAGCGGTCAACGCCGACCACTACCGGCGGACCCAAAATCCGGGGTCCAACCACCTTTAATCGGCGTAGTAGCTCAAGATAGCGGTAATTACGTACTAAAAACAGAGGACAGCGCGACCTGTCAGTTGGACGACCAAGGCAGAGCCAGGCAGTACCAGGGTAAGAAAGTCAGGATACTTGGAGTTCTCGACCAAACGCGCAACATCATCCATATCGAAGGCATCGATTTCTTCTAATGCCAGCCGCATCCGCAGGCGGCCAAAGTAGCTCGGGCCGAGCCGGCCAGGGGCCCGGGCAAGACCGAACGGATGTTATTGTAGGAGTAGGGTGTTTGCTGTATTGACACGAATGCAAGTAAGGGCGAAGTTGGTGTGGCTGCAGATAAAAGATAAAGGTGAGTTAAAGACGCCGATTGACGTAGTCGAGGGTTGGGTTTATGGTCTCCCGTTGCGCTGCTCCGTCGTGCGTGGCGGAATTCAAATATCTGCCCGAAGGGCGCCTGTTTCAGTTTAAGCGCTGCATCAACAGGGCCGATCCCCCTGAATCAATCGTCAAGAAAAACCCGCATGTTTTTCTGGTTGTGTCCGGAGTGCGCTTCACGCCTGATGCTGGTTCGCAGGGGAGAAGATGAAGTATTAACAATTCCGCTGGCGAGACTCGCAACAGATATTTCGCCCAAGTCCACAGTGCTGACTGGAGCTGCCACATGAATCCGCTGCGCATTTTGGTCGCCGACGATCATGAAATAGTTCGCCGAGGATTGGTTTCCCTTCTTAAGTCCCACGCGGGATGGGAAGTGTGTGGCGAAGCCCAGGATGGGCGCGAGGCAGTTGAAAAGGCCAAGGAATTTAGGCCGGACATCGTCATCTTGGACGTCGGCATGCCCAACCTGAACGGACTGGAAGCAGCGCGTCAGATGCTGCACAACAATGCTCACTCCAGGATCCTCATTCTGACGATTACTGACACGGACGAGGTCGTACGGGCCGTACTGGATGCTGGTGCGCGCGGATTCGTGCTCAAGTCGGATGCAGCTCGCGATCTCGTGGCCGCAGTCGAGGCCTTGCAAGCCAATAAGACCTTCTTTACTTCCCGAGTGGCTGAAATGGTGTTGGGTGGATTTCTAGGGCGAGGCCGACCGGCGCCCGAAGGAGAGTTGACGTTACCCAGTTTAACGCCTCGTGAGCGCGAAATCGTTCAGCTTCTGGCCGAGGGTAAGAGCACCAAGGAGGTGGCCTCTCATCTGAACCTGAGCGTGAAAACGGCGGAGACCCACCGCAGTAATATCATGCGCAAACTGAAATTGCACTCTGTCAGCGGGCTGGTCCTTTACGCAGTACGCAACCATATGGTGCAAGTCGCCGTCTCGCCTCCAACTCTATCGGAAGCGCCAAAGGCCAGCTGAAACTAGCCATCCTGCGATTAACCTCCTTCCTCCTTTCCTCGTTCGGGATTCGCTCGCTTGTCTCCATTCTTCCCTCCTCAGCGCACTCCTCCTATGTCCAAACTATGTCCAAAGCTATTCGCCTCCCCGGTATCTTGTTAAACGCCAACAGGTGTACTGGCGGTGTTAACAGATCCTTCTGCCCGCCGTACAGAGCCTTGTTGAATCAAAACGGGTAGCGATTCCAGTTCCGTCGTCGCATTTTTGATAATCTGTTGACTGCAGCGTCCAAGCACAACGTTACCTATCTCCTCCACCACACAAGTCGGAATCGTAGGCGCTGGACCAGGCGGTCTTACGCTTTCCCACCTTCTCCATCTGCAAGGAATTGAATCGGTCGTGGTCGAGAATCGCAGCCGCCAATACGTCGAGGAGCGTGTCCGTGCCGGCGTGTTGGAGCAGGGCACGGTTGATCTGCTCACCGGGATGGGCGTGGGCGAGCGCATGAAGGCTGAAGGCCTGGTCCATTACGGAATTGAGTTGCGCTTCCTTGGCCGTGGTCATCGTATTGATTTCAAGGAATTGACCGGTGGAAAAGGGATCACTATCTACTCCCAGCACGAGGTCGTAAAAGATCTGACCAATGCCCGGATTGCCGCTGGCGGCCAAGTCTTATTCGAGGTCGAAAATGTTAGCGTGCACGATTTCGATGGTACCAAGCCGAAGATCCGATATCGAAAAAATGGCCACGCCTACGAAATGACCTGTGACTTCATTGCTGGATGCGACGGCTTCCACGGAATCTGCCGACCCAGCATTCCTGTGGGCGTTCTCACCGAGTATGATCGAGTCTATCCCTTCGGATGGCTTGGCATTCTGGCCGAGGTCCCGCCCTCCTCTGAAGAACTGATTTATACCTATCATGATCGCGGCTTCGCCTTGCTCAGTATGCGTACGGAGCAAATCAGCCGCCTGTATTTGCAATGCAAGCCAGATGAAGATGTCAGCCGCTGGCCCGACGAAAGGATCTGGCAGGAACTCCAAACTCGTCTCGCGTCAGACGGTTGGAAGCTTAGCGAAGGCCCGATTCTTCAAAAAGGTGTAACCGGGATGCGCAGCTTCGTGGTCGAGCCCATGCAATACGGACGATTGTTTCTCGCGGGCGACTCTGCGCACATCGTGCCGCCGACCGGTGCAAAAGGCTTGAATCTCGCCGTCGCCGACATTCGCGTACTAGCCCGTGCGCTCGCGCACTTTTACGCGACTGGACGTCGTGATCTGCTCGATGCGTATTCTCAAACCTGCTTACGGCGCATTTGGAAGGTACAACGCTTCTCTTGGTGGATGACCTCCGTGCTGCACCGATTCCCCGATGAAAATCCCTTCGACCTTCGCCGTCAGCTTGCCGAACTAGATTACGTCACCAGCTCGCGCGCGGCATCTCAGAGCCTCGCCGAGAACTATGTAGGCCTGCCGATGGAGTGGTGAGTAACGAATGAAGTGTTATCCATGCGGGAACCTATGACACCAAAGAGAGAGCCACCGCCGACACGGCAATCAGCCCGTTACGAGTTCGGACTGGTAGTTCTCCTGTTTTTGACCTGGGGCACGGTTTTCCTCGACCGCATGAGCCTTCTCTACCTTGCTCCCTTCATCGCACCGGATCTCCACCTTAATCACACGCAAGTCGGATTGCTGGTTTCGGCTCTCGCCCTTGCCTGGGCCGTCTCGGGCTTGATCCTGGGCGCTGTTTCCGACCGCATCGGCCGCCGCCCCGTTCTGGTGCCCGCTGTTTTTGCGTTTTCGATACTGTCCTGGCTCTCGGGAGTAGTCCGATCCTTCGGAGAGCTGTTCGCGGTGCGCATACTCATGGGGCTCGCCGAGGGTCCGACTTGGTCGACAATCACAGCTACGGTCGAAGAGTCTTCCGCCCCAGAGCGCCGAGGCCGCAACGTCGGCGTGGTCGTAAGTGCCGCCGCGCTGGTAGGACTGGCCCTCGCGCCTGTTCTGACCACTCAGATCGCTGCCCGGGTGGGCTGGCGCGGCGCATTCTTCGTGGCTGGGGCTCCGGGAATACTGCTGGGATTACTGCTCTGGACTTTTGTCAGGGAACCGGTACGAGACTTGCATGCCGAGGCTCATCCGAAGCCTTCAGGGAAGGAATATTTCTCTCTCTTGCGCCGCCGCAATATTCTGCTGTGTTGCGTGGCTGGCGCCGGATTCATGACTTGGTTGTTTGTCATGAACGCCTTCGCTCCCCTGTACATCACTGAGGTCTCAAAGAATTCGGCAACGTTCGCTGGACTCATCCTGGGAGCAAGCGGACTCGGCGCCTTCCTGTGGGGTTGGATTGTGCCCTGGCTCTCGGACTATACGGGCCGAAAGCCGGCGCTGCTGTTTGTGGCGCTCATTTCTGCCGTAGTGCCTCTCACTTATCAAGTACCCTACCTGGTCAGCCATCCCTGGCTTTTAGCGATCGCGGGGTTTGTCGCCAACGGTGGTCAGGGAATCGCGGCCTTGGCGCTCGTGCTGGTTCCAGCGGAAAGCGTTCCACCAGAATTTGCCGCTACCGCAATTGGACTAACTACCTTAGTAGGGGAAGTATTTGGCGGCACCCTGGCCCCTGCCATAGCAGGGGGCGTCGCAGATCAGTACGGTCTCGCAGCCCCGCTCTGGATTGCGGCTGCCGGGGCAGTTACCGTATTTTGTGCAGGTCTATTTCTGCTAGAAACTGCTCCTCGCAGACCCAGATACTCTGGCCTTTGAGAGGTCAATCACGAAAGGGCCCGACCCTCTACTTGCCGGCGGGCCTTCATCTCTTAATTGCGATCGATTTCTAGGACGCTTTCTTCTGCCGCCTCACCTTAGCCCAACGTGCTCTTTGGGCTGCAGCGATTTTCTTTCGGGCGACAGGGGAGAGCCTCCTCCGCCGAGGCTTTGTGTAGGAGCGTCCGCCATCCAACTTGCCCAGAACTGAAAGAGCGGCGTCAACGTGTCTTAACTGGTTTACCAAACTCGTTCGTTCCACTCTTAGTTGCGAGACTACTGACTCTAGTCCCTTCAAGTTTGCCATGGATCCCCCTCAGCTAATGATCTTAGCAAAATAAGGCGGTTGCCGGAGTGAGACGCACAGTGTCCCCTGGGTTTAGGTTCCCGCGCCGGGAAAAATGACTACTCCGGTAGAATCTACAAACGTCCGGCTAACAGCTAGGATCGCTCGATCTCACGAGTTTGCGAGGGAGTTATCTGGCTCACATAGCCCACATCGGTTTAGGAACGAATCGGGTCGCAAGGGTGTGGGTTTCATCTATTTCCAACTATAGCTGGCCGATACGCTGCCGTTCTCTTCGACCACGAGCATCGCCGCATGGCCAGGGTCTAACCTTCCTGAGAATCGCTTGCGGCTGAGTTGATCCTGGAAAGAGACGGCGGATGGTTTTCCTGACTCGGAAGTGACTACGTACAACGTCGCGTGTGGGAAGCGAGTGGGAGAGATCAGAATGCCGGGGTCTTCGAGAGTGGTGAAGTAGGCAGGAGTGACGTTCGCAACTTTTAACGCGTAGCGGTAGACATCTCCAATGGCCTGGAGATTGTCATTCAACTCCAGGGGCAAAGGTGTAAACAGCACTTTGCCTCTCCCCACCACTTTTTCCGTCCAGGTACTCCCGCCGGCAATAAAGGCACGATCGAGGTAGGTGGTCTTGTCCCCTGAGTAGGTAAGTCGAGCTTCCCCCCCGGGCCACTGGAGAACATTTTCCCGGGTTGTCAGCGGACCAGGTTCGTAGTCCAGGTCGGCTTCCGATTGTCGCCCGCTCGGATGGTAATGGGCATCCTCGTCAAAACGCCCGGACACCAACAGTGTCCCGCCAGATTTGACCCAATCAAGAAGAGTCTGCCACGCGCCCTGGGTCAATGTAAGAGGAGATGGGACAACGGTCAGCTTGGGGTTTCCCAGCAGTTCAATCTGATATTCACCCACCACGTAGGCCTCAGCCCGGGCGTAGTGGTAGAGGGCGCGCACGCACTTTTGTTGCGCTTCAAGGGCGAACCCATTCCACGTCGAAAGCTGGAGGGATTGGGGCAGAACGACGGCAACTTGGGGCCGAATCAGGCTGGTAGCCCATGGCGCAGCCTTTGCGGCAAACTGTCCCATATCGCGCATCATTGCTTGCCAGATTTTTGCCGACCCGTCGCTTCGCTTTATACCGAAATCCGGCTCGCGAGCCCATTCCCACTGCAATGCTCCGCTGCTGGCCGCGGCAAAACCGAGGGCCCACTTCCGCTCCAGCAGCGGAGAGCCGGTGATTTCGTCATAACGCCACGTACCATCAGGCGCCCACACCGGTTGATAACCAGTTTCACCGATGATATTCGGCATGCCAGGCCGCTTGGCTACGACCGAATCCCAGAGGAGAGCGTCGTCGCGCCAATAGCTGTGATTGGTGGTGAAAGTGACGCCGCCCGCCGCATAGAACTGATTCAATACCCGGTCCGTCACTCCGCCTTCGTCATGGCCCACGTCGACAAGCTGGGTGCTTCCGGTACTTCGGATTGCAGTCACCATGGACCGAACCCATTGCGTGAACATGTCCTGAGCGAACAGGTTGTAATCGAACGTCCGTACCTGTCGGGAATTTCCGTAGCGGTCGAAACTGAGATCAGCTTCAGCCGGAAGCGGCACGCTATCGAAGCTTCCCAATTCCTCGGGCGTAACCGACCAGGCAACAGCCAACTCCGCTATGCGGGCGTACTTCTCACGAAGCCATTTGTGCCAAGCCATGACTTCACTGGGATCGCCGTTGGGAACGTTGCCCTTCCAGAGTCGGCCTGGATTCGAGAAATTAGGTTCGTTGATCAGATCCCAACACAGCCAGGGGATGTCTTTGAAGCGACTCACTATGGAAAGGATGTATTCCTGCTCCGCCCGCACGCTCCCGGGATCGATATACGCGTTGGGTGCGGGAGCTGGCGAGTCATTACCTGAGCGCGCGTAAGCCCGTGGAACGAAAGCAAAGAAAGTAAAATTGACGATGATGTGGTGGTGGCGCGCACAGAGCAGATAGGCCTCGAGATTGCGCAGGAACCTCTCGTTCACCTGCTCGGTCGAAGGCTCGACGAACCTCTTATAGAGCATCCAAACGCCAGTGCGCACGAAGGTCACGCCGCTTTGTTCCATTTCCGCGAAGTCCTTTTCCCAAGTCCAGGCGTTGCGCGGCCCCGAGAAATCCCAGCCGTTCTCTTCCGTGCTGAAGTAGTTTGTGCCCACTGGAAAAAACGGTTTTCCGTCACGCGTCAGAAAATCTTCGTTCACCCCCAAAACGGGGCCGGAGGTAAGCAGTTTTCCCTCTTCTACCCAGAAAGCGTTCTGATAGAACTCGCGCAGCTGCCCGCCATCCTCATAAAGGCCACGCATCGTGTAGAAGCCGGGTGAGAGCGGTTTGTGAAAATACAATTCCGCATCCACTCTGCGGCCCGCACAAGGAACTCGCGCAGTGTCCAGCACAGTCGTCCCCGAGAGCAGTTCGACTTTGACTTCGCCACTCTGAGGCCGTGCCCGGCGTTCGCGATGGACATTGCGCAGGTGAACGATGACTTGGGGGTTTTCACCCGGCTTTAAGGTCGAGAACAGTGTCTCCAGCCAGAACGAGGTCGCGCCTTGCCGAGCGTACCCGGCTGCTTCGGAAATCAAAGAGATTCCATCTCGCGATTCCCAATAGCCGGGCTCAGGTTCAAAGTCCAGAGAAACGATGCGCGAGCCAAGCATGCTGTTTCCGGGCGTTTCATCGCTGGTATGATCGGCTACGATAATCGGGGCGGCAATCTCGACGCCCTCAGAATTCACCATATAGCCGAGGCCATCGAGACGGCCTTCTATGGCGAAGATCCGCTGTGCCCGAATTTCGGGCGCACGTAGGAACGAATAACCAAGTCTCCATGCGAACTTCGTCCCGCCCTGGCGGGGCACTTCATAGGTGTGGCGGAAATCGAGTTCGCGAGAATAAGTATCTTGCGGTTGAGCCTGATTGAACTTGCCATCGCTCGCTGTTACCGGCACGCGAAAGGGCTGACCGCCGAGAACCAGTAGATTTCCTCCCTCCTGAAGATAAGCATGGATGCCGTGCCAGGCGTCGGCGGGCATAGCCGAGCCGTAGGGCAGGACAAGAAGGTCCGCGGAGGAGAGTGCAGCTGAGTCTTTCAATCCCTCGAGATTCGTGAAGGCCGGGTCCATGCCTTCGAGGGCGGTCACCAGTGTCTCTCGAGGGACAGGCTGACTCGCCACGGTGGGAAAGCCTTCCTGCCAGAAGACCACTACCCTGGCGAACCCAAATGAAGTACCGAGAAAAATCAGCAGGAAAGCAGCGACCAGATAGCGCATCGAGTACCTCTTGCCAGATCAACTCAACGATTCGAAATCGGAATTGCAATGGTGGACAGGTTCCATCCCCTGATCTCGAGCCTTGCCGGTCCTTGTGCCGCGGTCGCGGGATATTCGATTTCAATGGCGCGAGTTTCTCCCGGCAACAAGGAGACGTAATTGTCACTCAAATAGACGGGAAGAATACGCGCTCTATCGGAAGCGGTCTCAAGCGTGAGCTTGTTCGCCAGCGCGGCGGCTGTTCCCCGATTCTCAAGCTGGACGCGGATTCTTATTTCATCGCCGTCGCGAGTTGTGATGGCGGAGGCGGCCAGTGAAGCGGGTGGCAGCTTGTTCAGCCCGCGGTAGGACGACTCGCCTCCACCTAACCAATAGAAGTTATCCGAAATCGCTTTGCCGGTTGTGTCCTTCAGTGCGAGCCTGACAAAAACCATCCCGTCAGAGAGAAACGGAGCCAGCTCCAGTTTGAAAGCAGGGGTCAGCGCGTTGCCGCCAACCTGCAGCTTCTGGCTGTTCTCGAAGAGGAGCTTATTTTCCAACGAATATACTTTGGCGCTAAGAGTCAAGTCCTGACTTGGGGCTGGCGTGGTATTTACGACATCGACCTCGTAGCTGGAAAGGTCCAGCTGCACATGGACTGGCTCACACGCCTTCTTGACGCCATAGAAGGAAGCCTGTGTATCGTAATCGGAGCTAAGAATCTGCCAACTCGAGCTGGGCCATGCCGGCTGCGTCATCCACAACATGCGCCCGCTGTTGGGCGCCCACAGGTGCGCGTTGAAACCTTCGAAAATCGCACGATGCTCCACATAATTGAGCATCTGCGCTTTGCGCTCGAAATCCTCCAAGTCGGTGGCCGCCCCGAACTCGATTTCAAGTTCCTGCATGAAGGGAGCGACGTCACCGTTCCCCGCCTGGTGCCAGTCGTGGTAGGCCCAATCGTCGCTTATGGGCCATTGATCCGCCTTGGGAATCCAGTGACGGAATGATTCCAGCGTCGACATCGATGGCACGCCCAACTCCACCGAGAAACCACGATTGATCTCGTAGTAGGTTCGAGGATCCTGATACTTGTACGGACCGCTGTCCCGCAAGTTGACGCGATTGGAGCTAGGAGAGTAGTAGCGGGTGCCGTCTAGAGTGTGAATCAGGTCGGCCAGACCCTCATTGAGAATGGGTTGAGGAACGCCTTCATTGCGCCCGCACCAGAGCGCAATCGAAGGATGATTACGAAATCGCAGAATCGTGTCGCGTGCATTTCTCAGGAACAAATCAGGATCTTGCGGTTCCACGTTATAGTCCTGGGTGGTTGCCCAGAAATCGTTCCAGACCAGCTGACCATATTTGTCAGCCAGATCGTAAAAAACCTCCTCCGTATTTTGGCCAACCCAGTTGCGGATAATGTTCAAATTGGCGTCGCGATGCAAGCGGAAAAACGGCTCAAGGTGTTCGCGGGACACGCGCTTTCGAGAGTCATCCATCCCCCAGTTGCCGCCCCGGCAGGCGATCTTGACCCCATTGACCTTGATCACCAGGTCGGTGGCCGGTGTCCCGTCCTTCGTGCTTTGAAGGGCGGGGCTTTTCGGCGCCTCATCGATCTTTTTGACCGCCGGAGAACCCTCGCCGCCGGGGACAAGCGAGGCGATCCATCCGTGGGGTATCTGCCTCATTCCCTCATGGCTGACGTCAACAATTTGCTCATTTCTCGCCCTTGCCATTGTGGGAGAAATCTCGACCCGCCGCAGATGACCGCTGGAGTCATAAAGGCTCAGCTCGTATGTGATCTCGCGAATACCGAAGTTGAGTTCCTTTGTGTCCGATGGTCCGGTAGTAGAACTGAATGCCAGCCTTAGCCGGTACAACTCCGGTTTGCCGTAACCGTTGGGCCACCATAGCCGAGGATGCGGAACCGTGAGCTGCGCAAATTCCGCGGGCGCGAATTTCACGGTGCTCTCGCCGGGCGGCAAGGTCACAGTCTTTGTCGCGGTGGTCTGTTCAAAAGACGCAGTGACGCTGCCCTGAATCGGTGTGCTCGAAAAATTGCTGAGTGGAACCTCGATCTCAACTTCTGCGCGACTGGTGTCCGGAAGCGGCAGTGCAGTGATCACCTGCGGGTCGCCAATCCGTACCTGGCCTGTGGCCGAAAGGACAACTTCCTGCCACATCCCCGTGTTGCGATCGCGGATGGCCGGAATCCAATCCCATCCTTCCGTCGCCATAAACGTAGGTCCATCCAGGACCATCATTCCGCCGTTTTCCCCGGGACCGGCTTTGATCGACTGCTCGTGCGCAATTCCCGGATGTGGCGGTGGCGAAACCCGTATGGCCAAGGCATTCAGCTGCCCGACCTTTATCAGGGGGGTCACATCGAATGTGCCCCGGATAAAGGCGCCCTTGATCTCACCCAGACGCTTGCCATTCAGCCACACCACCGCTGCGTAGTTGATGCCGTTCAGCGTGAGGGTAAGATGACGACCATTGACGGACTTAGGAACGGTAAATTCATTCCGATACCAGTAGTCCTGCTTGTTGAGAAGTTCCGGAATGGCGAGATTATTCAATCCATAGTCGGGATCGGGATAGATGCCCCGATCCACCATTGTGGTCAGAACCGTTCCCGGAACGGTTGCCGGCCACCAATCCCTGGCCTCAAAGGTAACCTGAGCAATGGTCGCTCCGTCCGCATTTACCTTCGGCCCCGGCGTGAGCTTCCAGCCGCCCGCAAGCGCCCACTGGTGGTCACCGCGCGGTTCGAACGAGGTACGTGAGGTCGGAAGGGCTGGCGCAGCCGGGGCAGAGAAGGCTGCAGCAGTTTGGGGCAAAGAGGACGGATCTTGTGGCGCCCTGTACCCCGCTTGTTGTCTGGTCTGGATCGGCCAGGGCTTCGAACCCTCTTCAAATTCGATTAGGGAAGGGTTCGGGGCGTGAGCATACGATTGGCGGATTTCAGCCCCATTCAATGTCGTCCGAAGAAGGGTCAGCGCTGCGATCTTGCCGCCAAAATGCTTCGCCCCTATCCATCCCTTCCCTTCCGGAGCCATTTGTATACTTGCTCCCACTCGTCCAAGTGCCAGTTTGCCGCTGGCCACTTCCTGTCCATCGCTGTAGAGATGCACGCGAGCGCCGTCGAAAGTTGCTGCCACAAAATGCCACTCCGCGGCTGGCAGGACGGCGGTTGCCGACAGGCTGTTATCTTCCCCCATCCAGAAAATCAACTTGCCGTCGCGAATACCGAGGTATCGCGAATACTCTTCGAGCGGATTACCAACGCCCGCCAGCAAGTAGGAACCGGGATCGGATTCCTGGCTCTGAAACCAACAATATAAGGACCACGGCGAAGTCGCCTGCAATACTGTGTCAGTTGGTTCCACTGACTTAAGGAGACCATTCCCATCCGGGCGGAACACTCCGTTGTAAGGGCCGTAAGAGGAGGCTCCTGGGGCTGACTGGGCACCGAACGTGCCCAGGCAAGACAAAGCCGCGAAAATCAGCATGATCACAGCTCGGAAAGCAGTCTTGATTGGTCGCATCTTTCTCCCGTCCTGATCCGTCCTGATCCGTCGATCTCGTTTTCCCGATTCGCGATTTCGGAAGTGTCTCCTAAATCAATCGAAGCTGGCAAACATGAGGCCGGGGGAGTATTTGGCTGATTCGATGGACGGCGCGCCCATCCTTCGCGTAGCTCCGGTGTTCCTGCGATAGACCCGACAAGCAGACTCCTCAGCAGGAGATTCCCCTTGGCTCACGTAGCTTTGTCTGTCATCGGGGATCTGTGAAGCCTGAGAAACCGGACGAAGGGGTCGACTTGGGAACTGAGTGCGTGCGCAGAACGCAAGCCAATGTGAGATTGAGTGTCTGCCGCACAGAAAAAGACTGGGTCGGGAAGCCGGGACCATCAGCCTCGCAACCCAGCATTCGATTCGTTAGAAGATAAATTTCACCGCGAGCTGGATCTGCCTCGCGGAATTTCTGGTCGAGGTGATCTTTCCAAAGTTACCACTATCTGCGGCACAGCCCTGCACCAGTCCGAAGGTGCACCTACGTCGCAAGGTCCAGCTAAATCTGAGTTGCGTCGACGTGTGTCATGCAATTGATGCCTTTTTCCTGCTGAAAGAATGATTTCAAAGGCTGGAGTGCCGGCGAGTCAGTTGGGTCGAATCCCTCGTCCACGGAAATGTGATGCGAAAGTCTTAGAAGCGGAATGCGGCAGTCCTCTTCTCCTGATCAAAGAGGCATACGACGGCCAGTCGCCAAAAATCAGCGCCTGCAGCGTTGGCATCCCAACTGTGCTGATGTGCAAGATCCCGACCAGGGTTTCCACCGTCCAGATCTTTCACCAGCAGGACGCGGAGGAGAGCAACCCACAAGCGCGCTATCAATATTGGCTCCGGCGATTGGCAGCTCCCATTTTAGATTCGTCGGCACGAATGGCACTACGGCGTGCCAGGGTAAAGGCCATGACCGAATGTTGATACAGCATGCGGTAGCTGGCCTGCGATTTGTCGGCAGCTGCCATCACTCGTGCCCAGCAGTTCTTGAGCGAGGCCGCCTCCCAGCCCCAGGACTAGCCACAGCCTCGAATTGAAATTCCATATTTTTAAGTCCATCAGTGTGCTAAGGATCGAGATGCCGACTCCTTCTCTTTCTCTTTGTGACGTTTATCGTCCCGGTCACTTAAGTCCAGTCCGAATGAGGGATGCTCGTAGGTCCCGGTGATCTTGACCGGGGTCAGGTAACCGACGTGTTTTTTCTTGAATAAGGGATCCACGAGCTTCAAAATCAAAGCCTTTGCGCCGTGTGTTGTCTTAGACGGTTCGGCATCCGTTTTTAGAGTCCCGCGCAGATCAATTCTTTCGCTAATTAAGTTATAGGTTCCTTGCAGTTTGGCCAAGGCACCCGGAACACTAAATGAAAGATTCGAGAATCTAGCCGTGCCGTCTTTGAGCAGGACATGTCCCTTCAAGTCCGACAGGACGGTCTCAGCCTCGGCTTCGTCCTTTTCAGGTTTATGACGATCTTCGTCGCCGCGGGCGCCCTCGCTTAGGCTGTTCACACCCTGTTGCGTCTCGAATTTTGTGAAGCTCCCGGCATCAATCCCGAAATCGCCCTGCAATCCAACTCTCTCGAGAAATGGCCGCTTTCCTTGTGGAATGGAGACTTTGGCCCGGAAGCTGACCGTTCCGGACATCGGGGCGCGTTGCGACTGGACAAAGAGCAGCAAGATGTCCTGAATCCGCCCATCCTTTGCGCCTAGTTCAATTGAGGCGGTTTTGCCTGGTTGGCCGACTCGTCCCGCCACACTGCCTTCCGACCACACGGTTGTTTTCCAAAAATTTGCCGCGACCGTCTGCAAAAATGTGTCTCCATTCTCGCCATTCACCACGGCATGGAACTGAGTTCGCAGTTGCACTTGATGGGAGCTGGAAGTGACGGTGAAGTGGGGTGTGTCGGTCACGCCCTGTACCTCAATGCCATCGAGCACGCCTGAGAACTTGCCCGAAGAAGAGAGCAGCCCAGCGATTCCGCGAAACACCCCCAGATCCGCGTGTTCGAAAAAGTACTCTCCCGATACTGCAGTCTTACTCACATCGTCCGCGTTCCACGGGCCAAATTTGCCCGTGGCGGTTATATCCCCGGGCGGCTCCGGATTCGAAAGCCTGGCTTTAAACGACGCTGGCCCACTACTGCCAACATTGCTAAGGATGAAGTCATGAAAGGAAAACTTCAGTGGCTCCTTGCCCGGCTTGCGCGACGCGACTTCGAGAGTTGCTCCATCTGCGATTAGTTCGTCGATGACGAAGTTCGAGCGCTTCGGTGTTTGAAACTGCTCATCCGTCCCTCGCGGTGGTATTAGAATCCGCATGCCTTCCGCACGAATGCGCCTGATGTCCTTTCTGAAAAGTCCGAGAAAGCTACCCTCAATTCTTATCCTTTCGGCGGTGATTAACGGTGGTGTCCCAGGTTTCGGATTGTGCTGGAAAATGACGTGTTCGAGCACGCAGCCCGGACGGGGGAAATACGTGCCCTGAAACGAACCGACCTCTACCTTGCTCAAGCTCGCGTCCTGCAGTTCTTTCAAGACCGCCTCACGGCTGAATGGCCAACGTGATGCCACAAAGACAACGCCCCCAAGAAGAACCGCTGCCGTCAAAAAGGCGACCCTTGCGACAAGTTTTCGCCACTTGGACAACGGCGTTGGGATGGTCACAAGTGCCATTTGTCGGCCTGCGAATCAAGAAGTCTTTGATACGAGTATTTGAGTCTGGGTTGTCAGCTTACTTCGTAAGTGGTTCTTTTTTCTTAGCACGGTTGCGCGGATCCATACTAGTTTTGGAGGTGTACTCTTGGTTGTCATGCCCATTCTCGGCTTTCCCAAAATCTATGCCTTTGCAGTTATTACGTGGTGGTTGCTGTGCACGCAGCAGCCCACAACAAAAGCAGCGCCGCAAACGAATGTGCCGGTGGAACAGCAACCGAACAACGCAAGCCCACCTCCGCCCAGCAACGAATCCGGGCAGCAGCCTGCGACGCAGCCGAAGCCTAGCAAGCCCGGGCAGCAGACCCCACCCACGCCCAAAGCACCCCACACTCCGAAGGACAAGGCGTGGCAGGTGCTCGTAAGTGCGTGCACCGGGGACAAGACCAGCGACCGTGCCACCGCGATCCGCGTCTTGGGTCTGGTCCCTAACGACCGCAAGGCGACGAAACTGGCCATAAAAGCGCTAAAGGACGACAAACCGGATGTGAGAGCGGCTGCCGCTGCAGCCCTGGGCGATATGAACTCCAGGAAAAGTATTCCCCAGCTGAGAATAGCGTTGGACGACAAGGATCCTTCGGTTGCTCTGGCGGCGGCCCACTCCCTCGAAATGATGCATGACAATTCCGCCTACGAGGTCTATTACGAAGTGCTGAACGGCGAGCGGAAGGCTGGGAAAGGCCTGATCGCAACCAACACCTCCCTTCTGAGTGATCCGAAAAAGATGGCACAACTCGGCTTTGAAGAGGGTATAGGCTTTATTCCATTCGCGGGTATCGGATGGGGAGCTATTAAGGCGATCAGGAAGGATGACACGTCTCCGATTCGTGCGGCGGCCGCCAAGGTGCTGGCGAAGGATCCCGACCCGGCTACAACCAAAGCGCTGACCGACGCGGCAGGTGACAAAAGCTGGCTGGTACGCGCAGCCGCACTTGAGGCGCTTGCCAAACGGGGAGATCGCTCGGTGCTCCACACCGTGGAGTTGCATATGTCCGACGAAAGAGCGGCAGTGAAGTACACGGCGGCTGCCACAGTCCTCCGACTGACCGCGATCAGGGAGGCTGGTTCTGCGGTTAACCAAATGCACCGCGATAGCCTGCCATAGATCGGAAGGGCGTCCGTCATGCGGGAAAAATAGGCGTCTTAGACCACCACACAGGGGAGCTGTGCGAAACTCGTGAACGGGCAGCCTTGGTTGACGCCATCCTTCAAGTCCGAGCCTACGTGGTGAAGAGCGAAGTCGGAAACGGGGCTGTAGGGGAAGTTGGGCAAAGGGCGAGAGGCCGGTGGGCATTGGTGTGGCACAGGGCGAAGCTGGTAGCGTTGCGCCAGTCTAAGTGCAATCCCTCAAGCTCGCCGTCAGGAGGAGAGCATGCTTTTCAAGCTAAGCGGGCCGGTGTTTTTTTGTCTTGCTGTCCAGGCGGCTTTGGCACAAGACCCCACCAAGGTCGAGCCCAAGCACTACAAATTGGCTTTTGAAAATGAATGGGTAGAGGTAGTAGATGTCCACTATGGCCCACACGAGAAGTCGGTTACGCATGACCATCCGGGCGGCGTGGTCGTCATTCTCACCGGCGGACACCTCAGGTTCACCGATCAGAATGGAAAAGCACAAGAGCTATGGGCCAAGGCCGGTGAGTCCAGATGGTTCCCGCCGTTCAAACACCGGGTCGAGAACTTGGGTGATACGGCCTACAACGCAGTCTACATTGGGATCAGGACCAAGCGGGCAGCAGCGAAGTCAGCGAAGGCGGTCCCGGCAGGAGAGCAACCCGCCATGGATGCACAGACGGAACGGATCCTGAGCGACTATATTATGGCTGCGGTAAAGCACTAGGTGCCGCTTGGGCCAGGGAGGATTACATTCTCGCAGCAGAGCCCTTCTGGACTTTTGCAGAAATCGGATGATCGTCTTACGCAGTGTCTCGATCGCCTCTCCACCATCGCGCGGAATAAACGATCGCTGCGGCGGCTAACCATCCCGAGGCATACATCGGCTGTGCTCCCCAGCGAAAGATCGCCGAGTGCATCATCCCGAGCCACGAGAAAGCAGCAGCCATCAGGCACCAAATAGCGGCGCGGCCGAAGTTTCGATCGATCATTTCTGTAATCAGGGACGCGACAACTAGCACTAGAAAAAGGAACCCACTGCCAAGTCCCTGCAGCGACGACCAATAGATCGAGTGATTCAATGCAACCTGCACGTCAGGATTCGCAACTGAAAGCTTGAGCGCCGGTAACGCGGAGTTTACCGCCCCTGCCACAACTGCGCCAGTCGGCAGAACAAACCCGAGAAGGACCGCGCTCAGATATTTTCGATCCACGCGCCGCAATGTCGCCACCCCGACACCAACCGACACATAGGCAATCATCGCGGCCAAAATGGGCCAGGGAAATAGCTGCGCAATAAAAATAGTGAGGCCGCTCATGACCACAACGGTAAAGATAATCGGAGTCCAAACCGCAAAACCAATTCTCGCCCCCATCGCTTTGTAGGGAGGATGCATGGCGTACACGACGGGCGTGATTACGCTTCCCGCCGCCCCGCATACCAACGTCCCAATGCCGTCCCACGCGACCACCTGCCTCGCATCGAAGTCGTCTCCAGCGGCGCTGGCCCCTTCCACGGAGGCAATATCCTGGAGAACTTGATAAATGGCCATGGGCACGATCACGGACAGGTAGGGCAAGGCCATGGCCATCGACCGCAAGGGCCCGAAGGATGTGACCAAAGGAAGGCCAGGCGATATCCCCGGCCATACCGGACGCACATATCCAATGCTCAGCCCAACCATCAGCGGGACCGTCCAGGCGACGATAAATGGAGGAATTCTCCAGGGAGTGATCGGCACGTTAGCGAGAACGCTGGTCGCAACAATCGTAAGCGCGACGATACCAACCAACGGCTGATCAAAAATTCGTTGGAGCAGCACCAGAGCGAGATAACTGTACATGGCCGCCCCGAAGACCGTCATCGATGCCGGCACCGGGATCAAGCCCCGTAACACACCCGCGAAAGGGGCTGCCAGGAGTTTGATGGCTCCCGTCCAGACGACTGCGGCAGCGCCGATCTGCCATGCCCGTAGTTCATCATGAGTCTGAAGATATACCGGCACCATGATGGACAAAGTGTAGGCGATGATTGCGGGGACATTGTTTCCGTAAACGTGCGCCGTAACATCGCTGCGACCTTCCCGCTTTTCTAACCTGACCGCAAGAGCAGTCAAGCCCGCGGAGCCGGCCAGGAATCCCAAGGTATATCCCGGCAACAGGTGTCCAACACTGAACGCCAGCGGAATCCCGACAGGGGCTAGAAGGAAGACAGGGATAATCATCTGCGCAATGTTGAAGCCAACTTGCGCAATGGTGGCGTCAATATCCCCACGCCCCAGCACCCACCACCGTGCGGTTGTGTTTTCGTCTGCTGCCATCGAATCCTTCGTCTCCAGCGGAAGAGATCTGAGCCCTTAGATCTTGAATGACTCTAGCGACTCGGGAGCGAAAAGCTGCTGGGGGGTCACCTGGCGCTTGGACAGACCTTGCTCATAGTGGTAGCGCAAAAAGGTGCTCAAGGTATGCACGTTCGGTTCGAAACCGTAGGGCCAGAAGTCCTGTCCCATCGTGGCCCGAGTCTCTTCCACATGGCGGATAAGCCAAGGGAGCATGAACTTCAGCGCCGCCGTCTGATAGAGCTCCTGGTAAATCTCTCGTTGCGAGAACACAAACGCCTTATATAGAGACTGAGCGACCCAGGGATACTTGTCGTACACGGTACGACGAATCACCAAGGTGTGCATAATGGGAAAAATCTTGGTCCTCAGATAGTATTCGCGTTCAACTGTCTGGTAGTCCTCGAACAGCCGTTTGACGCTACCCGAACCACGCGTAAACGTGGAGGGCATGCGTGCCGTATACAGGGCATCGATCTCTCCTGCCTCGAGCAGTCCCGAGAGTGTCTTGGTGGGAGGAATCGGTTCTAGGTGGATCGAGGGTGGCAGGGACAGGGCCAACTTTTCGGCTCGTCCCGGTTCCTCTTCTCCACCGTTGAAATACTTGATGCTGGTAATGGGGACACTGTACTCGTCACTGAGAATCCCACGAATCCAAACCCCGGCCGTCATCTGATATTCCGGAGTCCCCACCCGTTTTCCGGCAAGATCTTTCGGCTCGCGGATTCCGCAATTGCGGTTGATGTAGATACAAGAATGGCGGAAGAACCGCGAGGGGAAAACCGGGATGGCGATGAACGGCGGATTCTCCGAAAAAAGAGAAAGCACATAGGACGACAATGACATCTCTGCGGCATCGAACTCATGATGACGCAGCATGCGGAAGAAAGTTTCCTCTACTGGCAGGTTCAGATAGGTCATCTCAATTCCG
>Ga0209526_10000560_pt1 | contig 24323 bp, 21 predicted proteins | sample JacPinW_OM2H0_M1_FD_188566 | JGI IMG/M metagenome (GOLD analysis project Ga0209526, IMG submission 188566) | Forest soil microbial communities from Algoma, Ontario, Canada - Jack Pine, Ontario site 1_JW_OM2H0_M1 (SPAdes) (version 2) | ecosystem: Environmental > Terrestrial > Soil > Boreal... | reverse complement strand
CGCCTTCAACATCCCGCTCGTGACCTTTGTCGACGTGCCGGGCTTTCTCCCGGGGACGGCGCAGGAACACAACGGCATCATTCGCCACGGCGCCAAGCTCCTCTACGCCTATGCGGAGGCGACGGTGCCAAAGCTCACGGTCATTACTCGCAAGGCCTACGGGGGCGCCTATGACGTCATGTCGTCGAAGCACATCGGTGGCGACTTCAACTACGCCTGGCCGGCGGCCGAGATCGCCGTCATGGGCCCGCAGGCGGCCGTCAACGTCATCTTCAAGCGGGAGATCGCGGCCGCCAAAGACCCGGCGAAGAAGGCGGAGCAGCTGGTGGAGGACTACAAGGAAAAATTCGCCAATCCGTACATCGCGGCGGAGCGTGGCTTCCTCGACGACGTCATCGAGCCGCAGGACACCCGCCCCACCCTGATCCGGGCGCTCCACCTGCTCAAGGACAAGCAGGCCGAGCGGCCGAACCGCCGCCACGGAAACATCCCGTTATGAAGTTTCTCGAGTACCAGGTCAAGGAGCGATTCCGAGCAGCCGGCATTCCTGTCCCGGACGGGCGCCTGGCTCGCACCCCGGATGAGGCGGCGCTCGCCGCCGGCGCACTGGGCCCGATCGCCGTCAAGGCGCAGGTCCCCGTCGGCGGGCGGGGCAAGGCGGGTGGGATCAAGCTCGCCAAGACCGCGGCCGATGCCAAACGTGTCGCCGGCGAGATCCTGGGCATGACGATCAAGGGTTACACCGTTAAGGAGATCTGGTGCGAGACCGCCCAGGAGATCACCCGCGAGCTATACCTCGGCCTCACCCTGGACCGCGATGCGCGCAAGCCGGTGTTGATCCTCAGCGCCCAGGGCGGCATGGAGATCGAAGAGGTGGCCGAGACGCATCCCGAGGCGATCGCCAAACTTCACCCCGACCCGTGGCGCGGACCGCTGCCCTTCGAGGTGCGCGACCTCATCTTTCGGGCCGGGCTCGGTCCATTGCAGGCGCAGCTGACGCCGCTGATGGTTAAGCTCTACGCGCTTGCCCGGACCTACGACGCGCTCACCATTGAGATCAACCCGCTGGCGCTGACCCAGGACGGGGGCCTGGTGGCGGCGGACGGCAAGCTCGAGATCGACGAGAATGCCATGTTCCGCCACAAGGACCTCCATGGTGCCGACGAATCGGACGAGGATCCCCTTGAAGCCGAGGCGCGGCGCCGGAAGCTGACCTACGTCCGGCTCGATGGGTCGATCGGCGTCATCGGCAACGGCGCCGGGCTGGTGATGAACACGCTCGACCTGGTGCAACGCGAAGGCGGTCGGGCCGCCAATTTCCTCGACATCGGCGGCGGTGCCAAGGCCGAGGTCGTCCACAGCGCGCTCGAGCTGCTGGCCGGCGATCCACACGTCAAAGGCATCCTGATCAACATTTTCGGTGGGATCACGCGTGGCGATGAGGTGGCGCACGGGATCATCGACGCCTCGCGCGACCTCAATCTCAAGCTGCCGCTGGTCGTGCGTATGACCGGCACCCGGGAGGAGGAGGGGCGGCAGCTGCTCCGCGAGGCTGGGATTACGCCCGAGGCAACGGCCACGGGCGCGGCCCGGAAAATCGTGGAGCTGGCGAGAGCCACCGGCTGATGAGCATCCTGCTCTCGAAAGAGAGTCGTGTCGTGGTCCAGGGTCTCACCGGACGCGAGGGGAGCTTCCACGCCGAGCAGATGAAGGCCTACGGGACGAACATCGTCGCCGGCGTGAGCCCCGGGAAAGGCGGCAGTACCCAACTCGGCATCCCGATCTTCGACACGGTGGTCGACGCTCGGCGTGAGACCGGCGCCGACGTCAGCGGCATCTTCGTGCCGGCGCCCTTTGCCGGCGACGCCATCATGGAGGCGGCCGCAGCCGGGATCGGGCTGATCGTGTGCATCACCGAGGGCATCCCGCTCTATGACATGGTGCGGGCGCGCGCGTTCGTGGTGGATGCGGGCGTCAAACTCATCGGCCCGAACTGTCCGGGCCTGGTGACCGCGGGCCAGGCGAAGGTGGGCATCATCCCCAACCACATCAACCGGGAGGGGTCGGTGGGCATCGTGTCGCGGAGCGGCACCCTGACCTACGAAGTCATCCAGGGGCTGAGCCAGGCGGGGGTGGGGCAGACGACCTCAGTGGGAATCGGCGGCGATCCCATCCTCGGGCTTTCCTTCAAGGAGGTCCTGCGGCTCTTCAAAGACGATCGGGCCACTCGGGCCGTGGTCATGATCGGCGAGATCGGGGGGAGCGACGAAGAGGCCGCGGCGGATGAGGTGATCAGCCCCGGGTTCGGAAAGCCGGTAATCGGCTTCATCAGCGGGCGAACGGCGCCTCCGGGAAAGCGAATGGGTCACGCGGGTGCCATCATCTCGGGCAACACCGGGACGGCGGCGTCGAAGCTGAAAGCGTTGACGCAGGCGGGGGCGCAGGTGTGCGACACGATTGAGGAGGTGGTGGCGGCCGCCGTGGCCGCCGTGGGTCAACCGTCAAGCGCCGCGCACCGCTAACCCGCCGCCAGGGACCGCGAGCCGGGTCGGAGCCGCTGGCCCGCAGCCCACGACGCCGCTTTCGCCGGACACGGCGTATCGGCTTCGTCCTGCTGCTCGTCATCGTCGGCCTCACGATCGTGGCCTACCTGCCGCCGGGAAGGCTGACGGCGTCGGTGCCAGCACCGCGCTATGGCGACAGGTCCCCGGACTGGCTGCGGGTCGATCGCGGACAGATCGTCGACGGCTCCGGACGCAAGGTGTTGCTCCGCGGTTTCAACGTGGATGCGCTCGTCACCTATCCGAAGAATCCCCCTGCACCGCTGGATGAATCCGACGCGACCCTGATGCAGCGAGCCGGGTTCGACGTCGTGCGCCTCGGGATCGACTGGTCGCAGCTCGAGCCCGGGCGCGGCCGATTCGATCAGGCCTATCTCGACCGCGTCGCCAGCGCTGTGGCGATGCTGAACCGGCACGGCCTCTACGTCGTGCTCGACATGCATTTCCGACTCGGGTGGAGCCCCCGGTTCGGCTACTCGGGCGCACCCGGCTGGGCCACCATCGGCGCGCCGAACTGGAATCCCCTGCCGCAATACTCCTGGAGTCCCTCCCTCGTACCGGCCGCCATCGCCTCCGACATCTATTTCTGGCTGTGGTCCGACTGGAAGACGGACTTCTACCGTGCCTGGCAGGCGGTGGCGACCCGCTTCAAGGACACCGCCGGTGTCGCCGGGTACGACATCTTCAACGAGGCCCACCCGTTGCCGATCCCGCCGCGCATCTTCGAAAAGTCCTACCTGTGGCCGATGTTCAAAGACGCGATCGAGGCGATCGGCGCGATCGATTCGAACCACCTGTTCTTTGTCGAGGGCATCCTGTTGCTCTCCATAGACACGGTGGTCGTCCCCTTAAAGGCGCCGAACGTCGTCTATGGCGCGCACCTCTACGAGGGCTCGCTGATCCCGCCCTTCTTTACCGGCGATCCGGCATTCCTCCGTTCGCGGTTTCAGGAGCGCGTCAAGGAAGCCGCGGAGGTGCCGGCGCCGCTCTGGATCGGCGAGCTCGGCTACGACCTCACGCAGAAGACCGCGGGCGCCTATGCCGACGCCGCCCTCGATGAGGCGGACGATCTCGGCATCGGCTGGGCCTGGTGGCAGTGGCGTGAGAACCAGTACTGGGGCATCGTCGACAGGGGCGGCCAGATCGTGAATATGGAGGCGCTGCGCCACCTGGCCCGGCCCTACGTCATCGCCGCGCCTGATGGGGTTCATCCGGGTCGAGGCGATGGCATCCACGGGAGCCTCGCCCTCCGCGTGGATCGGACGCACGCCGATCAGCCCATCGAGATCGGCTGGTCCGCCGTCACGCTCACGGGACCCGCGGTCACAGGGACATGCGTCAACAGCTCTCACTGGGATGCCACGACGGGAAGATTGACGGTTAAGCTCGACCCAGGCGTGGGATGTCAGGTCAGCCTGCGGGCGGCGTAGCGGCGATACCGGCCTGGGTTCGATACGGCGTGATCGCCGGCGTCTTTGCCTTCGCCTGCACCCTGGGCGCGAACCTAGCGATCACATGGTTCAAGCCGGCCGACCTTTGCCGTGCCGGCCCGCTCATCATTCCGCTCTTCATGCTGGGCGCGTTCGCCGGCTTTCTCCTACTGGCGGCCACGGCTGGATTCGCGACAGGCCGCGCCGCCGGGCCCGGGGCCGGTGCGACGCTCGCGGGTCTCGTGGTCGGCGTCCTTGGTGGCTGCGCGCTACTGGCGTTGATCCCGTTTGCCGCCAGCGTAGGTCAGCGGATCCAGGACCTAATGGCGCTATGTCCTGGTGCGGGCGGCTCGTTTTCGTTCGACTTGGGACCGACGCCGCCACCCGGCGTGACTCTAGCGACGCCGCCGCCCGGCTTTTTTACGACGTCGCCCCCGCCTGGCGCAATCGCCGGGCCGCCCACTGGCGTGGCCGCGCTCGTCAGTGCAGCAATCCCGATCACGATTGGCATGGGCCTCGCGGCGGGCGCCGGCGCCCTTGCGGGCCTCCTCGGAGTGGCGACGCGATCCGAGGCTCGAGCGGATCGGCCGAACTAGGCGACTCGGCGGTAGGCGTCCTCGAACAACTTCGCGATGACCGCGTAGCCCTGCCCGTTGGGGTGGAATCCATCGGCGCTGATCCATTCGGGATGTTGACTGATCTGGGCGCCGTTGAGGTGCAGGTCGACCAGGGTGGCGCCCTCCTGTTTGGCGGCCTGGCTGGTGGCGGCGTTATAGGCATCGACGATGGCAGCCACCGACTGCGGCGTCGGCACCAGCCCATCGGGGATCAGACATGCAGGCCCGCCGGCGGGCGCGTTCGGTAAGCAGGCACGGTACGCCGGCAGCTGTCCGAGGTCTGGCGTGTTCGCTACCAGCACCTGCGTCTGGCCACCGCGCCGCAGAGTGTGCAGCAGTTGGCCCAGTTGTGCCTCGTAGTCCGCGGCTGACACCCCGCGGATGAGGTCGTTGACATTCAGCCAGACCGTCACCACGGTGGGATGAACCGCCATCGCGGCCGGGACCTCGTCGTGCAGCGCCTGGGCCGTGGTGGCGCCCGGGATGCCGAAGTTGTAGAGGACCGCCGACCGCGGGAGGACATCGTTGAAGAAGACCTGCGGCCAGGCCTCGCGATATCGGTCGGTCGCACCAATTCCGTAGGTCTCGCTCGCGCCGATCGCCGCATAGATGATTGACGCCGGCGCGGAAGCCGACGGCCTGACCCCGACGACCGGCGTCGTTGTGCACGCGCTAAGCGTCAGTGCCGCTCCTAGCAGACAGGTGGCGAAGCGCGTGGCAAGCCTGGCGGTCACGCGGCGGCCACCGCCTCTTTCGGCGAGAGCCGGGCCGCCTGCAACGCGGGGACCACGCCGGCCGCGATCGCCAGCAGGCTCGTCCCGAGGATGGCCGCCCCAACCAGCGGCCACGAGACATCGCCGAACTGAATACTTTGCAGCCCCTGCTCGGTCAGGTACGCGTTCACGGAAACCCCGACCCAGAGCGCGATGATGAGTCCGGCCAGCGTCCCGATCACACCTCCGACGAGGCCGACGGTGAAGGCCTCGAGCAGGAACCAGCGCAGAATGTCGCGGTCGCGGGCGCCGATCGCCTTCAGTACACCAATCTCGCGCCGGCGCTCTCGCACCGCCGCCACCAGGGCATTGGCGACGCCGAGCCCTGCGATGCCGAGCGCGATTGCCCCGATACCGGCCAGCACGATATCGACGACTCGCAGGTATCGAAGGACCGAGGCGACCAGGTGCTCGGGCGCCGTGTTGGCGTAGCCGAGGCCGGTGATCATCTGGCGCACCGCGTGCACCTCATCCAGGCTCGACGCCACCACGATCAGGCCGGTGTATTTCGAATCAGGCAGGGGAAAGGCAGCGCCGCCATCAACGCCGGCGCGCGCCCATGCCTGTGCGAGCTGCGCCTGCTCGATGGACACCAGGAAGGCGCCTGTCCCGACCTGCTGCGAGACCACGCCCACGATCTCCGCTCGGACCCAACGGGCGCGGTATTGCAGGCCGTTCTGTCCCTGGAAGGCCTGTGGCTCGGCGATCTCGACCTGGGTCCCGAGCGCTCTCTGCACGCTGAGGCCGGAATGATCGAGGTATGACTCGGTGATCGCCACCTCGTTCAGCGATCCCGGATGGGGCACGCGGCCCGTCAGGACCGTGATCGGCAGATTGTGCACCTGGCCGAGGTCGACGCCGACCATCATGTCGCCAAAGGCCTGGGGTCCGGACGTCGAGGTCGCGGTTGACCCGAATGGCGGCGGCACAGCCAGGATGCGCGAGGTGATCACTGAGAGCACGGTGGCGACGTGGGACGACTGCCGGAGGGTATTCACGGAGGCATCGGTGATCGCCTTCGGGCCCGCCGCGCGCAGGTCATCGGTGTACATCTGGTCGGAGTCGGCCTTCGACGCCGACACCTTGACGGCGGTGGCGGGACCGCCATTGGTCAACTTGCTCACGATACGGCTGCCGGCGCTGGTCGCGACGCTTGCCAGGGCGACCAGCAATGTCGCGCCCAGCGTCACGGCCAGGATCGTCAGAAGCGCGCGGCCCGGGCGCCGGCGCAGGCTGCGAGACGCAAGCGTGAGCGAATCGAGCCAGCTCATGCGAGGAGCCGCCCTGCGTCCAACCGGAAGCGCTGCTCGGCGCGTTGCGCGACCGCCTCGTTGTGCGTTACGACGAGCAAGGTGCAGCCGCGCTCGGTATGAACCCGCTCGAGCAGGTCGAGTACGCGCATCGCGCTGCCGGCGTCGAGATTTCCGGTCGGCTCATCGGCGAGGATCAGGCTCGGGTCGTTGACAAGGGCCCGCGCAATCGCGACCCGCTGACGTTCACCGCCGCTTAGCTGGCCGGGGCGATGCTCAGCACGATCCAGGAGACCGACTTCCTCGAGCAGATCGCCAGCCTGTGGCCGGCGCCGCGTGGATCGTACCGACAACGATGCGGCCAGCTCGATGTTCTCCCGTGCCGAGAGCAGGTCGAGGAGTCCGAAATGCTGAAAGATGAAGCCGATGGTGGTCCGCCGGTAGGCGGCCAGCTCATCGAGCCGCAGGTCTCGCAAGTCGTGGTGACCCACCGTCAAGGTTCCCGACTGCGGGCGTTCCAGGCCACCGATCAGCGACAACAACGTGCTCTTGCCTGCGCCAGATGGTCCGGTCAATGCCACATAACCGCCGGCCGGAATCTCGAGCGTGACGTCGTGCAGCGCCTCCACCTGTGAGCGCCCGGATCGATACCAGTGACTGACGCCGCGAAGGCGAATGGCGGAACCGAGCCGAGCGACGTGGCCACGCGCGACGCTAGGCGGTTGAGTGACCTTTGATCCGATGATGCGCATGGGAAATCGAGGCTATCAAAAGCGGTCTCAAAAAGACCCGATTCTCATCTCTTTTTAATGGCGGGTCCGAGCACCGACCAGAGCCGATCGGCGATGGCGCGATGTTGGGCAGGACCCGGATGCAATCCGTCGGCGGCGAGCCAGTCCCTGCCACGGTCTTGCGCGCGAGTGATGGCGCTGATGTCCGCATAGTGGAAACCGCGAGCCGCGGCCTCGGACCTGGCGACGCGATTGAAGAGGTCGATTCGCATGCGCATGTCACTCGCGGTGCCAAACGGGGCAGCGCCGGGTAAGCCGGAGAAATCGGGAGTGGAAATTGCCACGACGCTCGTTGCGGGGATCCCCAACCCGACGACTGCCTGATAGATCACGACCAGCCGTGTCCCGTAGGCGGCTTCGGTCGATCCCTGGACGACATCGTTGGCGCCGATCAGGACAGTTACCAGTTGTGGGTGTAAGTCGCGGGCAACGGGCAATTCTTCGCGAATCAGATCCGTCGTCGTGTAGCCGTTGACGCCGAGGTTGACGAGAGCGACGTCGATTCCCGCGTCCTCTCTGAGTCGCCCGGCCAGGAGGCTCGGGAAGTTCTGCGCTTCGTCCTCAAGCCCCGTGCCGATCGTGTACGAATCGCCGAGCGCCACGTATCGGATAGATTCCACAGGGCGATGTTAGGTCCGACCGTGCCCATCGAACCGTCGTATCGAGATCTACTCCGCGTCCGTGGCTTCGGTCGGGTCGTGCTTGGGACGTTGCTGGCGCGGTTCGGTGGCCAGATGTGGGGGATCATCCTCGTTCTGTTCGTGCTGCAACGCTACCGATCACCCGGCCTGGCGGGACTCACGTTGCTGTTCTCGATCCTTCCTGGGCTCGTCTTCAGCCCGGTTGCCGGTGCCTTGCTCGACCGACAGGGCCGCGTCCGGTTGATGATCCTCGATTACGGGGTGACGGCAGGGCTCACCGTCGCCATCATCGTCCTATCGCTCGCGCAGCGGCTTCCGCCGCCGCTCCTCCTGCTGACCGTGAGCGTTCTCGGCGTCAGCAACATCCTGAGCATCACCGGTGCGCGCTCGCTATTCCCGCTGATGCTGCCGCGACATCTATGGGATCGGGCGAATGGGCTCGACAGCAGCCTGTACTCGCTGACCGCCGTCATCGGCCCGGCGATCGCCGGCCTGGCGGTCGCGAGATTCGGGCCAGAAGGGGCCTTCGTCGTCTCCGCCGGCGTGTTTGCTGTGGCTGCCGTCTCCCTGCTTGGCGTCCACGAGCCCGTCGCTCGGGCGGATTCAGCGGGATCCTTGATGGGCGACGCCTGGGCGGGCCTGCTGTACGTCATTCGGCATCCCAGCCTCCGCGGCCTGGCGATCACCTTGTTCCTGTGCAACCTCGGGTTCGGCGTGATTCCGGTCGGCGTTCCGGTGCTGGTGTTGCGGCAGCTCCACGGCAGCGCCGCGACGGTGGGTCAGGTGTTCGCGGTCTTCGGACTGGCCGGCCTGGTCACCGGGTTACTCATCGGTCGCGTCAACACCGAGGGTCGGGAGCGGCTGCTGATCGCCGGTTGCATCGCGATCCAGGTCGTGACCCTTGCGCTCCTGGCATTCGTGAACACTCTGGCGATGGTGTTCGTCCTCTCCGCCATCAACGGTGGTGCGGAATCCGTCGTCAACGTCGGGCTCTTCGCGCTGCGCCAACGGCGCACGGATCCTTCCTGGTTCGGGCGCGCGTTTGCGGTGTCCATGAGTCTCAACTTTGCCGGTATCCCGATCGGATCAGCCCTGTCGGGACCGTTGCTGGAGCATTCGCTCGCCCTTCCGCTGCTGCTGGGAGCCGCCATCAGCGCCGTCGCTGTGGTCGCCGCCTTGGTGCTTATCCCAGCACGGGCGCTGGCCAAAGTCCGATAAGGGAGTCGGTCACTGCGAGAGCGGTGCTAGGGGCTCTGCAAGACTCCGAGGAAGGTGCCGCTGACGCCGAGATCCCGCACTTCGGTCGGCCTGGCGAGATCGATGATGCCCAGCGTGGTCGGCGCAAAATCCGGCGGGCATCCCGAGCACGTCGTCTTCACGCTCCCGCGGGCCCCGATGATGGTCTGATTGTCCAGCCACCCCTGCGGCTGGAATGCCGATCCGAGACCGATGCGGACGCCGTCCCGGCTGCGGACAACGCTGGAGTCGAAGGTGTAGCAGCACTTACTGTTGAGGCTGAACGCGACGTGCGATGCATCGGGCGAGAGGGCGATAAGGCCGTAGGAGAAGTCGTCGGTCGGGTCCAGCCCCTTCAACGACCAGAGGACCGACCCAGAGGAGTCGCGGACCGTGGGTAGCTTCGGGTCGTGGCAGACGAGGTTACCGTCCTTGGTCTCTCCGAATAGTGGCGAACATTTGGCTCCGCCGATCGACCCTCCCACCTGTTGCCCGCGCAGGTCGAGGTGCACGGCGGGGCCGCCCCACACGGTCCCCGCGATGAAGCCGATGTAGGACATGTGGCTGTCCGGGATGGCGATGGGGCCGGTCCGATCCCAGCCGACCACGGACATGACACGTTGGGGGTTGGTCTGGTCGCTCACGGTAGTCGTCGATCCCCCAACCGTAGCGAGGTCGATCTCCTCATAAACCCGACCCGGCTCGTGGATCGGACATCCCTGCTGCGGATCCCAAGATGGCGACAGTGGCGTGTACACCATCATTGCGGCCATCAGCTTGCTGCCGTCGGGACTGACGGCGTACCAGACGACCTGCTGACTGGTCCGGACTGGGAAATGGGCCACGTCCGTCGCCTCACCTGACGCGCTGAGTCGCCAGACCGTCCCGCTGTCGTCCAGGTAGTAGGCGGCGTTGGCGGCCACCTGGATGGACGAATTAATCCAGCCCCCCTCGCAGCCGACGAGGGGCTGTGGTAGTTGTTTGAAAGCGCGCCGTGCCCGTACGTGGCCCTCGCGGTCGACGATGGCCACGGTGCATGGGGTGCCATAACAGTGTGGGACCCCTTCGACGATCACGAACAGCTGGGCGGTGTTTCCGGCAGGCGGCGTGGGTGTCGCGGTTGCGACCCCTGAGGTCGTCGCCGAGGTCGTGCCGGGGTGCGCCTGACCGCAACCCGTTAGCAACAGCAGCGCGGTGGCCGCCAATCGCTTCATATCACTTGTAACCGCCGATTCGAGGCTGAAGTTACGCCTATACGGGGAAGACGCCGTGCTTGCGGTCGACGCGCGGACGTTGGCTGGTGGCGTAGGCGGCGAACCGATTGACGAGCTCGGTGCGCAGCTCGGTCGGCGCCACGACCGCATCGATGACGAGGTCCGAGGCCAGCCGGTAGAGGTCGATGTCTTTCCGGTACTCCTCTTGCAATTTCGCGACGTACGCCGGGCGTTCGGCCTCTGGTTGTTCCTGGATCTTGTTGTAGAAGACGGCGTTCACCGCGGCGCTCGGCCCCATGACCCCGATCATGGCGGTGGGGAGCGCCAGCGTCGCATTGGGCGCGTAGGCCGGTCCGGCCATCGCGTAAAGGCCGGCGCCGTAGGCCTTGCGCACGATCACCGAGATCTTCGGCACGGTCGATTCGGAGACGGCGGCGATCATTTTGGCGCCATGGCGGATGATTCCCTGCCGCTCGACGGCGGTGCCGATCATGAATCCAGGCACGTCGGCGAGGAACAGCAAGGGGATGTTGAAGGCGTCGCAGAGCGCGATGAAGCGGGCCGCCTTGTCGGCTGAGTCGACGAAGAGGATGCCGCCTTTGTGCATCGGCTGGTTGGCGACGACGCCGACCACCCGGCCATCGACGCGCGCCAGGCCGCAGATGATCTCCTTTGCGTAGAGCGGCTTGATCTCGAAGAAACTGCCCGCGTCGATCACCCCGTCGATCAGCTGCTGCATGTTGAAGGCGCGCCCCTCGTCAGCGGGCACGAGGGTGTCCAGCGGCACGGGCGGCCGTGCGTCCGCCGCGCGTCCGGGATCAGGCATGGCGGTCCAGTTTTGCGGGAAATAGGAGAGGTAGCGCCGGCCGGCGGCGATCGCGTCTTCGTCGGAAGCCACCAGCAGGTCGGCGAGGCCGCTCACCGTCGCGTGCATCCGCGCCCCGCCCATTTCCTCCAGCGTCACCTTCTCGCCGATCACCATCTCAGCCATCCGCGGCGAGCCGAGGTACATGCTGGCGTTGCCCTCGACCATGATCGTGATGTCGCAGAAGGCCGGGATGTACGCCCCGCCGGCCGCCGAGGGGCCAAAGAGCAGACAGATCTGTGGCACCACCCCGGAGAGTTGGACCTCCTGGTAGAAGATGCGACCCGCATGCCGCCGCCCCGGGAACATCTCCACCTGGTCCGTGATCCGAGCCCCAGCCGAATCGACCAGGTAGAAGATCGGCACCCGTAGCCGCTCCGCGGTCTCCTGGATGCGAACGATCTTCTCGACCGTCCGAGGTCCCCAGGAGCCGGCCTTGACCGTCGGGTCGTTGGCCATCACGCAGACGGTGCGACCGTCGATCCGGCCGATCCCGGTGACGACCCCGTCGGCGCCGTAACCCGGCTCATCGCTGTGTGCCAGCAGCCCGTCCTCGATCAGGAAATCCGGGTCGAGCAGCAGCTCGAGACGGTGTCGAACGGGGAGCTTGTGCTCCTGACGGAGCTTTTCCGCGTACTTTGCCGACCCACCGGCGCGGGCCGTGTCAGATCGAGCCTTCAGCTCGTCCTCCGCGCTCATGCCGAGACGCTCCCGGCATCAAGCGGCGCGAGCGCGTGAACCCTGCCCGGCAGAGGGGCGCCCAGCGTTCGCTCGAGTGCTCGGGCGACGTCGACCAACCGCCTAACGTCGACCCCGGTCACGATCCCCATCGCCTCGAGCATCGCGAGCGCGTCTTCGCTGCAGAGGTTGCCGGCCGCGCCCGGCGCAAACGGACTGCCGCCGATGCCACCTACCGATCCTTCGAAGAGGTCGACGCCGGTTTCGAGTGCGGACAGCAGATTGGCGAGGGCCGTTCCCCGCGTGTCGTGGAAGTGCGCGCCCCAGCGCACTGCCGGCAGTCGCTCTTTCATGTCCTGGAAAAGCGATTCGACCTGCGCCGGGTTGGCAACGCCGATCGTGTCGGCCAGCGAAATCTCCTCGATGTTGTCCTCAGCCAGTGCCGCCGCGATGTCGGCTACCCACTGCGGCGACACTCGGCCCTCATAGGGGCAACCGAACGCCACGCTGATGCTGGCGTCCACGACGACGCCGTCGCGGCCCGCCTGGGTTGTGATCTCCTGGATCTCCCAGAGCGTGTCTTTCACGGTCCGATTGAGGTTGTGCTGGTTGTAGCTGTTGGTGGCCGCGACCGTGACCGCGACATTGCGAATCCCTGCCGCCAGGGCCCGCTCGAGGCCCTTGCGATTGGGCACGAGCACACGGAGCTGATCGCGGCGGTCCTGGAGCGCCTCCAGCACCGCCTCCGCATCGGCCAGTTGCGGCACCCAGTTCGGGTGCACCATCGAGGTGGCTTCGACCCGCCGAAAGCCACAATCGAGCAGGCCGGTAATCAGCCCGACCTTGACCGGCGTCAGCAGCGTCGCCGGCCAGCTCTGCAGGCCGTCGCGTGGACCAACCTCGACCCATTCGACCGACGGCATGGTCATCGACCGGTGAATCTCGGTTCGCGTTTTTCGAAGAAGGCGGTCACTCCTTCCTTCAGGTCGTCGCTCAAACTGAGGAGGGCGAGCTGGTCTTGCAGGTATGCGATCGCCGATGGGAAGCTCATGTCCTGCATCTTGTAAAAGGCTTCGAGTCCAAGCTTCATCCCGATCGGGCTCTTCTTTGCGAGTTCGTCGGCGAGCGCATCGACCTCGGCATCCAGCCGATTGGCAGGGGTGTGCCGGTTGATTAAGCCGAGGCGCGTGGCCTCGGCTGCATCGATGCGTTTGCCCGTCAGCATCAATTCCATGGCGGCCTTTCGTGGAAGGTTGCGAAAGACGATGGCCATGATCAACATCGGGAAGACGCCGACGTTGACTTCGGGCATGCCGAACTGCGCGTCGTCGACCGCGATGGCAAGGTCGCAGGACGCGACCAGTCCGAAGCCACCGGCCAGTGCGTGGCCGTTGATCCGCGCGATGGTGGGCTTGCCCAGCTCGGTCATCTCGAGGAAGAGGTCGGCGAGCTGGCGCCGCTGGAAATAGCGTTCCAGCTCCGGCTGCTCCCGGCGAAAGCTGTTCAGGTCGGCGCCGGCGCAGAAGATCTTGCCCGCGCCCGTGATGATGATGACGCGGACCTCCGGGTCGCCCTTGGCCTGCGTGAGGGCCTCTCGGAGCTCACCGACGGTTTCGGTGCTGAGGGCGTTACGGTCGTCGGGACGGTTGATGGTGATCGTGGCAACCGCACCGCGGCGCCCGGAGAGGAGGTGTTTGAACGCCACCTCCGCAAGTATATGGCCCGCGATTTGGCCCCTCCGCGCGCCGCTTCTAGAATGCAATCGTGGAGGACGTCGTGCTGGTGGCGGCCGCCCGCACCCCGTTCGGCAAGCTGGGAGGTGGGCTCTCCACGCTAGCGGCACCCGAGCTCGGGGCGGTCGTCATCAAGGAGGTGCTCGACCGGGCCCAGGTGGACGGCGCCGATGTCGACCAGGTCATCATGGGCACCGTGATCTCCGCCGGCATGGGCCAGATCCCCGCCCGGCAGGCCGCGATCAAAGCCGGGTTGCCCACCAGCGTTCCGGCGCTCAGTGTCAACAAGGTTTGCGCCTCATCGCTCAAAGCCGTGAACCTGGCGGCTCTCCTCATCCGAAACGGCGATGCTGGGGTCGTGGTTGCCGGCGGGATGGAAAACATGAGCCAGGCGCCCTACCTGCTGGACAAGGCGCGCTTCGGCTACCGGCTGGGGGACGGCGCCCTGGTCGACAGCATGGTGCGCGACGGCTTGATCGATCCGGCCAACGGCTGTCACATGGCGGTCGAGGGCAGCAACGTCGCCAGGGAGTTCGAGGTCTCACGCGAGCGGCAAGATGAGTACGCTTACGGTAGCCAGCAACGCTATGCCGCGGCGCTGAAGGCGGGTTACTTCAAGGACGAACTGGTTCCGGTGGCAGTGCCGAACCCCAAGGGGACGGCGACGGTCTCGGCCGATGAGCAACCGCGACCGGACACCACGATAGAGGGACTCGCCCGGCTCAAACCCGTGTTCCAACCGGATGGCACCATCACCGCCGGGAATGCGCCTGGCGTCAACGATGGCGCCACCGCCATCCTCCTGATGAGCGGGGCGGAAGCCAAACGGCGCGGTCTGCCGGTGCTAGCAGAGTGGCTCGCCTACGGCGAGTCGGCGGCCGACACCCCGTACCTCGCGACCGTACCAGCGTCATCGACCCAGGCGGCGCTGAAGAAGCTCGGCCTTCGTGTCGACGAGATGAACCTGTTCGAGATCAACGAGGCCTTTGCTGCGGTCGCCTGTACCGCCATGGACCTGCTTGGCTTGGACGAGCAGCGAGTCAACGTCGACGGCGGCGCGCTCGCGGTGGGACATCCGATCGGCGCCTCCGGTGCCCGCATCCTGATGCACCTCGCGTACGCGCTCCGCCGTCGTGGCGGCGGCTACGGCGCCGCTGGCATCTGCTCCGGGATGGCGCAAGGCGAGGCCACGGTTATCCGCGTGAACTAGATGGATCTCTCCCTCAGCCCGGAACAGCAGGAGATCCGCAAACTCGTTCGAGATTTCGCCGAGCGCGAGGTCAAGCCTCGCGCCGATGCGATCGATCACAGCGGCGAGTTCCCTCGGGACCTGGTTGACAAGGCCGCCGAGCTCGGCCTCCTCGGCATCCTGGTCCCGGACGCGTACCAGGGAGCCGGACTCGACCACCTTTCGTTTGCCATCTTCGTCGAAGAGGTCGCGCGCTACAGCGCCAGTACCGCCGGCATCCTCGACGTGCATGCCTCGGTCGGCACGGAGCCCATCGTTCTTTTCGGCACGGAGGAGCAAAAGGCCCGCTGGTTGCCCGACCTTGCTCAGGGAAGAAAGCTGGCCGCCTTTGCGCTGACCGAGCCGGAGGCCGGCTCCGACGCGGCGCACCTGAAAACCATGGCGACCCGCAGTGGCTCCCGGTATGTCCTGAACGGCAGCAAGATCTTCATCACGAACGCCGGCGAGGCGCAGCTCTACATCGTGATGGCCTCGACCCGCCCCGGGTCCGGCGCCGAGGGTATCACGGCGTTCCTGGTTGGCGGCGACAATCCTGGCCTCAAGGTCGGCCCCAAGTTCAAGAAGATGGGCCTGAACGGATCGGCGATCGCGGAAGTCCATCTCGACAACTGCGCCGTGGACGAGGCCGATCGCCTGGGTGACGAGGGCCAGGGCTTCCGCATCGCGATGCGCGCACTCGACAGCGGGCGGATCGGCATCAGTGCCCAGGCGGTAGGGCTGGCGCAAGGAGCGTTGGACGACGCCGTCGTGTATGCGAAAGAACGCAAGCAGTTCGAAAAGCCGATCGCCGAGCTGCAGACGATCCAGAACAAGATCGCCGACATGGCGGTCAGAATCCGGGCGGCGCGCTGGATGACATGGAAGGCTGCCGCCCTCTGCGACGCCGGCCGGCCCTTCACCAAAGAGGCGTCGATGGCGAAGCTCTTCAGCACCGACGCTGCCATGGACATCACGCTCGACGCGCTGCAGGTATTCGGCGGTTACGGATATCTTGAGGAATATCCGATGGCGCGGCGTGTGCGCGACGCGAAGGCCTGCCAGATCTACGAGGGGACCAACCAGGTTCAGCGGGTCGTCATCGCCCGCGAGCTGGTGCGCGCCTGATGGACTTCGGCCTGACCAAGGAACAACAGCAGATCCGCGAGATGGTGCACGACCTCTGCTTGGAGCGGGTCGAACCGCGGGCGGCCGAAATCGACGAATCCGGCGAGTTTCCGTGGGACATCAAAGACCTCTTCGCGAAACAGGACATCCTCGCCATCCCCTTCACCCCCGAGTTCGGCGGGGTTAGCGGCAGCGCAATCACGCTGCTCGTCGCGATCGAGGAGATCAGTAGGTTCTGCGTCACCTCCTCGCTGATTCTGAGTGTGCAATCGCTCGGCAGCCTGCCGATCTGGCTGGCGGGCACCGAGGAGCAGAAGCGGAAGTACCTGCCTCCGCTGGCCCGCGGCGAGCAGCTGGCGGCCTTCGCGCTGACCGAACCAGGCTCCGGTTCGGACGCCGGGGGCATGCGGACGCGCGCGATCAAGCGCGGCGACAGCTACGTCATGAACGGCTCGAAGACCTTCATCACCGGCGGGAGCGTGGCCGACACGATCGTTGTCTTCGCGCGCACCGATGAGGATGGCGATACGCCGGCGCGTGATATCTCAGCCTTCATCGTGGAGAAGGCGATGCCGGGCTTCAAGGTGGGCAAGCTGGAGAAAAAAATGGGGATACGCGGATCGCCAACCGCCCAACTCTTCTTCGAAGACCTGGCGCTGCCGGCGGCCAACCGGCTCGGCAAGGAGGGTGAGGGGTTCAAACTCGCGATGCAGGTGCTCGATCACTCGCGACCGGCGATCGCGGCGCAGGCGCTCGGCATCGCGGAGGGCGCTTTCGACCTGGCCCGGCGCTACGCCGGCGAGCGGCGGCAATTCGGCAAGCCGATCATGGAGTTCCAGGGGATCCAGTTCATGCTGGCCGACATGGCGACGCAGATCGAGGCGGCTCGCGCCTTGACCTATGCCGCCGGCGATGCGATCGACCGGGATCAACCGGGCATCACCGCCGGCTCGTCGATGGCCAAACTCTTCGCGTCGGACACCGCGATGCGCGTGACCACCGATGCGGTGCAGGTCCTCGGCGGCTACGGGTACCTTCGCGATTTTCCGGCCGAGCGCATGATGCGGGATGCGAAGATTACCCAGATTTACGAGGGGACCAACGAAATCCAACGACTGGTGATTGCCCGCGAGGTGCTAAAGGAGAAGGCGTGACGATCAAGCAGCTCTACGTTGCCGGCGCCGGCCTGATGGGAGCGGGCATTGCCCAAACGGCCATCACCTGTGGTTTTGACGTGACCCTCCGGGAGGTCGACGACAAGCTGGTGGCTCGCGGCGTCGAGAACATCAAGAAGCGGCTGGACAGCCTGGTGAAGAAAGGCAAGCTCGAGGCGGCCGATCGCGACGCCGCACTTGGCCGCCTGCATCCGACGACCTCGCTCGAGGCCGCCGGTCGCGCCGACTTCGTGATCGAAGCGATCACCGAGAACTTCGAGGCAAAGCAGGACCTGTTCAAGCGGCTGGATGGCGTCTGCAAGCCGGAGGCGATCCTCGCCAGCAACACCTCGTCGATTCCGATCACCCGGATGGCGGCGACCACCACACGCCCCGACCGGTTCATCGGGATGCATTTCTTCAACCCGGTGCCGGTGATGCCGCTGGTGGAGCTGACGCGCGGCCGTGACACCTCGGACGCAACGCTGGCGACCACCCTCGAGCTCTCGAGGTCGCTCAAGAAGACGCCCATCACATCACTGGACTATCCCGGCTTCATCGTCAACCGGATGTTCGTGCCGTTCATCAACGAGGCGATCCGGGCGCTGATGGAGGGACTGGGAACCCGCGAGGACATCGACCAGGGCGCCAGGCTTGGCCTGCACCATCCGATGGGCCCGCTCGAGCTTGCGGACTTCGTCGGCCTCGACACCCACCTCCACATCTGTGGCGTCCTCTACGAGGGCCTGCACGATGCGCGATTTGCAGCGCCGCCGTTGCTGCGCCAGCTGGTCGACGCAGGGCATTTTGGTCGCAAGACCGGTCGTGGCTTCTATCGCTACGGCCCTGACGGGAGCCGCCTACCCGATTAGCCGCCTCCGGCAATAGCCGCCTCCGGTGTGAAAGAGGCGGCGCGATCAATCAGCAGCGGCGTTGATTAATTGCAGTCGCCGGCGATCAGGCCTTTGGTGCGGCGGGTGTACTTCGCGACCCCGCCGGCGGACGAGTGGAATTCGGCGGCGTCCGACGACACCAGGATCATGTACCCGTCGTCCTCTGGCTGGGCAAAGCCCGCTGGCGTGCTGGCGAACTTGTTTCGCTGCGTCGAGTCAACCGAATCCCAGAAGCTGCCGTCGAAGTCCGGCCCCGTCGGGTAGTCGAGGCCGCAATGGGTCGGCAATACGTATCGGTATTTCACGCCGGCCGTAACCCGCCCGGAGACCGGGAAGTACAGGTAGCGATGACCGGGACCGAGGACGGGGATCCGGCTGATCGTTCCGGTGCTGGGTGGCAGGGCCTCGATCTTGCCGAACGGGCCGGCAGGGTTGCGAACGAACAGGATGCTGCCGATCACCAGCAGGACGACTGCGGCCCCGACCGCGCCGGCTTTGACCCGGTTGGGTAGCCGTCGCAGCTGCGACAGCCGGCCGACCATGGCGGTGGCGATGCGGCGCCAATCGACCTGCGACAGCCGGCGGACGACGACGGCGGCCATCCGGCGCCAACGCTCCATATACGAATGACGGGGCCGGTGGGCCGTTTCCTTTCGAGGTGGGTCAGCCGCTGGCGCGCCGCGGAGCCGGGGCCGCCCGCGCCGACGTCGTCCGCCGGCGCTGCAGGACGGCAACGGCGAACAACGCGAGGGCCGTAAGGAAAGACGCCGCAGCCACGATGGCGGCCGATGCCGAGAAGACAGCCCAGGCGACGCCGCTCTTGGCGGCCACCTGGCTCAGGGGGATGCCGCCTTTGAGCAGGTGCAACGTAATGAACGAGTACCACACGATGAACGTGGCCAGCATGATGATCAACGCCCCGACCCGTCGCACGCGGGCAATCCACAACCCGCCCAGCAACCAGAGGGAGGCCGTCACCGCGGCGGCGAACGCGCCATCCTCGGTGTTCGACGATCCGAAGCTGTCGCGATGGACACCATCGGTCGCCTGGAGGATCACCAGGACCGCTCCCGCCACCGCCACCAGGAAGAGAGGCAGGGTGTCCAGCCGCCGGTCTCGACCGCGGGGGTTGCCCCAGAGCACGGCCGCGCTGACCACGGTGAGGACACACGCGCACAACAAGGCCATCGCCACAGTGGCGACCGGGAGGCCTTCACTCTTCACGAGGGTGCCCAGCGCCCCTGCGCCGGACTCGAAGTGGCTGGTGGCGGTCACGCCGAAATCGATAAAGGCAAAGGCCCCGGCCAGAAAGATTCCGAGACGGAAGCCCATAAAAGCCAGCACGAGGCAGGCAAGCCAGATCACCGCCACGATCAAGCCGATGATCAGGTACACGGCGTCGACCTGACCACTGTGGCGCTCGTGGAGCAACGTAAAGGTGCCGAGCCCGACGGCGATCAGGCCGGAGACCAGTAAGACCCAGCGGGCCGGGACCAGGAATGGGCCGCCGCGGCGCGCAGCCATGGGGGTCGGTCGCATCGTCGACCATATTACGGAGCGTCGTGACAAACGGGCGCGATTGGCCGTCAAATTTTCGCTACACTGACGGCTGCCCTTGGGAAGTGAAATACGCCGGCGGCGCGCATCAGTCGCGCTCGGCCCGGCACGCGGGTGGCGATCCCCCCGCGCCGTACTGACCCTGATCGCTGGGGCCGCTCTGCTGGTCGCGGGGCTCGGTGTGTTTCGAGTCTGGTCCGCTATTCATGCCATCTCGCCGCGTGCTCAACCGGCTGACCTGATCGCGATGGTGCATGCGCAGACCGACGATCCCGGCTCGCTGGGCTGGAAGATCAAGCACGACCAGCGCATCAACATCCTGCTGCTGGGCTATGGAGGGCCCGGCCACGACGGGCCGTACCTCACCGACTCGGTCATGCTGCTGTCGATTCGACCCGGCAGCCACGAGGCGATCATGATCTCGCTCCCCAGGGACCTATGGGTGAAGATCCCTGCGCTTCCCAACAACCGCTACATGATGGGCAAGCTCAACAGCGCCTACGCCATCGGCATCGATCACCGCAATTACCCGAACGTGCGCAGCGACTGGAACACGGCCACCGGCGGTGGCGACCTGGCGGCGGCGACGGTCTCCCAGGTCACGGGGCAGCCGATCGATTACTGGGTCGGCGTCGATTTCAAGGCCTTCCGCGATGTCGTCAATGCGCTCGGCGGCATCCGGGTCGACGTCCCGACGACCCTTGATGACCCCTACTTTCCGGCCGGCGAGTCGACCGGAATGATGCATGTCCGGATCGATGCCGGCTGGCAGCAGTTCGACGGCGAGCGGGCGCTCGAGTACGCGCGGTCCAGGGAGACCACCTCCGACTTCGACCGCTCACGGCGCCAGCAACTGATCATGCTCGCGGTGCGGCAGCGCGCCTTCTCGGTGAATGCCGTTCCTCATCTCTTGTCGTTGCTGGGTGCGCTGCAGGACAACGTGCGAACCAACCTGCGTCCGGCGGAGATGCAGCAACTCGCGTCGCTGGCCGGGCGGCTCAAGGACCAGGACATCCGGCGGGTGGCGATCGATACGTCGAATCTTCTGCGGAGCGGCTTCAGCAGCACCGGTCAGTACATCCTGCAGCCACTCGACCCGAGCTATGGCGCCTTGCAACGCTATGTGGCGATGGCGCTTCCAGACCGGTCGGCACTGGCCTCCCAAACGCCCGTCCAGGTGCAGGATGGCAGCCGCCGCTACTGGCTTCCCTACGGCATCGGGACCCCGGCTAGCATCATGACCTCGCTCCTCCAGGCGGCCGGATGGAGTGCAACCGTGGGACCCGCCCCGGCGCAAAAGGTCACGCAGACCCAGATCCTGGACGGGTCCGGTGGCCGGGCGGCCGCCACCGTCTCGTGGCTGCAGGATTACTTTGGTGCGGTGGTCACGACCGTGGCGGCGCCGTCCAGCGGGGCGAGCGTGACTGTCGTCCTGGGCTCGGATTTCACCCTGAAAACCTTCCCGGCTCCGAGGTGATATTTCCCTCCCCCGCCTGCGGGGGAGGGTAGGGTGGGGGCTTGATACGATGCAATTCGAGATGAGTTTGGCCGGCGCCTTGCTTTCCGGCGATGTCCGGGCGCTGGCGCGGGCCATCAGCCTGGCGGAAGACCGGGACCCGCAGGCGAGCCAGCTGGTGGCCGAGCTGCAGCCGCACACCGGGAACGCCTACCTGGTCGGGCTGACCGGCTCTCCGGGAACGGGCAAGAGCACCCTGGCCGATGCCCTGGTCAAGGTGATTCGCGACCGTCAGCAAACGGTGGGGGTGATCGCGGTCGACCCGAGCAGCCCGTTCACTGGGGGCGCCGTCCTCGGGGACCGCATTAGGATGGCCCGCCACACGCTCGACAAGGGCGTCTTCATCCGCAGCATGGGCGCCCGCGGGCATTTGGGTGGGCTGGCGGGCGCGACCCGTGAAGCGATCCACCTGCTCGATGCCTATGGTCGCGACGTCGTCCTGGTCGAGACGGTCGGCGTCGGGCAATCGGAGCTCGAGATCTCGACCATCTGCGATACCGTCGTCCTGGTCCTGATGCCGGAGTCGGGCGACGCGGTGCAGAGCATCAAGGCCGGCATCCTGGAGATCGCCGACGTGTTTGTCATCAACAAGACCGACCTGGGTGGCGCCGAGAAAACGCGGCGCCTGATCCAGGACGCGATCGGCCTCGGACCCAAACAGGCCTGGCGGCCACCGATCGTCTTGGCCAGCGCGGTCAAGGAGGAGGGGATCGCCCAGGTCTGGGATGCGGTCCTTCGACATCAGGCCTACCTCAAGGAAAGCGGTACGCTCGCGACCCGCCGGCAGCAGCGTCTGACGCAGGAGGTGGTCGCCATTGTGGCCGAGCGTGCCCGCCAAGACGCGCGGCGTGTGCTGGAGGGCGACACCGCCGTGGGCCGGCGCCTGCGCGAGAATCGGAATGGGAAACTAAATCCATACGCGCTCGCCGAGGAAGTCCTCGCACAGCGGGCGCAAGGAGGCAGCTGATGGCCCTTCGCCGCAAGACGGCCTACGAGGAGTGGGCCGCCCGGTACCGCAGCGGCAAGCTGGCGGAGAAAGTGGACGCCGCCACCATGTCGGGTGTGCCGCTCCAGCCGCTCTACACCCCGAACGACCTCGAGGGATGGAGCTACGACGAGAAGCTTGGCTACCCCGGCGAATTTCCCTACACGCGTGGCGTCTACCCCTCGATGTATCGCGGGCAGCCGTGGACCATCCGGCAGTTTGCCGGCTACGGCACCGCGGAGGAGACGAACCGCCGCTATAAGTTTCTGCTCGCGCAAGGGCAGAAGGGCCTTTCAGTGGCGTTCGACATGCCGACCTTGATGGGCTACGACTCCGACGATCCGCTCGGTGAAGGCGAGGTTGGCCACTGCGGCGTGGCGATCGACTCGCTCGAGGACATGGAGACGCTCTTCGACGGCATCCGGCTGGACCAGATCACCACCTCGATGACGATCAACTCCCCGGCGGCGATCCTCTACGCGATGTACATCGCGGTCGGCGAAAAGGAAGGGGTGTCACTTGCCCAGCTGGGTGGCACCTTGCAGAACGACATCCTCAAGGAGTACATCGCCCAAAAGGAGTACATCTTCCCGCCCGAGCCCTCGATGCGACTGGTGGTCGACACCATCGTGTTCGCCGCCCGGCACATGCCGCGCTGGAACGCCGTTTCCATCTCCGGGTATCACATCCGCGAAGCCGGATCGACCGCCACCCAGGAACTTGCCTTCACGCTGGCCGACGGCATGGCGTACGTCGAGGCATCGATCAAGGCAGGGCTTCCGGTCGACGAGTTCGCGCCGCGGCTTTCCTTCTTCTTCGATTCGCACATCGATTTCTTCGAAGAGATCGCGAAATTCCGCGCGGCTCGCCGGCTCTGGGCCCACATCATGCGCGACAAGTACGGCGCGCGCGACCCCAAGTCCTGGATGCTGCGCTTCCATACGCAGACGGCCGGCGTCTCGCTGACGCGTCAGCAGGTGGAGAACAACATCACCCGGACGGCCTACGAGGCTATGGCGGCGGTCCTGGGTGGGACGAACTCGCTGCATACCAACTCCATGGACGAGGTCCTTGCCCTGCCCACCGAGCGGGCGGCGCAGATCGCGCTGCGCACGCAGCAGGTGCTCGCCCATGAAACCGGCGTGACGAACACCATCGACCCGCTGGGCGGCTCGTACTTCATCGAGCAGCTCACCGACGAGATGGAGCGCGGCGCGCAACGCTACTTCGACCAGATCGCCGAGCAGGGCGGCGTGCTTCGATGCATCGAGAACGGGTTCTTCCAGCGCGAGATCGCCGACGCCGCCTTCGAGTTCGAGCGCAAGCTCGAGGCGAACGAGCGGATCATCGTGGGGATGAATGCCTACAAGGACGGCGACAGCGCAGACCTTCCCACCCTGCACATCGGTCCGGAGACCGAGCAGGGCCAGGTACGCCGCCTGAAGGCCGTACGGGCGCGGCGCGACAATGCGAGTGTCTCCAGCCGGCTGGAGGAGCTGAAGACGGCGGCTCGTGGAACGGAGAACCTGATGCCGCACCTGCTCAACTGCGTCAAGGCCTACGCCACCGAGGGGGAGATCATGTCCGCGCTCAAGGAGGTCTTCGGCGTCTACCGGGAGCCGATTCTCTTCTAGATGATGCGCCTCCGCTTCTCCCTGATCGGTCGGGCTCTCGCATTGCTGGCGGTTATCGTCATCGTGCTCCTATACGTGACGCGGCCATGACGGCCAGAGTTCTCACCGCCAAGGTTGGCCTCGACGGCCACGACCGCGGGGTGAAAGTGGTGTCGCGCGCGCTGCGCGACGCCGGTGTCGAGGTGATTTACGCCGGACTGCGGCAGACTCCGGAGATGGTGGTGGAGGCCGCCATCCAGGAAGACGTCGACGCCATCGGCGTCAGCCTCCATAGCGGCGCGCACATGACCCTCATCCCCCGCATCCTCGAACTGCTCAAGGAGCGCAACGCCACCGACATAGTGGTCTTCGGCGGTGGCATCATCCCGCAAGACGACGCGAGGGAGTTGAAGAAGATGGGCGTGGTCGAGATCTTCGGTCCCGGCACCTCCCTCAAGTCGAT
>Ga0209526_10000559_pt1 | contig 24349 bp, 24 predicted proteins | sample JacPinW_OM2H0_M1_FD_188566 | JGI IMG/M metagenome (GOLD analysis project Ga0209526, IMG submission 188566) | Forest soil microbial communities from Algoma, Ontario, Canada - Jack Pine, Ontario site 1_JW_OM2H0_M1 (SPAdes) (version 2) | ecosystem: Environmental > Terrestrial > Soil > Boreal... | reverse complement strand
CGAGCCCCTCGATATGGGAGAGGTCGACCAGATGCGGCGGGCTGGCGAGCCGCTGCTTCATCACCGGCAACAGGGTATGGCCGCCGGCGATCACCTTGGCGTCTTCATTCTTGACCAGCAGGTTAGCGGCCTGCCGCACGGTCGCCGGACGATGATATTTAAATTCGTACATGAATATTCCTTGGTCGCCGTACGCTGACGTTCTTACGCGAGATCGGAGTTCGCCATCGCCTTGGCGCCCGCCGCGATCGACGCAACGATGTTCTGGTAGCCGGTGCAGCGGCACAGATTGCCCTCGAGCTCTTCGCGGATGGTGTGGTCACTGAGGTCGTGGCCCTTGCGGTGGACGATATCGACCGCGGTCATGATCATGCCGGGCGTGCAGAAGCCGCATTGCAGGCCGTGATGCTCGCGGAAGGCTTCCTGCATCGGATGCAGCGGCGCGCCGTCGGGCGCAAGGCCCTCGATGGTCTTGACCTCATGGCCATCGGCCATCACCGCGAGCGTGGTGCAGGATTTGACCGCCTTGCCGTCGAGATGCACCACGCAGGCGCCGCATTGCGAGGTATCGCAACCGACATGGGTGCCGGTCAGCCGCAGATTCTCACGCAGAAACTGCACCAGTAGCGTCCTTGGGTCGACATTGGCATTGACGGGATTGCCGTTCACGATCAACGAAATCTTGGCCATTCAGCACTCTCTTCAGCCGCACCGCTGCGTTGCACAGTTGCACAGCAGCACAGACAATTAAATCATTCCAAGGCCATAATATGGGCCATCCCGGCAATGAGCAACCTCACCTGGAGCATGGCTTGATACGACCTACCGGGACTTTCGGTAAAAGGCTAACCCTGCACCGCCTTGGCGAAATTCGCAAAGAATTCATCGGCCAGTTTCTTGGCGGTACCGTTGATCAGCCGCTGCCCGAGCTGGGCGAGCTTGCCGCCGATCTGCGCTTCGACATCGTAACTCAACAGCGTGCCGCCATCCTTTTCGGCCAGCGCCACCGTGGCGCCACCCTTGGCGAAGCCCGCCACGCCACCCTCGCCTTCGCCGGAAATCTTGTAGCCGTTGGGCGGATCGAGATCGCTCAGCGTCACGCGCCCCTTGAAGCGCGCCGACACCGGCCCGACCTTCATTTTGGCGACCGCGCGAAAACCGTTGTCCTCGGTTCTTTCCAGTTCCTCGCATCCGGGGATACAGACCTTGAGCACTTCCGGATCGTTCAATTTGGCCCACACGGCCTCGCGCGGCGCCGCAAGCTGGACTTCGCCGTTCATCGTCATGGCCATGGTGTGCCTCCTGGGTAGCTTCGCCTGATGCCCCCAAGTAAAGCAGGCGCGGCGCAAAAGAAAGGGGACGGATCAGGGATGAGCGATGCATATTCGCAAACGCGACCGATCTTGCCGGTCGTTTGGAGTCTGCGCTTTGGGATTGGCAGAGGCTGGCGGGGATGGTTAGGTCGCGCCTGTCATGACTAGTTCCCTATCCCCTTTGCTGGCGCCGATGTTGTCGAGCGCCGCCATGCGCGCCGTATGTGACGACCTCGCCTACCTGCAGCACATGCTCGATTTTGAAGCTGCGCTGGCACGCGCGGAAGCCGCGACCGGTGTCATTCCGGCGAGCGCGGTTGCCCCGATCGAGAAAGCCTGCAGGGCCGAGAAATTCGACCTGGCCGTCCTGGCCGAGGCCGCCACCCGTGCCGGCAATCTCGCAATACCCCTGGTCAAGGCCCTCACCACAGCCGTCGCCAAGGCGGATGCCGACGCCGCCCGCTATGTGCATTGGGGCGCGACCAGCCAGGACGTGATCGACACCGCGACGATGATGACGTTGCGCGCCGCAATCGAAGCGCTGCTTGCGGATCTCGATCGCGCCATCGCCGGCTTCGCAAACCTCGCGCGAAAACATCGCGACACGCCGATGGTGGCGCGGACCTGGCTGCAGCATGCCCTGCCGATGCCGTTCGGCCTAAAACTTGCGGAATATGCCGCGGCCCTGCATCGCTCGCGGGGGCGATTTCTGCGGTTGCGCGGTGATGGACTGGCGCTGCAGTTCGGCGGCGCCGCAGGCACCCTGGCAGCCCTCGGCGACAAGGGATTGCTGGTCGCTGAAAGACTGTCGCAGCAACTAAAACTGCCGCTGCCGGATGCACCATGGCACGGCCATCGCGACCGCGTCGCCGAGGCGGCGTCCGTAGTTGCGATTGCCGCAGGCAGCTGCGGCAAGATCGCCCGCGACGTATCGCTGATGATGCAGACCGAGGTCGCCGAGGCCTTCGAACCGTCGGGCGAAGGCCGCGGCGGCTCGTCCACCATGCCGCACAAGCGCAACCCCGTCGCCGCCGCGACCGCGCTGGCCGCCGCCATCATGGCGCCTAACCTCGCCGCAACGATTTTTGCGGCCCAGGTCGGGGATCACGAGCGCAGCGCCGGACCCTGGCACGCGGAATGGCCGACCTTGCCGAATTTGCTGCTGGTCACGTCCGGCGCGCTTGCCGCGATCGTCGACATCGCCGAAGGGCTGGAGGTCGATGCCGCGCGCATGCGCGCCAATCTCGATACGACCGGCGGGCTGATCATGGCGGAAGCGGTGACAATGGCGCTGGCCGAGACGATCGGCAAGAGCGAGGCCCATCATCTGGTGGAGGCCGCCAGCAAGAAGGCCGTCGCCGAGAAAAAACAACTGCGCGACGTGCTCGCAAAAGATACAAAGGTCACCGCACATTTGAGTGCGAATAAAATGACAAAACTGTTCGAGCCGATGGCCTATCAGGGCGCCTCGCAAACCCTGATCGACCGGCTGCTTGCCTCGCTCGACGACAAATAGCGACGCCCGGAGAAGTCCCGATGCCGATGATCGATGCCGACGGTTGCCTGCTCAACGTATCGGTCGAAGGCCGCGACGGCGGACCGACGCTGATGCTGTCGAATTCGCTCGGCTGCACCTTGCAGATGTGGCAGCCGCAGATGAAGGCGCTGACGCAGCTGTTTCGCGTGATCCGCTACGACCGGCGCGGCCATGGCAAATCCAGCGTGCCGCCGGGTCCCTATTCGATGGAGCGTTTTGGGCGCGACGTGCTGGCGATCCTCGACGATCTCAACATCGAGAAGACGCATTGGTGCGGGTTGTCGATGGGCGGCATGGTCGGGCAATGGTTGGGCGCCAATGCGCCGGAGCGATTTGGCAAAATCATTCTCTCCAACACCGCCTGTTACTATCCCGATCCGACCAACTGGCACAACCGCATCAAGGCGGTGAAGGAAGGCGGCATCGCAGCGGTCGCCGACACCGTGATATCAGGCTGGCTGACGGCGGATTTCCGCGAGCGCGAGCCGCAGATCACGGCGAATATGAAGGCGATGCTGACGGCGTCGCCGGTACAAGGCTATCTCGCCTGCTGCGAGGCGCTCTCGACGCTCGATCAGCGCGCGCTATTGCCGAAGATCAAGAGCCCGACGCTGGTGATCGCCGGACGCCACGACATGGCGACCCCGATCGCGGCCGGCGAATTGATCCGCAGCCATATACCGGGCGCCGCCCTAACGATCCTCGACGCCGCCCATATTTCCAACGTCGAACAGCCGCACGCTTTTACCGACGCGGTGATCGGCTTTTTAACGCAACGCTAGGCGGAGGCCAACCATGGACGATCAACAACGCCGTGACGACGGCATGATCCAGCGCCGCAAGGTGCTGGGCGATGCCTGGGTCGACAAATCGATCGCCAACAAGAATTCGTTCAACGCCGAGTTCCTCGACCTGATCACGCGCCATGCCTGGGGCGAGATCTGGACCCGGCCGCATTTCGATCATCGCACCCGGCGTGTGCTGGTGATCGGCACCATGGTCGCGCTCGGCCAATGGGACGAATTCCGCCTGCACGTGCGCGCGGCGCTGACCGAAGGCGGTTTCACGCCCGACGACATCAAGGAAATCCTGCTGCAGCAGGCGATCTATTGCGGCGTTCCCGCTGCCAACCACGCCGTGAAGGAAGCCTCAACGATTGTGAGCGAGCTCGGGCTGCTCAAGGGGTAGAGCCTCTCCCACCGCGCTGCGCTCGGTCTCTCGCTCTGCGGGAGGTTCGACCAGCAACACGATCGCAGTTCCCAGCAGCATCAATAGTTCGGTCGCATGCAGCCGCAGCGCCTCGGCCTCGCCGACCTGCGAGGCCAGCACCATGCCCGCAAAACTGAGCACGCTGCCGATCGAAAGCGCGATCGCGAGCGCCTCTTCGTAACCGCCGCTCCTGCGGATCGCCGCGCGGGCGATGAAAACCACCGAGATCGCGAAGAAGGCGACGACCGTGAGCCTGCCCAAGGCCAACAGCCAGGCGAAGCGGATCGTGGTCATCGCACTCCATTGCAGGTGATCGCTGATAAACAGCGCCACCGCGACGTTCGGCCGCTCATAAAGGCCTTGGATCGGCGAAACCACGATCCTGAAGGCGACGATGGTCCAGGCCGGAATAAAATAGGCCGCCAGCAATGCGCCGCTAAATGCACTGATCCGCCAGTTTCTGGACATATCGCTTCCCGTTTTTTCCGCTGGCTCGACTGGGAGCGGCGGCTGCGGGCAGCTAACGCGCTTAAACTGCGAGGGGCAATTTAAACCGTTTGTTTACCTTAATGACGGGGATGGGCGGACCCACATACCTTCGTCGTCCCGGCCTTGAGCCGGGACCCATACGCCGCGGCCTCTCAATTTAACTAGAACTGCGGCCAGACGGCTTTCTGACAACTAATATCGGTGGTTATGGGTCCCGGCGGTTCGCCGGGACGACGTATGGACAAAAGGAAAAAGTCCCGCCTTGCGGCGGGACTTTCCTGCTCTCACTTGGGTCCTCGATCCGAATTAGCGGTCGCCCTTGCCCTCATGGTCAGGTTTCTGGCCCTGACGATTGGGGTCTTGCTGTTGCTGTCCGGGCTTCTGACCGCCGCCCTGTTGCTGACCGGGCTTCTGATTGGGGTTCTGGTTCTGCTGGCCCGGCTTCTCTTTGGGGTTGGACATCGGGATCTCCCTGGTTGAACCTGGTGGGACACAACCCAAAGCCGGTCGAATTGGTTTCACGGGAACCTCGGTTTTTGCGCGATTATTCCGCTGCGGCCGCTTGTCCCGACTTTGGTGGAGGGAACCGCGGAGCTAAAATCTACCTGTACAAGTCTTTACGCCGCAGCCGGCGCTGTTGCCGCACCGGGTTCCCGCTGTTACAAAAACCGAAGCTAGAAAAACCTCAAGACGCGACGTTCCGGCTGCCGGGGCCGTCGCCGCGTCTCTCATTTTCTTTGGCACGGCAGCGCATGGATTATTTCGCCCAGCAACTCATCAACGGCATCGTGCTCGGCTCGATCTACGGCCTGATCGCCATTGGCTACACCATGGTCTATGGCATCGTCGGCATGATCAATTTCGCCCATGGCGACATCTTCATGATCGGCGGCTTTATCGCGCTGATCTCGTTTTTGATCCTGGTCTCGATCGGGCTGACGGTCGTTCCCGTGATCCTCCTGATCGTGCTACTGGTCTCGATGGCGATCACCGCGCTCTATGGCTGGACGGTCGAGCGCATCGCCTACCGGCCGCTGCGGCACTCGTTCCGCCTGGCGCCAATGCTGTCCGCGATCGGCATGTCATTCGTGCTCACGAACTATTCGCAGGTGGCCCAAGGCGCGCGCGTCAAACCGGTGCCGCCGATCATCACCGGCGGCTACACGCTGGCCGACCAAAATGGCTTCGTGGTGCGGCTTTCGAATGCGCAGATCATTGTCGTCATCACCACCATCGTGCTGCTTGCGATCTTCACCTGGCTGGTCGCCAAGACCCGGCTCGGCCGCGACATGCGCGCCTGCGAACAGGACCAGACCATGGCAGCACTGCTCGGCGTCGACGTCGACCGTACCATCTCGATGACGTTTGTCATTGGCGCAGCACTCGCCGCGGTCGCCGGCATGATGTACCTATTGTATTACGGCCTGGTCGATTTCTTCATGGGCTTCGTCGCCGGCATCAAGGCGTTTACCGCCGCCGTGCTCGGCGGCATCGGTTCGCTGCCGGGCGCAATGCTGGGCGGGCTCGCGATCGGCCTGATCGAGACGCTGTGGTCGGCGTATTTCTCGGTCGAATACAAGGACGTCGCGGCGTTCTCGATCCTGATCATTGTCCTGATCTTCCTTCCAACCGGCCTTTTGGGCCGACCCGAAGTCGAAAAAGTATGACGGGCGCGCGCGTGACAGCAGCCGTGCCCAAGGCAACATCCGAGGCAACATCCGAGGCAACTCCCAAGGCCACCGCGATATCGCACGCTCCCGGCGTCGCCTTTATCTTGAAAAAAGCCCTGATCAGTGCCCTGGTCGCGCTGGTGTTGTTTTCGCTGATGATCGGCGTCCGCACCGAAGCCGGCCCCACCGGGCAATTGACCTACTGGACGCGATTCGACGATCTCGCCATCATCGTCGGCGCCGTGTTCGGCGGCAGCATCGTCGTTGAATTGCTGCGGCAATGGTGGGGACCGGTCGGCACCATCCGGGTGGTGCCGTCATCCGTCCAGCGCTCGCTTGCGGTCGCGCGGCGCGCGATCGCGCCGGTGCTGTTGATCTTCACTTTCCTAGTGCCGGTGATCTTCTACGACCAACGCTACATCCTCGATCTCGGCATTCTGGTCCTGACCTATGTGATGCTGGGATGGGGATTGAACGTGGTGGTCGGCCTCGCCGGCCTGCTCGATCTCGGCTATGTCGCGTTTTACGCGGTCGGCGCCTATTCCTACGCGCTGCTGGCGACCAACTTTGGACTTTCGTTCTGGATCTGCCTGCCGCTCGCCGGCATCCTCGCAGCACTTTGGGGCGTGATGCTGGGCTTTCCGGTATTGCGGCTGCGCGGCGACTATCTCGCCATCGTCACGCTTGCTTTCGGCGAGATCATCCGTCTCGTCATCATCAACTGGCAGAGCCTGACCGGAGGCCCGAACGGCGTCTCCGGCATCCCGCGGCCCACCCTGTTCGGCATTCCCCTCACCCCCGGCGATGACGGACTGGCGGCAAAACTCGGCATCGAATTCTCCCCGACCCACCGCATCGTGTTTCTGTTTTATCTCATTCTGGCGCTGGCGCTGCTCACCAACTGGGTAACGATCCGGCTGCGGCGGCTGCCGATCGGTCGCGCCTGGGAGGCATTGCGCGAGGATGAAGTCGCCTGCCGCGCGCTCGGCATCAACATCACGACGACAAAATTGACAGCATTTGCGACCGGCGCCATGTTCGGCGGCTTCGCCGGCGCCTTCTTCGCTACAAGACAAGGCTTTATCAGTCCGGAATCCTTCACCTTCCAGGAATCGGCGCTGGTGCTCGCCATCGTCGTGCTCGGCGGCATGGGCTCGCAGCTCGGCGTCGCGCTGGCAGCGCTGGCCATGATCGGCGGTTTTGAGCTGTTTCGGGGTTTTGAGCAGTATCGCATGCTGGTGTTCGGCCTCGCGATGGTGCTGTTGATGATCTGGCGGCCGCGCGGGCTGATCGGCCACCGCGCGCCGACCGTGTTCCTGCAGCATAGCCAGGCGATCTCGTCGGACCTTGTCAAAGAGGGTCACGGATGAGCGGTGAAACCATTCTCACCGTCGATTGTCTGGCGATGCGCTTCGGCGGCATCGTCGCCGTCAATGACCTGTCGTTTGACGCCAGGCGGCGCAAGATCACGGCTTTGATCGGGCCGAACGGCGCCGGCAAGACCACCGTGTTCAATTGCATCACCGGCTTCTACAAGCCGTCCGGTGGCAGCATGCGGCTGACGCATGACGACGGCCGCAATATCCAGCTCGAACGCCTGAACGATTTCCGAATCTCAAAACAGGCAAAAGTCGCGCGCACCTTCCAGAATATCCGGCTGTTTCCCGGCATGACGGCCCTGGAAAACCTGATGGTGGCGCAGCACAACGCGCTGATGCTGGCCTCCGGGCTGACCTTTCTCGGGCTGATCGGCGCACCGTCCTGGCGCACGGCGGAAAAGCGCGCGATCGATCTGGCAACGTTCTGGCTCGACCGTGTCGGGCTACTCGATCGCGCCGACGACGCGGCCGGCAATCTGCCTTACGGCGATCAGCGCCGCCTCGAGATCGCGCGCGCGATGTGCACCGAACCGGCGCTGCTCTGCCTCGACGAGCCCGCCGCCGGACTGAACGCGCGCGAAAGCGCGGCCTTGAGCGAATTGCTGCTGTCGATCCGCGACGGACAGGGCGTCTCGATCCTTTTGATCGAGCACGACATGTCGGTGGTGATGGAAATATCCGACCACGTCGTGGTGATGGACTACGGCGTGAAGATCGCCGAAGGCACGCCGCATGAGGTTCGCGACAACCCCAAGGTGATCGCGGCCTATCTCGGCGCCGACGAAGAGGAAGCCATCGCGGTGATGGAGAGCGGAACGTGACCGCGCCGTCCGCCGCCCCCCTGCTCGCGATCCGGTCCTTGCGCGCCGCCTACGGCAAGATCGAGGCCTTGAAGGGCGTCGATCTCGACATCCGCCCGGGCGAGATCGTGGCCCTGATCGGCGCCAATGGCGCCGGCAAGTCGACGCTGATGATGACGGTGTTCGGCCGGCCCCGCGCCCGCTCCGGCCAGATCCAGTTCGACGGCCGCGACATCACCGAGGTGCCGACCCACGAGATCGCCCGGCTGCGCATCGCCCAATCGCCCGAAGGCCGCCGGATCTTCCCGCGCATGAGCGTGGCGGAAAACCTGCAGATGGGCGCCGATGCCACCGACACCAGCGAAGCCGACCGCACCGCCGGGCTCGAACGGGTGTTGTCGCTGTTTCCGCGGCTCAAGGAACGCATGACCCAGCGCGGCGGCACGCTGTCCGGCGGCGAGCAACAGATGCTGGCGATCGGCCGCGCATTGATGAGCCGCCCTCGCCTGTTGATGCTGGACGAGCCCTCGCTTGGGCTGGCCCCGCTGATCGCCCGCCAGATCTTCGACGCAATCCGGACCCTCAACCGCCAGGACGGGCTCACCGTGCTGATCGTCGAGCAGAACGCCAATCACGCGCTGCGGCTCGCCCATCGCGGCTATGTCATGGTCAACGGCCTGATTACCCTTGAAGGGACCGGCAGTGAGCTGCTGCAGCGTCCGGAAATCCGCGCTGCCTATCTGGAAGGCGGAAGGCGGGCCTGAGAGGCAGCCCCCCGAGTCGTCCCGGCGCGACGGGATGATGCCAATAGAACGTCGATTGCCTGAAAATTGCCGATGACTTCGCGGCAAAATCAGCACACAATGGCGTCGGTTTTCGAACCCGGCTTGCCCGGTACTTCCCGTAGCGATCTACCCGCGAGGACACCTCATGAAATCACTGAAACTTATCGGTCTGGCATTGGGCGCGTCGTTTGCGCTGTCGACGGCAGCGTTTGCGCAGGACTTAACCATCGCAGTGGCGGGCCCGATGACGGGCGGCGAGTCCGCATTCGGCCGGCAAATGAAGAACGGCGCCGATATGGCGGTGGCAGATCTCAACGCCGCCGGCGGCGTGCTCGGTAAAAAACTGGCGCTCGACGTCGAGGACGATGCCTGCGATCCCAAGCAGGCCCGTTCGGTGGCGGAAAAGGTCGCAGGCGCGAAAATCCCGTTCGTCGCCGGTCACTATTGCTCGTCATCCTCGATCCCGGCGTCGGAAGCCTATGCCGACGGCAACGTTTTGCAGATCACGCCGGCCTCCACCAACCCGCTGTTCACCGAGCGCAAGCTCTGGAACGTGGCGCGGGTCTGCGGCCGTGACGATCAGCAGGGCCTGATCGCCGCCGCTTACATCGCGAAGAACTTCAAGGGCAAGAACGTCGCCATCCTCAACGACAAGACCACCTACGGCAAAGGCCTCGCGGACGAGACCAAGAAGGCGCTCAACAAGGCCGGCTTCACCGAGAAGATGTTCGAGTCCTACAACAAGGGCGACAAGGATTTTAACGCCATCGTGTCGCGCCTGAAGCTCGAGAAGATCGATCTCGTCTATGTCGGCGGCTATCATCAGGAATCCGGTCTGATCGTGCGCCAGATGCGCGATCAGGGTCTGCAGACTGTCTTGATGGCCGGCGATGCCTTGGCCGACAAGGAGTTCGCCTCGATCACCGGGCCGGCCGGCGCAGGCACGCTGTTCACCTTCGGCCCCGATCCGCGCAACAAGCCGACCGCGAAGGCCATCGTCGAGAAGTTCAAGGCCAAGAATATCGATCCCGAAGGCTACACGCTTTATACCTATGCTGCGATTCAGGTCTGGTCGCAGGCGGCGAAGAAAGCCGGCACCATCGATCCCAAGAAAGTCATGGATACGATCAAGGCCGGTACCTGGGACACGGTGATCGGCAAGATCTCGCTCGACGCCAAGGGCGATCTCAAGCAGATCGACTATGTCGTCTACAAATGGGACGACAAGGGCAACTACATCGAGATCAACCCGAAGGGTTCCTGAGGCCGATAGATTTTCTTCGCAACAACCAACGCCCCGGTTCGCCGGGGCGTTTTTTTGCAGGCATAAGCCAGGTCAGGGAATAACCACCTCGGTACCATTGAAGTCGCCGGCAGCCGACGGCCGGGACAATCTCTGCGCCGTTTCGATCGCATGGACCAACTGATTCGGGCGAAACGGCTTCTGCAGACATACGACGTTGTAGAGACCGGGCGATGTAGAGACAAAGTCGAGCGTCATCATCCCCGATATCGCAACCACAGGCAAATCCGGAACGCGTTCGCGCATGATGCTGATGACGTCGAAACCGCTGGTTCCCTGCAGGAAGACATCGACGATCGCCAGATCGATTTTCGAGTTTTCGAACTCCTTCAGTCCGGCCGGGCCGCTCGCGGCTTCAACGATCTCGAAACGGTTGACCCGGAGCACGATGGAGATCATCCTGCGCTCATCCGGCTGGTCGTCGATGACAAGAATGCGGGGCATGGGAGGCTGCCGGATCGGGTTCAAAAGCCTACAACGGAACCCCGGATTTGGACGCGGACCCTCAAGCAACCCGTTGGCGTTTTTCCGGAGGTGAGTAAAGATGGGGTTACCCGTCTCGGTGAACCTGCGGCTCCCCGTCCGGTTAAGAAACGTGTAACCTTGGGTTGAGGCTGTCCAGGCTCAAGAAGATATTCCTCGGGCGTATGTTGGCATATCGGATAGATATTCCGGTTCGGTGGATGCGTTAGAGTGGCGCGTTTCATGCGGTTTGCCGGAGACGATCGTGCAGGCAGGTGACGACCGAAGCATTTTTCTCTCTACGTTGCCGGCAACAGACCGCGATCGCAAAACCGCTCTCGCCGTTGTCGGAGTCTCGGCCGTTCTGTTCGCCTTTGCGGCGTATTTTGCCACCGTGCCGCTTACCCCGGTGCCGGCGTTCGTTGCGAGCTATCAATCCGCGCTTGCCGTCAACGATCTCATCACCGCCGTCCTGCTGTTTTCGCAATTCGCCGTGTTGCGATCACGGGCTCTCCTGCTGCTTGGAAGCGGATACCTGTTCACCGCGGCCGCGGCGATCGTTCACGCGCTAACCTTTCCGGGCCTGTTCGCGCCGGCTGGGCTATTGGGCGCCGGGCCGCAGACAACAGCCTGGCTTTATCAGGTCTGGCACGGCGGATTCCCTGTTTTCGTGCTCGGCTATGCAGTGCTGAAAGACAGCGATGGCGGCACTAAACTAAAGGGATCGGTCGGCGGAGCAATCGTGGGGAGCGTCATTGCGGTCGGTGTTGCGATATCGGTCTCAGCCTGGATCGTCACCGCCAGACACGACATTCTGCCGACGCTGATGAGCGGCGGGCACTTTACGTCCGTGCAAGTCGGCGCCATCTGGACAGTGTGGTTTCTCAGCCTCGCGGCGCTCGTGGTGTTGTGGTTTCGGCGGCCGCATTCGGTGCTCGACATCTGGCTCATGGCCGTGATGTGTGCCTGGCTGTTCGACATCGCGTTATCGGGGATTTTGAACGGGGCCCGGTACGATCTGGGCTTTTATGCCGGCCGACTCTACGGCCTCTGCGCCGCGAGTTTCGTGCTGGCGGTGTTGCTGATCGACAATGTCGGCCTGCAGGCCAAAATGTCCGTCCTGCTCAAAGGGCTGCAACGGCAGGCGGCTTTCGACAGGGATCATCACCGCGAGCGCGAGAGTTTGTTCAGCGCGGTCGTGGAATCATCCAACGATGCCATCATCACCACATCGCTTGGCGGCACCATCACCGGCTGGAATCGGGCCGCCGAGCGACTATTCGGATTTACCGCGGCCGAAGCCGTCGGCAGTCGCATCGATATCATCGTTCCGCCCGACAAGCAGCCTGAGGTGCCTGAAAATCTTCTTCGAGTAAGCAAGGGCGAAGCCATCGAACATTACGAAACATTACGGCTGCACAAGGATGGCAGTGAGCTCAATGTTGCGCTGGGTATCTCGCCGATCAAATCAGCGACGGGAGAGATAGTCGGCGCATCCAAAACCGCCCGCGACATCACCGAGAGCAAGAGGACCGAGCGGGCGCTTAGTCAGGAGGTCGAGGAGCGGCGGCGTATCTTCGAGACCTCGCAGGACCTGATCCTGGTCACCGATACCAAGGGTACTTTCGTTCAGGTCTCACCGAGCTCCATGACTATCCTGGGCTATCGGCCCGACGAAATGATCGGCCATAGTGCGGTCGAGTTCATCCATCCCGACGACCTCGAATCCACGCGCCACGAGATGCGGTCGGCGCGGCGCGGGCAGCATATGCGCAACTTCGAGACGCGCTATGTCCATAAGGACGGCCAGGCCGTGACGCTGACCTGGATGGGCGCCTGGTCGGAACCGGTGCGGCGGCATTTCTTTGTCGGGCGCGATCTGACCGAGAAGCACGCCGCAGAAGCGCAAATCCGCCAGGCCCAGAAAATGGACGCCGTGGGCCAGCTCACCGGCGGCGTCGCGCATGACTTCAACAATATTCTGACCGTCATCACCGGGACCATCGGAATCCTGAGCGAAGCGGTCGCCGACAGCCCGCAACTCTCAGCCATCGCCAAGATGATCGATGAGGCTGCGGAGCGCGGCGCCAGCCTGACGAAGCACCTGCTCGCATTCGCCCGCAAGCAGCCGCTACAGCCGCGCGAGGTCGACGTCAACGGGCTCATCCTGGAAACCGCGAAGTTGCTGCACCCGACGCTGGGCGAGCAAATCGAGATCCGTCCGCTGCTTGCCGCGGACGCCTGGACGGCATTGGTCGATCCGAACCAACTCACCACCGCCATCCTCAATCTTTCGCTCAATGCCCGCGACGCCATGCCGGCCGGCGGCAAGCTCACGCTGGAGACCAACAACATCTATCTCGACGAGGGCTATGCGAGCATGCACAGCGAGGTCACGGTCGGAAATTATGTGTTGATTGCCGTCAGCGACACCGGCACCGGGATTCCCGCCGCTAACCTAGAGAGGGTGTTCGATCCCTTCTTCACTACCAAGGAAGTCGGCAAGGGCACCGGGCTAGGCTTGAGCATGGTGTTTGGTTTCGTCAAGCAGTCCAACGGCCATATCAAGATCTATAGCGAGGAAGGTCACGGCACCACCGTCAAGATCTATCTACCGCGGGCAACCGGCCTCGACCAGACCGACGCAGAGGTGCAGGCTTCCTCGCGGGTCGAGGGCGGCAACGAGATCGTGCTGGTGGTCGAGGATGATGCATTGGTGCGCCGATACGTGATCACCCAGATCGAGAGCCTCGGCTACACCACAATGGAAGCGAGCAACGCGACAGAAGCGTTGAATGTGATTGACAATGGTGATCCCATCGATCTCTTGTTCACCGACGTGATCATGCCCGGGCCTTTGAACGGCCGCCAGCTGGTCGAGGCGGCGCTGAAGCGGCGTCCGTCGCTTAAAACATTGTACACGTCGGGATATACCGAGAACGCCATCGTTCATCATGGACGTCTCGATTCCGGCGTGCTGCTGCTTGCAAAGCCGTATCGCAAGTCCGATCTCGCAAAGATGATGCGAATGGCGCTGGACGGTTGAACCATTGTTCGAGATTGTCCATCGTCACCTGAGAGGACTCGCATTTTGAAAAATCTCCTCACCGATATTGCCGGCGTGCGCGTTGGCCACGCCGGCGACGCAAAACTGGCGTCCGGCGTCACCGCGGTGATTTTCGATAAGCCCGCGGTCGCGGCGATCGACGTGCGCGGCGGCGGACCCGGCACCCGCGAAGGTGCCCTGCTCGACGTCGCCAACACGGTTGAGGCGGTCGACGCCATCGCGCTCTCGGGCGGCTCGGCGTTCGGGCTCGAGGCCGGCGGCGGAATCCAGGCCTGGCTTGCCGAACAGGGCCGCGGCTTTGCGGTGCGCGACGCGGTGATACCGATCGTGCCCGGCGCGATCTGTTTTGATCTGCTGAACGGCGGCGACAAGAACTGGGGGCGCTTTGCGCCCTATCGCGACCTCGGTTACGCCGCCGCGGTCGCCGCGGGCACCGATTTCGCGCTCGGCAGCATCGGCGCAGGCCTCGGCGCCACCACCGCGAATTACAAGGGCGGGCTCGGCTCGGCATCGGCCGCGACGCCAGCAGGCGTCCGGGTCGCGGCGCTTGCGGTGGTGAATGCGGTCGGCACCGTCACGGTCGGCGACGGGCCGTGGTTCTGGGCGGCGCCGTTCGAGATCGGCGGCGAGTATGGCGGGCGCGGACTACCGCGCTCATTCACGCCGGAGATGCTGGCGATGCGCATCAAGGGCGGGCCCGCCGCGACATCGGTGGAAAACACCACATTGGCGGTGGTCGTGACCGACGCCGAACTGACAAAACCCCAGACAAAACGGCTCGCGATGATCGCGCAGACCGGCTTTGCCCGCGCGATCTATCCGGTGCATGCGCCGATGGATGGCGATGTGCTGTTCGCCGCGGCCACCGGTGAGAAAGCGGTCGATCCGCTGGTGGGCCTCACCGAGCTTGGCATGGTCGCCGCCAATGTCGTCGCCCGCGCCATCGCGCGCGGCGTGTACGCCGCGACCGCCCTGCCCTTTCCGGGCGCGCTGCCGGCGTGGAAGGATCGGTTCGCTACGTAACTAAAGCTGACTTTAGACGCTGACCGAGAGCGATGCGGTCGCGCCGGATGAAATCGCCTGGGCCTCGCGCTGAATCATCTGCTCGATGACATTGTAGGACGACGTCGCGCTGGAGGATGTCGCGCTAGAAGATGATGTCGATGCCGCGGGCGAGGTCATCGTCACCTTGGTGCCGTCGGCATAGGTCACCGAGGTCGTGGTCGAGCCGTCGCTGTTGGTGACCGAGGTGGACGATGCGCCTGCCAACGCCTGCAGCAGGGGATCGGAGCTCGATCCACCGTTACCGGTCGCAGAACTCGATCCGGTGGAGCCGCTGGAGCCGTCGGAATCCGCAACATGATGGTGATGGTGACCACCCTTGCCGCCGGCGCCCTGCAGCGCCGACTTCAGCTCATTGAGGCTGACCGAGCCGTCGCCGTTGGTATCGAGCTTGTTGAAGACGGCGTCGGCCTGCGCGATATTGGTTCCACCGGCGCCGAGCGCGTTTTCGAATTCCGATTTGCTGATCTGGCCGTCGCCATTGGTGTCGAGCTGCGAGAACAGATCCTTCAGTGCGCTGGATGCGTCGGTCGGCGCCGAGGTGGTTGTCGCGCCGCTCGATGACTGGCTCTGCGCCGCCAGCAGCGCGCTGAGCGTGGTCGGCGATAGCTGCGACAACCCGCTTCCGCCGGAAGCCGGGGCAGTCGAGGTTCCCGAAGCCGCGGTGCTGCCGGAAAGATCGAACGGGCTCGCCGAGCCCTGGCTGAAGCCGGTGGCAGGCGGAGAGGAGGATTTCGACGAGGTCAGCAATTGCAGGGCATCCAGTGCGGACGATGCGGCACTAAGGGCAAGCAACATAACCAAAACTCCGACAAATGCCGCGCGGGAGGCGGCCCTAACGTTTACGGCTCAATGATCAGCAAACGCCATGCCATCGTGAAAAGGCCAATAAAATGTACGGTTTTCGGAGTTCCGCGGCCCGCCGGCCCCGGCAATAGCTGCCGCCAACGGCAGAATTTTCCGCCTCCTGGGTGCGGCTCGCCCGCATTGCCCGAACGGCTTGCGCATGTTACGCGAAAGCCGTTCCTTAACGCTTCGAAGTGCTTTCGGGAAAGCGCACATGTCCACCCAATTTGCGTCACGCCGCCTCGTCATCGCGCCGTCGATCCTGGCTTCCGACTTCGCCAAACTGGGCGAAGAGGTCCGCGCCGTCGATGCGGCGGGCGCCGACTGGATCCATCTCGATGTGATGGACGGGCATTTTGTTCCGAACATTTCCTACGGCCCCGACGTGATCAAGGCGATCCGCCCGCACACCAAGAAGATATTCGACGCACATCTGATGATCTCGCCGGCCGATCTCTATCTCGAGGCCTTTGCGAGAGCCGGCTGCGATCACATCACGGTGCACGCCGAGGCCGGCCCGCATCTGCATCGCTCGCTGCAGGCGATCCGCGCACTCGGCAAGAAGGCCGGCGTCTCGCTCAATCCGGGCACGCCGATTACTGCGATCGAATATGTCATCGACATGATCGATCTGGTGCTGGTGATGTCGGTCAATCCCGGCTTCGGCGGCCAGGCCTTTATTCCCTCCGCACTTGGCAAGATCCAGGATTTGCGCGCGATGACGGCGGGACGCCCGATCGACATCGAGGTCGATGGCGGCGTGGGCCCGGATAATTCCGGCCAGCTAGCGGCCGCCGGCGCCAATGCGTTTGTGGCAGGCTCCGCCGTGTTCAAGGGCGGCACCATGGAATCCTACAAAGCCAACATTTCCGCGATCCGAAATGCAGCGACGCTGGCGCGCGGGGAAGCGATCTAGATGCCGCCGGAATCGGGAAAGGCGCTGCTGTTCGACATTGACGGCACGCTGGCCGACACCGATGCGCTACATCTGGAAGCGTTCAATCAAGTCCTCGGCCCCCGTGGCCATAGCTTCGATCACGCCCGCTTTTCCAGAGAGCTTCAGGGCTTTTCCAACGCTTCGATCAGCGAGCGGTTTCTGGCGGATGAACCGCTAGAGCGTCGAGCGGCCATCATTGGAGACAAGGAAGCGGCCTTCCGTAAGCTCGCGTCCGGGCAAATTCGGCCGTTGCCAGGCTTAATGGCACTGCTCGCCCTCGCCGATCGCGCAAATATCCCAATGGTAGCGGTTACGAACGCACCTCGTCCAAATGCTGAAATGCTGCTTTCCGGACTTGGGATCGTGCATCGGTTCAAGGCCCTCGTCATCGGCGACGAGCTTCCGCACGGCAAGCCGCATCCGATGCCTTATCTGGAGGGTCTGCGCGCGGTAAACGCTGCGCCCGATCAGTCCCTCGCATTCGAGGATTCCCGCTCCGGCATTCAATCCGCTTCCGCCGCAGGTATCGCGACGATCGGAATACGGACGAGCCTTAGCCATGCTGACATGCTCGCCGCCGGCGCTCTAACGACGGCAAGCAGCTTTGACGATCCGGAACTCGTCAAACTGGTCGCGACGACGATGGATTGGTGACGCTCGCCACGCGCGTTGCCGATGGCTCCTTGGCGTCCTCCCGAGCCAGCGCCGCCAGCCGCGGCGGCCGGACCACGGTGACGGTGCACGCGGCCTCCGCCGCGACCCTGGCGGAGACGCTGCCGAGCAGCGAGCGCAACATCGTGCTCTGCCCCGCGATGATGATGTGATCGACATGATTGGCTTTTGCGAATTCCAGGATCGCGGCCGCGGGATCGACGGCCTCCAGCACGTGGACCGTCAACCGGTTCTGGTCGAGCTTTAAGGGGGCAATTGATTGTGATGCGACAATCCAAAATCGATCAGCACGGCTTCGCCGGAGGGGCGGAACATGATGCTGCTCGGCTTGATATCGTGATGGATGACGTTCTGTCGGTGCAAATCGGCGAGTGCGGTTGCGATTTTTCCAGCGATCAGCCTCGCCTCTTCGTAACCCATCGGCAGCTCGGAAAGCCTGGAGTAGAGCGTCTTGCCGGCGATGCGCTCGATCACGGCAAAAGCCTGGCGCGCGAAATCGCCGGTCGCAAAGCAGGCGGGCACGTGCGGCCCCGACAGCCGCGGCAGGATCATCTGCTCCATCTCGAAACTGACAATGGCCGCAGGGTCCTCGCCCTCGCACACAAGCGGTATCTTCATCAACAGTGGCGCGGCGATATCGGGGCGGATCACGCTCCACAGCGTCGCCATGCCGCCGCTATGGACGCACTCGCCGATCGTAAAACCGTCGATGATGGCGCCCGGTTGAACCTGAGATCTGGCCATCGCTCACCTGCCGGTCGACAGCCGATCGGCGAGCCACAGCGGCAGGCCGTTGTCGCGAATCCGTTTTGCAGCCGCCTCGACATCGTAAGCCGCGCGGCAATAGGTGATTTCTCTGGAAAGCGTATCGAACATCGCAAACGAGGCCGCCGGATCGCCATCCCGCGGTTGCCCGACCGAGCCGAGCACGGCGAGCCAGTGGCGCCCGGAAAGCAACTGCACCGGGACGCCTGAGGTCGGCACAAAGCTCGTCATCTTGGCAACCGCCGACATGGAATAGAGCGCCGGCACGTGGATATGGCCGCAGAACGTGATGCGGGCGGTTGTCGCCGCGATACTGCGCGCGGCATCCGACGTAGTCTGGACATAGCGCCATTTCGCAGGGTGACTTGCTTCGGAATGAACGTAGAGGCGGTCATCTTCCTGCACTGCCAGCGGCAGCTCCGCCAGAAAGCGCCGCTGCGCTGCGCTGAGCCTGCCGCGCGTCCACTCGATCGCGGCCTGGGCTTCGGCGTTCATCGATAAAGTCGCAGTCCCAATGGCGCTGTCGTGGTTGCCGCGCACCGCGATGGCGCCGTGCTCGACCAGGTCCATCACCTTCTCCACCGTCCATTCCGGATCGGCGCCGTATCCGACGACATCGCCGAGGCAGATTATCCGTTCGGCGCCGCGCGCCCGCGCGAAATCGAGGCACGCGCCAAATGCCTGCCGGTTGGCATGGATATCCGTAAACACGGCCAGCAGCACGGTTTCCTCCGCAGCCAACGATATCGGCCGGGCTTGGGCCTGATTTGATGGATATCAAAATAGCTGGGGCGTGCGGAGAGATGTTTAGTGCTTCTGCGGCGCTTCCAGACCTCTCAGCAACAGCGTCAGCACGGCATCGATCCGCGCCGGCGTCGCCGGATCGCACCATTCCTCGGAATGGGCGGGGTGATGAAACCGGATGGTAGCGTCGAACACCGCACGCGCGGTAGCTCTGACGTCGGCGACATCGAACGTGCCCTGCTCGACACCGTCGGACAACATATGCGCGATCTGATCGACCAGACCGTCCTTATGCGCCTTCACGGCGGCACACGCATCGCGCGCCAGCGTCAAATAGGTTGCGAACATCTCGGGATCTTCGCAAACCCTTTTATATTTGGCGGCAAACAACGCGCGCAGCCAGCGCTCCAGCCGGGCGGGCGCAGGCCCGGTACTTTCCGCAATCTCCCGAAGCGGGACGTCGACACGGTCGAGCCAGCGTTTTGCCACGGCTTCACGCAGCGACGCCTTGCTCGGGAAGTGACGGTAGACGCTGCCATGGCTGACATCGAGCGCGCGGGCGACATCGACGACAGTAGCCTTCGCCAACCCGAAGCGGCGCAGAACGTCCTCGGTAGCCTCCAGAATGCGCTCCGGGGTCAGAACCACGTTCTCGTTCATGCGTTCACCGTCTGCGTCTCGCTGTCGGGGTCCGGTTAGCGGGCTAACCGTTCGGCCTGCGCGGCCAGGTGGCGAGCCACCTGCCTGTTCAGCCACCGTTGAACTTGTGCGGTAAGATACAAGATTTCCATAGTCATGGCGAAGTCCTCTTCCAAGTCCCGGGGCCGCGCCAGACCGGCCAATGACCCCAAGTGACGCCTTCAGCAAGCGCGTCGGAAGGGGTATACAATAGCGACTGACAGATTTCAATATCTGTTATTCAATATCTCGTGATTGATAGCTGGGCCGCAGTGCCGTGTTTGGCGCGTCCATCCGTCTCGGGCCCGGCGTTTGTCTCACCCCGGCCGGTCTGCTAAAGCGCGGCGTGATCCCCTTGCCCCACGAGTCGTCGATGCTTTCCCGCTATACCCGCCCGGAAATGGCTGCCATCTGGGAGGCGCAGACGCGCTTCAAGATCTGGTTCGAAATCGAGGCGCATGCGGCGGACGCGCAGGCGGAACTCGGCGTAATTCCGAAGGAAGCGGCGAAGGTCATTTGGGCCAAGGCCAGGGACGTGATCTTCGACGTCGCCCGGATCGACGAGATCGAGCGCGAGACCAAGCACGACGTCATCGCCTTCACCACCCATCTGGCGGAAATCGTCGGCCCCGAGGCGCGCTTCGTACACCAGGGCATGACTTCGTCGGACGTGCTCGACACCTGCCTCAACGTGCAGCTGATCCGCGCCGCGGACTTGCTGGTCGATGACATCGACAAGGTCCTGGCGGCGCTGAAGAAGCGCGCCTTCGAGCACAAGATGACGCCGACCATCGGCCGCTCGCACGGCATCCATGCCGAGCCGGTCACCTTCGGGCTAAAACTCGCTTACGCCTACGCGGAATTTTCCCGCGCCCGCGAACGGCTTCTCGCCGCCCGCAAGGAGGTCGCGACCTGCGCGATCTCGGGCGCGGTCGGCACCTTCGCGCAGATTGATCCGCGTGTGGAGGAACACGTTGCGAAAGCGATGGGGCTGGTGCCGGAGCCGATCTCGACTCAGGTCATTCCGCGCGACCGGCACGCGATGTATTTTGCGACGCTGGGTGTGATCGCCTCCTCGGTCGAGCGGCTTGCCACCGAAATCCGCCATCTGCAGCGCACTGAAGTGCTGGAAGCCGAAGAGTTTTTCTCCGAAGGGCAAAAGGGTTCTTCGGCGATGCCGCACAAGCGCAACCCGGTATTGTCGGAAAATCTCACCGGGCTGTCGCGCATGGTGCGTGCCTATGTGACGCCCGCGATGGAGAACGTCGTGTTGTGGCACGAGCGCGACATTTCGCACTCCTCCGCCGAGCGCATGATCGCGCCCGACGCCACGGTGACGCTGGATTTTGCCCTCAATCGTCTGGCGGGCCTGATCGACAAGCTATTGATCTATCCCGGGAACATGATGAAGAACCAGGACCGGCTCGGCGGCCTGATCCATTCGCAGCGCGTCCTGATCGCGCTGACGCAAAAGGGCGCTAGCCGCGAAGACGCCTACAAGCTCGTGCAGCGCAACGCGATGCCGGTGTGGCGGGGCGAAGGCGATTTCCAGAAACTTTTGAAAAAAGACCCCGAGGTGAAGAAATATCTCTCCGACACCGAGATCTCCGAGCAGTTCGACCTCGGCTATCACCTCAAGCACGTCGATACGATTTTCAAGCGCGTGTTCGGGGAAAGCTGATCGGGCATGCGGGTCCCGCAATAGCACGGGCCCGCAATAACAACTGAATGGTAACCGCGGAACGGCTAAGGTCGCTAGCTGTGGCATCACCTCCGACGATTCTTGTGTTCGATTCCGGCCTGGGCGGGCTCACGGTCTTGCGTGAGGTCGTCGCCGCGCGGCCGGACGCCCATTATGTCTATGTCGCCGACGATGCGTTCTTTCCCTACGGCCATCACAGCGAGGAAGAGATCATCGCCCGCGTGGTGCCGCTGATCGGCGACTTGATCGAAAGCCACGCCCCCGATCTGGTCGTGATCGCCTGCAACACCGCCTCTACGCTGGTAATGTCGCATCTTCGCGAGCGATACAGCGTCCCCTTTGTCGGGACCGTGCCGGCGATCAAGCCGGCCTGCGCGCAATCCAAAACAAAGCGGGTGTCGGTGTTCGGCACCAAGGGCACCGTCAAGCGCGAATATACGAGAGCGCTGATCCGCGATTTCGCGCAAGGCTGCGAAGTGACGCTGGTGGGTTCGGCGGAACTCGCGTCGCTGGCGGAAGCGGCCTTGAGCGGCGTCGAAGTGAGCGACGTCGACATATCGGCCGAACTTAAGCCGTGTTTTGTCGGGAACGACGAAAACGATCCGGCGCGCACCGATACGGTGGTGCTGGCCTGCACGCATTACCCGCTGCTGATGGACCGCCTGGTCGCCCTCGCACCGTGGCCGGTGAACTGGATCGATCCGGCGCCCGCGATTGCCCGACGGGTTGCGGATTTGCTCAGACCCGCAGACCACGAAGCCGATCATGCCGGCGCGGAGATGATCTTCACGTCCAAACGTCCGCACACGCTGAGCCGGGCGCTGATGCCGTTCTTCGGCGGTCGCGTCCCCGCGTGACCGGCTATTGATGCTTTTCGGCGTCTCGCCGCGCTGCTAGTTTTTCGGCGACCGCCCTTCCCTCACGCATCGCTCAAGGGAGCCTTCCATTTGAGATCAGCTTCGGCCCTCGCCCCTGAGCATTTTCCCTGACAGGAGCGCTCCCAGTTTGAAGGGAGATGGGCTCAAGGGCCCGCGCGGAGCTAGAGGGATCGTCCCTGATAATAGTAATGGTTGCACCAGCGGAAGCGCCTGGCTGATAGGGACGACCCCGGTTGCAGGACCTGATTGCTCTGGGGACATCGAATAAACGCCAACTGCGTCGCCTCGCGCGCAAGCCTAATCTTGCGACCCGGCTGCGGCAAAACAACCCGACGGGCAAATCACTCAAAACCCTGTCCAGCCCTGCTGCGAAAAATATTCCGCTTTCGCCGTCGGGCAAATCAGTGATTTGAATCCGCGCGTCTCACCCGATGAGAGGGGCGGGTCGCGATCGTCACGAACGCGCGGTGGGATGCAGTGGACGCGAAGGGTTGCGAGAGACGAACGCGAGCCGACGCGGACGGCAAAGCCGTGTGGTCCCGACGCCCCGACGCTGGCGTCAAGTTCGCGAGAAATATCTTGCGGGCGACGGTGGCAAGAAAGCCCGGTCACCGAGGAGAGCACGAAATAAGCCGTAAACCACTGCGCAGGGAAAGTCGGATTGCCTCCGCTGGACCTGTATGCTCGTGTGCGTTTTTTTGTGCATTCGTGCACACGAGACCGCGGGTGCAGCGCGCATCCGGCTTTCCCTGCGCCCTCTTGTTCTTTTTGGAGGGTGACGATCGACGCAAAGCTCGGGCGCATCGCGCCGCGAGATCGGGAATTCATGTCTGCAATGAGAGCGTTGTTGCGAGGACCGATCTGTGCGCGTAGACATCCGGTACGCAACCCGGTCGGGCCAACGGGTGTCAGCAACGCCGTTGAGCCACCCGTGTTGAACCAGCCGAACGGAGTTTTGCAATTGACCTCTGCAAGCCCCACGCCCCTCAACCGCCTGCGCCAGCAATGGCAGGAAAAGCGTCCCACCTTCGGAGCGATCGCGACCATCCCGAGCATTCAGACCGTGCAGATCATGGCCCGTTCCGGGCTCGACTGGATCATCGTCGATCTCGAGCACGGTCCGATCGATCTTACTTCCGCGCACGCGATGATCACGGCGACCTCAGGCACGCCGTGCGTGCCGATGGTGCGGGTTGCCGCCAACGAGCCCTGGCTTGCAAAGGCGCCGATGGATATCGGCGCGCTCGGCATCAATTTTCCGATGGTCTGCAGCCGCGCGGATGCCGAAAAGGCCGTGCGCAGCGTGCGCTATCCGCCGCGCGGCGACCGGTTCTGGGGACCGTTCCACGCCCCGTTTCGCTGGGGCGTCTCGATGCAAGATTACATGGCGACCGCCGACGATGATATGATCTGCATGATCACCATCGAGCATGTCGAGGCGGTCGAGCGGATCGACGAGATCATGGCGACCCCCGGCATCGACCTTGCGGTGATCGGACCCGGCGACCTCGCGACCTCCATCAACAAGCGCGGCCGCATCGATGACCCCGAGGTCCAGGCGCTGATGGCGCGCGCTGAAAAAGGCATCCTCAAAAGCGGCGTCCCGATCGGCGGGGTGGCGCGCACCGCGGAACAAGCCAATCAGATGATCGACCGCGGCTATCTGGCGCTAGCACTCGGCTTCGACTGGTCGCTGTTTCAGCGCGGGATCGCTGCGAGCCTTGAGGGGATCAAGCGCTGAGACAGATTTGAACCTGCATGTCACTGAAATTATTCGTGATTCCTGAATTGACGCAAGGCCCGATCGGCGGTCTCGCGGGCGTCATAAAGGCAGAACCAGCTGGCGTCAGGTCGGCCGGTTCGTGCTAGTTGAGGGGCCGGCGAAGCGGGTGATCCGACTCGCCGGTTTGCGGTTGTGGAAACTTGAGTGGAACGAATGCGCGGAACGGTTGGAGAACACCAAGATCGCGGCCGAATTGCGCGGTCATCGGCAGCAGACGGAGCCCAAACCGGTCCGGGCGGTCGCAACCTGACCGCTGGCCTTTCCGGCG
>Ga0209526_10000558_pt1 | contig 24392 bp, 24 predicted proteins | sample JacPinW_OM2H0_M1_FD_188566 | JGI IMG/M metagenome (GOLD analysis project Ga0209526, IMG submission 188566) | Forest soil microbial communities from Algoma, Ontario, Canada - Jack Pine, Ontario site 1_JW_OM2H0_M1 (SPAdes) (version 2) | ecosystem: Environmental > Terrestrial > Soil > Boreal... | reverse complement strand
GACCCTCGCGTTGTCATCATCGAATACGATGTCCATGGTAAAATTGTCGCGACCGGCTCCTCATACGACAACCGGTTCATCTCGGTCGTTACCATCGAGCGCCGCAAGATCGTGCACTGGCGGGACTATATGGACTCGCTGGCCGCCATGACTGCGCTTAGTCAGGTGCAGTAGCAATTTATGAAAAAAACGACTCACGAGGAGTCGAAAAGAAATGAAGTCCCCAAAATTCAATTCAGTTGAGGAATATTTAGCCTCACAGGACCCGACCAAAGCAAGGACCCTCAGGTCCGTCATTGATTTGATTCTTGTCGAATTTCCGGAACTGGAGTCCAAAATTTCCTGGAACGTGCCTACCATCCACCGGAAAGGGAAGTATGTGGCTGGCGTTTGTGCCTACAAGAATCATCTGACCTTTACACCCTGGAGTCCTCGTGTCATTGAAGACTTTAAGCGTCCGAGCCGGACTGGCGGTAGGTTGGGGAAGTTTGTCGTGAAGGCGAACTGCTTTCAGATCCCGGTCGATTGGGAAATCGATAAAAAATTAGTGAACGATTTGGTCCGAGCCAGACTAGCCGAGCTGGATTAGGTCCGAGCCGGACTGGCACTTCCTCGAGTTTTTGGATCCACGCTGGCGTTGACTCCTTCACTCCCCGTTCAGTCGCCGCTACCCGGCGCGAGCGCGACCGCGCTCGGCTTTGTTACGGAAATAAATTGTAGCGAACGATGGCGTAGATTGCGCGCAGGCCGTCTTTCCAACTGATCTTTTTGCCTTCGGCGTAAGTGCGAGCTTTGTAGGAAATGCCAACCTCATAGATGCGGCAACGTGCCTTGGCCAGCTTCGCTGTGATCTCGCCTTCGACGCCAAAACCTTTTTCGCGCAGATCGAGATTTTTGGCGAAATCGGCGCGGATCGCTTTGCAGCCCGTTTCCACATCGGTGAGATGCAGATTCGTAAAGATGTTGGAAAGAAGGGTCAGGAATTTGTTGCCGATCATCTGCCAGAAGTAGATGACGCGATGGGGACCGCCACCCGTGAAACGCGAACCGAAAACGGCGTCAGCGTTGCCTGAAAAAATCGGTTCGAGCAGGGCAGGGTAATCGTCGGGACTGTATTCAAGGTCCGCATCCTGAATGATGATGACGTCGCCCGTCGCGGCGGCGAAGCCCGTCCGCAACGCGGCGCCTTTTCCCTCGTTAAGCGATCGATAGATAACCTGGTCGGCCAGTGGGCCGATCTTATCGCGCAGCACCTCCACGGTTCCATCGGTCGAAGCGTCGTCTACGACAATGATCTCGCAGTCCTGGAGAGATGACGCTCGCGCGGCGCGCAGAATCTGCTCGATCGTTTCGCGCTCGTTGAAGCAGGGGATGATGATGGAGACCTTCAATGGGTCCGCAGATTACGCAGATTTGCGCAGATTAAGAAGAGACGATCGAAAGCCGTTCTCTTAAATTCGAATCTGCGAGGGAATTAGGGTTCTGGAAATCTGCGGATGGCTATTGTCGATCTTCCACGGTTGCCGCAGGCGAGGCTACCTCACCGAGCAAGTTTTCCACGTCGGCTTTGCTGTAGAAATTCCAGATCGCGCCGGAGCGTTGCAGCAATCGTTGCCCCAGGTCGACCATCAGGGCGTGGTCATAAAATTTGTTCACGTTTTTTGAGCTGAGATTTTCGTCGAGCGTCGCTGCGGCCGGGAAGAACTTTGCTAATTCGCGCCCGCGCGAGGCAACGAGATCTTCATATTTTACGAGCGCCTTTGCGGGAAGGAGTTCCTGAAATTTTTTGTAAAACCATTCCAGGATATAAAGCTGCCGCTCAAAGCGGTCCGGCTCTCCGGCGAGGTGTTGCCGCAATTCGGGGTCGAGTTTTTCGCCGATGGGAACGTGGCCGCTTCTGACGTTGAGCCATTCCAAACTGTTCCAGGAAGCGAGCGTGGAAAGCGGGTTGCGAATGATGGCGTAACATTCAAAACGTTGCGACAAGGTCCCGAGCAAAGCGGTGAACGCGACCGGATGTTTGATCGCCAATTCGAAATCTGGCGAGAGCGGTTTGTCGATCTTCACCGGCCCGTGTTCGGTGTGGCGGATGCGCGATCCGCTCCGGCCAATTTCATCCGAAGCCACGTTATCTGGGACGCGCCCGGCGACGTGCTTCGACATGGCAACGCCGCGTTCGTGCAACGATTTCCGTGTCTCCGCGCAGAACGCTTCGATCACGTTGGCCACCGCACTTGCGTCGGGACATTTTGGGAAATCCCACACGTTCATCGGTTCGTGCAAAGCGACGGTGTCGGGCAATTTGTTCAGGAGCGAACAGAGCAGGGTTGTTCCCGAGCGCGGTAATCCGGTGATGAGTACGTTCCGCATGGCGCTGCCTACCACAACGATTTTGCAGACGCAACCTGTGGAGGAAGACGCTTCGCAGAGCGAAGCGGCTACAGGTCGTCGATCTGAGCAAGGATCTTGAGGAAACTCGCGCGTTCTGTTTCCAATGAATGTTGACGGACGGTCGTCTGTGCGCGTTCGAGCATGCTTGTCCGTTCGACTTCGGTGAGTCGTGAAGCGGCAAACGCGGCGGACACAATGGCATCGCGGTCGTAGCCTGGCCGAAAACAGTTCACTTCGTTCTCGCAGAAGCCGCGATTCCCCACGCAATCCGGGCAAACGACAATTGCGCCGCAGGCCATCGCTTCGAGCGCGGGCAAAAAAAAGCCTTCGCGGGGTCTCGGCAAGACCACAGCGATCTTCGCATTACTCAACTGCGTTAGATATTCCGATCGCGGCACTCGCTCGGTCAGGCAAAACGTGTTCGGCACTTTGCTCTCCAAAGCGGCGAACACTTCTTTCGCCAATTCGGGCGCCTTAAAGCCACTAATGAAGATGTCGATCTTGCGCGCGGGTGGAGGGTGGGGGATCGCCTGAAAATCAACTCCGTTTGGAATAACAAACACCGGCCCATTCACTTCACCGGTAGCGTTAATCGCTTCGGCCACCTCGCCGCTGACGCAAATCCGTATCGCGCGATGTTTCAGAAAAGCGCGCAGCTCGCTTCCCGGCTCGGCGTGACGCGGATGCTGAATCAAGTTGATGATTGGTTTGGGAAATTTCGCTCGGTCTGCCGATGAGAGCGCGCGCCAATCGGTGCCGCCCAGAAAAAGCAGATCGGCTTTGTCCGGTTGCCAATCCGTAACGGACGAGGTCGATCCAAACCAGGGATTGGTCGCATCCCATTTTGATTCCGATGAGAACGCGATGCGCGGTTCGTGTGAAGCCGACGCCGCCATGTGATTAAAATATTCCCAGACTTTCAGGTGGCCGCCGGTAAAGGCGCGAAAATCACGGTGGAAAAGGGCAAGCTTTTTCATGGAGTGTGCACCGTATAGGACTTGAACCTATAACCCGCTGATTAAGAGTCAGCTGCTCTACCAATTGAGCTAACGGTGCCCATTAAGGTCTACCTAGGCAAATGCTGTTCGAACGGCGGTCCGCATCCCGAAAAAATCGGCAGCAGATTCGGTAGCATAGAAACAAGCGTTTAGCCAGACGGCTGCAAGAGCGATGAAATTTCGCTTAGGAACGGATCTCGAGCGAAACGATTTTGTCGCCGGCCAGCGTGAAGACGAACTCAAGCTCAATGGGACTGCCAGGGAAATTTCCGGTGAGCCGATTCGTGACAATGGTCGTGCCGTCTTTCTGCGCGGACGCCAGCGGCTCGACCGTGTGCTGGTATTTCTTCTTGGTCTCGGCTTTCCATTTCTTGATCGCGGCCAAACCTTCGATCGTTTGGCCTTCGTCACGCACGACGGCACCTTCGGCAAAGCATTCGGCCAAAGCCTCCGTATCACCCCGGTTTTCGGCGGCGACATAGAGAGCGATGGGTGTTGGAAGATCGACAGACATGGTGATCAATCGCGCGGGTGCATGAAGATCGCGGCCGAAGCGAAAGCGAAGATAATGGGGAAAATTGCGCGGCAGTAGCGATCGATTTTCTTGGCCCGCGCGGTTTGCTGGTTGTTATCCATGATTGTCGTGACCAAAACCTCGATCAGGGAAAAGAACACAAGCAACGTGCTCGTGAGAATGAAAGCATCGAGGCGCGTCATGTAAGGCAGCCGCGGCAGCTGGCTGTCGACGGCGAAGCGATAGGCGATAAGCGTAAGCATCGAGGTGACCGCGATACTGATCTGCGAATTGGAGGTGTTTGGATCGATCCAGAAAACGGCCCAAGACATCATGACAATGAGAACGAGGGGCAAGATCACTTTCAAAATGTAGTGCCGCACGTTGCGCAAGGCGGTGAACTCGAACACGTAGCCCGAACTCTCCAAACCCGGCGCAAGAGCGTAACCGAGTGGCGTGATATCCCATTTTTCGAGCGTCCAATCCGGCAGGGTGATCGAGGACGCGATTCCGCCGGCCCGTTTGAGACCGGCGTCGATCCACTTTTGATTCGGCACGAACTGAACCTCACCTGGGCTGGATTTAATGGCGACGAGATGAAAACGGAAGGTTTGCTTGTCGAAGGGAAATGATTTCAGACGCAGCGCCTGGGTAAACGAACCAACGTAAAGCTGACGATAGGCAACCGTGCCATCAGGATCGACCTCGACAGCCTCCGGTAGGCGGCGACTGACGGAGTTGGTCTCGTTCGCAATGCCGATCTGTGGATGCCAGATCTGGTCGAGCGGATAGTGAGCAATTCCGCTACCAGTGTGAGACAGGCGCGGGTCTTTCCACTGCAAAATAACGGCAACGTCAGCCGTGAAACTTTGCTGGGCGCTGTCGATGTTATTGATGTCGACGACCCAAATCCCGACGGAAATTTGAGTTGGCCCCGCATTCGCGTTCGGGCGCTCGATCAGGGTTGGTCCTTCCGCGCTGTGCGCCAACGGAATCGACGCGGCGAGAAACCCAGCGAAGAAGAGGAATTTAACTCCGGCCACGGCGTTCATTAACGTTCAGCATTTGTGACCCCAATTACACCGCCGGCTCCGCCGTTAACGGTGACGCCGGAGCAGACGCCTTGGTGCGGCGCTCTTTGAACCGCATGATCACAACGTAAAAGACGGGCGTGAGAAAAAGACCGAAGCCGGTGACGCCAAGCATTCCGAAAAAGACGGCGGTGCCGAGCGCCTGCCGCATTTCCGCACCGGCGCCGGAGCTGATGACTAACGGAAGCACGCCGAAAATGAAGGCGAATGAAGTCATCAAGATCGGACGCAATCGGAGACGGCCTGCTTCAACGGCCGCGGCGAAGCGATCCTTTTGATCGCGGTCCTGGATTTGTTTCGCGAACTCGACAATGAGGATGGCATTTTTGCAGGCGAGCCCGACGAGCACGACGAAACCGATCTGGGTGAAGATGTTGTTCTCCATCGAGCGCAACCAGACACCGTAGATGGAACTGAACAGACACATCGGCACGATGAGGATGATCGCGAGCGGCAACGACCAGCTTTCGTAGAGAGCTGAGAGAAGGAGGAAGACGAAGAGAACGCAAAGCGGGAAGATGTAAGCCGCGCTATTGCCGGCGAGTTTTTGCTGAAGTGCGATCTCAGTCCATTCGGTCGTGAAACTTGTCGGCAGAATTTCTTTGGCGAGACGTTCGATGGCTGAGAGCGCATCGCCTGTGCTCGCGCCGGGAGCGGGCTGACCGCTGAGGTCGGCCGCGGTAAACATGTTGTAACGCGTGATCTTGTCGGCGCCGCTCACTTCCTGCACCGTCGAGACAGAACCGAGCGGAACAATTCCACCATCGGCATTGCGCGTTTTGAGCAAACGAATGTCTTCGGGCCGGAGACGGAATGGCGACTCGGCCTGCGCGGTGACGCGATAGGTTCGCCCGAAAAGTGTGAGGTCGTTGACGTATGTCGATCCAAGATAAGTCTGGAGCGTGCCGAAGATGTTGCTGAGCGGCACGTTCATACTCTTGGCTTTGACGCGATCGACTTCGAGCCAGAGCTGCGGCACGTTCGCGCGAAAGGTCGTCAGGTTGTTCGTTAGGCCCGGCGTCTGGTTCGCTTTCATCATCATGGCAAACGCTTGCGTCTGCAGTTCGTCAAGACCGGCGTTTCCGCGGTCCTGAATGTACATCTTATAGCCACCGGCGTTGCCAATGCCGGCCACCGGCGGCGGAGGGATCACAACTACGAACGCCTCGGGAATTTCAGCGCGCACGCGCGCGTTCATCTTTGCCAAAATCGCGGGCAATTTCTGATCGCCAGATTTTCGTTCGGAAAATTCCTTGAACGGCAGAAAGACCGCCGCCGTGTTGGTCTGATTGCCGCCGAAAAGATTGAATCCAGCGAACTCGACGGTGTTGAGAATGCCGGGAGTTTCGTGTCCGATCTTCGTAATCTTATCGACGACGGCCTGGGTGCGATCGAGCGACGCGGCGTCGGGCAATTGCGCGAAAACAATCGCGTAGCCGCGGTCCTGTGTCGGGAGAAAACCGCCCGGCACAATTTTGAATCCGAGACCGGTCAGCACGAGCAAACCCGCGTAAACAAGCAGCACGACGGCCGCGAGTCGGGTAAGTCGTGCAACCGTGTTGCCGTAGGCGTTCGAGCTCCAGGCGAACGCTCGGTTGAATCCTTTGAAAAACCAGCCGAGCGCGCCGTCGATCAACCGCTGAACGCCGTCCTTCGGCGCGCCGCGCGGCCGAAGCAGAAGCGTGGCGAGCGCGGGCGAAAGTGTGAGCGAGTTGAGCGCGGAGATTGCAGTCGAGACGGCAATGGTCAGCGCGAATTGCCGAAAAAATTGACCGCTAATTCCGCTGATGAACGCGGTCGGGACAAAGACCGAGCAAAGCACGAGTGCAATCGCGACCAATGCGCCGCCGACTTCGGTCATAGCTTTTCGCGCCGCGTCGCGCGGGCTCAGGCCGTCTTCGATGTGATGTTCGATGGCTTCCACCACGACGATCGCATCATCGACCACAATGCCGATCGCGAGCACGAGACCGAAGAGCGAAACGTTGTTGATCGAAAATCCGAAGATCGACATCGCCGCGAAGGTGCCGATCAACGAAACCGGGATCGCGATGAGCGGAATGATCGCGGCACGCCAGGTTTGCAGAAAGACAAGCACGACCAGAACCACGAGCGCAATCGCTTCGAAAAGCGTCTTTTGCACCTCGTGGATCGATTCGCGCACCGAAACGGTCGGGTCGTAAACAATTGTGTAATCGAGTCCCGGAGGAAAACGCTTCTTCAGCTCCTCCATTTTTTTTCGCACGGCGTCGGAAGTCGCGAGCGCGTTTGAACCAGGTAGCTGAAAAATTGCCAGCGCGGTGGCCGGTTTACCGCCGAGCTGACTGTTGACGGTGTAATCGCGCGCGGCCAGCTCCACGCGCGCGATGTCGCGCACGTAAGTGACTTGTCCGGTCGCGCCCGTCTTAACAATGATCTCGCCGAATTGCTTTTCGTCCACCAGCCGGCCTAGCGTGCTGATCGTGTACTGAAATGCGGTCGCGCCCTTCGGCACCGGCGGCGCGCCGATGATTCCCGCTGCCACCTGCACATTTTGTTCCTGGATCGCGGTCACGACGTCCTGTGCCGTCAATCCACGCGAAGAAAGCTTGTTCGGATCGAGCCAGAGACGCATCGAATATTCGCGGGCGCCGAAGACATTGATGTCGCCAACGCCATCGACACGCGCGAGCTCGTCGCGAACCTGGAGCAGCGCGTAATTGCTGGTGAAAAGCGAATCGAGCGATCCGTCCGGCGAAACCAGATGCACGACCATCGTAATGTCGGGCGACTGCTTTTTCGTCGTAACGCCGATGCGCTGGACATCAGGCGGGAGGACGGGAATCGCGATAGCGACACGATTTTGCACCAGTACCTGCGCGGTATCGAGATTGGTGCCGAGCTTGAAAGTAATACTCAACGTCATGTTGCCGTCGCTCGTACTCTGCGACGACATGTAGAGCATGTTCTCGACGCCATTGACTTGCTGTTCGATCGGCGTCGCCACTGTTTCCGAAACGACCTTGGCGTTTGCGCCGGGATAGTTCGTCGTGACTTGGATTGTTGGCGGCGCGATCTCCGGATATTGCGCAATCGGCAAAGTCGAGAGCGCGATGACGCCGACCAGCGTTATGACAATGCTGATCACGCCGGCAAAAATTGGGCGATCGATGAAGAAATGCGGAAAGTTCATGTCGATCTTTCGTGCACCGACGCCACAATCATTTTGCGCTTGGGGATGGAGCAGCGCTCGGCTTCGCTGCCGGCGTGCTGGTCGGCGTCTCCTCCGGTACTGGCGTGACTTTCATTCCGGGTTGCAAAAGTTGCAGACGAGTTGAAACGACTTTCTCGCCATCCTTAAGTCCGCTTTTCACGATACGTTTCCCTTCAAAAATCGGTCCGGTCTCGAGAGTGCGGCGCTCGATGGTGTTGTCCGGCTTCACGACGAACGCGAACTTGAGCCCTTGCTGTGAGGTGATGACTTTGTCGGCAATGAGCGCGGCGCGATAGGGCGTCGCACCGGCAATACGCACGCGAACGAAAAGACCCGGTGTGATGAAGTTCGGGTTCCAGTTTTTTAGGACGACCCGTGCTCGCACTGTTCCGGTGCTGGAATCAAGCCGATTATCGACAAAGTCGACGACACCTTCATGTGGGAAGTCCGTCTCGTTCCCGAGTTCAATGAAAGCGGGGATCTTCTCGGTGCGCGCACTAACGCGTTTTCCCTGTTCGCTGAGCTTTAGGTATTTGAGGATTGCGTTTTCATCGGCGTCGACCTTCGCATAGATCGGATCGACCGAAACCACGGTCGTCAGCACGCTCTCCGGACCGGGGCCTGGCTGAACAAGATTGCCCACGGTGATGCGCTGGTCGCTCACGCGGCCATCAATTGGCGATTTGACTTGCGTGAACTCAAGATTCAGCGCGGCGGAATTCTTCGCTGCTTCGGCCGAGCCCGCGGCCGCGGAAGCACCTTGATAGGTGGCAGCTTTCTGATCAAACTCGCTGGCGGAAATTGTATTCTTGGCCCGAAGCTCTTTGGCGCGGTCCAGTTCGATCTGCGAAAGTTTGACCTGCGCCTGCATTCGCTCGACCTCGGCCGCAGCGCGATCAAAGTCCGCCTGATACGGGCGCGGGTCGATCACGTAAAGCAGATCGCCTTTCTTGACGATCACGCCGGCCGCGAAATGAATCTCAGTAATATATCCGGACACGCGCGGCCGGACATCCACTGATTCCACCGCCTCGAGGCGCCCGGTGAATTCATCCCATTCGTTTACCTCTTTCTCGACCACGCTCAGGACGTTGACCGGTAGCGCAGGTGGCTGCGCTGCGGACTTCCTTTTGCATGCAGTTGCCGCCAGCAAGATCGACAATATCCCGGCGGCGATAAGGAATTGTTTCATCGGCGGCGATTCTGACGCAACGCTCTGAATTTGACGAGACTTTCGTCTGAATTCATAGCGAAACGTCGGGCACGCGCGGAGAACTGATAATGGGCTTCAACTGAGAAAGAATTGCTTCCTTGTTTGTGGTTCCAAAGATTCCAATGCGCACCTCGCCATCGCTGAAATACAAAATCGTGGGGAGACATCGAATGCCGTACCACAATCCCAAATTGGGACTGCGATCAAGTTCGACGCGGGCGACTTTCAGACGATCGATATATTCAGCGGCGATTTCGTCCATCGCGCCATTCGTCATCATCGAAGGAAGACTCCATCCCGTGGCAAACTCGACCAGCACGGGCTGATTCGATTTCAAGACTTCAGACTCGAAGTTCTCCTCAGTGATCTCAATCGTCGGCTTCATATTCGTCGTCGTTGTTTCAATCATCGCCGGCATACCCGACACGCGATGATTTGCGCAGTCGAACAGCGGTCGACGGTCGACCGAGTCCGAGTAGCTCTGCCAGGCGAAACTCGTAGGAGTCGCACGTGGGACAATCACCGTTCGGTTTCACCCATTCCGGATGTTGGAGGCGCAGGTCTTCGTGGATCTGATGCTGAAGGTCGCGGTAAGAATTGATTGGGTGAGACATGACAATTTCCTCGGTGAATGTTGAAGTCAGGATACCGCCTGCTGCCGCGCTGCCGCGATTGCGCGTGTGCGGGATATTTTACTGCCACTCCGGAGGTGATTCGGGATCCCTCTTTCGAGATAGCGACATTCGTGTTTTCGATCTCACGTTTTCTCGATTAACCGTTTGAAATTGTGCAGATATCTACCGATCCGATTTGAGATGGCGCCGCCGAAACTCGAGGTCAGCTTCAGAGTCACGCACGTGCTCTGGTCGGAAAGCGGCGCGAAAGAAACGACTCCCGCAGCGAGATGAGCTGGAGCGCGGTGATCGGCCAGAGTTCGCCAGGCGAGTCTTCGCTCCGGAACACACAGCATCATCTCAAGGGTCGTATCGTATTGCTTTCCGTTGAAACCAAGCGATGCGACAAAATGGTTTGCGTCCAATTTGCGCACCCGTTTGATCGCGGTGACGAATTTTGGATAATCCTCAAACGCCAGCCAGCGTTTATAGACAGCGGCCACTGGCGCTTTGACCACGATTGTTCCCTCCGCGGCGTCGATCGTCCGCGGGTTGCTCCCCTTTTTTGGCATTGGTTCGTTAGACGTAGGACCGCGCGTATTCATATTTCGAAAACGTGCGGTTCCAGCCGTCGGTGAAATTAAAGATCGACATGTTAAAGACGAGCATGGGGTCGTGCCTGCGTGCGCGTGCTCGAAAGAGCCTGCGCAGGGTGCTTCTGAAATTGTTTTCACTTGGTTTGGCTTTCATTGTGATTTTTGTGTCTCTCCAATGCTAGCGCGCCTGCGGCCGGTCACCATCGAGCGCTGGTAGGATTTGTTGGTGCCTCTTTCGAGGGAGGATGTAAGAGTGGCGGACAGCGCCGGCGACTGGTAAAGTTGCGGTCAGTTAGGGCGCGGCCCAACCACGAGAGCCTGTATGAAACCCAGTTCGAGAGCGCTTAGTCAGCGATTCGCTGGCTTTGGCACCGATACTTTCCAGTTCGGCATGTCGCGATCAGCATTGCGACGTACCGCATTTAGTTATGGGTTGGCTGTTCTTGCTGTTGCCGTAGCACTCGCGATCAAACTCCTCGCCCTGCACTTTGGTTTTCCATATCCGGTGAGTTCCTCTTTCCTCGCCGCGATCGCCTTTGCATTTTGGTTTGCGGGAAGAGGGCCCGGCGTGCTCGCTGTCTTGCTCTCGTTTGCGGCTTTCGGTTATTTCGTTCTCCCCAATCAAATCGATTATCGAATCGCTCTTTCCGATGGTTCGACCAAGACGGTTTACATGTCGGCCACGAGCAGTCACTACCTGTCTTATTTTGCCTATTTCGCGGTGGTCGCGCTTTTGATGAGCTGGTTTAGTTCGTCGAGAAGACGAGCGGAGCGATTACTTAGCCAGGCCCGGGACGAGCTCGAGACAAAGGTGGGAGAACGAACCGCGAAACTGTCGCGTGCGAACGAGGAATTACAGACTGAAGTCGTTGAACGCAAAAGCGCGGAAGAGAAGCTCCGCCGCAGCGAAGCATTTTTAACGGAGGGCCAGAGAATCAGCCACACTGGAAGTTGGAGCTGGAATGTGCCCAGTGGAAAGGTTGCCTGGTCACAGGAGCATTTCCGGATCTTCGGCTTCGATCCTAAGAAGACTGAGCCTTCTTTCCAGTTATTCCTGGAAACGGTTCATCCGCAAGATAGATCGTTTATTGAGCGAAGCCTCGAGGAAGCGGTTCGTGAGAGAAGCGGGTTTGACATCGAATTTCGACTCGCGCTCCCTGACGGATCTATTAAGCATGTCCAGGGTGTGGGTCGACCCGTTCTCGGGGAGTCTGGCGTCGAAAATTATACCGGTACTACGGTAGACATTAGCGAGCGCAAGCGCGGCCAGGCGTTGTTCGCCGGGGAAAAGCATCTGCTTGAGATGATGGCCACCGGCGTTGCGCTCGAGGAGATCCTCAATTCTCTGTGCGTGATTATCGAAGAGTACCGCAGCGGCACGCTCGCTTCGGTTTTGTTGCTTCGTCCCGATGGCATCCATCTGGATTCGGTGGCGGGGCCGAGTCTTCCCCAAGGATGGAGGCAGGAAATGGAGAAGATGCCAATTGGACCATGCGCCGGCTCTTGCGGGACGGCGGCATTTCGGGGATCGGCGGTCATCGTCTCCGACGTTGCGAGCGATCCGCTTTGGGAAGTGCCAGAACATCGTGCGGCCGCATTAAGTCACGGGCTGCGAGCTTCCTGGTCGAATCCAATCCTCTCTTCGGAAGGAAAAGTCCTGGGAACGTTCTGTATTTACGGTCGCGAACCGCAAAGCCCGAGCGCGCACGACCTCGGCGTCATGGAGAAGGCGACGCACCTGGCGCGAGTTGCGATTGAACGCGATCGCGCCGAGGCGGCGGTGCGGACGAGCGAGGAAAAGTATCGCGACCTGATCAACGCTTCCCCCGACGCCATCTGCGTCATCGATGCCGATGCCAAATGTGTGTTGGTAAATCCAGCGGGAGTTAAGTTGGCGGGACGTCCGGAACGTGAACTGATTGGGAGTTCAATTGCAGACACCTATCTTCCGGAAGAGCGCTACTTGTTGGTGGATCGACTCGAGAAACTGAAAGCGGAAGGATCGTTCCGGTTCGAGCGAAAATTCTTGCGGGAAAACGGTGAGGTGATTCCGGTGGAGGTTTCTTTGTCGGCGCTGCGCGGTCGTTATTACCAGGCCATCATCCGGGACATTAGCCAGCGCAAGCGGCGCGAAGCGCTCTTGGCCGGAGAAAATCGAATTCTTGAGATGCTGGCGAAAGGCGATTCGCTTGCCGACATCCTCGATCTCTTATGTCTGTTGGTGGAAGAGCAATCAACCGGGGTCCTGGCCTCCATCTTATTAATGGATGCAAATGGCAAGCAGTTGCGACACGGCGGGGCGCCGAATCTTCCGAAAGCTTATACGGAATCGATCGACGGAGCTTTCATTGGGGCTTCTGTCGGCTCGTGTGGAACGGCGGCTTACCGCGCCGAACAGGTAATTGTCTCCGATATCGCGACCGATCCATTGTGGGCTGATTTCCGCGACCTGGCCCTGGCGCATTCGCTCCGCGCGTGTTGGTCCACGCCGATCTTTTCCTCCGAAGGCAAAGTGATCGGGACGTTTGCCATGTACTATCGGGAGCCGCGGAGCCCGAGCACACGTGAGCAGGACACGATCAAGCACATTACTCATCTCGCCGGCATCGCCATTCAACGTAAGTTGGCAGAAACGGGCCGCCGGGAGAGCGAAGCCTATCTGGCCGAAGCGCAGCGGCTCAGTCATACCGGGAGTTGGGCCTGGGCGCCCGCCACGGGTGAAATCAGATATTGGTCGGAGGAAACTTATCGCGTGCTTGGTTTCGATCCGGAGGCCGGGCCGCCGCGGTTCGAAAAATTCTTTGGGCGCCTTTGCCCTGAGGACCAGAACAGAGTCAGAGAACTGTTCGGAAAAGCGATTGCCGACAGAGCGGACTTCGAAACAGACTATCGAATTGTTCACCCGAACGGCGACGTCAAGGACATCCACGCGGTGGGACATCCGGTCAGCGATGAGGCCGGTCATTTTGTGGAGTTCGTGGGCACGGTTATCGATATTACTGAGAGCAAACGCGCCGAAGAAGCGCTGCGCGCTTCCGAGCAAGTGGCGCGCGGGCAAGTAGAAGCGCTGGCGCAGAGTTTGGATGTATTGGCGACAGCGCCAGATCCGGAAAAGTTCATTGGCCAAATGTTGAACACGATTGGCCGCCTCTTGAACGCGCAAAGCGTGACCTTGTGGCTATTCGACGAATCGGCTGACTCTCTCGTGCTGCGCTCAATGTCGGACAGCGGAAAATTGGTCCCGCCCGATTCGGAGCATCCATTCATAAAGGACCCGTTGTTCTGGAAACAGAACGCAGTAATCCAGGAACTACTTTTCACGGCAGGTCCGGTAGTTTGCGAAGACTTGGAGACTGATCCGCGCATCAAACCGGAATGGCGCGACTATTTGAAGGGAAAGGGAGCAAAAAGATTTCTGGGAGTTCCGATCTTAGTGAGCGGACACGTCAGGGGTTTTGTGGGAATCCGTCATAACGACCACGCATCTTATCGGCCGGAAGAAATCGAATTGACTCAGGCGCTCGCCCATCAAGTCATGCTTGCCCTTCAACTCAATGAATTTGCCGAGCAAGGTCAGCGCGCGGCGGTGTTCGAAGAACGGAATCGAATGGCACGCGACATTCACGACACACTCGCGCAAGGTTTTACCGGCGTGATTGTGCAATTGGAAGCAGCCGAGGATGCGGTTTCCTGCGGCTGTCGCAAGGAAGCGGACGCTCATTTGCACCGTGCCGGTGAATTAGCTCGGCTCAGTCTGAGCGAAGCGCGCAGATCGGTGCACGCGTTGCGTCCGCAAGCTTTGCAGGAACACAATTTTTGGGAAGCACTTAAAGGTTCTATTAAGAACACGACCGCCGGCACGGCGCTTCATACCAAGTTTCAAGCGCAAGGCAGACTGCCCGAGCTTCCCCAGGCCTGGCAGGAAAACCTTCTCCATATCGGGCAGGAAGCACTGACCAACACGCTCAAATACGCCCACGCTCGCAACTTCGAAACGCGATTGAGCTACAAGGCGAAAGAAGTTCGCTTGGAACTTCGTGATGACGGTCAGGGATTCAAAGCCAAAGATCGACATGACGGAGTGGGCCTTCGTGGAATGCGCGAGCGGGTCGAGCAAATGGGCGGCGAATTAGAAATCGCCAGCTCACGAGGCAAGGGCACGAAGATCACCGTGCTCCTACCATGCAACGGAGAGTCGATGTCATGACGTCTAAAAAGAAAAGTTCTAAGAAGTCGGCAAAGAAACCAAAGTCCGCTACGAAGACGGCGCCGAAAATTGGAGATACAAAAAGGCGCCGGATAACTGTGCTGATCGCTGATGATCACAGCGTTGTCCGTGAAGGCCTGGTTTCACTGATCACCCGGAAAACGGACATGACGGTAGTGGGCGAGGCGGGCAATGGACGCGAAGCGGTCGATCTTTGGAAGCAACATCATCCCGACGTAACGCTGCTCGATTTGCGCATGCCCGAGCTCGATGGGGTGGGGACGCTTAAAGAAATTCGAGAAAATGATGAGCAAGCGCGAATCATTGTGTTAACGACGTTTGACGGCGACGAAGACATTTACCGCGCGATTCAAGCCGGCGCGAAAGGTTACCTGCTCAAGGACGCACCGCGGGAAGCGCTGATGGATTGCATTCGCCGGGTGCACGCCGGCGAAACCTGCGTCCCGGTGCATCTCGCCGCGAAACTCGCGCAACGCGTCAGCGGCGAAACCTTGAGCGAACGCGAGATCGACGTGCTAAAACTGATGGCCCTGGGAAAAAGCAATAAGGAGATCGGGTCCGCGCTCTTTATCAGTGAAGGCACCGTGAAGTCCCACGTGAAAAGCATTTTCGCCAAGCTCAATGTCATCAGCCGGACGGAAGCGGTCGCGAACGCGTCGCGTCGCGGCTTGATCCAGCTCTAACTCCAAAGAGGGAGCGAGCGGTAACCCGTCAGCCTAACCGCAAAACCCTTCCTCTGCGCCGTGGCTGACACTTCCCTTCCGCGGCAACGTTGGGGGTGAAAACATTAACTAACATATTCAGTAGGCTCATTCTGGTCGCGAGTGTCTGCGCATTTGCGGCTGGCAACTCAATCAAAGCGCAGGAAATAATTACAAATTCCAGCCGCGCAGATTCCGGCGAGATTGCTCGTCTGATCGTGAACAGAGCAGCGAACTTCGGCGTTAACGAATCGGTCGATCTGCTAGTTGACGGAAAAACAGTCGCGGTCCTCGGTTACAATGACAGCTATGACGCACCGTTAAGTGTCGGCAAACATGTTCTGTCTATCAGGACAAATCCGGCGGCATATCCGCAGGCGCAACAGCCGAAGACGGTCGCGATAACGGCAGAGCCAGGTAAAACGTACACCTTTACGGCTGTTTGGCCGGATACGGAACGTGCCGGTCTCGTCGCGAACTAACCGCGAAAGCAACTAAGATCGACATGAAGGCGATCGTATTCGGCATCTGGGTGATTGCGGGCGCAATCTTATTGTCAGACCAAAGCTCAGCCGCTACTCGGAAGGAGCGCGATGCACGGGATTTGAAATTCGCGCATCGACAAAGGGCGGTCGCGACTCGACCACTCGACGTCGAACCGAATCACGAAGTCACCGGTGTGATCCCCCGCGCGATTCGAGGAGGGAACCCACTCGAGATGCTCAATCCATTCGCGCCGGCAAAATATGGAACGGCCGAGGACAACACCATCCTTGATCCAGAGCAACCAGACCGAGGCAACGGGATCAAACTCTTCAGCGTTTCCTTTTAGTTAGGCACGCACGCCCGAACAGAATGAATGGCAGGCTTGTGAAAATGTTTCACAAACTCGCGGTGAGTTGGATAGCAAGCATCGGATTGCTTGCCGCGACAGCCAGTGGGCAGGACCGAATACTTCCGGAACTGCCACAAGCGACCACACCGGTCTCGCTCATGGCCGCATCGGACCCAGTCTCCGGGAAATCTGAATTTCGCTATCGAGGCAACAACACGCCGCCGGTGATTCGGGTTCAGCCGGGAAGCATTCTAAATGTGGAGTACAAGAACGAGCTTGCCGCCCAATCGAGAGAAGATTGCTTCGGTCATTCGTGCATGCAGATGACAAATCTTCACTTTCACGGTTTGCACGTCTCGCCGAACGCACCGCAAGACGATGTCCTGGACATGATGGCCTCACCCGGGGAGACATTGCATTATTCCGTGCAGGTCCCACCGCAGCAACCGCCGGGACTGTACTGGTATCACACGCACTCGCACGGCGAGAGCTACGTTCAGGATCTCGATGGAATGTCAGGAGCCATCGTCGTTGAAGGCATCGAGCGTTATGTGCCCGAAGTGCTAAACATGCGCGAGCGGATCCTGGTGCTGCGCGACCTTATTTTTCCCAAGGATGCCACGGAACGAAAAACCGTGATGGAGTCGGTTGCGATGCAAACTACGCAATGCGGCACCGCACCCGAGGACCCGGAACGCGCTTTCACCGTCAACGGAAGTCTCCGTCCTAAGATCGACATCGCACCGGGAGAGCGCCAGTTTTGGCGGATCGTGAACGCCAGTCCGGATCGCTACGCCGATTTGGAATTGGATTCGCAGCTACTCGACGTCGTGGCTCTTGACGGAATGCCATTGGCCTACCACGACCCTTCGATTCGCAAACGATCAATGAGCCACGTTTTGGTTCCACCGGCCGGGAGAGTGGAAGCAATTGTCACCGGACCACGGTCGGATTTGCATGCTGCGCTGCGCGCACGCTGTTTCGACAGCGGCCCGGATGGAGATTCGAATCCAGCAATGGTCCTGGCCGATATCGTTTCAGCGCCGCCATCGAATTTTCAAGCCCGGTCTGCGCTCGGCGGAGCGCCAATCTATGCAACCTTTTCGCCGACTGTTCTCAAACGCGTCGAAGCCAGCGACCCTCAATTCGTTGTCAACTTCACGGAAGATAAACAGGGCTTCTATATAAATGGGCAGAAATTCGAAATGAATTCCGGCCCGATGCTGACAGTCGATGTCGGTTCGCTTTACCACTGGCGGGTCATGAACCCAACCCGAGAAGTCCATCCGTTTCACATCCATCAAGTCCATTTCCTGGTTTATCGCGTCGGCGAAAATCCAGTGAAAGATCCAGTATGGGTCGATACCGTGAATGTCCCCTATGGCAGCTCGGTGGATCTGGTGATGGATTTTACCGATCCGATAATTCGCGGGATGTCGCTCTTCCATTGTCATCTACTAAGCCACGAAGATAAGGGCATGATGGCGAAAATTCTGTTCCGATAACCATGGAAGGCCTAACGAGCATCCGGAGCAACTTCGGTCCAAAGGAGACGATGGAGCGATTGGAAGCAGAGATTCGTGCGCAGGGAATGAAGGTCTTTGCCCGAATCGACCATGCCGCAGGCGCGGCCGAAGCTGGACTAAAATTGCCGCCGACTGATCTCATCATCTTTGGCAACGCCCGCGGCGGCACGCCGTTGATGCAGTCGATCCAAACAGTTGGAATCGATCTGCCATTGAAGGCACTCGTTTCGGAAGATGCATCCGGCACAACCTGGCTCTCGTATAACGAACCGAGCTGGATCGCGCGACGACACGGCGTGGCCAACGCCGAATCGATCGTAAGTAAAATGAGCGCTGCGTTGAGCGCGATGTCGCGAAAGGCAACGGAGAAGGTGGGATGATCTGTCTACCTCTAAAGAGGGAGCGAACATCACCTCTTCGGGGGGATGACAAAATCCCGCAGACGCGCAATCGCGGGCGTTCTCACGATCATCGATACGGTGGGGTAACAAAGCAAACCAAGGAGATACGTGTGAGTGATCAACAGACGGCGGTTCGCGAAGCGAAAACTCAGGAAGGCAACGTGACGCGCCCGCCCGTACCTCCCTTCACTCGTGAAACCGCCATCCAGAAAGTTCGCCTGGCCGAAGATGGATGGAATTCTCGCGATCCGGAAAGGGTCGCATTCGCGTACACCGTCGATTCGCGTTGGCGAAATCGCTCGGAGTTTCCAAGTGGACGACAGGAGATCATTCAATTTCTGAAACGTAAATGGACGAAAGAGCTGGACTATCGGCTGATCAAAGAGCTTTGGACCTTTACCGGCGATCGCATCGCCGTGCGCTTCGCCTACGAATGGCACGATGATGCCGGAAATTGGTTCCGCTCCTATGGCAATGAGAATTGGGAATTTGATGACAATGGCCTGATGCGATTTCGATATGCATCGATCAACGATCTGCCGATCAAAGAGTCGGAAAGAAAATATCATTGGCCGCTTGGCCGCCGTCCGGATGCGCATCCTGGCTTAAGCGAACTCGGTTTATAGCATTTCAAAAGAAGAAATCAGCACAGCGAAAGGAAAATCACATGCGTAGAAATGGTTCCAAAAAAACAGCAGAACTTAGGCAGCGACGCGACGCGCCACTGGCAACACCGACCGATCTCACGCGTTCGGCTACCAAAGACATTGCCGGCGCCATGAACGCAATTCTCGCGGATGTGTTTGCGCTCTATCTGAAAACCAAAAATTTCCACTGGCATATGAGCGGTCCACACTTCCGCGATTATCACTTACTTCTCGACGAACACGGCGATCAGCTTTTCGCCATGACCGATCCGATCGCGGAGCGAATTCGAAAGATTGGCGGACTTACAATCAAATCGATCGGTCACATCTCGCGTCTTCAGCGCGTGCTCGATAACGACGCCGAGTATGTCGATCCTCCGGACATGATCGCCGAGTTAGCCGAGGACAACAAAACCCTGGCCGCGCGACTGCGCGAGGCACACAACGTTTGCGACGAACATCGTGACGTCGCCACCGCCAGCCTGATCGAAGTTTGGATCGATGAAACCGAGCGCCGCACTTGGTTTTTGTCGGAGATAAAACGCGGCCGGAAGTGAATCCCTAACAAGAAAGAAAGATTACAATGGCATACGTAACTGTCGGAAAAGAAAACGGAGCTAACATCGACATCTATTATAAAGACTGGGGCAAAGGACAGCCCATCGTCTTCAGCCATGGTTGGCCGCTGTCGGCCGATGACTGGGACGCGCAGATGCTTTTTTTCCTCAGCAAAGGTTTCCGCGTCATTGCGACTGATCGGCGCGGACATGGTCGCTCGACTCAAACCGGCGGCGGACACGACATGGACCACTATGCCGACGATCTGAAGGCGGTCACCGATCATCTCAACCTGAAAGATGCGATTCACGTCGGCCATTCGACCGGCGGCGGCCAGGTGGTGCATTATCTCGCCCGTCATGGCGACAAGAATGTGGCGAAGGCAGCGATTATCAGCGCGGTGCCGCCGCTAATGGTGAAGACCCCGGCCAATCCGTTAGGCCTGCCTAAATCGGTGTTTGACGATCTCCAAGCCCAGCTCGCCGCCAACCGGGCCAAGTTCTATTACGACCTGCCGGCCGGCCCGTTCTACGGCTTCAATCGTCCCGGCGTGAAAACGATCGAGCCTATCGTTTGGAACTGGTGGCGCCAAGGCATGATGGGCGGTGCCAAGGCGCATTATGACGGCATCGTCGCTTTCTCGCAGACCGACTTCACGGAGGATCTGAAGAAAATCTCGGTGCCGGTTCTGGTCATGCATAGCGAGGACGACCAGATCGTGCCCTATCAGGCCGCCGGTCCACTCTCAGCCAAGCTCCTCAAGAACGGCACGCTGAAGACATACAAAGACTACCCGCACGGCATGATCACGACGCAAGCCGACGTCATCAACGCCGACCTACTCGCGTTCATCAAGCAGGACCAACGAAGCGTGAAAAAAGCAGCCTGAATTCAAGACGCGGCGGCAGATCGCGTGCACGGCTCTGCTAGCGGTCTGCCGTTGCGTCAACAATTCACTGACCTCAATATGCGGCTCTGCATCGCATTATGGCTATTGACCTGCGGCGCGCTCTCAGCGCAGAGCGCAGAGCATCGCGTTCGAAATATCGTTCTGGTTCACGGTGCGTGGGCGGATGGCTCCGGTTGGAAAGGCGTTTACGACCTTCTCGTTAAGGATGGCTACAACGTCAGCATCGTCCAGGAGCCCGAGACTTCGTTCAAGGAAGATGTCGCCGCTACGAAGCGCGTCCTCGCTCAACAAGATGGCCAATGCATTCTCGTCGCGCACAGCTATGGCGGAGCCGTAATTACCGAAGCGGGGAACGATCCAGCTGTTGCCGGATTGGTCTACATCGCGGCCCACATGCCGGATGCGGGAGAGAATGAAGCTGACGACGGAAAGCGTTTCCCGAGTGACCTCAGCAAGTCGACTGCGATAAAAAAGACGGCAGACGGTTTCACTTACCTCGACCCCGCGCAGTTTCACGAGTACTTCGCAGCCGACCTGTCCGCTGAACAGGCTGCGTTCATGGCGCGATCACAGGTGCTCAACGCCGCTGACAATTTCAAAGCGGTCATCACCACGGCGGCGTGGAGAAGCAAACCGAGCTGGATGCTGGTAGCAACAAAAGACAGGACGATCAACCCGGACCTCGAACGGTGGTACGCGGCACGAGCCAACAGCCACAAGGTCGAAGTCTCAGGCGCCAGTCACGCGGTCTACGTTTCCAGGCCGAAGGAAGTTGCGGCTCTGATCGAAGAAGCTGCGTTAAACGCCCGGTAGAACGGAGGAGCGAACCAAACATGGACCGAAGAACATTTATCACCACAAGCACTGCGGCCGCCGTTGGCCTCGCCAGCAACCCGATCGTACCTGCCCGAGCTCGAGGAAAACAACCGCGGCCGACATCGACCGACGGCTTCTGGCCTAACAAGGCGCGGCTCGTGATCTCACTTTCCATGCAATTCGAAACAGGCGCTCAGCCCGAAAGAGGCGCGAGCAGTCCTTTTCCGCCGCTTGATCTGAAATATCCGGATCTTCCCGCACAAAAATGGTACGACTACGGTTTCAAGGAAGGCATTCCGCGCATGCTCGATTTGTGGGACCGGGTCGGAGTCAAAGTTACTTCGCATATGGTTGGTCAGGCAGTTGAGAAACACCCGGACCTCGCCAAGGAAATTGTCGAACGCGGGCATGAAGCCGCCGGACACGGACAAACATGGGAGCCGCAATATTCCATGACTCCGGAACAGGAACGCGCTGGGTATCAGGCGAGCATCGAGACGATTCAGAGAGTGACGGGCACGCGTCCGATTGGGTTCAATGCCTTCTGGCTGCGCGGCACGCCGAACACCCTGGGCATTCTTCAGGAGTTGGGTTTCATCTATCACATCGACGACATCAGCCGGGATGAGCCATTCACCGTGACCGTGAACGGCAAACCGTTTGCGGTCGTTCCTTATACGATTCGCAACAACGACATCGTGCGATTTGATTCACCTGCCACGACTAACGCCGCCTACTTACAAGACTTGAAGGACGATTTTGATCTTCTCTACGCGGAAGCCGCTACCCGCCGCCGGATGATGTCGATCAGCACGCACGATCGGATATCCGGCGTTCCTGGACGCGTGAAATCGTTGGAGGAGTTCATCAAGTATGCGCAAAAACAGAAAGGCGTCGTCTTCATGCGCAAAGACGAGATTGCCAAGTGGGCTTTGTCAGCTCCCAATGTTCCTCATGAGACTTGATGTAACCTCAAATATGGCCAGCGAGCGGAGTAAAGGAATCAAGCAGTACGAGGCGCGTGATGAATATTTCCAGATTGAATTTTGCTCACCTGCCGACGCCCATTGAAACGCTCCCGCGCCTTTCCGAGTTCTTGGGCGGACCGCGTTTGTCGATCAAACGTGACGACCAGACCGGACTTGCCTTCGGCGGCAACAAGACGCGAAAATTGGAATTTCTCGTGGCGGAAGCGCGCGACCAGGGCGCAAAGACCCTGATCTCAGGCGGGGCGTTGCAATCCAATCATTGCCGCCAGACCGCAGCGGCAGCGGCGCGACTTGGATTTGAATGTATCCTGGTGTTGACCGGGGATAGGCCGGAGCAGGCTTCGGCAAATCTGTTGCTCGATCAATTGTTTGGAGCGCAGATTGTCTATGTCGCAGATCGCAAAGATCGGGACAGAATTCTTCAGCAAACATTCGATCGTGCCGCTGGCGACGGAATGAAACCTTACCTCGTTCCGTATGGCGGATCGAGTCCCACCGGTGCTTTGGGATATGCGTTCGCGGTGAAAGAGCTTATGGAGCAAAACGTCCACGCGGATTGGATCGTGTTTGCTACGTCCTCAGGTGGAACGCACGCCGGACTCGTGTTGGGTCAGCGCGTGTTTGGATATAAGGGGAAAGTGTTGGGAATTAGCATCGATGAATCAGAAGATTGGCTGAAAACTCACGTCTCCGAGTTAGCATCGTTAGCCAGTGAAAAATTGGGGGAGCGGATTGAGTTCACTCCGGCTGAGGTGTTGGCAAATGCCGATTATTGTAAGGCAGGCTATGGCGTGTTAGCCGAACCGGAGCGCGAAGCGATCCGCTTGTTTGCGAAGCACGAGGGTCTTTTGTTGGATCCAGTCTACACCGGACGCGCCGCGGCCGGGATGATTGATCTGATCCGCCAGGGGTTCTTCAAGAAGGATGAAACGGTGTTGTTCTGGCACACGGGCGGACAGCCTGCGCTCTTCGCGGATCAGTATGCGAATAGGGTCTAACGACTCGGCGCGCGCGTCGCGACCGACTAAGACCAGGTTACTCTTTCTTCTTGTAACCGAAAAAACCACGCTGGCGGATGATCTCCGCCACTTGCGCTGGCACCATTTCATCCCAGCTCTCGTCGCCGCTGGCGATGCGCTTGAGCACGTCACGGGAAAAGATCGGCAGATATTTTGGGTTGAAGTTATCGAGCTGCACGAAGCTGCCGCGGCCTAGCAGGTAATTATAGAGTGGTTGCAAATCGGGTTTCACCTTGAGTGTGTGAATGGTTTCTAACTCGTCACCTTCCTGACGCCGCAGGGGATAGACATAAACTTTCAAGTCGTTCTTAAACAGCCGTCCAAAGTTCTCCAGGGTACCGCCGGGTAGTTGCGCGTAATACTTTTCGTCGAATAACTCGGACACGCTCGGTAGCCCCAGAACGACGCCGATGCGCTCCTTCGTGCGCAAGGCGAGATAGGCAGCGAGCCGATAGTATTCGAAGTAATCGGAAATGAGCACAGTCATCCCACAAGCCGCGAGTAGTTCTGCGCGCGCGAGAAAATCGCGGCGGTCTACGTCCGTGCCCCCCGCCAGCAGGTTGCGCATGGTGAGTTCCATCAGGGGCAGGATCGGTTTGCCAGCGCACGCGGGGTCTTCTTTGAACTTCGCCAGTGCGCTCTCCAGCATGTCGAGATTGACAAGCGTGGTCGGGCGAAAACTCCCGCGCTCGACCAGGACCGCTTTATTATGCAGCACGTCGGACGGCTGCAGCACCTCGCGATTCGGACCAAACATGGCCGCACCGCTCAGTCCCAGCTGCACGAGCTTCAGCGCCATGATACGATTGTCGACGTTGCGAAATTCGATTCCGTTGAGTTCGAACAGATCGATCTCGACACGGCCGGTGGTCAGCTTGTCGAGCAGCGACTCGACTAACTCCTCCGGCACGTGGCTTAAAAAAAATGCGCCGTAGCAAAGATTCACCCCTACGATGCCGAGTGCTTCCTGCTGCAGCGACGCCTCCTCGTCGAGCATCCGCACGTGCATCACGATTTGGCTGGGCTCATCATTGACGCGGCTCTGGAATTTAATTCCCATCCACCCGTGGGTCTCGCTGCCGCCGTGGTAGCTTCGCGCCACCACCGTATCGGCAAAGGCGAAGAACGAAGTGTTATCGCCGCGTTCCTTCC
>Ga0209526_10000557_pt1 | contig 24399 bp, 21 predicted proteins | sample JacPinW_OM2H0_M1_FD_188566 | JGI IMG/M metagenome (GOLD analysis project Ga0209526, IMG submission 188566) | Forest soil microbial communities from Algoma, Ontario, Canada - Jack Pine, Ontario site 1_JW_OM2H0_M1 (SPAdes) (version 2) | ecosystem: Environmental > Terrestrial > Soil > Boreal... | reverse complement strand
CCCGCACCGGTGCTCGACCCGTTGCAGCGGTGGGTCCGCGCCGACGTGTTGTCGACCGGCGACCTGACGATCTCCGGGCGCACGGTATTCGGCGAAGGCGGCAGGGCGCGCGATGTTCAGCGCCTGCTGCTCGACGGCGCCGAACCCGCGAAGCTGGGCCGCGCCGGCATCGGCTGGGTGGTCGTCGAATCAGGAACAGCCGGTGAAATAGGCTCGGCAGCAAAGACTTTGGCTGCGCTACCGGTCGTCTACCACGACGCGGACATGACCCTGTACCGCGTCGGCGGTGACGCCCCCGGTGCCGGCGCGAGGCGGCGCACGCTGATGGTGCTCGCGCATCTGGTCTGGTTGACGGTCCTGGCGGCCGCTGCGGTGGGGACCGCCGTCGCGGCGGTGCGCCGCGCTCGCGAGCCGCGAGCCGTTCCAGGCCGGCTCCCGGCCCTGGAGCAGGATGTGCCAGATGGACCAGATGGAGTGGAAGGTCGGCGCGGTACGGATCATCAAGATCGTCGAGCATGAGATACCCATGCCGCTCGACGGGCTGCTGCCGGAGGCGCCGCCGGACGCGCTCGCCAGGTTTCCATGGCTGGCTCCGGACTTCATGGACGACAACGGCAATGCCCGCATGTCGATACACGGTCTGCTCGTCGACACCGGCACCCGCCGCATCCTGGTCGATACCTGTGTCGGCGAGATGCGTGAGGGCCTGCATCTACCTCCGCTGCCCAGCGCGTTCCTCGATCGGCTCGCCGAGGCCGGCTACACCGTCGAGGACGTCGACACGGTGGTCTGCACCCACCTTCACTACGACCACGTCGGGTGGAACACGCGCCTCGTCGACGGTGAGTGGGTTGTCACGTTCCCGAACGCCCGCTACCTCATCGCCCGCACCGAGTGGGAGCACTGGGCGAGCCACCACAGTGACTACAGCAATGTCAACGACACCGTGCGTCCCGTCATCGAGGCCGGGGCGGCCGACCTGGTCGAGGTCGACCATCGCATCTGCGACCAGGTGCACCTGATCCCAACACCGGGCCACACGCCCGGCCACGTCTCCGTCGTCGTGGAGAGCGGCGGCGAGCGAGCCGTGATCACCGGCGACATGTCCCACCACCCGGTGCAGTTCGCCGTGCCCGGCCTGGCGATGCCCTCCGACAGCGATCCGCCGACCGCCGTGGCGACCCGTCGGCGCTTCCTCGACGAGCACACGAAGGACGGCGCGCTCGTCATCGGCACCCACTTCGCGGGACGCACGGCGGGCCGGGTGCGGTCCGACGGCGACGGCTGGCGCCTCGACGTTTTTAGTGGCTTTCCTAGGGGTCCGTGCTGATGAGCCCGCTGATCGGCTCGCCCGCCAGCACCGACTCGAGCACCATCCGCATCGCGTCGGCGCTCTGGCGCCACGAGAACTCGGCGCTGCGCGCCTGCGCCTTACGACCCAGCTCGTCACGCAGCAGCGGATCGGTGAGCAGCTCCTCGAGGCTGGCCACCAACCCGTCGCGGTCGTCCACGAGCACGCCGGTGACACCGTCGACGATCGAGTCGGTGAGCCCGCCCGATGCGCGGTAGCCGATCGTCGGCACGCCGTGCTGGGCCGCCTCGGTCACCGCGAGTCCCCAACCCTCCTTGCGGGAAGGCAGCAGGTGAACCCACGCCCGTTGCACCACATAGTGTTTCGCTACGTCGGCGACGTGCCCGTGGAACGTCACCGAGCCGGTGATCCCGAGCCGGGAAGCGTAGGCGACCAGGCGATCCCGCCACCAGCCACTACCCACGACATCCAAGTGGAGATCGGGAATGCGGGTCCGCAGCACCGCGATCGCGTCCAGGGCGTCCTCGATGTGCTTGTGCGGCACCAGCCGTGACAGCACCGCCACCCGCGGAGTAACCGAGCGGGCCACCTGCAATGTCCTCGGGGGGGCGGTGTCAAGTCCGTTGCGTACCACGGCAATCCGATCGACACCGACGCCGAGCTCGACAAGGTCGCGGGCCGACGGCAGCGACACCGTCACGTACTGGTTGCGCCGGTGCACCCGGGGCGAGAACGTCGACTCGCACCACCAGCCGAACCGGCCGAGCAAGCGGCCGGCCAGCGGCCACTGCTCGCGATGGCAGTGATGCACCAGCACCGCGACACGGCGGCCGAGAACCAGCCTGGCGAAGAACGGCCATCCGTTCTGGGTGTCGATGGCCACGTCGGGCCGTACGCCGCGCAGTGGACCGAAGCCGAGCCGTGCGCCGATCAGCGCCAGCAGCGCCAACGGGTACACCGAGTAGCGGCCGCCCGCGCGGCTGATCCGGACGCCGTCGACCACCTCATCGCGCGGCACCCCGTCGTAGCGGGCGGTCCGCAGCGTCACCGACACCCCGTCGGCGGCCAGCTGCGCGCCGATTCGCTGCAGGTAGGTTTCGCTGCCGCCGCCTTGCGGATGGCCGACGTCGCGCCAGCACAGCATCAGCACCGAGCCGACGCGTCCGGGTTCATGGGCGCCGGGCCACATCCGGTTCAGCGACATCCGGTTCAGCGTAGCGTTCCGCGAGTGCAGCCCACCCAAATGAGCTCCGTCTTCGCACGACGCGCGACGTTGCGGCGGTCGGTGCGGCTGCTGGCCGAGTTCTCCTACGAGCAACGCCTGCCCGGTCGCTTCTACGCCGCGCTGGCCACCGACACCGCTGCACTCATCGACGACCTGTGGCGCGGCGCCCACGGCGAGTCGGCCGCCGGACGGCTTGTGCTTGACGTGGGCGGGGGCCCGGGGTATTTCGCGTCCGCGTTCGCCAAACGCGGTCTGCACTATCTGGGCGTCGAGCCGGATCCCAGCGAGATACACGCCGAGATGCACGCCGGGGTGCACGCCGCCCCGACCGCCGACGCCCGGGCGGGCGCCGTCGTCCGCGCGTCCGGGATGGCACTGCCGTTCGCCGACGACTGCGTCGACATCTGCCTGTCGTCCAACGTCGCCGAGCACGTGCCGGCACCGTGGCGGCTCGGCGACGAGATGCTGCGGGTCACCCGGCACGGCGGGCTCGCAGTGCTGTCGTACACCGTCTGGCTCGGCCCGTTCGGCGGCCACGAGATGGGGTTGTCGCACTACCTCGGCGGGGCGAGGGCAGCGCGCCTCTACGCCCGCAGGCACGGCCATCCAGCGAAGAACGACTACGGGTCGTCGCTGTTCGACGTGTCGGTGGCAGACGGGCTGCGCTGGGCCAGGTCGACGGGCGCGCTGGTCGCCGCATTTCCCCGCTACCACCCACGATGGGCCTGGTGGCTGACGTCTGTGCCGCTGCTGCGGGAGTTCGTGGTGAGCAACCTGGTGCTCGTGTTCCGGCCGTGATGTCCGGCAGACTGGAACAGGTTCTCGTTTTGCCAGCGGCTAGGTAGTGTGAGCCACATCATGGCAGTGCAGTCCACAGTCAGCGGCCAACCGCAGAAGACATCGATGCGCGACCAGTTCGAGCGTTGGCTGGCATCCCGACACCCCGGCGCGGCCGTGGCGGCGGCTGCGCTGTCCGCCGACCACACGGTGCTGGTTGACGCCGGCTGGGACGGCCAGCCTCATCGGCTGGTGGTGCGATTGGGGTCGACAGGCCAGTTCGAGACGCGACTGCAGTATTTGACGCTGCAACGGCTGAGTTCCCAGCTCATGCGCCCGACAGTGCCGGCGGTGCTGTGGTGCGAAGACGACCCGGGGCCCCTTGGCGCGCCTTTCTTCGTCATGACGCGCCTCGACGGCCTGACGACGGCGAAGTACCAGACGCCGTACACGTTCGCCTCGTGGATCACCGAGGCCACTTCGGCCGAACGAGACCGCATGCAGATCGCAACGCTGGAACAGCTGGCCCGGGTGCACGCGGCCGCGCCGGCCGACTTCGCGTTCCTCGACCATCGCCGTCCGGGTGAGTCGGCATTGTCGGCACACGTCCGTGAAACCGCAGAGCGCTACGAGGCGGTGAGCTCCGCAGGCCTGCGCGCGCCGTTGATTGAGCGCGCCTTCGCGTGGCTGACCGAGCACTGGCCGAGCGAACCGATGCCCGTGCTCTGCTGGGGCGACGCGCGCATCGACAATGCGATCTACCGAGATTTCGGGTCCGTGGCGTTGACGGGTTGGCAACACGCCACCTTCGGACCCCGCGAGCTGGATCTGGGCGCGATGGTTCTGAGCCACCGGTTCGCCGACCTCCTCGCCCGTGCCGCCGGACGGCCCGGTCTGCCCGACTTCCTTCGCCCCGGCGACGTCGCCGCCACGTATGCCGACATCACCGGCTATCACCCGGGCAATCTCGACTTCTACATCGCCTATGCCGCGTTGGTGCATGCGATCGACACAATACGAAGCCCCCAGCGCACCAACGCTTTCAGGACCCTCGACGAAGCGATGGACCTAGCGACAGACCACCTATCGACAGACCGAGGCACCCCGATGACAGGAGAGAGATGACCGAGCAGTACAAGACCGAATGGGACAAGCTGTTCGTCGGCGGGAAGTGGACCGACCCGTCGACCGACCAGGTGATCGAGGTGCACTCCCCGGCCACGGGTGAGTACGCCGGCCGGGTGCCGATGGCGGCCCCCGCCGATGTCGACGCGGCCGTGGCCGCGGCCCGTGACGCCTTTGACACCGGGCCGTGGCCGTCCACTCCGCCTGCCGAGCGCGCGGCGGTGATCCAGGCCGTGGTCAAGCTGCTCGAGGACCGCAAGGACTACTTCACCCACCTGCTGACCCTCGAAACCGGGCAACCGCTGACCATTATCGAAACGATGCACTGGGCCGGGTCGATGGGCGCGCTGAACTTCTTCGCGGGCGCCGCCGACACGGTGACGTGGACCGAGACCCGCAACGGGTCCTACGGGCAGTCGATCGTGTCGCGAGAGCCGATGGGCGTGGTCGGCGCGATCGTGGCGTGGAACGTGCCGCTGTTCCTGGCCGTCAACAAGCTGGGTCCGGCGTTGCTCGCCGGCTGCACCGTGGTGCTCAAACCCGCCGCCGAAACCCCGCTGACGACCAATGCGCTCGCCGAGGTGTTCGCCGAGGCCGGGCTACCGGAGGGCGTGTTGTCGGTGGTGCCCGGCGACATCGAGACCGGGCAGGCGCTGACCGCCAACCCCGACCTCGACATGCTGACCTTCACCGGGAGTTCAGCCGTCGGCAAGGAGGTCGGCAAGCGCGCCGCGGACATGCTCAAGCCGTGCACGCTGGAGCTGGGCGGCAAGTCCGCTGCGATCATCCTCGAAGACGTCGACCTGGCAGCAGCCCTTCCGATGATGGTGTTCTCCGGCGTGATGAACACGGGGCAAGGCTGCGTCAACCAGACCCGAATCCTGGCGCCCCGTTCCCGGTACGACGAGATCGTCGATGCGGTAAGCACTTTCGTGCAGGCGCTACCCGTTGGATTGCCATCGGACCCGGCAACCCAGATCGGCCCGCTGATCAGCGAGAAGCAACGGCAGCGCGTCGAGGGGTACATCTCGAAGGGCAAGGAAGAGGGCGCTCGGCTGGTGTGCGGCGGCGGCCGTCCTGCGGAGCTGGACAGTGGGTACTTCGTGCAGCCGACGGTGTTCGCCGACGTCGACAATAAAATGACGATCGCGCAGGAGGAGATCTTCGGGCCCGTGCTGTCCATCATTCCGTACGACACCGAGCAGGACGCAATCCGCATCGCGAACGACTCCGTATACGGATTGGCCGGCAGCGTCTGGACCACCGACATCACCAAGGGCATCGAAGTCTCCGAGAAGATTCGCACGGGCACATACGGAATCAATTGGTACGCCTTCGATCCCGGCTCCCCGTTCGGCGGTTACAAGAACTCGGGGATCGGCCGTGAGAACGGGCCCGAGGGCATCGAGCACTTCTGCCAACTCAAGAGCGTGCTGCTTCCGATGGGCTACACCGCCGGCTAGCCGGCTAGAAGAGCACCCGAACGATCGTGTCGGCGACGGCGGCCGGCTTGTCGGAACCGTCGAGTTCGATGGTGTGCCGCACCGTGAGGTTGGCCATCGTGTCGCCGACCTTCGCTGCGTCGACGAGCTCGGAGCGCGCCCGGATCCGCCCGCCCGAGGGGACAGCCGCGAGGAAGCGGACCTTGTTCAGCCCGTAGTTGATCGCCATCTTGGCATTTTCGACGCGGAAGTTGTCCTTGCTCATTGCCGGAATCATCGACAGCGTCAGAAACCCATGCGCAATCGTTGTGCCGTAAGGACTTTCGGTCTTTGCTCGGTCGACGTCTATGTGAATCCACTGGTGGTCACCTGTGACATCGGCGAACTCGTTGATGCGCTGCTGGTCGATCTCGTGCCACTCGCCGACCCCGAGTTCCTGGCCGATCAGACCAACCGCGTCGTCGATGGATGAAATCACCTTCATTGGCGTGCTCCCTTCCGGCTGCTGCTGCGAATCCGACCTTAGCCATGGCGGTTTTGACGTGCGCCACCACGTGCGTGCCCGTGATGTGAGAAGCCCCCGACGTCAGAAGCACGCCTCGCGCATCTGCATCAGCGACAGATCGACCGCCTCGGTGGTCCTGCGTTCGGCGGAAAGCCGCGGCAGCACGTTCTTCGCGAAGAAATTGGCCACGCCGACCTTGCCGGCGTAGAACGCTTGGTCGTCCTCGTCCGGTTCGCCGTCGAGCGCCTGCAGGGCGACCTCGGCCTGCCGCAAGAGAAGCCAGCCGATCAAGAGGTCGCCCACCGACAGCAGGAACGACACCGATTCCAGCCCCACCCGATAGAGTTCGCGCGCATCGTTCTGCGCCTCCATCAGATATCCGGTGAGCGAGGCGACCATCGCCTGCAGGTCGGTCACCGCGGTGGCCAGGATCGCCCGGCTTTCCGCGAGTTCACCGCGCGCGCCGTCATCGGCGAGGAACTTCTCGATCTGGTCCACCACGTGCTTGAGCGCGACGCCCCGGTCGCGGGCGATCTTGCGGAAGAAGAAGTCCTGGGCCTGGATCGCGGTGGTGCCCTCATACAGGCTGTCGATCTTGCTGTCCCTGATGTACTGCTCGATCGGGTAGTCCTGCAGGAACCCGGAGCCGCCGAACGTCTGCAGAGATTCCGTCAGACATTGATACGCCCGCTCCGAGCCCACGCCCTTGACGATCGGCAACAGCAGATCGTTGACCCGGGCGGCGATGTCGGCGTCGGCGCCGGACACGATCTGCGCCACGCTCGGGTCGTGATACGCCGCGGTGAACAGGTACAGCGCGCGCAGTCCCTCGGCGTACGCCTTCTGCGTCATCAAGGACCTGCGGACGTCGGGGTGGTGGATGATCGTCACGCGCGGAGCCGTCTTGTCGGTCATCTGCGTCATGTCGGCGCCCTGGGTGCGGGTCTTGGCGTACTCGAGGGCGTTCAGATAACCGGTCGACAACGTCGAGATGGCCTTGGTACCCACCATCATTCGTGCGTATTCGATCAGCTCGAACATCTGCGCAATGCCCCTGTGCACATCCCCGACGAGCCAGCCGGTCGCGGGCACGCCGTGCCCGCCGAACGTCAATTCCGTTGTGGCCGAGACCTTCAACCCCATCTTGTGTTCGAGCCCGGTGACGAACACTCCGTTGCGCTCCCCGGGCTCACCTGTCTGGGGATCGGGCAGGTACTTCGGCACCAGGAACAGGCTCAGGCCCTTGGTTCCAGGGCCGGCCCCTTCGGGACGGGCCAGCACCACGTGCAGAATGTTCTCGAACAGGTCGTCGGTGTCCCCGTTGGTGATGAACCGCTTGACGCCGTCGATGTGCCATGTGCCGTCAGGCTGCTCGATCGCCTTGGTCCGCCCCGCACCGACGTCGGACCCCGCGTCCGGCTCGGTCAGCACCATGGTCGCGCACCAGTCGCGCTCGATCGCCAGCGCCGCCCAATGCTGCTGCTGGTCGTTGCCGATGTGGTACAGGATGTTGGCGAACACCGGGCCGGCCAGGAACAGAAACACGGCGGGGTTCGCACCCAGGACGAACTCGTTGATGGCCCAGGCCACCGCTGCGGGCGCGGGCACGCCGCCGACGTTCTCGTCGAGGCCGACGCGGAACCACTCACCCCGCTGCCACGCCCGCAGCGACTTCTTGAACGGCTCCGGGAGCGTCACCGTGTGCTCGTCGACGTTGAACGTGGGCGGATGACGGTCCGCCTCCGCGAACGACTCCGCGACCGGGCCCTCGGCCAGGCGGGCCGCCTCGATCAGCATCTGTCGCACCGAGTCGCCGTCGAGGTCACCGAACTCGCCGCTGGCGAGGGCCTTGTCGAGTTCCAGAACCTCGAACAGGTTGAACTCGAGATCCCGCACGTTGCTCTTGTAGTGCCCCATGACTAGCGCCCTTCCTAGTCGCGATGGCGCAGCGATGAGCGCTTGCGCGAAGAGCCGACATCTGAGCGTAGTCCCCGTCAGGGGTCTGCAGCGGCTCAGGCTTTCTCGCTCCGGCTCAGCCGGGCCGGGAAAAGGCGGGCGGCGCGCTCAGGTCACGAGTTGCAGCGACGCGCGTTTGCCTCCGGACCGGCGCACCCGTTGCAGGGCTTCCGTCGCGGACCTCACCGCGGGAACGAGCCGGTCTCGATCGCCGACTCGCAGCAGGCGGTGGACGGCATGGCTGCCGATGACCGCCCAGCGGGTGTCGGTTCGCGTGCACTCGATGTTCATTGCGAACAGTGCGCGCAGGCCGTCGACGCCGATGAAATCGGTGTCGGCCATATCGACGATGACTGCGCCGCCGTCGGGCACAAGCCCGACAACATGGTGGCTCAACTGATCGGCGTTCGTAGCATCGATCTCGCCGCTGATCGTGACGACAGTCAGCCAGCTGTAGACCTGTGCCGTCAAAAGTGCGCTACCACAATCGATTACCGATGTGCCGTGAAGGTCCTCAGATGTCGTTTGGGTGTGCACAGCATTCATTGACTTACCCTCGTCGAGTCTGTCGCTGATGGTGGCCGAAAACGCCTGGGGCGCAGGAACTCGAAATTGAACAGCGCTAATTATGTCCCGGGTGGCGCTTTCGGCAGGCTGTCATCTCAACCTAGCGCGTAGTTTAGGTGCGACTCACGTGCCGCACGGCCAAACAACGCGCACGGTCGCGACTTCTAACGGTTTCTTAACGGTGGCTACCGGGTAGTTGTTGTCGTCGCAAACATATTGGACATCGTGGTGGTCCCGGTGCTGGTGGTTGTCGTGTCGTCGGGTTCGGTTGTGGCGCCAGGTGAACCAGGTGATGGAGTGTCGGGCGGGAACAGTGTTGCACTTGAGCTGCCGGTCGGGGTGAACGTCGATGTCGTGGTGCTGAGGCGTCGAACACCCGAGGAGGTTGTGGTCGTCGTCGACGACGACGTGAACGACGTACCCGCCGGAGCAGAGGAGTGTCGGGAGGTCTGCAGGACCGCGAACACGATGAGAATAACGGCGAGCACGCCGGCAACACCGGCGGCGACCACGACCGGGGTCTGCTCGTACCACTGACCGCGGTTGGGCACACCGGGCCGCTGATCGCGATTCGTCACGGGCAAAGATCTTAGAGCGCTCGACTCACCGGTGCCGGTTAGCTTCTGGACCAGCCGCAACATCACCGGTTGTGCGTAGATGGCGCGTTCGGACGTAAGTAGGGTGTCGTCCGGTGGTGGAGACCGAAGTCCTGATTGTCGGCGCGGGCCCGTCGGGCTGATGGCCGCCATCGAACTGCGCCGCCGCGGCATCGACGTGGTGATCGTCGACAGGCGCGATGACGTCGCGCCGTGGGCGAAGGCCGTCGGAGTGCAGCCGCGGACCCTCCTGCCCGCGGCGTGCCTGGTGCGTCCCGACGGCTACGTCAGCTACCGAACCGCCGCCGTCGACGTCGACCGGCTGCTGGACCACCTGCGACTGACGATGCGGCTCAGGTGAGCCCTCAGGCCATCGACACGGACTCGGCCGCCATCACCTCGCTGGCCGCGCGCTCTCCCGAGCGGATCGCGCCATCGATCCAGCCGCACATCACCGCCGAGCTCTCGGTGCCCGCCCAGTGGATGCGGCCGCACGGCTCCCGCAGCGCGTGCCCGAATTCGGTCAGCACGCCGGTTCCCGTGTGGCCGATCATGCCGCCACCGGAGTACCGCTCGACTGTCCAGTTCTGTTCGATGTAGTGCTCGGGGGAGGCGGCCTTGTCGCCGAACCGTTTCACCAGCTCGCCGAGGATCGCGGTGCGCCGCTCCGAATCGTCGAGCTTGCAGAGCTCGCGGGCGATCGGGCCTTCAGTGATGACGCACATCACCCCGGGCCGGTCCTTGTCGGTGCAGGCCTCGATGGTCACCGGCGCGGGCGTGAACGGTGCCGCCGACTGCCCCGACAGCCCGTCGGCTCGCCAGAACGGCTCGTCGTAGACGATGTTGATCTTGAAGATCGCGCCGCTTGGCATCCGCTGCTGCAGAAACGTCCGGTCGACCGGCAGCATCGGTTCATAGAGGATCTGGTTCGCGATGACGAGCGGCACCGCGACAATGGCCCGGCGCGCGCGCACCGTCATGTCGTCGGCGCGCACCGTCACCCCGGTCTCGTCCTGCTCGATGCGCCGGACGGGTTGCGACAGGTGCAGCGAGTCGCCGATCTCGGCGGCCATCGGTCCCGAGATCGCGCCCATTCCGCCGACCACCCGGGAGTCTTGCGACCCGTCCTTCGTGCCGAGAACGAAGTTCGGGCCGCCGCCCGACGCGAATTGGAACAGCATCCACAGCATCGAAACCTCAGACGCGGCGGACGTGTAGCACCCCGCGATCGCCGTGTCGAGAAGGTCATGCGCGGGCTTGCTCAGCGTGTTGCTGTTCAGCCATTTCGCCAGGCTTATCTGATCCCACTTCTGGGCGTTCTTGGCCGTCCAGGGCGCATCCAGCGGGATCGCCTTGCACATCTGCGTGAGCTCGAGAATAACCGCGCCGAGGTTGGCCACCACCCACGGGCTCATGGTCAGGGGAATCGTGCCCTTGTAGCGGGTCTGCTTGCCGTCCACGATCATCATCGCTTCGCCGCCGAGGTACTGCTTGTAGCTCGACACCCCGAACTCGCTCATCATCGCGCGGATGCGGTCCTGTCCGGGGCCGTGCCAGGCGCCCCCGCGGTCGATCCAGGTGCCGTCGTCAAGGACCTGAGTAAACGTCCGACCCCCGACTCTGTCGCGCGCCTCCAGCAACGCCACCGAGCGGCCCGCCTGTTTCAGCCGCAGCGCCGCAGACAGTCCCGCAAAACCCGCACCGATCACGCAGTAGTCGACGTCGGCCATGACGCATTCCTTTGGTTGCCGGAAGGAGCCGAACGGCCCCATCGGCAACTATCGCGCACGTCAATTGTTAGCGGGCGACTTTCGCCGGTTTGGTCTGGCTCAGGTTCCCGTCCAGCGGGGCGGACGCTTCTCCGCGAACGCGATCGCGCCCTCCTTCGCGTCATTCGAGACGAACACCGGCCCCAGGATCTTGACCTGCTCGCGCCACATCTCAGCGGGTGCCCAGCCGCGGGACTCGACGATGATGCGCTTGGTGGCCGCGACGGCGAGCGGGCCGTTGGCGGTGATCTTCGCCGCCAGCGCGAGCGCGCCGTCCAAGGCCTTCCCCGGTTCGGTCAGCACGTTCACCAGGCCCAGCTCATGCGCCCGCTCGGCGGGCAGGTTGTCGCCGGTGAGCGCCAGCTCCATCGCGATCTGGTACGGGATGCGCTGTGGAAGCCGCAGCAGCCCGCCGCCCCCGGCGACCAGCCCTCGTTTGGTCTCGGGGATCCCGAACGCAGAGTTCGTCGCGGCAACGATCAAATCGGTGGCCAGCGCAAGCTCTGTGCCGCCGGCCAGCGCGTACCCCTCAACCGCCGCGATCAGCGGCTTGACCGGCGGCCGCTCGGTAAAGCCCATGCCGCGGCCCTCGACGATCACGTTCTCGCCGCGAGCGAACGCCTTGAGGTCCATGCCTGCGCAGAACGAGCCGCCGGCCCCGGTCAGCACGCCGACGGACAGCCCCGGATCGTCGTCGAGGCGGTCCATCGCGTCGGAGAGACCGCGGCTCACGGCGGCGTTGACGGCGTTCTTTGCCTGCGGGCGGTTGATGGTGATCAGCAGGACGCGATCCCGCTGCTCGACAAGTACGGGCACTTCATCCGACGGTTGGCTCATGAGTACCTGAAACTACCCGACGGCCCCAAAACCGCGGTCGGTACCATTCCCCCAGCACCGAGCACCGATGAGCCGCTCGCGCGAAGAGCATCAAGCACCGATGAGCCGCTCGCGCGAAGAGCATCAAGCACAGGAGAACCATGAGCGACGCCGACAACGATCGTGTCGAGATCGAGAAGTGGGATCCCGAGTTCACCGAGCGCGTCATCGGCATCCTGCGGCCGCTCATCAGACGGTATTTCCGGACCCAGGTGCGCGGTTTGGAGAACATCCCACCCGCCGGCGGCGCGTTGCTGGTCTCCAACCACTCCGGCGGCCAATTCGCGGCAGACGTTCCGATCCTTGCCGTCGAGTTCTACGAGAAGTTCGGCTACGACCGCCCGATCCACACGCTCAGCCACGACATGCTGTTCGCCGGACCGATTGGCAACGTGCTGCGCCGCACCGGCTTCATCCGGGCGACTCCCGAGAACGCAGCGGAGGCGCTGCGTTCCGGCCACCTCGTCGTGGTGTTCCCCGGTGGGGATTACGACGCGTGCCGACCCACTGTGTGGCAGAACGTCATCGACTTCGACGGCCGCAAGGGGTACGTCCGGACGGCGATCGAGGCAGGGGTTCCGATCGTGCCCGCGGTGTCGATCGGCGGACAGGAAAACCAGCTGTACCTGACGCGCGGAAGCGGTTTGGCGAAGCGGCTCGGGCCGATCGCGCGCGCGGCCCGCACGAAGATCGTCCCGATCTCGTTCGGGTTCCCGTTCGGCCTCAGCGTCGCTGGAATGATCCCACCGAACTTCCCGCTGCCCACCAAGATCGTCACGCAGGTGCTCGAGCCGATCGACATCGTCGCCGAGTTCGGCGAGAACCCCGACATTGCGGCGGTCGACGCCCACGTGCGCGAGGTGATGCAGAGCGCGCTGGACAGGCTGGGTCGTGAGCGCCGGCTCCCGATCCTCGGTTGATCCGTGTCCGCACTCGACCGACTCACCAATACCGTCGGCCTCATCGCAACGATGCGGCGCGCCGGTTTGATCGCCCCGATGCGGCCCGACAAGTACGTCAGGATCGCCGCCGCGATGCGCCGCGAAAACATGGCCGCCACGTCGGGTTTCGCGTCGGCAGCGCAGCGGTGTCCGGACCGGCCCGGACTGGTCGACGAGCTCGGCACCTTGACCTGGAAGCAGCTCGACGAGCGCGCCGACGCGCTCGCCGCCGCGTTGCAGAATTCGGCCACCCCTGCGAAAACCATTGGGATCATGTGCCGCAACCATCGCGGCTTTGTCGACGCCCTGGTCGCCGCCAACCGCATCGGCAGCGACGTGCTGTTGCTGAACACATCGTTCGCGGGCCCCGCACTCGCGGAAGTCGTTGAGCGCGAAGACGCTGACGCAGTGATCTACGACGAGGAGTTCACCGACACCGTCGATCGCGCGCTGGCCGACCGTCCCGATGCCACCAGGATCATCGCGTGGACCGACACGCCGTCGGCCCACGACGTCACCCTCGAGAAACTGATCGACGCACACTGCGGCCGTCAGCCTGAACGCGCCACCGAAAAGGCCAGAACGGTTCTGCTCACCTCGGGCACCACCGGTACCCCCAAGGGCGCCAAGCTCACCGGCGGTGATGCTTTCGCGCTCAAGGCGATCCTCGACCGAACTCCGTGGCGAACCGAGGAAGCCGTCGTCATCGTCGCGCCGATGTTCCACGCCTGGGGGTTCTCACAACTGATCTTCGCGGCGTCGATGGCATGCACGATTGTGACGCGGCGCAAGTTCGATCCCGAGGCCACCCTGGAGCTGATCGACCGGCACCGGGCGACGGGGTTAGCCGTGGTCCCGGTGATGTTCGACCGCATCATGGATCTGCCAGACGACGTCCGAAAGCGGTACAGCTGCAAATCATTACGCTTCGCCGCGGCGTCGGGGTCACGGATGCGCCCAGACGTCGTCATCGCATTCATGGACCAGTTCGGCGACGTGATCGTCAACAACTACAACGCCACCGAGGCCGGCCTGATCGCCAGCGCCACACCCGAAGACCTGCGCGCAGCTCCCGACACCGCAGGCAAGCCGGCTCCCGGCACCGAGATTCGGATCCTGGACAAGGACTTTCACGAGGTGCCCACCGGAGAGGTCGGCCAGATCTACGTCCGCAGCAGCACCCTGTTCGACGGCTACACCTCGGGTAGGACCAAGGACTTCCGCGAGGGCTTCATGGCTTCGGGAGACATGGGATATCTCGACGAGGACGGCAGGCTGTTCGTCGTGGGCCGCGACGACGAGATGATCGTCTCCGGTGGCGAGAACGTCTACCCGATCGAGGTGGAGACGACGCTTGCGGCTCATCCGGAGGTCACCGAGGCGTCGGTGATGGGAGTGGACGACGAACAGTACGGGCAGCGGCTCGCCGCATTCGTCGTGCTCGCTCCCGGCGCGTCAGCCACTCCCGACACGCTGAAGCAGCACGTCAGGGACAGCCTGGCCAATTACAAGGTGCCGCGCGAGATCCTCGTGCTCGACGAACTCCCCCGCAGCAGCACCGGCAAGATTCTGCGTAACGAACTCAAGGCACGCGTGGGCGCCGATGGGTGAATCGTCCGGCGTGCTGGCGCGGTTGCGGCGCCCGCGGCCGTTGCTGCGCGCAGCCGTCGAGCTCGTCAACGCGCTCAACGGGGTACGGCCTCTCGGTCGCAAGGGCTACAAGACGATCGCGGTGTTCTGGTTCGGGTGGCCGACCTCCGAGGTGCCCGCGCTGTACGTGACGGCGTCCGTGCTGGATGCCGTGCGTCGCGGCCGCCGCGGCGACTTCGCCGGATCGCGCGGCAAGGTGGCGCTGGCCCTGACGGCCGCCGCGTGGGCGGCGCTGGCGGTCATCTACCGCCGCAACGTGACCACGCCTGGGCCCGTGCTCAACGCGGCGCTGCGCGACGGCCTCGGCGACGACTACGCCGACGTGATCGCGACGCTGCCGTCAACCCCCTCCCGAACCGGTCGGCCCAGCGGCGCGCTGCGCACCACCCAGATACGCCGGCGCTACGTCGCCAGGGAGGACATCGTGCGCTACGGCCCGTACGGCCGTGCGAACCTGGCCGACATCTGGCACCGGCGTGATCTGCCCCGCGACGGCAAAGCACCTGTGCTGGTGCAGGTTCCGGGCGGCGCGTGGATCATCGGTATGCGCCGTCCGCAGGCCTACCCATTGATGAGCTACCTGGCCGACCGCGGCTGGGTGTGCGTGTCGCTGGCCTATCGCGTCAGCCCCTGGCACACCTGGCCGGACCACATCGTCGACGTCAAGCGCGGCCTGGCCTGGGTGTCCGAACACATCGCGGAGTTCGGGGGTGATCCTGACTTCATCGCGATCACCGGTGGCTCGGCCGGCGGCCACCTGGCCTCGCTGGCCGCGCTGACGCCGAATGACCCGGCATTTCAGCCCGGTTTCGAGGAAGCGGACACCTCCGTCGTGGCGGCCGTGCCGATTTACGGACGCTACGACTGGTACTCGACCGAAGGCGAGGGGCGGCCCGAGTTCATCAAGTTCCTCGAGAAGTTCGTGGTGAAGAAGAGCTTCAAGAAGCACCGGCAGGTGTACGTCGACGCCTCGACGATCGCCCGCGTGCACTCCGACGCGCCGCCGTTCTTCGTGCTGCACGGCCGCGACGACTCGCTCATTCCGGTCCACGAGGCGCGGGACTTCGTGCGAGAGCTCGGCGATGTCGCCAAACGCCCCGTGCTCTACGCCGAATTACCCCACGCACAGCATGGTTTCGATATGTACGGCTCGCCGCGCGCGCACAAGACCGCGGAGGCGGTGGCGCAGTTCCTGTCCTGGGTCTACGCGAAGAGGCGAGACTAGGCCGGCCGCCGGCCGATCAAACCACCGCCGTGGCGGGCGCCATTGCCGTCAGCACCTCGGTGAGGTTGCCAGAAAGTCCGGAAGCCAAACGTATTTCGGTGAAGGCGTGCACGATTGCGTCGGTGACCTCATGCGGATCGCCGAGGGTGATGTCGTCGGTCAGCACGGAGATATTGAGCTGGTCGACGTAGCTCCACACCGTGATGTTGATGCCACTGCCCGCGATCAACGGTCCGACAGAATAGATTTCGCTGATCATCGCGCCGCCGAGCCGGCCCCGCTCCCTGGGCCCGGGCACGTTCGAGATCGGCACGTTCAGCAGTTTGCTCTGTGCCTCGCGCTTCGACAGCCAGCGGAAGACTGCAGGCGCAATGCTCGGTGGGAGATATGCCGCCCACTGGCTCACCACATCCGGCCCGATCAGGTGGAAGTCCTCTTTGGCGATTCCGGCGGCCAGCGACGTCAGCCGCACCCGCTCGAGTGGATCATCGACATGCACCGGCAGTGACACGTTCAACCCGAAGAACTCGTTTCCGGTCAGTCGGTCCGGGGAGGTGTTCAGGCTGGCCGGAACGGAGGCGATCAGCGGCGCGTCGGCGCGCCCGTCGTTGCGCAACAACAGCTCTCGCAGCGCACCCGCCGCGGAGGCGAGCACGAGGTCGTTGATCGTGATGCCAAGACGCTTGCTGGTCTCCTTGACGTCGGACAGCGCCAGCGTGGCCGTGCCGAACCGGCGACCGGGCGACACCACGTGGTTGAAGAACGTCGGCGGCGGTGAGAATGCCTTCGCCAGTTCCGGGCGCTCACCCCGCTCCTTGCCCCGCGCGCGGACCCGGCTGATGCCTGCAGCGGTTTCTCTGGCCAACCGCGGCAGCCTGCCGAGCTGCTTCATGTGGTCGCGCAACGCCCCGGCCACCAGCTCACCCGTCAACGGCGATGCGTTGGTGGCGTAGAGGTCGCGCTCGTCCTGGATCGGGCCTTTCAGATCCATCGCCTTGGCCATCAAGTTCGCCGACGCGACCCCGTCGGCGAGCGCGTGGTGCACCTTGCCGATCACCGCGAATCGGTTATCGGCCATGCCTTCCGCGAAATACATCTCCCACAGGGGGCGGCTGCGGTCCAGCGGCGTGCTTGCGATCTCGCCGATCACCTCGTTGAGCTCGCGGCGCCCGCCGGGCCGGCGCACCCGCACCCGGCGCAGGTGATAGGTCAGGTCGATGTCCGACTTCTCCAGCCACATTGGGTGGTGAAGCTTCAGCGGGATATCGATCAGCCGGTACCGAAGCGGCTCCAGCAGGTGCAGCCGCCGTCGCAGGGTGCGCCGGAACACCTCGAACGTGAAGTCTCCGTCGAAGTCGGCGGCATCGATGACGCCGATCTTCAGCGTGTGCGAATGGATGTTGGGCGTCTCGCTGTACAACAGCATGGCGTCCCAGCCGTTGAGCCGTTTCACGCCGCACCTCTTTGGACGACTATATGACCTCTTTTTCCCTGCTCAGCAAGTGCCTTCGGTGAATCTCGTTGAGGAACAAGCCGATCAGGGTCGCCGCCGAGCCCGTGCGCGAGCCGTCGGTCATGTCGAAGCCGTGGTGTGCGCCGGGCAACTCCAAGTAGCCGACCGTCGATTGCGACGCGGCGCGCAAGCGCTCCACGAAAGCCCTGGCCTGCTCCACCGGAATCACGGTATCGGCGGAGCCGTGCACGACCAGGAACGGCGGCGCGTCAGCCCGCACCCGGGCGATCGGTGACGCGTTGCGGAACACCTCGGGGTGCCGGGACAACCGCTTCTTGACGACGACGCGCTCCAGGAAGTCGACGAACTGTTCGCGTTCCTCGGTAGAGGTGTCCGCCCAGTCGTATCGACCGTAGATGCCGACGACCGCATCGACGGAGGTGTCGGCGTCGTCGGGAAGATCGACGGTCAACTCCGGATCGTCGGGCGTCAGGCCTGTCAGCGCCGCGAGGTGGCCGCCCGCCGAACAGCCTGCGATCGCGACGAAGTCGCGATCACCTCCGAACCGGTCGACGTTCGCGCGGGCCCACGCGACAGCGGCTTTCACGTCGGTGACGTGCCTTGGCCAGCGGTGGTGCGGAGACACTCGGTAGCCGACGGACAGACATACCCAGCCCTGCTCGGCAAGGTGGCTCAACAGCGCATACCCCTGGAGCATCCGGCTTCCGTGCACCCACGCGCCGCCCGGCACGAACACCAACACCGGCGCAGGCCCCGTCAGGTCCCGTCGCCGCCAGACATCCAGCAGCTGCGCAGGCGAGTCGCCGTAGCGGACATTGCTGCGGTACAGATGGCGACGCCGCTGTCCGGCGCCCCGAAGCACCGGTGCCAGCCGGTCCGGCGCCGGCCACGTCACGTTGATCCGTTCGGGCGTGACGAACTCGCGCAGCGCGGCGGCCGCCACCTCATTGGTCATTTCGCGCTCTTGGCGCCGTTGGCCGGCCGCGCCGGGCGCCCGGTTGCGGACCGCCGCGGACACCAGATGCGGCGCATGCCGATAGCCCCATACTCCCATCGCGGTGAACCCGCCGAGCGGCTCCAGATGCTTGCCGACCAGCGGCAACGTCGCGTAGAACTCGCTCATTGCCAGCATGTAATCGACGGGCCGTGCACGCACGAACCACAATGCCCGGGACCTCAGACTCGGCCTGCGCCGCCCGGGATGTCGGGAAACCATTCGCGAACTGTACCCCCGGTGAGTTCTTGGGAACGCAAGAATTCGCGGGGCGCCTTAGCAAGCTGTGACCAAGCCGGATAGCGTCCAATCGTGGCTGCCGACGCTGTGCCTCGTGACAACGGCTTCCACCCAGACTTGCGAAAAACCGCGCGATTCCTGCCCCGGGTTTTGGTGACACCCGGCCTGCTGCCGGTCATGCGTGCGCTGGAGTCGCTGGTTTTCCGCGGGCGCAAAGACGTCGAGGCGCTGACGCTGACGTCGGGCGGGCACGTCAGGCTGCACAGGCCACCCGGCGATGTCGGGCCGGCGCCGGCGATGCTGTGGATTCATGGCGGCGGGTATGTGGCTGGCAGGCCGCAGCAAGACGATCAGGCCTGCGGGCAGTTCAGCCGGACGCTCGGGATCACCGTCGCCTCGCCCTCGTATCGGCGCGCGCCGGAGCACCCGTATCCGGCTGCGCTTGAGGACCTCTACGCGGCGCTGAAGTGGCTGGTGTCGCTGCCGTCGGTCGATTCCGAGCGAGTCGCGATTGGGGGTGAAAGCGCGGGCGGCGGGCTGGCCGCCGCACTGGCGTTCATGGTCCGCGACCGAGGCGAGATCTCCCCCGTTCTACAGCTTTTGAGCTATCCGACGCTCGACGACCGGACCGTGTCAAACCCGGCTGTCGCGCGCAACTATCGGCTGTTGAACGAACGCAGTAACTCGTTCGGTTGGGCGTCGTATCTGGGCGGCGCCGATCCCGACGTCGCTGTCCCGGCGCGCCGCACCGACCTTGCCGGCCTGCCCCCGGCGTGGATCGGCGTCGGCACCGTCGACCTGCTTTACGAAGAAGCCGTCGCGTACGCAGAACGATTGCGCAGCGCTTCGGTGCCGTGTCATCTCGAAGTGGTGCAAGGGGCCTTTCACAGCTTCGACCGCGTCCACGCAAGGGCACCAGTGTCGCGCGCGTACTTCGACAGCCAATGCGAAGCGCTTCGCGCAGCGCTCAAGCCCTGATCACCGTGCCCGATAGCAGGCCGGACGCTGCTACATTCGCACGATGCCCAGTTCCCGCCGCCTGCTGCCGAGGTTGGCCGCCCTCGCGCTCATCGCCATCCTGACGTGCACCGGCGCGCCCGTCAGCGCCGCCGAATCAGCGGTCACAACAACACAACAGGTCAATTCGCAAGCGCCGGAACCCGTTAGCGCCATTCTCGCACCGGATCGCACCCCCAGCGGCGAATCGAGCACCGCCCGCCTCGGCCCCATGCCACAAACACCGGCCAAGCCGACGAAGAGAACGCGGCGGCGGCACCACTTTTGGTTCTGGCATCTTGTCCCCGGCAGCGGCGGCCCGCTGAGCTGGCTGTTACTGGTGCCGTACCTCATCCTCGGCGGCGGGCTGGCCGCGATACTGATCTTTGTGCGCCGTCGGCGCGCGAAGGCGTCCACCGCAGTCAACTTTGACGCAACGCAGGCAATGCAGGGAATGCAGGGAATGCAGGCCGGAAACTTCGATGCGCCGCCGCACGCGATCCTCGACGCGCCGACCGACATTCACCCGGTCGACGACCGCCTTCAGCGCCTTCAAGATCCCCATGCCGCAGGCATGCTGTCCGACGACGAGTTCCAGACTCAGCGACTGCGAATCCTCGGCACCTGACCGCTCAACGGCTTCTGTGTCGTGGGCGCACTCACTTCTCGGCCAGTTCACGCGGCACGACGAACACGTCGACCAGCGCGCCATTGCGCCAGACGGTCATCTCGATCCTGCGCGCTATCGCATCCTCGACCATCACCTTCTGGATCGCGGTGGCGGTCACGACGTTGTGTCCGTCGACGCTGACGACGACGTCGCCGCGGCGCAAACCGGCCTCGGCCGCCGGGCTGCCAGAAACCACGCTGGCGATCTGCAGGCCATCCGCTGTGCCCAGCTTGGCTGCGACCGCGGGCGCGACAGGAACGTGCGCACCGGCGATGCCCAGCCAGGCCCGGCGGACGCGGCCGGTGCTCATCAATGACGCGATGATCCGGTGTGTGGAGTCGTTGACGGGCACGGCCAGGCCCAGCCCGACACCGGCGACCGCCGTGCTGACGCCGACCATCCGGCCGCGGCTGTCTGCCAACGCGCCGCCGCTGTTGCCGGGGTTCAGCGCCGCGTCGGTCTGGATCACCTCGTCGACGACGCGCCCGTTGCGGGTCGGCAGCGACCGGCCCAGCCCGGAGACGATGCCCGCGGTGACGCTGCCGGCCAGCCCGAGCGGATTGCCGACCGCCACTACCAGTTGACCGACACGCAGATCCTCGGCGCGCCCCATCGTCACCGGCGGCGGCACCTGCCCGCGCGCCTTGAGGACAGCGAGATCCGACAACACGTCCCGCCCGATGATGTCGACGCGGACGGACGTGCCGTCACCGAAGTGAGCGTCCGCTGACTTCGCAGTCGCGACCACGTGCGCGCTGGTCAGGAGGTAGCCGTCTGGGGTGATGACGCTCGCGCTCCCGCCACCGTCGCCGCGCGAGGTCCGGACCGCCAGGCTGGCGACGCTGGGCGACACCGTGCGGGCCACGGCAATGACGACCGACGAATACGCATCAAGCGCTTCGTCGTCGCGCGGGCGGTCGCCGGCCATAACCCATTGAGCACCAGGAAACCCGCGGGTATGCCCTCGTTCGCCCGCGGCTGAAAGGGTTCAGAACTGCAGAGTCCTCAGAACTGCAGAGCCGAGAACCGCCAGTCCAGCACCGGCCGGTCGGCCTCACCGACGGCCTCCTCACCGACAGCCTTGACCAGCGAGCGCAGCCGCAGGATGCCGCCGCCCGCGGGCAGCGGATCGGCGCCCTCGACATGCAGCTCGCTCACCAGGGTGTCACCCTCACGCACCGGCCCGGTGTGGTCGCAAGACTCCCAGCCCAGCACGGTGACCAGGTTGGGCAGCAGTCGGCTGGCCTGAGCCAGCGCCAACCCGATGGTATGGCCGCCGTACACCAACCGTTCGCCGCCGACACGCGAATCATGATGTACAGCAGCAATATTCAAGGTAAGCCTGGCCAGTTCAGGTGCGCTGGACACCACGTCGGCACCGCTGTGCAGCACCGAACCCGCCAACCCCCGGTCGAATTGTGGCCCGGGAACGCGCTGCCGGAATGCGTCGGCGTCCCACTCCTCGATTTCCTTCTTAAGAGCCTTCGTCAGGGTCACCGCTTCGGCGCCGATCGCCGACAGATCGTCGGCGTGGGGCTCGCGATCCGGGTCGGCATCCGGGCCCAGCGGCAGCATCGCGCAGCGGTAGAAGTCGAGCACCAGGTGGCCCAGCTGGTCGATCGTCGTCATCCGCAGCGCCGCCATCCCCGTCGGCGCCCGGCCCGGCTTCGGTGAATTCTCGCGCAGGCCAACCACTTCCGTCCGAGTGAACAGGCTGTCGCCGATGACAGGGAAGCGGTGGAACACCAGCCCGCGGTAGAAGAGGTTCGCTTTCACGTGGTGAGTGACCAGGGTGGACTGCCCGATCGCGACGTCGCACACCAACCCCGGGTGCGCCAGCGCCGCCGTCGCCCCGGTCACCGCGTACGAGAGGTGCGCGTCCAGCGGTAACCGCAGCCGGTCACCCAGGATGGCCTGGTGTGTGGCGGCGACCCCGGTGGTCAGCGTGATCGACGGCGCGGTGTCAAAGACCTGACCCACCCGCAGTTCGTCGAAGTAGGGCCCGCCGCTCATTGCGCCTCCGTCGAAATGCTAGGGCGAGTATTTCTTGACCAGTTCCTGCTTGTACAGCTTGCCGGTGTCGGTGCGTGGCAGTTGCGCCTCGAACGAGATCGACCGGGGACATTTGTAATGGGCCAGGCGTTCTCGCAGCCAGCCCACCAGCTCGTCGGCGAACGCGTCCGTCGCGTCGCCGGGATCGACGGTCTGCACGACTCCCTTGACCGACTGGCCCATCTCGTCGTCGGGTATGCCGAACACCGCGGCATCGAGCACCTTCGGGTGCGTGACCAGTAGGTTCTCCGCCTCCTGCGGGTAGATGTTCACGCCGCCCGAGATGATCATGTGGTGGCGGCGGTCGGTGAGGAACAGGTACCCGTCGTCGTTCAGATACCCGACGTCGCCGACGGTCACCCAGCCGTGCTTGTCGCGGGACTCCGCCGTCTTCTCCGGATCGCGGTGGTACTCGAAAGCCGCGCGCCCGATGTCGAAGTAGATCTGGCCCGCTTGCCCCTGCGGCACGTCCTCGCCGTTCTCGTCGAGGATGTGCGCCTCGCCCAGGAGCGATTTACCCACCGAGCCCGGATGCTTCATCCAGTCATCGGCCGAGATGAACGTTATCCCGGCACCTTCCGACGAGGAGTAGTACTCGTCGACGATCGGGCCCCACCAGTCGATCATCTGTTGCTTGATCTCCATCGGGCAGGGCGCGGCGGCGTGGATCACCCGCTTCAGGCTGGACAGGTCATACGAATCACGAACCTTCTCAGGGAGTTTGAGCATGCGCACGAACATCACCGGGACGAACTGGCCGTGGGTGACGCCGTGTCGCTGAATACAGTCGAGCATCTGCTCCGGGTCGAACTTCTCGATCACCACCACCGTCGCACCCATCGCCAACGCCGACATCGACCACAGGCACGGCGCGGTGTGGTACAGCGGCGCAGGGCTGAGATAGACGGCGTCGTCAGTCATCCCGATCGCCATCAGCAATGCGCTCAGCACGTTGGGCGCCTCCGCCGGACTGATATGGGGCAACGGGCGGCGAATCCCCTTGGGACGCCCCGTGGTTCCCGACGAGTACTGGAGCAGATCGCCCTCGAGTTCGTCGTCGATCGGGGTGTCGGGCTCGTCGGCCACACAGTCGGGATAGCGCCGCCAGCCTTGGAGGTCGCCGGAGGCGAATGTCGCCGACCCACCGGCTCCGTCGGCGATCATCAACAGCCCCGGCAGTCCGCCCGGCAGATAATCGGCCAGCCCCGCGCACACCTCGCGCGTGGCGCGCGACCCGATGACAGCCTTAGCGCCGCTGTTGTCGACGATGTATGCCGCCTCAGCCGCGGTGAGGTGGCTATTGATCGTCGCGTAGTACAACCCGCTGCGTCGCGCGGCCCACATCACCGCGTGGATGTGCTCGTTGTTCTCCAACATCACCGCGACGGTGTCGCCCTCGCGCAACCCGGCCTTTCGGAAATAGTGGGCGAGTCGGTTCGCGCGCGCCTCCAGCTCCGCGAACGTCACGACCGTGCCCGACGGGTAGAGGATGACGGCGGGCTTGTCGGAGACATGCTCGCGGATCTGCATGGACAAAACTGTACTTGACGGGTGTCAACGCGCATCGCGGCCCAGCTGGGTGCTCATCGGCTGTGAAGCGCACCACACGCCGCCTGTTGGATTCGGTGTGTCGGCTATCGCCCTGTCACGCTGGAGAACTGGAGGTGCTTTAGGTCCGATGTGCGCGCACACTGTATTCGAACGACACTCGAGCGGATCCCGGGTCGAGGCGGTGCTGACCTGGTTGGGCGGTGGGCATTGGCGTGAGCTCGGCGAGCGTCACGAGCGTTCCACCACCGCGGTCGCCGGCGTGGTCGTGCTGGTCGGTGCTGCGCTCGCATGGCTCGTCGCGACCCTCGCCGTTGCCGGATCGACCGACTGGCCGGTCTGGGTCATCTTCTTCATCTGGCCGAAGAGCTCGCGCTTGAGGTGCGGGTCGAGCGGCGAGGTCGGCTCGTCCAGGAACAGCAGGCTCGGCTTGGTGAGCAGCTCGAGGCCGATGTTGAC
>Ga0209526_10000556_pt1 | contig 24409 bp, 19 predicted proteins | sample JacPinW_OM2H0_M1_FD_188566 | JGI IMG/M metagenome (GOLD analysis project Ga0209526, IMG submission 188566) | Forest soil microbial communities from Algoma, Ontario, Canada - Jack Pine, Ontario site 1_JW_OM2H0_M1 (SPAdes) (version 2) | ecosystem: Environmental > Terrestrial > Soil > Boreal... | reverse complement strand
TCTCCGCCGCCGTCGGTGTGCGGTTTCCTGGCGGGCGCCAGTAGACAACGTTGGTGATCGTGACACTGCTGCGGTCGAGGTCGATCGCCGCCAGCATGCGGTCGAGGAGCTGGCCGGCGCGACCGACAAAAGGCCGCCCGATCCGGTCCTCGTCCGCCCCCGGCCCCTCGCCGATGATCATGACGGGCCCGGCCGGGTTGCCGTCGGCGAAAACCGTATTCGTCGCGGTGCGCTTCAACGAGCAGCCGTCGAACCCGGCCACCATTGCCGCCAGCGCGTCCATGGTCTCGGCCGTAGCCGCGAGCCGGCGTGCCGACTGGGCTGCCTCGCCCAGGGATTCGGCGAGAGCCGCCGGCGGTGATGCCGCAACCGCACGGGCGCTTTGCGGCCGTGCGACAGGGGGGATCGCCGGAGGCGCCTCGCTGACCGGGGACGGTGCAAACCGGTCCACAGGCTCCGCGCCGATTGCTTCGTCGGCGCCCATCTTGACATACCAGCGCAAGAGCGCGAGGGCGGTCGCGTTCCCTCCCAGGTTCAACGGGGCGCTGTCGTGTGACATCGAGCCAAAGCTACCATCGAAGGCGAGCAACACACTCCCGTTTTTGCCGAATTCCCCTATAGTCGTAGCGGGGAGGAACACGGAAAAGCATGAGCGAGGAGCGGGTACAGCGCGAGCGGATGGAGTACGACGTCGTGATCGTCGGGGCCGGACCATCCGGCCTCGCGGCGTCGATCCGTCTGAAGCAGCTGGCCGCCGCAGCCGAGCGTGAGATCGCGGTTTGCGTCGTGGAAAAGGGCTCCGAGGTCGGCGCCCACATCCTTTCTGGCGCCGTGTTCGAGCCACGGGCGCTCGACGAGCTCATCCCCGACTGGCGCGATAGAGAGGCGCCGCTTGTCACCCCGGCGGCGGAGGATCGTTTCCTGCTGCTGACGGAAACCCGTTCGCTGCGCCTGCCAACGCCGCCGCAAATGGCGAATCACGGCAATTACATCATCAGCCTCGGTAATCTTTGCCGCTGGCTGGCGCAGCAAGCCGAGGCTCTCGGCGTCGAGATCTATCCGGGGTTCGCTGCGGCCGAGGTGCTGTACGACGCTTCGGGGCGCGTGCAGGGCGTCGCGACCGGCGACATGGGGATCGGCAAGGACGGCCATCCGACCGATCGCTACCAGCCGGGGGTCGAGCTGATCGGCAAAGAGACGCTGTTCGCCGAAGGCTGCCGCGGGTCGCTGACCGAGACGCTCGTGCATCGCTTCAACCTGCGTGATGGAGTGGATCCGCAAACCTATGCGATTGGGATCAAAGAGTTATGGGAGGGCGCGACCGACCGGCACCAGCCGGGGCTGGTGGTCCATACGATTGGGTGGCCGCTCGACACGAGGACCTATGGCGGCTCGTTTCTCTATCACCTTGAAGATCGGCAGGTCGCGGTCGGATTTGTGATCGGGCTCGATTACCGCAACCCGTTTCTCAACCCCTTCGAGGAATTTCAGCGCTTCAAGACGCATCCGGCGATCCGCCCCTTTTTCGAAGGAGGCAGACGGATCGCGTACGGCGCGCGGGCCCTCAACGAAGGCGGCTTTCAATCGATCCCGCGCCTCGACTTCCCGGGTGGCGCGCTGATCGGCGACGCCGCCGGCTTTCTCAATGTGCCCAAGATCAAGGGCAGCCACACAGCGATGAAGTCAGGGATGGTCGCCGCCGAGACCATCTTGCGCCGGCTTTCGGGGGAACCGGACGGCGAGGTCAGACGCGCCCTCGAGGAGAGCTGGGTGTGGGAGGAATTGCGCCGGGTCCGCAACATCAGGCCGAGCTTCCGCTGGGGCCTCTGGGCCGGTCTCGCCTATTCGGCGCTCGACACCTATGTCTTCCGCGGCGGCGCACCGTGGACCTTTCACCATTATCCCGACCATTTGCAGCTGGCACCGGCGAGCGAGGCTCGGCGCATCGACTACCCCAGGCCCGACGGCAAGATCAGCTTCGACCGGCTTTCCTCGGTCTTCATTTCGAACACCAACCACGAGGAGGACCAACCGCCGCATCTGCGGCTGCGCGACCCGGAGAAGGCAATTTCGATCAATTATCGGCTCTACGATTCGCCCGAACAGCGTTATTGTCCGGCCGGCGTCTATGAGATCGTGCAGCAAGCCGGCACGGGCGAATCGTATCTACAAATCAATGCGCAGAATTGCGTTCACTGCAAAACCTGCGACATCAAGGATCCGGAGCAGAATATCGATTGGGTCGTACCGGAGGGAGGCGGCGGACCTAATTATCCGAACATGTGATGCCGGAGAGTGGGTAGACGATACATGAGAAAAATGGTGATAGACATTTGGCGGAGCTGGGTTTCGGTGAGCTTTCTGGCCGCAAGTCTTGCGGCCGGGACGAGCGCGGTGGCGGCGCCGAATGTCGACAAGCCCGAGCTCTCCTCCGAAGCGCCATTCGGCGCCTACCTGGCGGCTCGTCACGCGCAGCACATGCGCGACTACCAAGCGGCTGCTTCCTGGTTCGAGGACGCGCTGCGGGCCGACCCCGAATCGCCTGAACTGATCACCCGCACCTTTCTAATGGAGGCGAGCGAAGGCCGGTTCGAGAGGGCTCGCACGCTCGCCGAAAGCGAGCTCAAACTCGATGCGACCGATGCGGTTGCAGAGCTCGTTCTCTTGATGGACCGGATACAGGCCAGCGACAAGCCCGGTGCGCTCGCGCGCGCCGAAGCGTTGCCCACAGAAGGGGTGCATCGATTTGTCGGGCCACTGGCTCGTACCTGGACGCGCCTGGCAATGGGCGATCTGGCCGGCGCCGATGCCGCACTGCAGGAGTTTGACAAATTCAACGGCTTCGCCCCGCTGAAATATTACCAGCTCGGCCTCGTTTACGACTTCGCAGGGCGCGCCGATTTGGCTGAAGAGAACTTCAAGAAGACCCTTGAGGCGACCGGCCAACTCAACTGGCGGCTGACCGACGCGATGGCAAATTTTTACCAGCGCCATGGTCGAGATGATGAAGCGCAAGCGCTCTATCAACGGTTCGTCAAGGACAACGCCGGGAGCGAGCTGGCCGAATCGGCTATCACCAGCAAGCCGGCCGAACCTCCGCCGGCACTGATCGGTTCGCCTGAGGATGGGTTCGCCGAGGCGCTCTTCGATCTGGCAAGCGTTGTTAATCAACCCGAGACGCTCGATTTGGCGTTGCTGTATGCCCGCTGTGCCGTCGAGCTGCGCCCTCATCTGACACTTGCTCAACTGTTGCTGTCAGACGTGCTGAGCGCCCAGAACAAGCCAGAGCTGAGCCTGGAGGTTCTCGCTGAAATCCCGCAGAGCTCGCCCTATTGGTGGTCGGCCCGGCTGCGTGTTGCCGCCAATCTCGAGATGCTGGACCGCACCGACGAGGCGATCGCCCAAATGAGGATGATGGCGGCAGAGGCACCTCTACGAGCCGGTGCCGACATGCAGCTCGGCGATTTGTTGCGCGGCAAGAAGCGCTTTGCCGAAGCGGTCGACGCCTATGACGAGGCGATCCAGCGCTTTCAGGCGGCAGGTATGCCAGAGCGCTGGTCGCTGTTTTACAGCCGGGGAATTGCGCTCGAACGCTCCGGCCAATGGAAGCGGGCGGAGGACGATCTCGGACGCGCCCTTGAGCTCAAGCCCGACCAGCCACTGGTCCTGAATTATTTGGGCTATTCCTGGATCGACCGCGGCGAGAATTTGGAACGCGGCCTCAAGATGATCGAGAAGGCGGTCGAGTTGCGCCCCGAAGACGGCTATATCGTCGATAGCCTGGGCTGGGCGCACTACCGATTGGGCGACTACTCGAGCGCGGTCCAGTATCTCGAGAAGGCGATCGAACTCGTGCCTGAAGACCCGACGATCAACGACCATCTCGGCGATGCCTATTGGCAGAATGGGCGTCCGATCGAGGCGCGCTATCAATGGCGCCGGGCGTTGCAGTTCGGGCCTCAGGAGGACGAGATCAAGCCGATCCAGGCCAAGCTCGACGGCGGTACCGTGCCCAGTACCGGGGCTCGCGGCGGCTGAGCCTGGGATGCCGGTTGAGGCGTTTGCTCCGGCAAAGGTCAACCTCTATCTGCATGTGACCGGGCGGCGGGGGGACGGTTACCATATGCTCGATAGCCTGATCGCCTTTGCCGATATCGGTGACCGGCTCACAGCGGAGCCCGCCGGGGTTCTGTCGCTCGAGGTGAGCGGGCCGGAGGCTCGGAGCCTGCCCTCCACATATGAAGACAATCTGGTGCTGCGGGCTGCGCGCCTGCTTGCTGCTCACGCCGGAATCACCACCGGCGCGGCGTTGCGTCTGCAGAAGAGCCTGCCGGTGGCCGCCGGGATCGGTGGCGGGTCGAGTGACGCGGCGGCGGCATTGCGCGCCCTGAGACAACTGTGGCAGGTATCGGTCGGCGATGCGGCACTGCGGGCTCTCGCTGCCGAGCTCGGAGCCGATATCCCCGCCTGCGTCGGTGGACGTGCCGTCTGGGTCGGTGGCATCGGCGAACGGATCGACCCGGCGGCGGCGCTGCCAAAGGCCGGAATTTTGCTCGCCAACCCGCGTACGAAGCTGCCAACCGCTGCGGTATTCGCCGCCCGGCGCGGCGCTTTCGGCGACCCCGGGCGGTTCGAGCCGATGCCGGCTAGCGTGGTCGGACTCGCCCAAACTTTGATGCGGTGTCGCAACGATCTGACGGACGCGGCGATCGGCCTCGTGCCCGAGATCGGTGCTGTGCTGGCGAGTCTTCGTGCGCTTCCGGGGGCTTTGTTGGCGCGAATGAGCGGCAGCGGCGCGACATGCTTTGCCCTCTTCCGCGATCGCGGCGCAGCCGAGCGCGCCCGCGAGGCGCTCGCGGCAGCCGAGCCTCGCTGGTGGTGCGCCGCCGGAGGTTTTGTTGCCGCGGAGGAGCTTTCCCGATAATTTGCCGCCATACATGCTGTTGGGGCGTAGCCAAGTGGTAAGGCAGCGGATTTTGATTCCGCCATTCCCAGGTTCGAATCCTGGCGCCCCAGCCAGGTCTGCCGCGGACTTATCCCAATGATCAGTGCCGATTGCCGCGAATAGTCGTTCGTGACGGTCTTCATAGGCACTTTAACATCGTCTTCATCAAGACTGGTCTTCCCGCGAGGGACAACACGGAATGTGCGGCGTTAGCGGGTTTCTCGCCCATTCAGCATTGCCTGGGGATACGGCCGAAGCGCGACTTTGGGCGATGATCGCGACCTTGCGGCATCGCGGGCCGGATGATGAAGGCGTTTGGACCGATGGCCGGGCCGGGCTCGCTCACGCGCGGCTGTCGATCATCGATCTCTCGCCGGCCGCTCACCAGCCCATGGCGAGTACCGATGGGACTGTCTGGATCACGTACAACGGCGAGGTCTACAATTTCACGGAAATCCGACAGGAGCTCGATGCGCTGGGCTACCCGTTTCGCAGCCGCAGCGACACCGAGGTCATCGTCAACGGCTGGCATGCCTGGGGCCCGAAGATTTTTTCTCGGCTGCGGGGCATGTTTGCGCTTGGCATTTGGGACCGGCGATCGCAGCGCCTCATCCTTGCGCGCGACCGGCTCGGCAAGAAGCCGCTCTACTACGCCACGACCGCGACGGCTTTTCTGTTCGGCTCGGAGGTCAAGGCGGTGCTCGCCTGGCCCGGCGTCCCGCGCGCAGCGGACCTGTCGGCGATCGACCGTTACATGACTTTGGGCTACGTGCCGGCGCCGGATTCGGCCTTCTTGGGGGTCCGCAAGCTTCCCGCTGCTCACTACCTTGTCGTCGAGGCACGCGCGGACAGGAACCTCGGCGCACCCGAGTTGATCCGTTACTGGCGCCTCCCTGAGCCGCGTGCGACCCGCTGCCGCGGGCACACCTCGGACCTGAAGCGAGAACTGGTCGGGCAGCTCGAGGAGGCTGTACGTCTGCGCCTGATCTCGGACGTGCCGCTCGGTGCATTTCTTTCCGGCGGGGTCGATTCTTCGGCCGTCGTCGCGATGATGGCGCGCGTCGGGAACGGGACGGTCAAGACCTTCTCTGTCGGCTTTGCGGCCAAGGAATACGACGAGACCCGCTATGCCCGGATGGTCGCGGAACGGTATGCGACGGATCATCAGGAGATGGTCGTCGAACCCGATGCCGTAGCAGTTCTGCCCCGCCTGATCTGGCACTACGGCGAGCCTTTCGCCGATCCGTCCGCGATTCCGACTTATTACCTCTCCGAACTGGCGCGCCGAGAGGTGACGGTGGTGCTCAATGGCGATGGCGGGGACGAGTGCTTCCTCGGCTACCGCCGTTACAAGGCGATGCGTTATGTTGCGTGGCTCGATGAGATGCCCAGCTGGATCCAGGCAGAGCTCGCACGATTGCTCAATCTGGCACCGTCGACCGCGCAGCAACGGTTCAAAATCCCCCGGATCCGCGGGGTATTGCAGGCCCCCAAGCAACAGCCGGGCCGGCGCTATGCCTTCACGGTCGCTTCCTTTCTCGATGAGGACAAGGAGGATTGCTACAGCGGGGCGATGCGAGGCCAGCTGGAACGATCGGCCCTCGATCTCCTCGATCCCTATTTCGCTGTAGCTGACAGCCTCGTCGCGGGGGCCAATTGGGCGGACATCCATACCTATCTGCCCGATGATCTGATGGTAAAGGTCGATGTCGCCAGCATGGCGCACGGGCTCGAGGCCCGATCGCCGCTACTCGACCATGTGTTGACGGAGTGGGCGGTGGGCTTACCCGAGGAGGTCAAGATGGCGCGAGGCGTGACCAAAGCGCTGTTCAAATCCGCGATGGAACCGTATCTGCCGGCTGAGTTGCTCTATCGACCCAAGATGGGCTTCAGCTGTCCGGTGGACCATTGGTTCCGCAACGAGATCAAGGAGCTCGCCTACGATACGCTTCTCTCGCAAAGCGCGAGGCAGCGCGGCCTTTTCCGACCGGACTATGTCCAACGTCTGCTCGATGAACACTGCGGTTTCACCCGCGATCATCACACGCGGCTTTGGGCGTTGTTGATGCTCGAGCTGTGGTTCCGAATGTGGATCGACGCGCCGGCGGAGGCCGAGATCCTGCGCCCGGCTGCCTAACGGAACCGATTCGGGTGGCACCTCGAGCATATGGCTGCATTTCGCGCCTTTGAGGGGAACCGGCAGGCGAACAGTCCTGTTATAGATTGGCGAGGCCGCGCACCTCGGGCGGGCGTCGATGGAGGATGATATGCTCGACTCGGCACTGATATTCTTCATTATCGCGATTGTCGCCGCCTTTTTTGGATTTGGTGGGATCGCAACGACTGCCGCAGGCGTCACGCAGGTACTGTTCTTTGTGTTCCTGGTAATCCTTCTAGTTTCGCTGGTCATGGGGGGTGGCCGGCCGGCGGCCACTGATCTGAAGACGAACTATCGGTGAAGGTCCCAGCTGGACCTTCACCGATACCCTATTGCTAATCAGCCGCGGCGAGAACGCGAGCAAGCTGACTTAGTGCCTCCTGGTGGCGCTCGTTCGGAATCTGAGCAAAGTTGCGGGCGAGCTCTAGGCACATCCTTTCACGCGGGCTGATCGAGCGGTCGTTTTCCTGCTCCAATCCATCAAAGAAATAGCTGACCGGTACGCTCAAGACCTGAGCGACCTCAAATAGACGCCCGGCCGACACCCGATTGATCCCGCGCTCGTACTTGTGCGCCTGCTGATAAGTAACACCGATTAAATCGGCGAGCTGTTGCTGCGTCAGGCCGAGCATGATCCGCCGCTCGCGAATGCGGGCTCCCACATATCGGTCGACGTCTTGCGTTCGGGTTGTCGATCGACGCGAAGAAGCGGAGCGTGGCGGCCCATTGCCTCCCACATTTTCGCCCGCGCTCAAGCCGTGACGTGCTTTTCCAATCTGCCTCCGCTCTTTCATCTCGCTCCACTCGCTTCTTGCATGTCCGCAATCCGTCGTTGGAAGCGAAGCGCCGCCGGCTCAAATCGGTTCCGCTAACTACGGCGACTCTGCGCAACCGCATGTTTTCATCTGATTGAAGAGTCCCTGTGTGTCAAAACTTAGGCAGGTATCGCGGCCAGATCGGGGAAACGCTGCTCACACCTGCGTGCTACGCATGCGGTTCGCGTTGACAGCCTCCCTGTGACGATGATACCGACGGGCGCTCATCCGCTCTGAAACGCGAATCGATGCCCCGCATCTCAATCGGCGACTGCTCGCTCTATTACGAGCGGCACGGCATGGGCTTTCCCGTCGTGTTCATATCCGGGCTTGGCGGTTTCGGATCATTCTGGAAGGACCAAGTCGCAGCCTTCGGCAAACGGTTCGAGGTCATCACCTTCGACCATCGCGGCATCGGGCAAAGCGACGAGAGCCGGATTGGCTACACGGTCGAACGAATGGCGACCGACGTGGTCCGACTGTTGGACCGGCTCGAGATCAAGCGTAGCCATGTCGTTGGACATTCGACAGGCGGCGCCGTCGCGCAAATCCTCGCGATCGAGCATCCGAACCGGCTCGCTAGCGTCGTGCTCTCAGCCACATGGACGAAGGCGGACGCCTATTTCCGCCGGCTTTTCACCCTGCGCAAGGAGCTGTTGCAGCGGCTCGGTCCGAGCACCTACTTGCAAGCCGCCACGCTCGTCCTGTATCCGAGCTGGTGGGTCGCACGGAACAACGAGCGTCTGCGCCAGGAAGAGGCGCAAAACCTGGCGGCTTTCGCCCCGATGGATATCGTCGCGAGCCGTATCGATGCGATGCTGGCATTCGACCGATCAAGCGAGCTGGAGCGCATCAAGACGCCAACACTGGTGATCGGGGCGGAGGATGACATCGTCACCCCTGCTTATTTTTCCGAGGAGCTCGCTCGGCTGATCCCGGCAGCCGAGGTGAAGCTTTTTCCGCGCGGTGGACACTTCTTCACCCAAGTTCGGGCACGCGAATTCAACAACGCCGTACTGCCGTTTCTGGTCGCTCACACCCCGGCCTGATCCCTGTCCCGGCTCTTCCGCCACCACGGTGATTAGGAATTCCTCAAGAAGTTGGTGGTTAACCTGTCCTTGAGCGCGCCTTCTCCGGCGTTGACGAGGTGGGCGGGCTTTTCGCGCTGATATCGATCGGCGCGATGCCGCACCGGTGCTGGGACGAGGACAAGCAAGCTGAGGCGCGGCCGACAGGTGGACCAAAACCAGGGACAAGCGCAGCAAGAGCGGCCACGGCGCAGCGCGGCGGTAGGGGCTATGGTGAAAGCGGCGCTCCGTCAGGATCGCTTGCTCTTTGCTTTCCAACCGGTGGTCTGTGCTGCTACCGGAGAGGTCGATTACTTCGAATGTTTGCTACGCATGCGCCGCGAAGACGGAGAAATCGTTACTGGGGGCGAGTTCATTACGACAATCGAACACCTCGGGCTGATCGGGCTTGTCGACCGTTTCGTCCTCGACAGGACGGCACGGGAGCTCGACACCCATCCCGAGGTACGGCTCGGCTTCAATGTGTCGGGGTTGACAGCTGGCGACCGGCCGTGGCTGCGTTCATTGATGTCGGTGTTGCGGAACCGGCCCGATCTTGCGCGCCGCCTCGTCGTCGAAATCACTGAAACGGCGGCACTCTGCGACATCGAGGAAACCGCGAGGTTTGTCGATGCGCTGCGTCACGCGGGCTGCCGCGTCGCTCTTGACGATTTTGGCGCCGGCCACACATCGCTGCGGCACCTCCAAACTTTGTCGGTCGACATCGTGAAGATCGACGGCTCGTTTGTCCAAAATCTCGCACACAGCCCCGAGAATCGAATCTTTTTGCGCCATCTGCTTGGGCTGACCAAAGGCTTCGGCCTGAGCTCGGTGGCCGAATGCGTCGAGAGCGCCGAGGACGCGGAATTGCTGCGTGCCGAGGGGGTCGGTTATCTCCAGGGTTACCATATCGGACCGCCGACGATCGAACGGCTGTGGCTCGCGAAGACAGACCAGGAAATCAGCACATAATCTGGAATTCCGAGCTGAAGCTCAGGCTTTGTGGGATCGCTCACTGTGGTCCGCCAGCACTTGCGCAATTACCAGCGAGATGCGTCTGGCGGTCGGGATGTGCAGAAATTCGTTGGGGCCGTGCGCGTTGGAGTGCGGTCCGAGCACGCCGGTGACGACGAACTGCGCATCAGGGAATTTCTCGCCGAGCATCGCCATGAACGGAATGCTGCCCCCTTCTCCCATGTAAGCCGGAGGCGCTCCGAAGGCGAGCTCCGAGCTATGCGACAGCGACTGCTCGAGCCATGGCGACAAGCCAGGCGCGTTCCACCCGGAGGTGCCCGATTCCACCTCGAATTTTACCCGCGCGCCGTAGGGCGGGTTTTTCTCCAACAATGTACGAAGAGCCGTCCCGGCCGCCGCCGCATCTGATGTGGGCGGCAAGCGCAGGCTGAGCTTTGCGATGGTGGAGGGTAGCAGCACATTACCGGCGTTGACCGGCATCGGCATGCCGTCGATGCCGGTGACCGCCAGTTGCGGCCGCCAGGTTCGGTTGAGCACGAGCTCGGTCAAATCCATCGTCATCGGCGACATCCCGAGCACGAACGGAAATTTGCTATAGACAGTGTCGCCGAGTGCTGCTGCGGCCCGGCGGGCCTGCGCCACCCGCTCGGGCGGAACCTGAACATAGAGTTCCGCCGGACGGATTGTCCCGGTCTCCTCGTCTTCGAGGCGCGACAGCAGATGGCGTAAAATCCGAAAGCTCGAGGGGACGACGCCGGAGGCGTCACCCGAATGAACGCCCTCTTCGAGCACCTGAACCGTCAAGGTGCCGGACGCCATTCCGCGCAGCGAGGTGGTCAGCCACAGCTGATCGTAATTGCCGCAGCCGGAGTCGAGGCAGATGACCAGCGACGGGCTGCCGAGCTTCTCAGCGAGGTGGTCGACATAGTGCGGCAGGTCGTAGCTGCCGGATTCCTCGCACGCCTCGATCAGGACGACGCAACGCGCATGCGGGACCGACTGTTCGCGCAGCGCCATCAGGGCGCTCAGCGCGCCGAACATGGCATAGCCGTCATCGGCGCCGCCGCGGCCGTAGAGCTTGTCGCCTTCGAGGCGGGGGATCCAGGGGCCGTACCCGTCGGCCCAGCCGTTCATCTCGGGTTGCTTGTCGAGATGGCCGTAGAGCAGGACCGTATCGTCGCTTTCGCCGGGAACGTCGATCACGATGACGGGCGTGCGACCGGGGAGCCGGATGATTTCTAGCGTTGCACCCGCGAGGTCGAGGAGCTTTGCCCGCGCCCAACGCTCGAATAACGCGACCGCCTCGTCCATATACCCGTGAGCCGACCAATTCGGGTCAAAGGACGGAGACTTGTTGGGAATCCTGATGTACTCCATCAGTGCTGGGACAATCTCGTCGCCCCAGCACTGATCGACAAACCCTCTGGTTTTCGCGATGTCTATCATCTGGGCGCATCCGCGTGACGTGGAAGTGCTCGTTATAGGACCAGGTGCTCATCCGCACAAAGGTGATGACCAGAGCTGTTGACCTGTGCGGCCGGTCGACAATACGCTGCGACCCGGCCGTCATGGCCGTGAAGCGCGGGAAGGAGCAACCGATATGGCCAAGCTCGTCCTCGGTATCGGCACGTCACATACGCCCATGCTCATGGCCCCGGCCGATGACTGGCCGAGGTTCATCGATCGCGACGCGCTTCGCGAATTTCTCGACAAGGAGGGACACCCGGCGACCTACGAGGAATTGCTGCGCCAGGCCGAGCCGCACGTCGCCGCCGAGCTGACCCCCGAGCGGTTTGCCGCCCGTCACTCGCAGGCACAGGCCGGGGTGGATCATCTCAAAAGCGCCGTGCGCCGGGCCGAGCTCGACGCATTGATCGTTGTCGGCGACGATCACAAGGAACTTTACCAGGATGATAACCTGCCGAGCTTTGTGGTTTATCACGGCGCGACCATCCGCAACGTGCCGCTCAACGGCTTTTCCGGCCCCGATTGGGCGAGACGAGCGACGGCCCGCTATTACGAAGAGAGCGAGCCGCGGGAATACCCCGTTGCAAGCGGCTTGGCGCTGCACCTGATCACTTCGCTCGTTGACCGTGAGTTCGACCCGGTTTCTTCCGACGCCTTGCCTGAGGGGAAAGGCGAGGGTCACGCCTTTGCCTTTGTCCGCAAGCGGCTGATGGAAGACCCGGCGCTCCCGGTGGTCCCGGTCCTGATCAACACCTATTTTCCGCCGAACCAGCCGACGCCCCGGCGCTGCTACAAGCTCGGCCAAGCCATCCGTGAAGCCGTCGAGAGCTATCCCGGCGATGCGCGCATCGGCATCGTCGGTTCGGGAGGTCTCAGTCACTTTGTCGTCGACGAGGCGCTCGACCGCGGGGTCATCGACGCCCTCGCACGGAAAGACGGCGAGGCGCTGCAGTCATTGCCGCGGCACAAGCTCAATTCCGGCAGTTCGGAGATCCGCATGTGGATCTGTGTCGCCGGTGCGGTCGAGCATCTCGACTTCACTTGGTCGAGCTATGTGCCCGGGTACCGGACGCCCGCCGGATCGGGCACCGGCCTCGGCTTTGCCCTCTGGTCGTGAGGTGAGCGATGAGCAAGCAAAAGGATAGTGACGATCTGGTCCTCGTCGGCCCCGGTACGGCGATGGGCGAGTTGATGCGGCAATACTGGATTCCGGCCGTGATGTCGTCGGAGCTCGAGCGCGATGGCGCGCCGATGCGGCTGATGTTGCTCGGCGAGAGATTGATCGCGTTCCGCGACAGCTCGGGCCGGGTCGGGGTGATGGATCACCGCTGCCCGCATCGCTGCGCGTCGCTGTTCCTCGGCCGCAACGAGGAGAACGGCATCCGCTGCGTCTATCACGGCTGGAAATACGACACGGCGGGCAATTGCATCGACATGCCGAACGCGCCGCCGCATCAGGACTTCAAGCACAAGGTGAAGGCCAAGGCGTACAAGGCGGTGGAGCGCAATGGCCTCGTCTGGGTCTATATGGGCGCGCGGAACGAGGCGCCGCCCATGCCGGGGATCGAAGCCTCGCTGTTGCCCGAGGCGGAATTGCAGATCTCGTTCGTGCAGCGCGAATGCAACTGGCTGCAGGCGCTCGAGGGGGATATCGACACCTCGCATTTCGGCTTTCTTCATGTCGGTGGGGTCCAGCCTGACGATGTGCCGCAGGACAGCCTGTTGCGCTGGACGGTGACCAATCGGGCGCCGGAATATCAAGTGACCGATACCCGCTACGGCACGATGTATTGTGCCTACCGTGCGGCGGAGGCGGGTCAGACTTATTGGCGTTTCGCCAATTTCCTGTTTCCATTCTGGACGCAGACACCCCAGGGCCCGTTCGACCGCGTCAACACCCGCGCGTGGGTGCCGATGGACGACACTCACACGATGTTTGTCAGCCTTAGCTGGCGCGGCTCGCCGCCGTCGATCCGCCCACTGAAGAACGGGCAGATGGTGCCGGGATCGCGACTGGGCTTCGAATACATACCGAACACCACCGACTGGTACGGCCGCTGGCGGCTCACGCAAAACCCGTCGAACGACTGGATGATCGACCGCGCGGCGCAGAAGAGCGGAGAGATCTTTACCGGCATCGCCAGTATCCACGGCCAGGACCAGGCGGTGACCGAAAGCATGGGAGGGATCACCGACCACGGCTTCGAGAATTTGGCGCCGAGCGATCTGATGATCGCGCGCACCCGGCGGCGCCTGTTGCGCGCCGCCCGCGCTTTCAAGAAGGACGGCATGCTCCCGCCCGGTGTCGATGATCCGGAGATCTATCTCGAGGTGCGCAGCGGCGATTTCCTCGCTGATGATAAAATTGATTGGCGCGAGGCCTACAAGGCCCAGCTGCGAGCCGCAGTCCGCCCGCTCCGTCAGGCTGCGGAGTGAAGAGCGCGACGGCACTCAAGAAATCTTACGAAATCGCGCTCCCGGCCTCCTCCATTTGACATTCCCCCGAAAGGCGGGGGTCCAGAGCCTGCCCCGGCGCAGGCCGAGGATGGCCCGCATTGTCTGGAGCCGATGGGTCAGAAGCCCTTGCGGACATCCAGCTGCCGCAACGCTGCGCGAACGCCTTGAGGCGCTCGTCGACAGCTAACATTTGTCACGAGTTATGGGAGCCTTCCGCGGTCCGCGGCAAGATCATCGGAGAATTACACATGCGCCCGTTGCAGCCGGTCCGCGGTACCCAAGACCTCCTTCCCGAGGTGGCACGACGCCATCGGCACGTCACGGAGACAGCTCGCACCGTCGCCGAACTCTACGGCTTTGCCGAGATTGCGACGCCGATTTTTGAGTTCACTGAGGTCTTCAGTCGTCCGATCGGGGAAACCAGCGACATCGTCTCCAAGGAAATGTACAGCTTCGTCGATCGCGGCGGCGAGGAAGTCACGTTACGGCCCGAGAATACCGCAGGGGTGGTCCGAGCAGTGCTCTCGGATGGCTTGATCCAAAATGCGCCTCTCAAATTTTTCTATAGCGGGCCGATGTTTCGCTACGAGCGTCCGCAAAAGGGACGCTTTCGTCAGTTTCATCAAATCGGCGTCGAGCTCATTGGCGTGGCGCAGCCGCAGGGCGACATCGAGGTCGTCGCGCTAGGCAGCCGGATCCTCGATGCGCTTGGGATTCGTCAGCGGACGGTGCTCGAGCTCAACACCCTCGGAGATCCGCCGAGCCGAGCCGCGTATCGCGAGGCGCTCGTTTCCTATTTTTCAAGGCGCATCTCCGAGCTGTCCGAGGACAGCCGCCGGCGTCTCGACCGGAACCCCTTGCGAATCCTGGATTCCAAGGAGGAATCCGACGGTCGGGTAAGCCTCGAAGCGCCACCGTTCGAGGATTTTTTGAATACCGCCTCCCGTGATTTCTTTGCACGAGTGCGCGACGGGCTCGATGCGCTCGGGATCTCGTATCGGCTCAATCCGCGCCTCGTGCGCGGGCTCGACTACTACACCCACACCGCCTTTGAGTTTGTCACGTCGGATTTGGGCGCCCAGGGGACGGTGATCGGCGGCGGACGTTATGACGGGTTAGTCGAGATGATGGGTGGCCCAGCGACGCCGGGTGTCGGATGGGCCGCCGGAATCGAGCGGCTCGCCATGCTGATCGAGGAGCCGCGGGGACCGCCGCGCCCGATCGCCGTGGTGCCGATCGGGGAAGCGGCGGAAGCGGCGGCGCTGACCCTCGCCGAGACGCTGAGAAATAATGGCTGTGCCGTGGACCTCGGCTATTCCGGTAATGCCGCCCGCCGTATGCGGCGAGCGAACCGCGTCAACGCGCGTGTAGCGGTGCTGATCGGTGAGGAGGAGATTGCGCGTAACGTGGTCACCTTGCGTGATCTCGACAGCGGCGAACAGAGTGAGGTGCAGATGGACCTGTCGTTGAGCGAGCTGCGGGTACGACTGCAGGCATTCTACGGCTGAGCGAGGCCGGCATGGAACCCGGTCTCGAAGGTCGCCTGGAGCAGCTCGTTCGGCGCCACGCCGAGCTGCGCGAGGCGCTGACCGGTAGCGGGCTGAGCGGTGCCGAGTTCGCAAAATTATCTAAGGAATACAGCGAGCTCAGCCCGATCGTTGAGGGCATCGATACGCTGCGCCGCGCCCAGGACGATCTCTCGTCGCTGGCGGATATGGCCAAGTCGAGTGAAGATCTGGAGTTGCAGGCGCTTGCCGAGGACGAGCTGCGCTCCCTGCGGGAGCGTCTCCCCGGCCTCGAGCAGCGGGTGAAACGGGCGCTCCTGCCGAAGGATTCCGACGATCAGCGTAACGCGATACTCGAAGTCCGCGCAGGCACCGGGGGAGAAGAAGCGGCATTGTTCGCCGGCGTCCTTTTCCGCATGTACCAGCGATACGCTGCGCTGCGGGGATGGCGGTTCGAGATCCTCGACCTCTCCGAGACCGGCCTTGGCGGCCTCAAAGAGGCGAGCGCCTCGATCAGCGGTCGGGACGTGTTTGCCCGGCTCAAATTCGAATCCGGCGTGCACCGTGTTCAGCGTGTGCCAGAAACCGAGGCGAGCGGCCGTATCCATACCTCCGCGGCCACCATCGCCGTGCTTCCTGAGGCGGAGGAGGTTGATGTCCGGATCGACGAGAAGGAGCTGCGGATCGATGTCTTCCGCGCCAGCGGGCCCGGTGGTCAGTCAGTCAATACGACGGACAGCGCGGTCCGGATTACCCATATGCCAACCGGACTGGTGGTGATTCAGCAGGACGAGAAGTCGCAGCACAAGAACAAGGCGAAGGCGCTGAAAGTGCTGCGCTCACGCCTCTACGACATGGAGCGGCAGGCCCGCGACAGCGCACGCGCCGCGGATCGGAAGAGCCAGGTCGGCAGCGGCGACCGATCGGAGCGGATCCGCACCTATAATTTCCCGCAAGGCAGGGTCACCGACCACCGTGTCAACCTGACCTTGTACAAGATCGACAAGGTGATCAGCGGGGAAGCGCTCGACGAGATCATCGATGCGATTGTGGCCGAGGACCAGGCCGCCAAGTTGGCTGTTGTGGAGGGTTGAAGCCGAGGGATGGAGACCCGCGATGCGCTCGTTGCCGAGGTTGCTGGCGCGTTATCCGCGGCCGGTTTCGAGGAACCCCGCCGGCACGCCCGCCGATTAGTTGCTTCGGCTCTCGCAATCTCGCGGGCCGATCTTTTCGGCCATCCCGATCGGGCGGTGGATGAACAGCAGATCGGCCGCATCAGAGCCATGTTGGGCCGTATGGTCAAGCGCGAGCCATTGAGCCGCATTCTCGGAAAGCGCGAGTTCTGGGGCCTTGAGTTTGCCCTGTCCGCCGAAACACTCGATCCTCGGCCGGAGACCGAGACGGTTGTCGAGGCCGTTCTCAGGCGGAACCCGGAGCGACGCGCGCCCCTTCGTTTTCTCGATCTCGGCACGGGCACAGGCTGCCTCTTGCTCACGCTTCTCGCCGAATTCCCGGCGGCAAGCGGCGTCGGCATCGACATCGCCGAGCGTGCGGTTAGGACGGCGGCCTGCAATGCGGTCGCTCTCGGTGTTGCCGATCGGGCACTTTTCCTCGTAGGCGATTGGGGAGCGGCCGTATCGGCGAAGTTCGACGCCGTCGTCACCAATCCGCCCTACATCGCGAGTGGAGAGCTCCGGCTGGTGCCGCGCGAGGTCGCCTGTTACGACCCATGGCGGGCTCTCGATGGCGGCGAGGACGGTCTTAGCGCCTACCGGGCGATAGCGACACATCTCCCGAGGCTCTTGGCGTCCAATGGAATCTTTGTGACCGAAGTTGGCATCGACCAGGCAGAAGCGGTTGTCGCCGTAATGCGGACGAACGGGCTCGACCTCGACGGGATCGAGAAGGATCTCGCCGGCATCCCTCGCTGCGTTATCGCGCGGCCCGGTGGCATGGCGATCTGAGGGCAGAAAATGGTTGGAATACGCCGCAGTCCCGACTAGGGTGACGGTGCTCGGGGGCTGGGGGCTGTAGCGGAATGCCGCAAGAACCTGCCCGAACCGCCCGAGAGCGGCCAGGGGAATGCTCCCGCCGGACAGCGGTCCGACAGTGTCCACCGCAATTAGACAGGTATCATGAGACCAGGACCAAACAAACGCTCGCGCGGTCGAAACAACGGGAACAACCCGCACCATAACCGCCCGCGGTTGCCTCACCGGATCCAGACTTTTGACAGCAACGGCCCCAACGTAAAGATCCGGGGCAACGCCTACCAGGTGTTCGAACGCTATGTCGCGCTCGCGCGCGAAGCGGCGGCCAGTGGTGACCGGATTGCTGCCGAAAACCTGTATCAGCATGCGGAGCATTATTTCCGTATCATGAATGCAAACGGTGACGCCAATGCGCAGGGGGCACCACGCCCAACGACACCGGCGGATCTTGAGATGGGCGGTGTCGAGGGAGAAGGCCGTGAGCCAGACGAAGGGTTCGTGCATCCATCGCCGACATCGCCAGGTGACGACCAGCCGCCCGGTTTCTGAGGCGAGCAAAGAGTGAGTGGCCCGTCGAGGAAAATCAGACCGCAGGGTTGGGTTCTCGATCGCGTCGGGTGTATGGACGCAACTTTTCGAACGTTTCATGAGGAGGAGTTTGAGGCCGGCAGAAGAAAGCTGTTGCGATTGCCGATAAATTCCTTCTACGGTGAGATCGGCCAGTCAGGACGCGCTACGCGCCGATCCTCCAAATGAGGCTGGGCCTACTGGGCGCGAGCCTGCCGTGGCGCGTGCTTACCCTTCCTGATCCGCACCGACGACGAGATGACATTCGCGCACTTGATCGCGCGGAATTTTCAGTGTGTCCGCAGGATTGAGCTGGCGCAGGATTAGGGTGTCGCCCTCCCAACCGACGAACTGCTTGATTAGCACCGCCTGCCCCTCTTTGTAGACGACGACATCCCGACCGCGAATCGGCGGCTTGAATGGATTTACGTGCAACAACCATCCCGGCTCGTAACGAGGCTCCATGCTGTCGCCTACCATGTAAATGGCATAGGCTGAGCGCACGCCGTTCAAATTGGCCGGTCGTGGCGTATAGCCGATCGGGCCATCTTCGAGAAACATTTCCTGATCGCTGCCGCCGCGTGCGCCGCTGCGGATTGGTATCCGATCCGGCTCGTGCATGAGCCTGGCGGGCGGAGTGGCAGATACGGCCGAGGGCGGGCGGCCGCGCCCGGACCGCGGTGCATCGGCGGCCGGCGTAGGGGTCGCGCCGTCGACGGCGTGGCGCACCACCTCGTCCACCGGCACCCGCAGAAAGCCGGCGATATGGACGAACTCCACCGGCTTAATCTGACGCTCTCCCTTTAGTATTCGGGAAACCGCCGATGGCGCTAGGCGCAGATGCCGAGCAAGATCTGCCTGCGCCGCGCCGACCCGCTCCAAGGCTTGATTGAACCACGCGCCGTCCATAATGCGTCCTTCTCAATTTACTTTTGTTGACACAGCAACAGTCGATGCTAACATCCGTGTGCGATCATGACAAGCTGGATTAATGAGAAATCGGGAGATTCTGAATGGGGAGAACTGTACTGCCCCCGGAGGGTGAGGACCTTAAGGATAATGTGGGTTGCGCTTACGTGCTTGATGAGCCCAATGGACCCCGGTCTTGCGGGGCCCCGCGACGGCTGGCCTCGTCCTATTGTCCGTGCCATCACGCGATTTGCTATATAGTTTCAGGCAGCAGGGCCGAGTTTAAGCGATTGCAGGAAGTGGAAACGCTCGCGAGCGCCGTGGGTGGTCGTCGTGCTCGGCAGGCTGCCGGACCTTCGCGGAAATTCCTGAAACGGCTGGAGCAGGTGGTTAGGGGCGACTCTTGACCAAAGTGTTCACTATTTGTTCGGGGGCTTAATGGGACGCCATTATTCTGGTCGCTTCGGTGCCAAAGGCCCGACAGACGCCGACGTGCTGCCCACACCGGAACGCCGCAGCCATGGTCCAGTCGAGCGTTTGGAGCGCCCGATTGGCGATAATTCCGGTCGGCCGGCCCGGCCTTACCGGGCTATTGACACCCTTGCGGTGATGGAACGTCGGGGCTCGATAACCGCGGCCATGCGGCAAGCTGGAGAGAATTTTCGGGCTCGCTTCATGACCGCACAGCTCGATCCGCTCAGCGCGTTCGATCTATCGCGGCCGAGGGCCGGCAGACATTCCAGTTTTAGATCCGGAGAGGAGCCCGGTTTCCGAATCGATCATGCGCGCGAGGTAGTATGGCGCGCAGTACTCGCTGTGGGCGGCCTCGGTTCGGCCGGTGGCTCGTGTCTATGGCACGTCCTAGGGTGGGAACGGTCACTGAAGGAGTGGGCGCTTGAGCAAGGTTGGAATGGGCGACGGGTAAGCCAGGAGGCGGCGTCTGGTATCTTTATTGCCGCCCTGGGCGCACTCGAGGCGCATTTTGGTGGCGCTAAGGAATAATAATATCATTTTCATAATTGACAAATCGGGATCGATCTGATATGAATGTTTGAGATTGGCAAGTGTGGGTGAGGGAGGCACGTCAAAGAGTGACGGACGCGGCCCGGAGTGGCGGTGCCGAGCGGCGAAAGCGCGGCCTTCCGGGTCCATATTTGGGCGGCGCGATCGCTCTCTATCACCGAATGGCAAGGAAAGAACGTCGTCATCGACGACACTCCGGGTCGTCGGTCGGCATCTCCATCAGCTCGCGCAAGGGCCGCGCCAAGATCCCGGTAGGGATCGGGGCCGCTGAAGGCTCCGAGTCGGACCATGACGAGATAACGCAGCTTGCCGGTTGTCATCGACGCTGACGCCGTGACGATCTCGGAGATTGCGACGGCCGGCGCGGGAAGCCGCCATACCGCATAAAGCTCTACGACAAAAAAGCGGCACGACGCAATCGCCCGACATCTCGGCATGCTCGTTGCAGCAGCACAACGGCGCCAGTAAGGCGATACGAGGATCTCGCGGAGGATGCGCGTGACGTGCTTGCACGCAGGTTGGCTCGCCTCGCTCTCGGAGGCGCTGAGGAATGACCTCATCGCTGCCCTGAACCCCGCCGAGGCCCAGGCTCTGCTGTACGGCTGGCCGTATTGGGCGCGCGCAAATCAGCTCCCGCCCAACGGAGATTGGCGGGTGTGGCTCCTTCTTGCCGGCCGCGGATTTGGTAAGACGCGAACGGGCGCAGAACTGATCCGCGCGCGGGCAATGGCGCTTGCTGCGCGGCGTCTCGCGCTCGTCGCACCGACAGCCGGCGACGCACGCGATATTATGGTTGAGGGCGAAAGCGGAATCCTGGCCATCTCACCGCCCTGGGAACGGCCACGCTACGAACCATCGAAGCGGCGCCTGACTTGGCCAAATGGGGCCATTGCCACACTCTTCAGTGCAGACGAACCCGAACGGCTTCGCGGACCGCAGCACGACGCGGCGTGGTGCGATGAGCTTGCTAGCTGGCGTTATCCCGAGGCTTGGGACATGCTTATGCTGGGACTGCGGCTAGGAACCGATCCGCGCGTCGTGGTAACGACCACACCGCGGCCGACGAAATTGATTCGGGAATTGATTGCCGACCCGACGGTCGTGGTGACGCGGGGAACGACGCACGAGAACCGGGCCAACCTAGCCCCGGTCTTTCTGGGGCAAATCGTCCGCAAATATCAGGGCACGCGCCTCGGCCGGCAAGAGCTCGAGGCGGAGATCTTGGAAGATGTACCCGGCGCGTTGTGGAATCGTGGCGTGATCGAGGCCACGCGAGCCTCCAGGGCCCCTGCGCTTATCCGAGTGGTGGTTGCAATCGATCCGGCTGCGAGTTCGACGGCTGGGGCCGACGAAACCGGCATCATCGTAGCCGGCAAGGATGAAGATGGACGCGGGTGGGTGATCGCCGATGCCTCCGGACGCTATCCGCCCACGGAATGGGCGAAGACGGCAATTTCAGCCTATCACGCACATCGCGCCGATCGAATCGTTGCTGAGGTCAACAACGGCGGCGACATGGTCGAGGCTACGTTGCGGATGATCGAACCCAATGCATCCTTCGCCGCGGTGCGCGCCTCGCGCGGTAAAGTAACGCGGGCTGAACCAGTGGCGGCGCTTTACGAGCAGGGCCGGGTACGCCATCTCGGCGTATTTCCGCAGCTCGAGGACCAAATGTGCGCGTTCACCCCTGAAGCTCATGCAACTTCTAAAAGCCGCTCGGCGGGCTACTCGCCTGACCGGGTAGACGCGCTCGTATGGGCATTGACCGATCTCCTGGTCGAGCCGATGCCTGGAGAGGGTATTTACGAAGTGTACCGTCAGCTGAGTGATCAGTTGACAAATACTGGTCGTCCGAAGCGCCGCTCTTAGCGGCTGTCTAATGACACTCGGTTTGCTAGGGGAAACATCCCAGATTTGCTGGTACTGCTGGCAAAGGAGCTCTTCCATTGACTCTATTGGTTAAAGACGCGAACACCACCACGCAGTCGATTTCCACGCTGGTGGATGTCGCCGGGAACCTCGTCCCGGTGCACGCGCCGGCGGCGCTCGCTGGTGGCATCGCGACGCCGGTTGGCCCCACGGCTCCCCTCCCAGTCATCAATGCCGCCGGCGCAGTTGCAATCGACGGCAGCGGGACCGTGGTGACAGGAGGCACGGCCCAGACGCTGTTCGCCGGCCTCGTCCCGGTTAATGGCTATCTCGTTGCGAACAACTCATCCGCCATCCTTTACGTGTCGGATGTCGGTATTGCAAACGTCGGCGGTGCATCAATCCCGATCCCGGCGGGCGCGGTTTTCATGACGCCATCGGGCTATAAGCCGGCCGGCGCGGTCAGCCTTTACGGCGGCGCGGCCGGCCAGGCTTTTGCAGCGCGGAGATGGTGATGTCGCTACAAATGACCGCATGTGCCGCGGACCTTGCCGCGATACAGGTGACAGCCATTGGCGTCGTGGTCGCCTTCTGGCTCGTCGTGAGAACCGCGTCTCTAGTGTCGCTCGCGCGGCCGGCCACGGCAAAGTTTCCCTTGACCGGGTCAGTGCGGGTACTCACTGGTTCACAGTTCCGGAATGCGCGGGAGCCTCGGAGCAATAGTCGGTGACGGCCTGGCTGACCACCGAAGCGCGGCGGGCTTGGCAGAAGCAGGCCGTCGGACTACAGATCACCCGCGGGCTCCTCCGCCTTGCCGCGTTCGCCTTCGGGCTCGGTGTAGCACTTCCCACGGTGGCTCAGACGATCAGCGGCTCCTCGCTCAGCGTCACCGGGCAGTCTACCTTGCAAGGTGATGTGGTCATGTGCTCTGGCCATCCGTGGATCGATGTGCGCTGCAATGGCGCCACCGGCGACGGCAACCATGACGACACAACCGCGATTAACACGACGATCTCGAGCGCGATCACAAACAACTGGCCGGTGCATATGCCGGTTGGGACCTACAAGGTCACGTCGCAGATTACGATCGATTACTCCGGTCAGGCGAGCAAGGGGTTCCGGTTTATCTCGGAGGCGGCTGTCATCGACGGGCGAACGATCGCCGCGGGACCCGTGCTGCAGATCCAGTGCAGCGGTGGTACGATCGGCAGCCCAACCGGGTGCTTTTACTTTAAGGAAGAGGGAACTTTATTCATCAATGCTAATACGCCAACCTACGCAGTCATACTCGGTAAAATCGACTTCTCCGATGCGCACAATTCGGCAAAGATCGATCATCTGATCGTAAACAATGCCAGCACCGCGGCTGGAGCAGGGGCGTGCCAGTTTAATTACCTGCTAGACAGCGATGTGTACGCGGTATGTGTGTCGGCCGGTGGGGCGGCTGGGCTCGCGCTCGAGCAGGTCCAGTTCTCGCGGATCTCCGGTGCCGGTACCGCAGAGGGCCCCGGGGGGCGGGGAGTAGTACTGGAGAACGGCTATAATTTCAGCAATACTTTCCTGGCGCTAGATCTCGAGGTGTCCCCGACGTGCTTGTCGATCACCTTTAACCACAATGGGCTCAACACCTTCGTCTCTCCCTATTTTAACTGCACTACGGCGGTCAGTGCCACTGCTAGCACGGGCAATGTTTTGATCAACCCGAACTATGGTGGCGCTACGGTCAATTACGGCCCGCTCTCGACCGGAATATCCGTAATTGGCACCGGATCACGTGATAATTGGCTATTCCCGGTAACCGGGTCGTATGTAGCCAAACCGATCGATGATGGGCTCAGCATTTCGAGCTACAACGCCACCGGCGCATCGATGGCGGTGACCCTTCCGGCGATTTCGAGTGTCAATGCTGGATGGACCATGAGCTTTGCCTCAGACAATGGCAAGGGTATGACAATCACCGCGGCCAGCGGTGCAATCATCGGGGGCGGCAGGAGCGTCGGATCGATCCTGCTGGGAGCCGGCAATTACGAGTACGTTCGTCTCCAATCCGACGGAAACAATTTCCGCATGGTTTCATCCACCCGAAATACGCGTCTGGCTAATGGGTTCGAGCCACCGCCGTGGCCGAGCAACTGGCTCTTTCCGACCAGTTCCGGGTACGCGGCCGGGCTCGGCGACAACGGTAATATCTTGTCGAGCTACAACAGTGGCCCGGGTTTGACGGTCACGCTGCCATCCGCCAACGGCCTTCCAGGCGGCTGGTCGATGGGCTTTGCGACCGACAACAACAAAAATTTGACCGTGCAAGTGAACACCACCTCTGGCGGCCGTATCGTGTGGCCGGGTTCCGGTGCATCGCAGGCGTCACTGTCAATGGCAAACACGAGCCAAGGCAGTTATGAATTCATGGTTCTGCAGTACGACGGCAACGGGACCTTTCGTGTCCTCGACGCAACGCCTGCCACGGCGCAGGCGATCGGCATTATCGGTGCTGCCGGGATCAGCCATTGGAGTTACCCCGCCGTCAGCGGTTATATTGCCACCGGCGCTGACAATGGCAACGTGATCTCGAGCGTTAACAGCCCGTTACCCTACATGGCGATAACGCTGCCTTCGGCGACAGTGCTGCCCGTGGGCTGGACGATTGGGATCGCGACGGAC
>Ga0209526_10000554_pt1 | contig 24514 bp, 20 predicted proteins | sample JacPinW_OM2H0_M1_FD_188566 | JGI IMG/M metagenome (GOLD analysis project Ga0209526, IMG submission 188566) | Forest soil microbial communities from Algoma, Ontario, Canada - Jack Pine, Ontario site 1_JW_OM2H0_M1 (SPAdes) (version 2) | ecosystem: Environmental > Terrestrial > Soil > Boreal... | reverse complement strand
CTTGGTCAGCACCAGCGTGAACGCCATCGGGATCAGCACGCCGCCGGCGAATCCCTGCAGTCCCCGCATCGCGATCATGGATGGCAGATCATGCGTGAAGGCGCACGCGACCGAGAAGACTGCAAACAGGGTCGCGCTCGCGAGCATGTAGCGGCGGAATGAAAAGACCCGGCTGAGATAATCGGTGAGCGGGATCACCACGATCTCGCCGATCAGGTATGAAGTCGAGATCCACGAGCCGTTATCGACGCCGGTCCCAATGCCGCCTTCGATGTTGAGCAGCGAAGCGTTGGTGATCTGGATGTTGAGGATCGCCATGAACGAGCCGATCATGGCCGCGAGAACGGCGATCCAGACCGTCACACTGGCGCGATTGGGGTCGACGGCTGTGCGTTCAGATCTGGCGTGCGAGGTCAGCGGCGCGGATGTCGAGGCTGACAGGACGGGATTTGACATGGCACGATCCTCCGGAAACCTTGTCTGACGCCCTGGATGCAGCGGCCGCCCGGCGATCAAGGGCTTGTGAGCGCGTTTCAATGGTCGGGATCACCGACATGCCGGGACGAAGTGCAACGAGCGGGTTGTTGTCGCCATCGAGTGCGATCCTGACCGGAATGCGCTGCACGACCTTGGTAAAGTTGCCGGTGGCATTATCCGGCGGCAGCAGCGCGAATTCCTGACCGCTTGCGGGTGCGATGCTGTCGACGCGGCCGTGCACGACCTGGCCGGGGAACATGTCGACGGCGATATCGACCGGCTGGCCTTCGCGCACGTCGGTAAGCTGCGTTTCCTTGAAGTTTGCCACCACATACGCGCCGGTGGCCGGCACCACCGACATCAGTTGCGTGCCGGCTTGGACGAACTGGCCGGTGCGCAGCGTTCGATTGCCGACGATGCCGTCAATCGGCGCGACAATGGAGGTGTAGTCGAGATTGAGCTGGGCCTGGCTCTGCACGGCTTCCGAGCGCGCCAGCGTTGCGTTTGCTTGAACGATCTCGGCCTTGAGCAGATCCATCTGCTTCAGTGCGGAAGCGAGGTTGGCCGTATCGCGCGCGATCGCGGCCTGAGCACCGGCGTTGCGCGACTGTGCCTGCTGAGCGTTCTGCACGCTGCCGTAGCCGGTGGTCGCGAGATCGGTGTAGCGTTTGTTCTCCTGCGCGGCAAAGGTAACCGTCGCCTGATCGACGTCGACGGTCGCCTTCGCGGCGTCGATCGCCGTTCGCTGAACCTCGAGCTGAGCCTGCTTGCTTGCGATCGCGGCGCGCGCCGCGGCGACGTCGGCTTTGGCCTGGTCGAGCGCCACCCTGAAATCGCGCTGGTCGATCCGGGCCAATATCTGCCCGGTCTTGACGCGCTCGTTATCGCCGACGAGCACCTCATGGAGGTAACCCGAGACTTTGGGCGCGACGGTCGTGCTGTCGGCCTTCACGTAAGCGTCATCGGTCGAGACCAGGTAGCGGCCGACCGTCCAATAGTCCCAGCCGTACCAAGCCGCGCCGGCAACGACCGCCACAGTGGCGCCAGCCATTAACACCTTGCGGAAATTGAGTTTTCTTATGGGCGAGGGGGTATGGACGGGCGCGCCGGTGCCGGCGTCATTATATGTGTCCGGCGCCAAATCCTTGACGGTGTCGTCTGCTGGAACCGGACGCTCGGCCTCAAATGCGGTGGAATGGCGGGTCATGAAGGTCACTCCTGATGGCCTTCGCTGAGCGTCGGCCCATTTAGGAAACTTGATATTTTCCAAAATAGAGCCTACATTGGAGCTGTCAATGGAATGACAGGCATCATGTAAAGGCATGGCTGAGATCGATACCACCCAGGACCGGCGCTGCCGGGGCCGTCCGCAAGTCCGCCCCGACGACGAAACCCGCCAGATCATTTACGAGGCCGCGCGCCACGAGTTCGCCGGCAGCGGCTATGCCGCGACAAGCATGGAGGCGGTGGCGCGACGTGCCGGGGTCTCCACCAAGACGCTGTATCGTCTCGTTCCCAACAAGGCGTCGCTGTTCGAGGGCATGGTATCGGACCGGCTCGACCGCTTCCTCGCCAACCTCAATCTGCGCGCCGTCGACCATGTCAGGATCGAAGAAGCACTTTATGCGGCGCTGATGGCGTGCGCAGAACTGGTGCTCGACGAGGAAGTCATCGCGCTTCAGCGCATGGTGCTGCAAGAGGCCTGCAAGTCTTCCGACATCGCCGGAATTTTCTACCGAAACGGCGTTCAGCGCACCGCTGCGGCGCTGGCGGATTGGCTGCGGGTGCAGAAGAAGCGGGGATTGATCGAACTCGACGACGTCGACGAGGCCGCCGGAATGCTGATTGGCATGGTCGCTTCGGCGCCGCAGCGCGCAGCGATCTTCGGCGGCCTGCCGCTGCCGTCGCGTTCGCAGATTGAAGCGCGGGTACGAACCTGTACCAGGTTATTCCTGCGGGGATGTCAGGCCAAGCGCAGTAGCGGCCAATAAATTTCGCTTACCCTGTCCGCGTCACGCGCGAGGCAACTGACGTCGCCGACGGCTGCCGTTTGGACGCTCTTGCGCGAGTAAAGCAGCGCCACCATCTGACACGCGAAGGAACTGCCCATGCTGGATTTTACCCACGAGACATTCGATGAGGGTCCCTCATCGCAAGCGGCCAAGCAAGCCGCCGCCAACGATCAGGCTTTGTTCGACGCCTATTCCAATGCGGTGATCAGCGTGACCGAGCGCGTCGGTCCTGCGGTCGTCCGCGTCGAAACCGGCTCATCCGTGCGGAACGCGCGCGAGCGCGGCGGGCTCGGCTCCGGAATCGTGATCTCTCCTGATGGACTGGTGCTGACCAACAATCATGTGGTCGGATCGTCGAAACAGATCAGGCTGCGGGACAATGAGGGCATTGTCACCGACGCCCGCGTGCTCGGCGTCGATCCCGATACCGATCTGGCTCTGCTCCGCGCCGACGGCGCGCGGGATCTGCGCTACGCCTCGCTCGGCAACTCGAAAAGTCTACGCCGCGGCCAGATGGTGGTCGCGATCGGCAATCCGTTGGGCTTTGAATCGACCGTTACAGCGGGCGTGGTGTCGGCGCTGGGCCGCTCGATCCGCTCGGTGAGCGGCCGGACCATCGAAGACGTCATTCAGACCGACGCCGCGCTCAATCCCGGGAACTCGGGCGGGCCGTTGGTGTCGTCCGCGGCGGAGGTGATTGGCATCAACACGGCGATCATCAGCGGCGCGCAGGGCATTTGTTTTGCGGTCGCCAGCAATACCGCGCAGTTTGTTTTGTCTGAAATCATCCGCCACGGCTATGTCAGGCGCGCCTATATCGGCGTGTCCGGCCAGAGCGCGCCGATCCCAAGAAGGCATGCGGTGGTCGCCGGTGTCGAAAACAAGATGGGCGCCCTGCTGGCGCAGATCGAACCGGACGGGCCGGCCGCGCAGGCCGGATTATTGCCCGGCGATGTCGTGATCAAACTGGACGGCGTTGAGGTGAACGGCGTCGACGATCTGATCCGTGCCCTCGATCGCGACCGGATCGATCGCACGCTCGAGATGGACGTGCTGCGCATGGGCCGGTTAAGGGCGATCGACATTCATCCGGTCGAGCGCAAGCCATCCGCTCGGCACGGGTGAGCCCCGTAGAGCTGCGGCACGTGATCTTGTCATTTGCCTTCGATGCACAGACCAAAGGGAATTTGGCAAGAAGTCACTGCGCCACGGCGACTTCTTGCCTCGAAATCGTTGTAATGCCTTAGAAATGCAAATTTTCTTCTTAATCAAGCAAAACTGTAAGTTCCGAAGCGATACCCTTGCGATCACGCTGAAATCACGATGGCGCGGGCAAATTCACGGTGCGGGCGAGTGTCCACCAGAGCGGCGAATGTCCACAGACCATCGGGACGCATCGGGGAAACAATGACTGCAATCATTTACAATTTTGATCGCTCAAGCGAGGGCAGTTCAGTTGACGAGACCGAAAGACTCTTCTCGGCTCTGGGACGATACACCATCGCGGAACTTCTCGAACTGCTGTATGTCGGGGAAGAGCCGGGGTATTTCGAATTGATACGCGGGCTATTTGGGCTCTCGGACGAGAGTCGGTTGATTCTCCAGAAATTTCTTGCAGCGGCGCCCCTCCAGACGACTACTGTTTCGATCGATCCGGAGGGAAGGTGTATTCTTACTCATGGGACTTTGCGGGAAAATCCCATTAAAGGGATTGCACATTAGCTCAGGCAACGCCTATAGTTGTGGCAGATATCGCCAGCAATTAGAGGTTTGCAATGTTGGCCAAAACGCGTGACCCACTCGACGTTATGGTGGGAGCCAAGATTCGTATCTTTCGCACCCACCGCGGAATGAGCCAGAGCGACCTCGCCGGAAAGATCGGTGTCGCCTTTCAGCAAGTGCAGAAATACGAGAAGGGAATCAACCGCGTAGGCGCCAGCCGGCTATCGCGGATCGCGGCTGTGCTGGGTATCTCGATCGGCGAGTTATTCGAATCGTCCGAGGACAAATCTGCTGGCTCGAACTCCCCCTTTCGACTGCTCGCCGAGCGGGATGCATTGCGGGTTCTCAAGGCCTTTTCGCGAACGTCCGATCCGCGCGTGCGGCGTGCTATCGCCCAGCTGGTTGAAAGTGTCGCCGACCAACAGCCTCCGCTGAAATCTTCAATGGCGCGTCCTGTCGCCGCGAAACGTCGCGAGCGTCGGCCAAGAACTTCGGGCACGCAGGCCTAGGCCCCGCAACGCTGGCCCCGGTGGTAGCGCAGCCCGGTGGTTCTCGGGGAGCCAGGCGGCATTTGACAGGGGCGCCATGAGGGTCACCCGGCAACGCGTATGGCTCGCCTTTCGGGCAACTTAGATCCCGAGATGAACTCACCGATCCAATTGCAGCGCTTCGCCTCGATGTGCCATGCCATCGCCTCCGCCGAGGACGGCGCCGGGTCGGGAATGTCCTTGCGTATCTCCCTGCCATCCAGCCAACCACAGCTGTGCGAATAGCGGGTTTTGGAGACCAGGCTGATCGTCTCACGCTGCTGCAGCAACGCGTAGCCGTCGGCGGGAAAGAAAGTGCCCGCAAGTTCGATCGGAACGGGCAATTGGCGCACTAACAAAAAAGTGCTGGCGGCTTCCGTTTCGGATTCCGCGACCAGTACCCCGAACAGGCTGTGGATGGGGGCAATGGCATCGGGCGCCGCAAGCCCACGGGGATCCAACATGGCGCCGGCCGTCGCGATCGACAGGTATTCGCCGTCGGGGCCCCAGCGGCAGGCGATCAGCCATTCACGGCTGCGGCTGCGGATGAGAGTTGGCTTTGCGTAGTCCGACCGGGCAATATCGGCTGCCATGGCGACGACAAAAGATTTCGCGAGCATATGTTCCTCCGAGGCAAGCAGATGCTCTCGTACGCCAGATTGTGCGCGGCGGGCGTGAGACCACCGTGAACAGGGCGGGAGAGGCGATGCCAAATCTGTTTGCGCGTGCGGCTTCATTGTTGCAGGGCGAAGATCCGGAAGATTGCGGTGACCCCGATCGTCGGCTTCTGTTGGAGGCGCTTGGTTATGCGGCCGGAGTCGAATTTCCGGCGGGTAAAGGCGAATCCGGTCCCGAGACCCGCCACCGAGCCTGCCTGCTCAAAGCGGCCTCCCAATTTGCCCGTGTTTTCGAGCTGGCCGCACCCGACGCGCCCGGCCTGGTCAGCTTTGGGGCCGAACTTGATCCCGCACTTGCCGACCCCTTGCATTCAGGTAGTCCCGCGGTCAGCGTTTCCGGAGTGGGCCTTTCGCTGCAGGAAGCATTTCAAGGGTGTATCGGCGAGGGTATCGAGTATCTCTCCCAATTGCAGACCGGGAATGACCTGCTGGAGCAGCCTGGTCCGGACGATCCGGCTGCCAGGCTGGGTCGGGGCACACAGAATTTCCTCGCCGCGCTCTCGGCGCATCGCCTGCGGCCGGAACCCGATCTTTCATGGCAACGTGCAACGCGGCTCACCGATCGTTGCGAGGTCTTGTTGCCGGCCGACTTGTGCCTGCGCCGGCCGCCGGGCCAGCGAGAGATCGAGCCGCCGTTTCCGTTGGGTACCGGATCGGCCGCCGGCAAGTCCTGGGATGCCGCAGCCTTGCACGGAGTGCTTGAGTTGATCGAGCGAGACGCGGCCAGCCTGTGGTGGCTGGGCGGCAATCGTGGCAGATCGATCCCGCCGCAGGATGAGGCCTATGTCATGGCCGAGGCTTTGCTGCCGCGACTACGACAAAACGCTTCGGCGCGGCGGAGCTGGTTGCTCGATATAACGACGGACATTGGTGTAGCCTGCGTCGCTGCCGTCTCATGCATGACAAATGGCTTTGGTCTCGCCTTTGGCCTTGCTGCGCGGCCAACACTTACGGCCGCGGCCCGCGCTGCCGTTCTGGAAATGTGTCAGATCGAACTTGCCCATGCGGTCGTCGAAGCGAAATGCAGCGAGCGCGGGGAAGCGGCGCTCAACGATCGGGACCGGATTCATCGGCGGCGGGCCACCATGATCAACGCGGATCGATGTCTGTTGCTGCAACCGGCGGAGGAGCCGGTGGAGCATCTCAACCTCGACACGACCGATTCGAGTGCTGCGCTGCAGCAGATTGTGGCCCGCCTCGCGCAATTCGGCATCGAGAGCTTTGGCCTCAATCTGACCCGTCCGCGCTTCGCAATTCCGGTGGCGCGCGTCATTGCGCCCGGCCTTCAGCTTGAGCCTTCAGCGATTGTCACCCCGCGCCTTGCGAATATGATTGCGCAAACCGGCGGGGGAGCGGCCTATACCGGTGGCGTCGCCCTGATATAGTCGGCGAACCTGCGACCCCCTGGGGCGGTCTTTTTCGGATGCGGCGGGCTGCTGCTGTTCATGCGTTGGCTGAGAGGGAACCCGAGATGGCGCCCGGAACCGCCTTGCGCCTTTCCGTCTCGTTGGTGGGACGGCTCACGATAAGATTTAACGGCCGGCTGGTCGAGCTTCGAACCCAGAAGGCCGGCGCCGTTCTCAGCTATCTTGCCTTGACCGAAACCAAGCGCGAAAGCCGTGAACGACTGGTCGGGCTGTTATGGAGCCGGTCGGATGAAGAAAAAGCACGCGCGTCGTTGCGTCAGGTCGTTCGCGAACTGCGCGCGGCCTTTGGGGATGCGGGATATAGCGGGTTTGTCGCAGAAAGGCTCTCAATCCAACTCAATGCCGAGAGGGTCGAGGTCGATGTCGAAAACATCATCCATGCGGCGGAAAGCGGGAGCGTCCATCCCCTGCTGCTCAATACCCCGCGCCTTGGCGAGAACATCCTGGACGGCATGGACGATCTCGATCCGTCGTTTCGGGTCTGGGTTCTCGCGAAACGCCAGACGATCCATGACCGGCTGATGCGGAGCCTCGGCGCCGGTTTGGTGACGAAGGATGTCGCCGCCGGCGTCAAAAACGAGATTGCGACGGCTATCGTCAATCTCGATCCCACCCACGAAGAGGCCTGCTGCCACCTGATGCGCATGCATGCCGAGCAAGGCGATGTTGCGGGCGCGCTGCGCATCTACAAAGCGCTCTGGGATTTGCTGGACTGGGACTACGGCATGGAGCCGTCACCAGCGACCGAGGAACTCGTAGCGAAAATCAAACTCGGGACCTTCGAACAGCCGTTCGCCAAGGTTGATGCGCTCGGCGCCGCCGACAAGCGAGCGTTGCGAGCGACCAATGGAAATTTTGGCCAAGCTACGCCGGTGGTGCCTGCAGAGGCCAAAGCACCGGCCAAGACACGCCTCGTGCTGCGGCCCTTTGCAATGCATGGCATCGACGGCGACCACGCCCATCGCGTTCAGGGGTTTCATCAACATCTCGCGGCGTCGCTTGTGCGCTTCCGCGAATGGAGCGTGGTCGATCGTGCTCCCGCTACTGTTGCGCCGCCCACGCCGGATTCGGCGCCGCGATACTGTATCGAAACCACCGCCTATCAAGCAGGCGCTGAAATCAACATGGTGATGGTGCTGAGAGACGATACGACTGGTATTTATGTATGGAGCGAAAGCTTTCGCCTCGCCCTGGATAACTGGTTCGAGACGCAGCAGCGCATCATCCGCCGGATCGCGACCTCGCTGAACGTGCAGTTATCGGCCGAACGGCTGATGCGGCTTGCGGGCGAACCCGACGTTTCGCTCGATGTTCACGATCGCTGGCTGCGCGGGCAGAGTTTGCATTTCAAATACGATGCGGAAAGCTGGCAGCGTGCGGTCACCATCTTCCGCGATGCCATCCGGGAAAATCCCACGTTCTCGCCTTGCTATAGCAGCCTCGTGCAAATGAACAATATCGAGCATTTTGTTCACCCTGGCTTCTTCCGCGATCTCCGCAAGGCAAAGGCGACGCTTGAACTCGCGAAGCGTGCCGTTCAACTGGATCCGGTCGATTCCAGGGCGCATCTGTGCTGTGGCTGGTCTTATGTGATGGCGCTCCGGGAGGCCGAGGCGGCGCCGCACATGGACCTCGCTTGCGAATTGAATGACAACGACCCGTGGACGCTGCTGTCCAGTGCAGCGTGTTGCGCTTTTTGTGGATCGATCGAGCAAGCCAAGCTGCGTGCCGATCAGTCGCTGGCGCTTTCGTTGGCACCCTCGTACCTCGAATGGGGCTACCATGGTATTATCCGCTTCCTTTGCGACGACTATGCCGGCGCCCTCGAGGCCATTGATCGTGCGGAGGGGATCATAAAGACGCTGCCCGCATGGCGTGCGGCGGCGCTGTTGCACCTCGGGGAGCCAGTTGTGGCACAGGAAGAGGCTCAGCGATTCCTGAATGGGATCCGATCATTTTGGGTCGGGTCGGGCGCTCCCAGCGATGAAGTTATTACGCGCTGGCTGCTGCAAGCGCATCCCATCAGCATACGTTCACGTTGGGAAGCCCTGCGTCACGGCTTGCGTGGCGCAGGGCTTTCTGTCGAAGGTATTGCCCAGCTGTCCTAATCACGTAGTTTCAGGAACAGATGCTGATCGTGTAGTCGCCGATGCGTTCGGCATGCACCCGGAACTTTTCGTCTTCGGGGATGACCGGATCGATGCCGTTGAAGAGACGCTTGTAGAACGGCGGAAGCGGATAGGTCGCGCCCGGCTCATTGAGCAGGGCCTCGGAATCCGCAATCATCACCTTCGGCGGCAGGCGCACCAATATCGTCTCCTGGTCCGAAGAGACGAACTGGATCTGCTTGAAGCGTTCCGGCACCGTCGCAAACACCTGGGCCTTCGCGAGCTGCTCCTTGAATTCGTCCATGGTTGTCGGCAGCGGATACTCGTTGTCATCGTCGAGATAGTTGTTGCCGGTTGCCCAGGTCTTTACCAGTTTGCCCCAGCGCTCGTGGTTCGTCACTTGCAGTCTTTCGATCCTTGACATTGTTCAGTCCTCCGGGTTGCGTGAGGCGGAATAATTCCGACTCACAGAAATGCGGGCACGGCCTGTCGCAGATCGGCAATCTCGGCCGCGAATTCGACAAGCTGATCCATGCGTTCAATTTCGGGTACTTCTTCAAAGACATTTGTCGGGTAATATTCAGTGGAGAGCTCGGCGAGCGCTTCGGTAAGCGAGCCTGCGCCGCGTCCGGCAGGAAGCTCGTTATCTGCGAGCGCGCCGAAAATCACTTCCGAGACGATGATCGAGCCGAGCGGCCCGAGGCACAGGCCCTTGGCTTGCGGCTGCTGCATCGCTTCGAACAGGATGAAAAATGGAAGCGGCGGATCGTTTGCAATCGTTTCGATATCTTCGGAAGTCAACCCGCCATAGGCCGTCTCTGATGCCAGCCAGTCGCGGAGCTGGCTGACACGGTAGGGACGATCGGCAAGCAGCCGTGAAGCGCCAATGAGATGCGGCTGCCGGACCGCAATTTCGTCCACCAGCGCATTCACCGACCAGAGTCCGGCGATTGCCGCGCCGAGGAGGTCGCGATAGAGCAGGCCAACCCGGTTGGTCTGGTCGACGGCGGGAAATATCTGGTCATTGCCGAGCCCGTCGCTGAGATACGGACCGATACGCCGGCTGAAATTGGGTCTTGAACCCTTGATTTCAAAAAAGCGCGACCATCGCACGATCCATGTCGCATCGAGTGGCATGTTGACGGGATCGTTCGCCGAGGTCTTTTCCAGGGTCTTGTTCAGATCATGGGTGGCGAGATCATTGATGACGTATTCAGGCCGGACCATGGCGTGGCCGAAGCGGAATGCGCCGTGCGAGAATTCAAGGGGGATTTGCCAGCCGTCTCCGTCTTGCATGCTCCAATTGGCAAAGTCGCCTTTGGAATTCGTCAGTCTATCGATGAAGTTCGGGGTCTGGCCGCAATAGGCCGTGTAGATGGCTGGATGCATCACCCGCCGCATCAAGTCCTTGCGGATAATGTTGTGATAGATCAACGTCAGCGCGCCGCGCGCGCAGAGGAATCGTTTGTAGGCTGCACCAAGATTGGCGTTGGGACCGGCGGTGGGCTCGCCACGCCGAACAACGTCGATCAAGCCGTTGTGCAGCAGCGCGAACAACGCGGTCAATTGCGACATGATGGCGTGATCGTCGTTGCGGGGATCGGCGATCAGCGCCTCCGTCAGAGCAACACGCTTTCCTGCAATGCTGCGGTCGATCCCGGTGACATTCTCCGCCGGGGCCCGCGCGATATCGCGGAATGGACAGCCAGGCTCAACGCCTTTGTCTTTCCAGCGCATTCGCCCAAGCCGCAACTTGGTGCGCCGCTCATCATTTGGCGCGTCCTGCGCGTACACGAAGGGGGATCCGACGGGGCCGCTTCCGAACAGTGTTTCAAGCTTAAGAGCTGTGCGACGCGCATTCGCGGAGCCGGCACCAAGTCTCCCCGCAACCGAAAGCGGCATGGCGGAGTGAACGAGATCATGCGCGACAAACTGCAACATGTAGGTGTAGCCTGAGGGGATGTTGGGGTTTTCCCAGCGTTCGACCGATGCATCGCCATGAACTGGCCAGGGCAATTCGGCATCCATCCGCCGGGACAAGCGGTTCATCAACCCCCGAACTTTTGGCAGATGTGCCGGCGCGGCCAACGGGTCGATCCCATAAGCCGTGAATCGCTGCGAAGGACGGGGTGTGCCGAGAAAATGTCGAAACCCGGGAGGTGTTCCGTGACTGGGAACGGGGCCATCGATCGGAGCGGTTTCCCAAATCGCGAGGGCGGATGCTTCGGTTCCCTTCTGCACCGCCATTGAAAGGTCTCCCCGTTGTCAGATGTGAGACTGCCGAGCCAGCCGTGAAATTATCGTGATCTGGGGATCGAGCAGCGTGGTGCTTGTTGCCAGTGCGATGTGCAACATGGCTGAGAAATCACCTAACGCGCCAGGTGTGCTTTTGGCGCTAGCAGCTTGCGCGAATGCGGAAATTGATCTTCGCGAAGCCAAACGAGTACGAAAAATGTTCAATCCTTGATCGGGAAAGAAACACCAAAATTATCCGGTGCCGAACTGATGACGCAGCCCTTGTCGGTCTGCGCTTGCCGGCGTGGCAGGGCACGGAGGCTGGATCATGACGGCGTTCGCATCGTGACGCGTTATCGAATGCGGGCGCGTTCCGCGCTATCGCAAGTTTGCCGCCCGAAGTTGCACAACTCGAACGCGCTGCACGTTGTGCGGGCGATGCGGCGCGGGGTTTCACGTCAGAATGCTTTCCTGATCTTGAAGCTTGCGAGGTATTCGTCGGGCTTCGCCGGGTCGAATGATTTACCCATCACAGAGAACGACTTGTACGACGTTGCCGGTGTGCCATCGATTTCGGCAACGAGGCGCGAGCGGGTTCGCCGACTTCGTGGAAGATTTACTTTCTGGCTGCCGCCGGGGTGGTGCCGCAGCGCGCTCTTGAAGAGAGATTGCGCAGCACCTCTGCGGCTGCCTCCGGTCAGACGCTTCGCGGTAGCGCAGCTAAAGACATCGCGTTGCGATAGCCCTCGGTGTCGCGTCGTCCCGGTCGTCTTCCCGGAAAACTGGAAGCGACGGTCCTCCATTTCCTTATCGGCTTGAAATGGCTGCAAAAAAGTGAGATGAAACATATGTTTGTAACGGTCAATAATGAAACGTTTATTGCACCATACTCCAATGACTCGTCCGGTGCTCAATTAGGAAAAAGGCCCGACTTGCGCCGGGCCTTTTCGGAAGTCGTATCCGTTTTTATTTACCAGCGGCCTGACCCGAAGCTAAATCCGATGCTGGGGCCGCCATCGTAATAACCCGGACCGCTGCCGTAGTAGCCCGGATCGCCGTAGCCATAGTCGGGTTCCACGTATGCACGGCGCCGGCCATAAGCATACGAATCGTCGTAGTATCGTCGTTCAACGTAGCGTTGCCCACCAGTCCGATAACAACGGCCATCTTCTCTGCACACCAGTCGGACGTTTTCCAAGGTAGTCGGTTGTGAGATTGCGCTTCCCCGATTGAGAAGCGGCGCTGCCGATGCGCCCGTCGTAAACATCACGCCAGCGGCGACAAACAGAATTGTCTTTTTCATGATCTTCTCCATGACGTTGGAATTAGGTGAGGTCACCCTTTCTTCCTGTGAAACCAACACTCCGAAGGCAAGCATGTTCCGGTGAAGCGGCGTTAATCGCGATGAGTCCCTTCGTTACCAAATTAGGACAGTAGCAGATTCAACTTAGGACACTGGGGCTCAAATACGGACAGCACCCAGATTGACGGTTCTGTCCCAATTAGGCCACCCATCCTGACAAATTAGGACACTGTCGGGAACAAGTGGCCGATCCGACCTGGCGAAAGCAATGTGACGGGACGCTCACGTACTCGTGACGCTCGTCCGCATTTTGGCGGAGGCCGCGAAAGATCGTTCATGGGATTACTTATCGGCGCCGGCGACCATCCTTATTGTTAGGCCATCACCTGCTCGAGTCCGCGCTCACGTGTCGGCACGATATAAAAAGTATTTGGCGAACCGAATTCGTTTCGGTGCAGCTTTTCTCCGTCAAACCTGTGAGGCTGATATCCGATGCTACCAAGCAGCCCCGACACCGTTTCGGCGCTGGAATGTTCGTCATTTTCGATCAGAAGAATTGGCTTGACACGCGTTAGGGTCGACCAGGCACCTTGAAGGACCTTTGTCTCGTAGCCTTGCACATCAATCTTTATAAAGATGGGCGAGAGTGCATAGTCATCAAACGTCGTGAGCTCACACGGGAATTCAGCTAGTAAAACTAGCCGGTGGTCGAAGCCAATTATACGATCCCCAGAGAACCAGCTTCGTGCCGATACGCTGTCAAACGAAGCGAGTTCGTCAAAATAGGTTGCGCGGTATTTTGGAATAAACAGTGTCTGGCGCGAACGCTCTGCCGACAAACCTACATTGTAGATTGTAATTTGAGAGTTGCCTTCATACTTGGCTCTTGCTTTCTCAAACGTGATCGGATTTGGCTCGAAGGCAATGATTTGGCAGTCTCTATTGAATATCAAAAGGCTTTCAATGCTTTGGCCTCTATTGCATCCAATGTCACAAAGAACTTCGCCCGGATGCGTTTTCAAGAATTTAATGACGCGAAAGTCGTGCTCTACAGGCTTGTTCAGGACACGTCTCAATACGCTAGAGACCGCATAACGCACTTCTACCGTCCAGGGAAACAAAACCCCCAAACTTGCCGATAGACGCCTTCGAAGTAAAATCGTGTATTCCATAACCCGACCCTTTGGGCACTTCTGTCAAGTTTCGTGTCTGCCGGATCGTGCTTCATGATTTTCGAAATCGATTAACGAACGTTCGATGCGCCGGTCTTCCCCGACCAACGTGCGGGCTTGGCCAGGACGCCTCAGAATCGACTGATGAAGGGATGCTTCGGGGCTTCGATTGCGAGACCCACTCGTGTCGGAAGAAGTGTCGTCCCAGGAGCGACTCGGTTGAAAATGGATCGACTTTGGCCTGGATGAGAGCCGGCTCGAGCTCACCGCGTTGAATGGCCGCCCATATCGATAGCAGCCGGTCCGCCAGTCGTTCCGCTGTGGACGCATCGTCCGGCAACCGCTCCACCAGCGCGCCGCTCACGCCTTCCTGCACGACCAAATCGTATTGCGGCAACCGGATCGCGACGACAGGACGGCCGACCGAGAGAAGCTCGAGCAGGTAGCACGGCATCCCCTCGAAGAACGACGTCAGGATCCCGGCGTGGCACTGGGCGATGATCGCCGCAACCTGCGGCGGCGCGTTGTATCCGCGTAGCCGGGTGAAGCTGTCGATCAATCTGAACTCTGCAAAGCGGTTCGGATCGCTGGCGCCGACATAGTGGAATTCGAACTTGCCTCCAAGCCGGTCGTGGACCGTTCGAAGCGTGCGAAACATAGTGGGCGGATCTTTGAAGCCATCCAGGCGTCCCGCAAAAACAACACGAAAAACGCCATCCGTGTGGTCAAAAGCACATGTCTTGAACACCGTGGTGTCCACCGGAACGGGCATGAATTCGATCAACCGCGATGGGGCCGGCAGCTTCCGCTTTATCTTCGCCTCGATGTTGGGATTCACGCAAACGATGGCATCCGCCAATCGCAGCGCAGCCTCCTCCATCGTCCGGTGCACGAACCAGTACTTCTTGATGAGTGAGTCCATCGTGTCGCCCTTCGAACCCTCGCCATGAACGATCTGGATCGTCGGCCGCCCGAGAAGAAAGGGGATCACCGCGAATTCGAACCGCTGCAGTTCGATACTCGCAGGCGCCGGGCCGATCGCGCGTTGAATGCGGAATAGATTTTGCAGCAGGCCAACGCCAAAACGCGCGGTGAGTGACTTTTGCAGGCTTCTTGCCGCTTCGTGAATGTCCGTCTCCGGAAAGTGGATGACGGGAAGGAATTCGACGCGGCGGCCATCGATGTCCAGATTCATCAGTTCTCCCAGCTTGCAATCGCCGTATCCGTCGACGCCGACCATCAGCACCCGCCAGTTGCCCGGCGCGTGTTGCAACAGCAGGCGAACGTGGGTTTCGATTCCCCCAATCTTACCTCCGCGCGGATCGATAGGATGAATGAGACAAAGACAATGAGCGGCAGTAGTCCAGTTGTTGCGATATGGGATCTGATATTCCACCATGTCTGTTCTCGGGCGAGAGCCGTTGGCTTAAGAACCATTGGCTTCGAATGGGCACCAGTGTGGAAGAAGGTTGCGGGTCGATGAGGTATTTTAATGACTGAACGAGGGCTTATCCTGGTCAACCATCTGCTAGAGCCGCCGGGCCGAGTGACCGGCATCACCAGATTTCTTTTCGCGCTCCTCAATGAGCTTCTTCGCCGTCCCCTCCTTCGCTATGCGCTGGTGACTACTTGGAAGGCGCACGAGCTGCCGATCGCCCTGCAGCACGAAAATCTATCGGTGATCACGCTTCCTTATCGTCGATCCACTCCCCTTAACATTGCGGCGCAGATGACGCAGATCCGGCGTCTCATGCGTGAGCTCGGCGCCGCCCTGGAATTCAACAGCAATCCTCTCGGTTGCTTCCGGCCAGGCTGGCCGCGAGTGATCACCGTCCACGACCTCTATTTTGATGTCATGGGAGGACACTACCGGCGCCGGCACAGGCTGTGGTGGAAGCTTCTTTTCCCGCTCGCACTAGCGTCGTCGGACGCCGTGATCTGTGTATCGGAGGCGACACGCAACGATCTCGCAAAATTCCATCGAAGATTTGCAAAAAAGGCAACCGTCATTCATGAGGCCGGCGCCCTCATCGATGAAGCGGGCTCCGATCAGAGCGCAACAAGTTTCATCGCACCGTATGCGATTTATGTTGGTAACGTTTCGCCCAATAAGAACCCGGGAGCGCTGGTCGCCGCACTGAAAATTCTGGAGACGCGCGGCCGATCGGTGAAGGTCTATCATGTGGGGCGTGACGACGCATTCTTGCTCGCAAAAGCGCTCCAATCAGTTGCGCTTGCGTCGCCCGTTGAGACAGTAAGCGGCCTTTCGGACGAAGCGCTTGCCGCGGCGTATCGTGGTGCGAACTGCATGATTGCACCTTCCACATATGAAGGATTCTGCCTTCCCGTCATCGAGTCACAGGCATTGGGAAACCCGGTCGTCTGCTCGGACATACCCGTCTTTCGCGAGGTTGCGGGGGAAGGGGCGATGTTCTTCGATCCGTATGATCCCGAAGCCATTGCGGATTGCCTTGGCTCGATCATGCGCGACGCGGACCTGCGCGAGCGTCTGGCTGCTGCCGGCCGACGGAACGCAATGCGATTTTCGTGGAGCCGCGCAGCGGCCGAAGCCGAGGCTCTGTTCGTTCACATCATAAAAGGATCGACGAAAGGCTAGAAGGCGCATGGGTATGCGAACACGCGAAGCGAAACACCCGCTGCACGGCTCGGCCTGGTTCCAGAAGCGTGGGCAGGCAACCATCGACAATCAATTATCGGAGGATTTGAAGATTTTTCGGCCCCGCTCACACGCAAAGTATGTTCTCTTCGAAGCTCAACGCGGCGTTCAGGCCAATATGCCGCGTTTTCTGGAAGGAAATCTTCATTTTGCCATGACCCGATGGAGAATACGTGTCTTCTCACTTTCATCGTTGGTTTCGGGCGCCGGCCGGTGACCTGCGGAATAGAAGGGAGCATGAGAGATGGCAGATCAACCGTCGATCTTGGTGACGGGCGGCGCCGGTTATATTGGGTCGCATTGTTGCAAGGCGCTGTCTGAAGCAGGCCTTGTTCCGGTTTGCTTGGATAATTTCTCGACCGGACATCCGCACTTCGTCAAATGGGGCCCCGTTGTCAAGGACGACGTCTGCAACACCGAAGCGGTGTTGCAGACGCTCCGGCAGCACAACGTGGTTGCCGTGATGCATTTTGCCGCCTCAAGCGCGGTTGGCGAATCCGTCGCCAATCCAGAGAAATACTACACTAACAATGTGGTGGGGACATTGTCGGTGTTGCGCGCCATGCGCGAATACGGATGCGAGAAGATGGTGTTTTCAAGCACCGGCGCGGTGTACGGAGACGCGTCGACGGAGCCGATTTCTGAAACTGCGTTATGCGAGCCAGTCAACCCTTACGGCTCTTCCAAACTGACGATCGAGCGGATTCTTTTGGATTATCGGGCGGCCTATCAGATGCGCTCAATCTGCTTTCGCTACTTTAACGCGAGCGGTGCGGATTCGGCCGGCCATATTGGCGAACTGCGCGATCCCGAAACCCATCTGATTCCACGCGCGATGATGCGGCTGCAGGGACATGTCTCAGAGTTTGCGGTGTTCGGCATCGATTACGATACGCCAGATGGGACGGCGGTTCGCGACTTCATCCACGTAAGCGACCTTGCCGCGGCCCATGTCCTTGCAGTCCAGGTGCTGACCAATGGCCATCCCGGCGGCGTCTACAATCTCGGCACTGGCTTCGGCTATTCGGTCAAGGAAGTCCTCAATGCCATTGCGGCAGAGAGTGCGCGAGAGGTGCCGTTCGATGTCAGAGAGCGTCGTGCCGGCGATCCACCGGTCCTGGTTGCAAATCCGAAAGCGGCGGAACGCGAACTCGGGTTCAGGCCACGTTATTCGGATCTACGGACGATTATTAGCTCGGCCTGGAGGTGGCACCGCACGGCGCATCCGGCCAAAGCGGCTGAACTACGACGATGATGGAGCTTCTCTGAATGCAAGGTATATCAGCTAGCCGCATGCTACATTCACGTTGGTCCGCTTCGTACCGGCGATCGGCGCGTATCATATATACGGGCTATGCCCGGATAATTTGCTTTGAGGTGAGTAGGATTCCTGCCGGCTCGTCGCGGTTACATTGTCAGGCAATCAATACGTCATGCGAGGTCAGCGGCGTGATCACGCCGGCTAACGTAACGGACGCATCGTGGCCGAGGTCGATGACTGTATCCTGACCGACGACATGGACAGAAAGATGAGCAAAGTCGACTGCGACCGCCGTTTCGATCTGAATGATGTCGTGACCTGCCGCATCTCCGGGATTGAAATTGTTGATGACGTCATGCCCGGATGGCTGCTTGAATACGAATGTATCGCCGCCAGCGCTATTCATGACGTCGTTCGCCGTCGTTGAGGTCAATGTCACACCTGGCGCATAAGCCGTCATGGTGTGCGAGCCGTCGTTGTTGTCGAAGGTGGTCGCGAGCCTGTGTCCCGATGCGTCGATCACATCATGTCGCGCCGAATATGCCTGCCCGGTGATACCGTAGGTATCCAGGGTCTTGACGCCGCTGGCGTCGACGGTCTGCTTCAAGACGAGCGATCCATCAGCGCGAAAGTCTTCAATCAGCACGCTCTGCCCCGATGGATCGTTGACCACATGCTGGGAGGTGTAGTCCTTGCCGACGATGCCGTAACTGTAGATGTCGCGTGACCCATCGGCATGCCCCAGGGTTTCGATGGTCAGGGTATCGTCCGAAGCGTAACCGGACTGGACATAAGATCCGTCCTTCTGAATCACGGTATGCTGGACGATGTGGCCGAGGCTATCATATTGATCGAGCGACTTGACGCCGCTGGCGTCGACGGTCTGCTGCAAGGTCAGCGATCCATCGGCGCGAAAGTCTTGAATCAGCACGCTCTGCCCCGATGCATCGTTGACCACATGCTGGGAGGTGTAGTCCTCGCCGACGATGCCGGAACTGTAGATGTCGCGTGAGCCATCGGCATGCCCCAGGGTTTCGGTGGTCAGGGTACCGTCCGAAGCGTAACTGGATTCGGCATAAGATCCGTCCTTCTGAATCACGGCCTGCTGCGCGATGTGGCCGAGGCTGTTGTATTGATCGAGCGTCTTGACGCCGCTGGCGTCGACAACCTGCTTCAAGGCTAGCGATCCATCGGCGCGAAAGTCTTCAATCAGCACGCTATGCCCCGATGAATCGTTGACCACATGCTGGGAAGTGTAGTCCTCGCCAGCGATGTCGTAACTGTAGATGTCCCGCGAGCCATCGGCATGCCCCAGGGTTTCGGTGGTCAGAGTACCGTCCGAAGCGTAGCTGGACTGGTCATAAGATCCGTCCTTCTGAATCACGGTATGCTGGACGATGTGGCCGAGGCTATCATATTGATCGAGTGTCGTGACGCCGCTGGCGTCGACGGTCTGCTTCAAGGTTAGCGATCCATCGGCGCGAAAGTCTTCAATCAGCACACTATGCCCTGATGAATCGTTGACCACGTGCTGTGAGGTGTAGTCCTCGCCGGCGATGTCGTAACTGTAGATGTCCCGCGAGCCATCGGCATGCCCGATCGTCTCGCTGGTCTTGAATCCCGACGCATTGAACCTGAACTGATCGAACGAGCCATCGACATAACTCGTTGCGAACTGCGTGCGATAACCTGCGGCGTTATAATTGGCGCTATCGACCGAGCCGTCGCTGTTGACCGTCTGCCTGAAGGCGAGATCGCCGTTGGCAAAGAAGCGTTCGATCAGCGTGGTAACGCCACTGGCGCTGATGACGTCGAGCTCGGATGCGTAATCCTTGCCGGCAATTGCTGACGTGTAGATGTAGCGCGAGCCGTCGCTGAAAAGGTCGGGTAAGTTCGCCGCAAGATTGCTGGTGCTGATCGTGGTATCGGCAAACGTCAGGAGCTCAATATTTGTGAGGGTATCGATGCCGTCACGGCCTGCAATCTTGTCGGTTACAATAATGTCCTTCCCGACAACGCTGATGTTGTAGTCGCTGATATTGCCGGAGTATACTGCCGTATCGAGTCCGTCCCCGCCGTCGATGAAGTCGTTGCCAATGCCGCCGGTGATCACATCATTGCCGGCGCCGCCATAAATCACGTCGTTGTCAGTCGATGCCCCGAAAAACCAGTCCTGGTGATTTGACGTATCGAAGTGGATGGTATGGACATAGAGATCGAATGAGCCGGGCGAGCTTGCATTGGTGCCGTCGCCGGGAGCAAGGGCGACGCCGTTGATCGAAAAGTCCTTGATATGCAGCGCCCGTCCCGGCGTGGCATTCACCAGTTCGATATCGACGCTGGTGATCGCGTCCGGATTGTTAAAGCCCACCGTAAAGGTCTGGTAACCCGACGGGTCAGTCGCCGGCTTGAATTCGAACAATCCGGACACTGGCGTGCCGTTGACCAGAATCTGCGCCTGCGCACCGATGCCGCCGACGACCGAACCATAACCCGTCAGGGTGATGGTGGTGGTTGTGAGCTTACCGGCCACGGCGGGGCCGCCGATGATGACGTCGTTGCCGGCGCCGCCATGTATGACGTCATCGCCGAGCCCGGCGCTGATGGTGTTATTGCCCCGGCCGAGATCGATGATGTCGGCGACGGACGATCCAGTGACCGTGAGGCTGGGTACGGCCCCATCACCATGGAAATATTGCGAGACCACGGCCTCGGCCGGCTTTCCCATCACGGAATAGCCCGTGCTGGTGTACTGGTTGTTGAGATCGCATTGCCAGAGTTCGACGCCTTTCAGCCAACTGCCGCCCTGCGCGGTCCAGACTTGGAAAAAGGCGTTATAGGCGTCCGCCTGCGCGGCGGTATTGGGGGTGCCGCTAGCGGTCCATGAGCCCGGGGCGATCGCGGTGCCATCGATGCTGCGGTAGCCGACCTCGGTCATCAGGACCGGTTTGCCGTATTGCTCCGACAGCGAGTGGAGGAAATCGACCGGCGATTTGTATTCGAACGCGGCCGCAAAATAGGGGTTGATCGGTACCTCGCTCCAGGCGTGGACCAGATCCTGCACGGTCGGCGTATTGCTGGATGTCAGTGGTGGATAGGTATTCACACCGATGGTATCGACCTGATCCCAGAAGCAGACCTTGGAGGCCTCGTCCGTCGCGGCCGCGTAGGTCAGTTCGCCGTGATAGACTTGGCGAACGGCCGAGATCAGATCGGTCCAGTAGCCGCGATACTGCGGGCCCGACAGGCTGCTCATCTCATTGCCGATGGCAAAGGTCGCGACGCCGCCGGCCTGCGCGATCGAGGCGAGATGCACGATTTCGGCCTTGTAGGAGACAAAAAAGCTGCTGATGTCCGCCGGCGCCAGGCTGGATGTCGGAGTTCCGTCCAGCGCTGAAATTGCGGCTTTGAAGACCACCGACAGTCCCGCGGCTTGCGCGGCCTGAAAGCCCGCTAACAGACTTCCGTCACTTTCCGTCTTGGCGGGGTCGGCGATGACGGAGTTGGTGGTTCCGGTCTGGGTCCAGATGCGAGCCGTCAGCTCGATCGAATTCGATCCGAGCGACGCGATCGTCTGAAATGCCTGATTGGCGGCCGCGCTGGAGAATTGCCCGTTCCACTCGGACAATGCGCCGAAACCTTGAACGTCGAAGATATTTGCCACGCTTGAACTCCGTCTTTGCCTGACGGATATCCGAACTCCGTCTTTGCCTGACGGTCGTCGCGAAGCATTACTGAAACATTACATCCTCTTAAAATATTTTTGTTTCGCGAGAATCGTTTTTTGTTTCGCGAAAGTTTGAAGCTGTGTCAGTTCCGCAAAACGCGGAACCAAAACCCGAGTGATTTTTAATCTCTCTGAGGTTCCACGTTTGGAACTGCGCAAGATGATCAGCGACTTGCTCGGGGGATCGCTGTCCAACAACGAACAGCACCCGCGATTCCATTTTTGATTTCGCCCTCGTGTGAATCCATCCGACTCAGTTTTTGAGGAATGTGCTCTACCCACCGCGTTGGATGCAGCGCAGCGGCCCGGCAGAACGGGCATACTTTATGCATAAGCTTCCGCAATCAACGGAGGGATTTGCAGGCGGTGAAGCGAGTTGCCGTCGGTTCATTATCCGGTCACGGTCTCGGACGGCAAAATCTCGGGCGCGGATATTCCGGGCAACGTCGGGCGTGACGGACATGTGAGGGCTTCAATTGGAGGCGCGCGCTCACTGGCCGGAAACATTGGCCTTGCCCAGCCTCGTACACGCAGTCCTGTCCACATCGAGCATCGCAGATGCGCCGTCCGTACGCGTGTCAGTCAGGGGCAGAGACGGCGGAAGACTTGAGGCGTGACCGATCAAAAGGACATGCGTCCACCGACATAAGTCGGGAAAAGCGTCGACACCGAGCTGGACCCAGGCTGGAGCGGATTCGTCAAGCGCCTGCTTCCTTTGCGTAAAGAAGTTCGAGAACACGGACGCTGTGAAGATGTCGCCTCGGTGCTCCGTCGCGCCTAGCAGGGGCAGGTGCCAGATGCGATGGCCGAAATAGCGGAATTCTGGGAGGTCCGTGACGACCAGCACCCGCGAACCTGAAGGGACAGTCTCGAAAAGGCGGCTGATCGAATGCCGGAGTTCATGGACAGGCCGTAAACTCGCGATGACGACGAGGGGGCGCGCGAGTGCCAGCAGGACGAACGTCGCGCCGACGACGAGCCTCGCCCGCCCGGACCAGACCGTTCCATCGCGCCGCGTCAACTCGGTGCTGGCAATCAGCAGCAACCCGATGGGCTGTGCCAGCCGATAGTCGATGGCGTACACGCTAAACAGCCGCGAAGGAAGGACCACGTAAAGAACAGCCATCAAGATCAGACCGAACCTCTGTGACGGAGCAACCCTGAAGCGGCAAGTCGTAAATGGAAGGACGAGTGCCGCTGCGAAGGCAATGGCGATGCACAGTTCGAGGCCCGAACCTCGCACGTAAAACAGAGCCACGATCCCTGACACCTTGCCGTAGATCGTCCAGACGGTTTCGTGCGCCTCTGCCGGCGGGATATCCTGCGCAACGGCAAGAAAGGCCAGGACCGGTAAGAAAGGGACGCCCAATGCCAGGGCTCTTTTGGCATTCTCCTTCCAGTTCCAGTCCTGCCCTTCGAGAACGGACGGCAGACGTCCGGCTACGTAACAACCGTAGATCGCGGTGGGGAAGACGCTGCACATGACAGACAGAAGGCACAGGGCGGATCGTGCCACGATTTTTCCGGGGGAGCTCACGCCCGACGGTTCCGCGACATGACGTTCGGTGAGCGCAAGGTTCGCGAACATGATGGCCGTCCCCAACTCGTAATTCATGGCCCCCAAGCGGAAAATTCCGGACTGTATCAGGAACAGCGAGACAGCGCCAACAAGGAGAGACGTGCGGCCGAGGATGACAACACGCAACGCCTGTACCGTCGCGTATAGCAGCACGATAACGAGCATGACGAAGATCAGCACAGCATTTTCCACGCCGATCCACCCTCCGAAGAGCAAACCCCAGACATCCAGGGCCATGTTGGGAATGAGGACAGGCCTAAAGAAATAAAACGCGCTGGAAGACGGATCAGCGATCAGCTTGAGATTGATGGTGATCCGGGCGACGGCATTAGGGATGTCCGTGAGATAGACAGTGTAGCCCATCAGCGACGGAACGAGTGAGAAGAGAACCACTAACGCGTGTAACGAAAGGCGGTGACGGTCAATCCGAAATCGCTCGTACGCACTCGGACGCGCAACTGTCGCTCTGATACAACTCTTTCCCGCAGCCGTCATTTGTGTCGGCCGTATCCCAAAGTAGGATCCGCGATAGGTGCCACCCTTCTACGGCTACTTTTGCACGGGCCGGACCTGTGCTGGGGCATTTTGCTCGGCCGCTCAAGCCTGGAATTGCTTGAACGAGACTTTGGCTGGTGGCTGACGGATTTCGGTCTGGGTCTGATGGGCAGTTTTAAAAGTGGCAACAATTTCGTCGCGCGTCGGCGCGTCTCTTGCGGCCGGCTGCAAAGCCTGAGCGCTGGCGGTTGATTGAATTGCTGGCGTCGACTGACCGTTGCCAGACTGAGGCGCCGATATGCCAGCCAGCGATGCCATGGCGCTCGCAAAGAGTGCGATTGGATTTCCCACCGATAGAATCGCGAAACGATCGTTGCCGCCGTTACAACCAAAATACTCGCCTTGAGGTTTCGCGACGAGATAACTGCTCTGTTCCAAGCTTTCCCGATATCCAGCGGCTCGGGTTCTTCGGCATGATCGGAAAAAAAGAGGGGAATGGGCTCGTCCGGAGGGAAGCCGTCTTTCGTCGCCATCGGTGGCGTGGAGCAAAAAGATGGAAATTCAGAACCGCTTTCGTCAAACGCCTCGACAATCTGTTCGCTATATGGGGTGAGCCTCGTTTTCCGGGCCATGGTGAGTGCCTCCACGCTACAACGCAACAATTGGGCATCCTAGCATCAGCTTCTTATTGTTCTTGTTGACCAAGCACCCTGCTACCGAGGCCTAACAAGCGACAATCACCGGCACGATTTAGGAGAAATCTTGGATTCATTGGGGCGAGATCGCTTTGGCGATTTGCCTGGGGGGCAACGAGTGAGCGAGGCTCGGGCGTCGTCGGCTACAATGTGCAGGTCGCGGTCGACACCATGAACCATCTGATCGTGACGCACGAAGTGACGAATACCGGCTCGGATCGTTCACAACTGGCGAACGTGGCGCGGGAAGCCAACGCCGTTCTGCAAGTCCCCATTGCGTGCTGATCTCGAGCCAGGCCTTGCCCAGCATTCCGCACGATGACTCAGAGGCGGCCCCTGATCGACCAACAGGAAAAAATTGCTCAGATCGGCCGTGTCGGACTACATTGACCGGATCGTGGACCGTCGCGGGCTGCGTCA
>Ga0209526_10000553_pt1 | contig 24515 bp, 23 predicted proteins | sample JacPinW_OM2H0_M1_FD_188566 | JGI IMG/M metagenome (GOLD analysis project Ga0209526, IMG submission 188566) | Forest soil microbial communities from Algoma, Ontario, Canada - Jack Pine, Ontario site 1_JW_OM2H0_M1 (SPAdes) (version 2) | ecosystem: Environmental > Terrestrial > Soil > Boreal... | reverse complement strand
AGACGATTTTCGCCGCCTGACGAAGTTCTTGTTGAGCGCCGGCCGCGATTACTTTCTCTATCGGGATTTCCAATCACGCAACGTCATGTTGCGCGCCGGCAATCCATTTTTCTTGGATTATCAGGGCGGCCGCCAAGGCGCACTGCAATATGATATCGCTTCTCTTTTGTACGATGCCAAGGCCGATCTGCCGCCGGAGCTGCGCCAGCAATTGCTCGACCACTATATCGACCGGCTTGCCGGCTTCATCGAGCTCGAGCGCGAAGTATTCATCCAGCACTACTATGCCTACGTTTACGTCCGCATCATGCAGGCGCTGGGCGCTTATGGCTTTCGCGGCTTTTATGAGCGCAAAGCTCATTTTCTGCAAAGCGTACCGTACGCGCTGAAAAACCTGCGCTGGCTGCTTCATCATGTCCAGCTGCCCATCGCGCTGCCGACGCTGATGGACGCGTTCAAAAGTATGCTGGCCTCGGAGAAATTGCAGAGCCTGGCTTCCGAAGCAGAAAATCTGATCGTACGGATTTTCAGTTTTTCATTTCATCGGGATCCGCCCAAGGATGAGACCGGGCACGGCGGCGGGTTCATTTTCGATGGCCGCAGCCTCCCCAATCCCGGGCGCGAAAAGCGCTTCAAAACGCTCACGGGCAAAGACGCACCGGTGATCGACTATCTCAATCAGCAAGACAGCGTGCATCAGTTTCTCGCCAGCGTCATGTCCCTGGTCGATGCCAGCGTGAGCGATTATCAGCGTCGCGGCTTCAAGAATTTAATGGTGTCGTTCGGCTGCACCGGGGGCCAGCATCGCTCGGTGTATCTGTCGGAGCAATTGGCAAAGCGTTTGCGCGGCAGGAACGGGGTGGAGGTGGTGGTGCGACATCTGGGGTTGGAGAATCTGGCCAAATGAAAGCGATGATTTTGGCCGCCGGCCTGGGTACGCGTTTGCGGCCACTCACTGACCATCGCCCCAAGGCGCTGGTGAAAATCGCGGACCGCACCATGCTGGAGATCACACTCTCTCGCTTGCACGATTTTGGGATCCGCGAGGTGATTATCAACGTGCATCACTTTGCCAGCATGATTCTCGAGTATCTGAAGGCGAACAACAACTTCGGCATGCGTATCGAAGTCTCTTGCGAGGAGGTCTTGCTTGACACCGGCGGCGGCTTGAAAAAGGCCGCTCATTTTTTTCTCGAGCATGCCAACGGTTTGGAAGAGCCGTTCATTTTGCATAATGTCGATGTCATCAGCACAATTGACCTCCGACGCATGGTGCAATTTCATACTGACCATCAGGCTCTGGCTACCCTGGCGGTGCAAGACCGGGAGACGTCTCGATACCTGCTTTTCGACGAGCAGCTGCAGTTTTGTGGCCGACGATCCGGGCGCGATCAGAAAACGGAATTGGTTCGCTCTTCACAGCAAGTGGAGGGCCTGGCTTTTTCTGGAATCCACGTTATTTCTCCTCGCCTCTTTGCCCTGATCATTGAAGAAGGCGTTTTCTCCATCATCACCTCCTATCTGCATCTTGCGGCCCACGGCGAAAAAATCCTCGCCTTTCGGGCCGATGAATATTTATGGCGTGATCTCGGTAGGCCGAACGATGTGATCGAAGCCGCTCGGGATTTGAAGCAAAAAGCTCGTCTGTAGTACGCTCACCGCAGCCCAATGGTTTAGAAAAGGTCCGTCGCTCCTACCGCGCCGGGGAAAAATTAGACGCTCTTGGGCAGGAAAGATGGTCCGGCGTACATCCCGCATCAGCAGTGGCTAGGAAACACCCCCTGTCCGGCAACCGGGCTAGATACAACGGTGCCCATGGGCAACGATTGCTCGTTGCGCGGAATCCTTGACCGTTACTCGCAGTTGGCGTTGCGCTAGCGAAAACAGTCCCAAGGGGGCCCGGTCAAGTTGCTCGATCACGCCTCTCGCCCGCTGCGGCTGGAAGGTGAACTTGGCTACCAAAGTGATGCTGCGCGAGTTGTTGGCAGCGAACGAAGCGGCGCCCTGGGCTGGTCAGAGCCAACCCAGCAACCTCACGCGTGCCAATTGGATGATCAATGAACCGCGCTTCGCGATCAACTCGCCGCACGACGCTCAGGTAGACCCACATCAGATGCTCAATCCCCGCTTCGGCGATAGGCATGACGAGCGGATCTGGCAGGTAGACTGGTCGATATGCCCACGCCGGAAATGGCGACTTGGCCCATGGGTGAGTCGCGCGTACACAAATACCGAATGGAAAGGCGCCTCGGCCGGCCTGACCACCACTGCCTGCGGCCTTGCCGACATGAAGATTCGCTATTTTGCTTTGCCCGTAGAGGCGGAGCCTGGGTTGTAACGGACCAAGGTGTCTTCGGCCATCATGCCATTAGCAAAACGGACCAAGGTCGGCTTCGCAATCGCCTTCTGTGCGAAGGCGAGGGTTTCCCTGGTCGGGAGAGGCTGGCCAACAGGTTTGTTCTGACCTTGCACGCGAGGAGTAACCGAGCGCGCCTTATAACGGACCACGGTATCTTTGGCAACCAGGTCAGCTTCGCTGGAACGGTGACGGTTTGGCTCGACCATCGTCTTGGGGGCGGAGAGAAGCATCACCCTCGATTGTGTTCTCTGGAAGGGCACTTGTTGCTGGACCCCTTCCGAGGACAGCGTGAGCCCGCCAGGTAAAGGGGAGAGGCGATGGAACGAGGCCCCCAGGAGCAGGGACAGGACTGCCGTCGGTGCGACCGCCGTGGCGGTCCTCCAGAAGATTTTGTGGCTTCCAGTCCCAACGGCGCTAGACCGGCGTTGGGCGCCATGGCGGTTATACGTGCGGCGTTTCCATAATCGCCTTTCCGCGAACTCACGTACCACAACTAGCAGCCTCCTCGTTCGCCAACGGTTCCTAAGCCGCAGCGACGGAGTGCGGGGCTGGTCACTTCGAATTAGCCTCGATTTTTCATGTATCTGAGTTGCAACTTCCGAACTAGCGTCCGCTTGCGCCGCTGCAAGCACGGGTTCTGGCGGTAGCACAGGACCGGACTTCAGCTCGGGACTCGGCGCTGTCACCTGACTCGAGCGCACGTTTTGGGGGACCGCCTTGGCTGAGAGAGACCCGCAATCAGCCTTTGGTAGGTTCACTAACCGGCTGGCATTGTGCTGCTGCAGCATACAAGCAGCAGCCAGGAGCCGCTGGAAACTGTCCTCGTCCAGAACTGGCTTGTCCCACGTGATGGCTGGTTCTTGCTTCACATCTCACGTCGGTGCGTAATTCCGAATCGGCGCGGGCAAGAAGCCGGTTCGGCGCACAGCCCATTTTAGATGCGCCTCCGCCTACCGCGCAACGCGTTGGGCACAATTAATGGCGCCAGCTCGACCGCGTAATCGGCACTCCGCGGCCCGAGGCTGGGATTTGTGCTGCAGGTACTCGAGCGAGTGGCGGTCTACAACTGTGGCAAAAGCGATACGAAGGTGTAGCGAAACTCGCCCAGCGATTCGACATACCCACGGCTGAATTTTTCATGGCGCAGCAAAGGTGGCCAGTCCGGGAGGATCACGTCACCAGAAGTTCCTTACGCGGGCACGGTGCGGCTCGGCACCGTCCGAGACAAAGACTTCGGCGGGCTGCAGATGGATGGTACCACTCCGGACCGCCGAGCATTCCGGAAGCTAGGCCCGGGTAACTTGACCGGCGAGGTAGTGCCTTATCGTCGAGCTGAGGTTGTAATCGTTTGTCGGAGAGCAATGAAAAACCATTGGCGTATTGGTGGCGGCCGAGAAACGCTGTTTGTGGTGTTGGTGGTCTGCTCCTGGGGCAATTGCGGGTTTGAGGCTATAATTCCGGTGCCAATGATGAGGCTGGCCAACCTGGACCCTTGCGCTGTAGCGCTGTGTTATAAATCTCGCACATGACGAGCATTCGCCAAGGGTCGATCCGTTTGTTCCGGGTCGCGGGGATTGATTTGTTTTTGCATTGGTCCTGGTTTCTGGTGGCGGCGTTTGAAATCGGCGACCGAGCGAAAAGTTATTCCTCTCTCACCTGGAACGTGCTGGAGTACCTGGCGCTGTTCCTTATTGTGATGCTTCATGAGTATGGCCACGCGCTGGCCTGCCGACAGGTTGGCGGAACGGCGAATCAGATCGTGCTCTGGCCTCTCGGCGGGGTGGCGTATGTGGATCCACCGCCCCGGCCAGGTGCCACACTCTGGAGCATCGCAGCGGGGCCGTTGGTGAATGTGGCACTCCTTCCCCTCTTGTCGATGCTCGTCACATTGAACCGATCGTTGGGGTGGGCGGAGACCATGCCCAATGCCCACGCGTTGCTGCGGGCGGTCTGGTTCATTAACCTGGGCTTGCTGATTTTCAACATGCTGCCAATCTATCCTCTGGATGGCGGTCAGGTGCTCCGATCCCTGCTCTGGTTTGTGGTGGGACGCGCCCGCAGCTTGATGGTGGCCACAATTATTGGTCTTGCGGGCGTGGCGGCGTTCATCATCCTCGCCTTGTGGACGCAATCGGTCTGGTTTGGCGTCCTCTCCGTGTTCATGCTAATGAACTGCTGGAGAGGACTGCGACAAGCGCAAGCGTTGTCGCGGTTGGCCAAGTTGCCGCGTCACCACGGGTTTGCGTGTCCGAGGTGCAAAGCAGCGCCACCTGTGGGAGGCTTTTGGATGTGCGGACAGTGCAGGACGTCATTCGACACCTTCCAAACGCAAGCCGTCTGTCCGAACTGCGCGGCCCCGTTTGCTGTGACGAAGTGTTTGGACTGCGGCGGAGTGCACCCCATGGGGGAGTGGACTATTCCCGCCCTTGCGCCTTCGAGGTTGTAAATACGTGTTCTGGATCGGATCGCGTCGGCGAAGCAAAAGACGCACGGTACTGCCCCAAATTCGGATCAATACGCATCCGTTCGATAAGGCCAGAAAGCCATTCGATCCGGCTCGGGCACAACCAGGTAACGTGATAGGCCGGACCGCATATCCGCAACAAGATGTTGCGGGAGGAATAACACTACTTGCAGTGTAACGCCCGCATAGGGTCTGCCCTCACCGCGCGGGCAATCCGGGGCAAAACGCCGTACTCAAAGAGTGAGAAGATGACAAGATCGAGGCGCGGGAAATGGCTGAGCAGGTTCGGTCGTCCCCTCTGGGGAGAGGAATGGCTCTTGAGCTGCCTTTTAATAGGACTCTTCCATGACATGCACACGATCACTCATGGATTGCGGAGAGCGCGTCGAGCCTTGGAATAGTCGCCAGCGCGGCTCGTCCAGTTGCTCGCCAACGTTCCGCCCGCCCAGAACAACCCAAGCAGAAAAAATAACTTTCCCTTCGGGATGCCCGAGTGCCACGCCCAGAGCGTGAACAGGGTGGGGATAACGGCGGAAGACGTCACTCCCGCAGACCACATAATCGCTATGGCAATCGGGTGAGCCCTTCGCATGGAGGTCTTCTCCGTCTGCACTCCAAAAAAAGGAAGATGTTCGAACAGCCACCGGAGGCCGGGGGGCCAGCCCTCTGGATTCCCGGTTCCGCCGACCGTGTAGAAAGCGAAGCGAATGCCAAGAATTCGTCCGACGACCCAATGGGCGATGGCATGGCAGCAGAAATAGAGGAGAACCCATCCCACGCCCATGGCGACGACCGCAGCGGCGCTCGAGTGTGCTGATCGCGCCGCAGCGAGGGCAAGATAAGCAGCTATAACCCCAGCAATCTGCACCGCATTTCCCACTATGATCGAAAGGCGGCCAAAGATTTTGCGTCTCGGAGGCAGGTCTAACCCCGTTCATGTTTGCGATCAACTGCCGGAGCCGCATTATAGAAAGCCAACCAGTGTTTCACAACTTCTATTGCGCTGACGCACGGACATTGTGCAGTTCGAGCAGGAGTGGTGAATATTGCCTGCAGAATCAATCGGTGCCCTGCGGGGTGTGCTTGGGCAGCGCGGCGCAGACTCGTGATCGCCTGAGGGAGAGGACGCGAAAGGCCACGGCTTGCAGGATCCACCCAGACCCGAAGCTTCTGTCCCGTACACGGTGACCGAAACGGGACGACGTGGAATCATGGGTGAGGACGGGGGGAACTCCGGCTCCATGCTCACGGTCATTCGCCGCGCGTTTTCGAATGTTGCCGTCACTGTGACTGGATCAGTTGAGAGTCTCTTGAAACGATCGTACTACCGAGGTCCGCAGTTCGCACCTTTATGCTCGGGGTGTTTGCGGTTACTATCTGGAGAGTTATGAGAGCTCCTGCCAGAGGTTTGTCGGTTCCTGATTTCCGTGTTCTATTTGAGTCTGCTCCTGGTTTGTATCTCGTCCTCACACCCGACTTGAACATCGTGGCGGCCAGTGACGCTTATCTGAACTCTACGATGACGAAACGCGAGAACATCCTGGGTCGGGGCCTGTTTGAGGTCTTTCCCGACAATCCCGGCGATCCGAAGGCCGAGGGAGTGCGAAACCTGAGAGCCTCTCTTGATCGGGTGTTGCGGAATCGGGCTGCGGATACGATGCCCGTGCAAAAGTATGACATTCGCCGTCCCGAGACTGAGGGTGGAGGATTTGAAGAGAGGTATTGGAGCCCAGTTAACTCACCCGTCGTAGGAGAAGATCAGCAGGTCGTCTACATTATTCATCGCGTGGAAGACGTCACCGAGTTTGTACAGCTGCAGCAAGCGGGAAGCGAGCAGCACGGCCTTGCCGAAGAAATGCGCACCCGTGTCGAACAAATGGAAGCCGAGGTTTACCTACGCGCGCGCCAACTTGCCGAGGCCAATCGACAGCGGTTGGAATCCATTGGAAGATTGGCGGGCGGCGTCGCCCACGATTTCAATAATCTGCTCAGCGTCGTCCTGGGTCATGCAAAACTCCTGAAGGAACGCCTTGCAGAAGGGGGTCCCTTCTGGAACGGACTTGGACAGATCGAGCAAGCCGCGGAGAGCGCAGCGGCTTTGACTCGCCAATTGTTGGCCTACAGCCGGCAGCAGGTTCTCCAACCCCGGGTTCTAGACCTCAACAAAGTGGTCGCTGGAATTGATCCGCTGATCCGACGGCTGATCGGCGAGCATATTCACTTTCAGACGATCCTTGATCCTCAGCTGGCGCGTGTCAAAGCCGATCCCGGCCAAGTCGAGCAGGTGATCATGAATTTGGCAATCAACGCTCGTGACGCGATGCCCGAGGGCGGAAAGCTGATCGTCGAAACCTCGAATGTAGAAGTGGACGAGGTATATCGGCAGCAGCGGCCCATGGTTGCGCTCGGGTCCTACGTGATGCTCTCCGTGGCGGACACGGGAATCGGTATCAACAAAGATATCAAGGCGCGGATTTTCGAACCGTTCTTTACCACGAAAGCGAGAGGCAAAGGCGCCGGTCTCGGCTTGGCGACTGTGTATGGAATTGTGAAGCAGAGTGGGGGTTACATTTGGGTCTACAGCGAGCCCGGCATGGGCACGACCTTTAAAGTTTACTTGTCACGAACGGAAGAGGAGATAAAGCCCCTGGTCCCCAAAATCGAAGTACGGGCGGCGGGAGGTTCGGAAACAATTCTTCTAGTGGAAGATCAACCCAGCCTTCGGGAACTCGCTCAGATAATGCTCGAACAAGACGGTTACAAGGTATTGCCCGCGGAGAGTCCCGCCCAGGCCTTGGAAATAGCCGAAGCCCACGCTGGCGCAATACACCTCCTCCTTACCGATGTTGTCTTACCTGGGATGAACGGGCGAGTTCTAGCCGAGCAGCTCGCCAAGGTTCGGCCAGAGGTTAAGGTCCTATTCGTTTCCGGCTACACGGAAAATGTTATCGCCCATCAGGGAGAACTAGATCCCGGGACGCACTTTTTGGAGAAACCATTTTCCCATGAGACCCTGAGCGGTAAGCTCCGTGCTGTTCTGGATGAGTCGGACCGAACCTAGCCCAAGCAGCAGAAGAAATGCGGGCACGTTACCCTGTCGATTCTGTGAGTGGGTGCAGCGTGATAGCTAGGAAGCATCGATCGCGGGCTGAAATGAGTACGAATCCCAAACTGTGACGGCTGCTGCCAGCACAGTTGATCCGTTCTGCTATGTCGACTACGCAACCAGTCACGATCTCGACCCAACCGCCGAGCACTGCGGACCAGACCACGAAGTTGCACTCAGGACGCCTGGTGTGTCTCGATATCTTCCGCGGGCTCGCTGTTGCTGGCATGATCCTCGTCGACAATCCCGGCAGCGATGACAAGGCCTACTGGGCCATCACACACGCGGAATGGAATGGCTGGACCCCGGCTGACTTCATCTTCCCCTCGTTCTTGTTTCTCGTCGGCGTTTCCATGGTGTTCTCGTTCTCGGCCCGGCTCCGGCGCGGCGAGTCGCGACAACAGATCTTGTTTCACGCATTCAAGAGGAGCTTGATTCTTATCGCCATCGGGCTCTTGGTCAATGCCTCCCCCCTGGTCGGGCTGGATGTGCATAGCTGGCGGTTCGAAGGAGTGACGCAGCGGATTGCGCTCTGCTACTTTGCCGCAGCCATTCTTGTATTGTGGTCACACCGCCGCGGGCAACTGATCGCGATCGTCGCGTGTCTGTTGGGCTATTGGGCCATCATGCGTTTCGTGCCCGTGCCCGGTTTGGGCCTGCCCGGACATGAAATCCCGTTTATGGACCCGGATCGCAACCTCGTAGCGTGGCTGGACCGCAAACTATTTATGGGACGTCTTTACAATGGGACCCACGACCCGGAAGGCATCCTCAGCACCATCCCGGCCATTGCAACAACTTTAATCGGAGTGGTGACCGGCCACTGGCTGCGCTCGGAAACCAGCTCTGGCACAAAAGCGATTCGCATGTTGCTTTTCGGTATTCTCGCTTTGATCGCCGGTGAGACCTGGAACCTGTGGTTCCCCATTAACAAAAATCTTTGGACCAGCTCGTTCGTGCTCTTCAGTGCCGGCTTCGCTCTGGTGTTGCTGGCTTTCCTGTACTGGCTGTTGGAAATCAAACGGTGGCGCGGTACCTGGACTGTGCCAATTCTAGTCTTCGGGATGAATGCGATTGCAGCATTCGTCGCCGACTCGCTGGTGTACGGACCCGGATACAGCTTCACTGTAAAAGGAGAGAATGGAGCTTCGATCCCTTGGCACGAGGCCGCGAATGCTCGCCTGGCATCGCTCGGTGGTAGCCCGGCAAATGCTTCCCTTCTGTATTCCGCGGGCGCAGTGCTGTTTTGCTGGATCCTGCTGTGGTTTCTCTGGCGGAAACGGATTTTCATCAAGCTCTAGTCGTCCCGCGGCTCGGGGAGAGCGTGGCGATTGCGGGCTCGCAGAGTGCGTAAGTTGCCACGTTGCATGCTGAGCTGGCAATGTCATACACCCGAAGGTGGATCGAATGCGCCTAACTCTTGTGACCTAGGGTGGCCCGAGCGACCAGATTTGTGGCATTGGAGACACGGGGTAGCCGCGCTGGTATCCCGGGCATGAATCTCGCGCCTGGTTCTGGAAGGGAGATGGAGTAGCTGTTTTTTGGGAGGTCTTCGGTCTTCATGAGCATAATGCGACTCATGCCGGAGAAGACTGGTCAATTGTGATCAGAGGCGCAGTGGAAGGGCATGAAATGCGACCCAGCCGCGCGTTAGCAGGCAGATACCGGGCGAAGCGTGGAAAGATTCATTTTCCAGATCCTATATTTTTAGATCACCGTTTCTCTGAACGGCGCAATTAGGGCGGCTCGGTCCACTGGACCTTCGGCCCATGAACCACGTCTGCAAAACCTTGGTACCTGACCTCGGTTAGCGTTGCGCTGCTTTCGCGCGGTAGAACTCCTGCAACACGAAGAAGGCCTTTTTCTTCTCACCTATCTCCGACACTAGCCCCTTGCGATTATAGAAATCCTGGATGCCGGCCAGAGGCCGTCGCGGCGAGCGAAAGTCCATGAGAATCCATGGGCTCATCCCGCGGAGGAATGGAATCTCACGCAACATGGTGATCTGGTGGCGGTAGAGATTCTCCTGGTATTCCTCGGTAAATCGCTGATCAATGGCGCCGTGCAGCCCGTACTTTGCGTCTGCACCGAACTCGGAGAGAATCATGGGCTTGCGATAAGGGTTTGTCCATTTTGTGGTGTCGGCATCTTCCGGTTTACCACTGTACCAGCCTATGTACTCATTCACCCCTAAAACATCCAAATCAGCTCCAAGTGGATCGTCGACCGCGATTGTTCCTCGTTCCATGTGGACGGTGTTCATGGCAGCCGTCGTCAATCGACTGGGGTCGAGCCTGCGTGCTATCGCAATCAGATCGCGCAAGAATGCGAGTCGCTCGGGTGTGGACGGTGTTTCATTTGCAACTGACCACAATACGATCGATGCTCGGTTTCGGTCGCGGGTAATCATCTCGGAAAGTTGCTGCTTGGCAGTCGCAAGCGTTGTGGGATCGGTGAAGTCAACCACCCAGTAAACAGGAATCTCCGACCACACGAGCATCCCCATCTGGTCCGCGAGACGCGTCATATGTTCGTTGTGGGGATAGTGCGCCAGTCGAACGAAGTTGCAGTTCAGTTCTTTGGCCCAGCTAAGCAAGGTCGCGCCGTCTTTTTCCGAATAGGCACGGCCGGACCTGAACGGTGCTTCCTCGTGGATCGTCACGCCGCGTAGGAAGACCGGCTTTCCGTTCAACAATATGTCCTGGCCACGCACCTCGACCGTACGAAATCCGATCTGCTCGCGGACCTGGTCACCTGCACCTTCGATCTCGACTTCATAGAGCTTTGGACTTTCCGGAGACCAGAGCTGCAATCCAATCGCGCTAAACGCGATATCGGCACGTCCAGACTCGTCGGTATCAAACGACCGTTCGAGCTTCAGTTCTGGAATCCGCACCGTAATGTGCTGCCGTCCCTCAGCATCGCTCACTTGAGCCCATCCGACGATTTGGTCGGTCGTTCCACGCTTCAGTTGAATCGAGTAGTCTTGCACGAACTTGGTCGGCACCTCAACCAGCGCCACGTCACGCGTGAGCCCACCGTAATTCCACCAGTCGGTGCTCAATGCTGGAACCCCCGAACGCTTGCGCTGGTTGTTTACTTGGATGACGGCGAAATTGGAGCCGGGATGTAACAACTTGCCCACCTCGCAATCAAATGGGGTGAATCCGCCCTCGTGGTCGCAGGCAAACTCACCGTTGACCCACACACGGGCCATATAGTTCGCGGCCCCGGTGTGTAGGAACACCCGCATGTTCGGTTTTGGCTGATAGTCGAATGAGCGCTTGTACCACACCGTTCCCTCATAGAAAAAGAGGCGGGGATCCTGGGAATTCCAGTCTCCGGGTACCCACAAGCTCTCTGACTTGTCAAAGTCGTACTCGATGAGTTCCGACGGGCTCTGTGGTTTCGCGTTGCGAAAGTAACCATTGCGCTGGATCTGATTCCGGGACGTGAACAGCCCGCTGTCATATGGATCGATAATGATCTTCCATTCGCCGTTCAAGTTTAGGGTCTGGCGCCCCACGCTATCGGTGATCAAGGGGGCGTTTTGCGCGAGCGCTGTGGTCACTGTAATCAGCAGCGAGAGAGCAGTGAGGACTCGTTTCATGCAGCACAATAGTAAATGCATGGCATCGATCGCCAGAGTGCACGCAACGGTGCGCCCACGGGGGCGGCAAGACTCGATTGCTGGCAGGAAGGACTGGTTTCCTTCAGCTATCTCGAACACGGCGCGGGGATACAGTTTTTTTGAGTGGGCATTTCGGCCTTTCCGGAGAAGCGCGTATACAGGCCAAATGGCATCCTGGATGCTTTGGGGATTCTTTCGTCATGCCAGCGTCCACGGTGAAAGGTTTTGGCAACGGGTGGGAGATGTGGCGAAAATGCCTGCTCCCCAAGCGCCCATTCCCGTTTTCCGGTCGAGTTATTCTGCATATTTAAGCCCGCACTATATCGGAGCCAACCCCGTCGTGGGTGCAGATCGCAGCTGGGCCAGTGCCTCGACTGTCATTTTCGCCAGCAGATCTAAGTGGCGAATGTGATTGTCGTCGAAAGCATGGGCGGTGCCAGAAAACACCTCCAATATGCCGACCGCCTTCGCGCGATCAAGTAAAGGCACCGCGATCATCGATCGAGCGCCAAGCTGCTGGCAGGCCGCACGATCAACTCGTGGGTCCGTCTCCGTGTCGTCGCAGAATAGAATCCGGCCTTTCCGCACACACATTCCGGAAAACCCGAATTGTTGGTCCAAACGCATTCCGAGATCGGGAGCAGTTCCCTGTGCGGCCAAGCAAACCATTTCCTTGCCTCCACTCAAGGCTACCGCTGCGCCCGTACCCCCAGTAGCCAATAAAGCGCGCTCCAGCACACGGCTTAGTAAATCCTCCACTTCAAGTGGCCAAAGGTCGATGTCGTCGTTCTTGACGGTCAAATACGATTGTGATCGAAGCGGCCATTTCATTGCACGCCTCCGGCTGGTCGAGACAAATGGAAATCGTCGAAGGGCTACAGGGATTCGCGCACGGACAGAAGCCTTTACATGTTCTCCTCGTTCCGGTCAACATAATTTTTTGTGCTTTGCTTTGAGGCGAATGCGCAACTATCCACAAGCCGGTGCCAGGAAATTGTGCGACCGCAACCTCGGTTTGGGCGAAAGCACGACTGGTCCTGACACTTACAATACATGCGGGTTTTCCATCAAATGCACCCTGTGGATATCTCTCAAACGGCGCTTAAAAGCTGTTCATTCTAATGCGCTCTACAACCGGGGCTATGGGCCAGGAAATGCCACTGTGCCCATGGGCATGCAATTACTTGATGCGTGAAATCATTAGCTCCAAAACAAAGCTTCGCGCGGAAAACCTTCGCCGAAGCCGTCGGTCTTCGTTACTCTCGTGCATATTCGAAATGTGCATGCGTCATGTCGGCAGAAACATGATCTGCGCCTACGCTTGGCTTGATTGCCGGTCAATATTGTCTACGCCGCGATCGAGGGCGTCGGTCTAGTCACTTGACGTACGTCTTCGATCTGGGGACATTGTTCCGGACAACCGATCGAGGCAGATGCGATATCGCCCGAGCGTCGCGAGTGACTTCTCTGTCCTCGTTGTGCTCCATCGAGAGCGGAGAATTGAAACAGTCAGGTTTGGGGCGCGCCAACTGCTAAAGACGTTCGGGGGTCATCGAGGAGAAACACGATGAAGAAAATGCTAGCTCTGCTTTAACTCGCATGTCTGTCGGGCCGCTAGTCCACGGGACCGTGTGAGCAATCAGACAACGAATGAGATTAGGTACTCGGTGCTGCTGGGTAGAGCTGTTGCCCTGAAGCTTCTTCCGGCATGGATTTGCCGATGAAAGGGCTCGGAAGAGGTTCCGCCAGGAGGCCTTAACTCTCTCCAAACTGAGTCCATCCCAACATCGCGACAGTCTCTGATTTCGACACTCAGGGCATTTAGGCCTTCCGGGTGATCGAGCACCTGGACGGTATCACTCTCGGGGAGAGGCTCACCATAGGGCCTGTGCCAGAGAAGGAAGCGCTCGCCCCCGGGCATCCAGGTCGCCACCGCCTTAGTGGAGACAAGCAGGGAATCTCCTCTGCGATCTCAACCCTGGCAACATCATGGTGGCCCCGAATGGACAGCTGAAGCTCCTCGATTTCGGACTTGGCGAAAACGGCTCCGAATGAGTGGGACCGCGACAAAGAGTCTGACCGAAATGCATAGGATTGCAGGACGCTGCCGTACATGTCCCCGGAGCAATTGCGGGGTGAAGGGCCCCGATTCCCGCGACGACATTTATTCAGCGGGTACGGTGCTGTGTAAGATGGCCATTAGGCGGCGATCCTTTAAAGCCAGATTTTGTGAGGACTGCGGCAGAGGATATTTTCCGATGATCGTGAACTTTGCTGAGCGCGCGCACAACCACAACTGGGAACTGGACCCAGTCACGCGATCCTTGCTCGATACCGATTTCTACAAGCTGTTAATGCTGCAGTTTATCTGGAAGCATTACCCGAAGACGCCTGTGTCGTTCTCCCTGCTCAACCGCTCCACTTCGGTGCGTCTGGCAGACATGTTCAGTTCCGAGGAGCTTGCCGAGCAGATGGAGCACGTCCGAAGCCTCCGGTTTCGAAAGTCCGAACTGATCTGGCTGGCCGGTAACACTTTCTATGGTCAACGCGGAATCTTTGAACCGGCGTTCCTTGGATGGTTGGAACGGGATTTCAGATTGTCGGACTATGAACTTTCGGTCCAGGATGGCCAGTTCGATCTCTCCTTCGACGGCTTGTGGACCGATACGACCATGTGGGAACTCTATTCGCTCTCTATCCTCGACGAGCTGAAGACCAGAGCCAATCTGAAGAGGCTGAGCGAATTCGGTCTTGACATCTTGTACGCGAGGGCAAAGACGAAGCTGTGGGGCAAGATCGAGCAACTGCGCGGCGTTCCCGATCTCACCGTGGCAGACTTCGGAACCCGGCGTCGCCACAGCTTCTTATGGCAGGAATACGTGGTCGACGCCATGGCGGCAAATCTCGGCAGTGGCTTTACCGGAACCTCGAACGCCTTCCTCGCCCATAAACACGACCTGGAAGCTATTGGAACGAATGCGCATGAGATTCCCATGGTCCTCGCCGCATTGGCACCCGATGACCGTGCCCTGAAAGCTTCTCAGTACCGCGTCCTTGAGATGTGGCAGAAGACCTACGAAGGCGCGCTCCGGATTATGCTGCCGGACACCTTTGGAACAACGCAGTTCCTGGCGGATGCGCCGGACTGGACGGCAGACTGGACGGGTCAACGCATTGACAGCAAGGATCCCTATATCGCAGGTGACGAATATGTCGAATGGTTGAAGGTGCGCGGTCGAGATCCACAGGACAAGCTAATCATCGCCTCGGACGCACTCGACGTCGATGAGATACTCGGCCTACATGCCTATTTTGGTGGAACTCAGCCGAGCGGCACGACTGTCAGTGATTTCCGTACTGCAACCGATTTCCTGGATCGACGAAAGTGGATCCCTGGCCGGCGTATTCGGTTCAGTGCAGGGTGGGGTACTCTGCTTACCAACGATTTCCGCGGCTGCGATCCCGGCGGCGGTAGCCGGTTTGACCCGATCAGCCTGATTTGTAAGGTATCCAATGTCGAAGGCCGACCGGCGGTCAAGCTCTCCGACAACTACGCCAAAGCGCTCGGCCCGACCCCCGAGATCGAACGTTACCGGCGCGTGTTCGGCACGGCCGGAATCACCAACACTCCACTTATCGCATGAGCCGCACTCCGGCCCGTACTCTGTTCGTGATTCTGCGCTTCCTCCAAGTCGCGGAACCCAACAAGTCGCGGAACCCAACAGGTTAAGTTATGCCGCCTGTTTCTTTGCACGTCGTGTTGCGCAAATTGCGACCCTCGGAACGCCATTCAGAGTCCGGCCAACGGCACCGCAGATGGCGTCCGCATCCGCAGAGTAAAAAATCCGACACGACTGGACAAGAGCCAGCGCTCTCTCGATACTTCTACTCCGCAAGAAGTGAATTAAGCATCTGCGCTAGCTTTGACTTCTGGCGGAAGTTTGCCGACGAGTTTTCACTATCCGCCAAGCGCGCGAGTTGGTGAGCCAAGACCTCGACCGCGGCGTCTCGCGGCAGATAAATCGCATCCTGCGGAAGCAACAACTCCCAAATGTTCTGGTCTCGCCGTCGAAGGGACCACGTCTGTATTTCCTGCCGCTTTCTCAGGTTGGCTTGTCCCCCAGCCACGGAGACGGGCGCTGTGATCCGCACCTCTGCCCGTCCTTGGTCGCCGTGGAGCTTGACTGCCCTGACTTCAAGTCGGTTGAATACGATCAGAGATTGGGCGAGTTTGAACACGTCCGCCTCACGGAGGCCTTCGGGGTTAAGGCTGAATGCTAGTAGGAGGGCCTGGGTGATTTCCTCGGGTTGGGGCCGTGCCGAGTTGATGACTTGCACCCCCGCAAGCTTGATGTTCCCAGGGTTCACATCAACCGATGACCTCGTCTCGGTGTTCACCAAGGCGTCCAAGGAAGCGCGCGTCAAACTGGGAGTCCCTTCCTCACTCCCCCTGCCCTCTGTCGCTGCGGATTTCACGTAACGATAAAAGCGAGGCCCCCCGAGATCTTTCCAGTATGACGAGGAATAGGGCTCCACCCCTAGCCCGGAACGCAATGCACTGAAAAAGGTGTTTTGCGAGGGATTCACCACAATCCCCACATGCCCCGGCCACACCACGAGATCCCCAGGTTGAGGGCTCATCACCAGCTGAAATTCGTCGACTCCATTGTAGAGGTCGGAGGAACTTACGTAGGAGTAGGGCAAGCCGGCGCGCCCATAAATGGTATGCACCAGGTGGGAGCAATCAGACTTGAAGCGGCCGCGACCACGGGACTCCAGGGCAGCGCCAATAACGGACAACCCCTCACTCGGACTTAGCAGAAAGGACTGCGAGAGACTCTCGTGCAGGGATGTGTTCGCCCTGCTCGCCGACTGCCCATTCGCCGGGCCTGCCTGCTTTTGAAGTTTCCGTTGCGCGGCGAACGTAGCTGGAACCAGAACACATAGCAACACCAGCAACGCACCGTTTGCCTTGGAACGCATAGTTACCCATTCTGATGCGGCTCCCCTAGGCGGCGCAGGTTACCGCAGTGCTACGACAGCCGCACCTCAATTTGCAACCTTTTGGATGCACCTGCGGACCGCTCTGGCTTCTTACCTCCGTACTGGAAGGGTCCGCATTTCCGGGTCGTGCCTTGTCCGTCGGCACGATCGCGGTCGCTGCGTCCGCCCGAACCGCAAACTACTCAAGCTGCGGTTGTTGCCAGTTCGCGCCTCTGCGTTGCCCGGTTGAAAGTTTGCACGGTTGAAGACATTGAACGCTTCCGGGCGGAACTGCAGACGAAATTTGGCGGAAATTCTGAAATTCTTGAAAATTGAAGTGTCGGCCGCCCAATAGCCGGCACAAACGCATTTCGGCCAAGACTTCTCAGGCAGCCCAAACCCTCCGCAGAGAAGGAGTCGGTGGGCAAGGTCGCAACCGTCAGCCCGCTCGGAGTGCGTGGCATGGACATTGTCAGCGATCGCGTTGGGCCGATCATCGTTGCCTGAAAGTATAGCGCTCAAGCGGTAGTCAGGGTCTGCTACATCTCGACACTGCGATTGCAAAGTCGCAATTGTTGTATCGATGCGTGCACGACGAGCAATTTTTGGACGACGAGACTGTGGCTCTTCCCATCGCTGCGACAAATGGCGTGCAGTCTCATCACGGACTGGACGACAACGACCAGGCATTTCCCTGGTTCAACCAGGCAGACGAAGGGTGCAACCATTGGCTGGTCTGGCTCAACCGTGATCCGCGCTGGGACCGCTTTGCGCTTCGATTCCGGTTTCGTGAGCTGGAGAAGCGCGTCGACTACCCGGTTAGTTTGAAACCGCCGGACGGAACATCTTTGCAGATCACGACTACGAAGAGGGGGGTGCTGCTGCTCTTTTCAGGCTTTCAGCCGCGCTTGTCGAGCGCCCAGGAGCCAGAATACGGATTTTCTCAGCGGTGATCAGTAACTGTCCGCATTGGGACAACGTCTACGTTCCGCGTCCACCCGGGTTCCCGGCTGCTCCGCGTCAGTTGTACCTAAAATGCGCCATTAAAAGGCGCTACCGGCATAAAAACGAAATTACTTGAGCTCGCGTATCATGGTGAGAAACAAATGCGCCTGCTGTTCGAAATTTTCGGCCAAACTCTACGCACTTTGTGGACGCACAAGCTGCGTTCATTTCTGACCATGTTCGGCATCGCTTGGGGGGTAGGCTCGTTACTCCTGCTGGTGGGTCTTGGCGAAGGATTTCGTTCCGGAAATCGGAAGCAGTTCGACGAACTGGGCGAGAACGTGATGTTTATCTGGTCCGGCCGAGCGCCGGCCATCGGAGGAAGTTTCACCGGCCTGCGACAGTACTACCTCACCTATAAAGACTACCAGGATATCCTCTCGGAGTGCCCCGACGTGGGGGCGGCTGCGCCGGTCATATCGCGGGGCGACGTTCGTGCGGTAAGCGATTTTTTCCAGAGCAGCGGGCAATTGATGGGAGTACCGGCCTACTTCAATGAGATCCGCTATTTGCCACTCTCAGGGGGCCGTTGGCTGAACCAGTTTGATGACAGCCAGAAGCGTGCGGTTGTTATCTTGGGCGATGAAGCCCGTCGGGTACTATTTTCCGGGAGGCCCTCGATTGGCAGTACGGTCTTGTTGAACGGAATCCGCTTTCAAGTGATCGGTACGTTGAAAAAGATCGGGCACGGGGACAACAATACTTTGAACCTTAGAATTTTCATTCCCTTCAATACTATGCGCGAGGATTTTCCTGCGTTAAACGTTGGAGAGGTGGATGATGCCATTACCTTCATTAACTATCAGCCGACATCTCGAAACACGCACGAAGCAGCGAAACTGGAAGTGCACAAGGTCATCGCTCGCAACCATGGGTTCGACTATCGGATTCCTGACACGTTCGACGAATGGGATACGGTCAAAACCGTGGACCAGATAGGTAAGATTTTCGACGCGATGAATCTGTTTCTGGGCAGTGTCGGCATGGTGACGCTGGCATTGGGGGCGATCGGCATCATTAACATCATGCTCGTGGCCGTCGCCGATCGCACCCAGGAGATCGGTCTGCGCAAGGCCTTGGGCGCTACCAACCGAAGCATCATGTTCCAATTTTTCATCGAAGGGGCCTTTCTCACCTTATTGAGTGGAGGCCTTGGTATGGGAGGGGCTGCGGCTTTGATGGGTGCTTTGTCCTTTTTGCCCTCACCTCCAGGATGGGATACTCCCAAGCTGGTGCCATCGACCGCGGTGTTGGCCATCGGGTCGCTTGCCATCGCGGGGGTTATCGCCGGCCTCTATCCGGCACGCAAGGCGGCAATTCTGCAACCCGTTGAGGCACTGCGAAAGGAGTAGGAGGCGCGATGAAGCGCGATCTGTTGCAACAAGCCTACGGAGCTATGCGCCATGACATGCGTAAGACGCTGCTCACGATGCTGGGCATGGCGTGGGGCATAGCGACGGTTGTTCTGCTGCTGGCCTACGGGCAGGGTTTCGGCAACGCCATTGAGAATATCTTTCAAAGTTTCGGGGCTACGGCGGTGGGTGTATTCCCGGGCCGCACTTCGCAACAGGCCGGCGGCAACAAGGCCGGGGTGCAGATTCGTTTCACTAATGACGATGCTGAATTGTTGCGCAATGTCGTTCCTTTGGCACGTCACATCTCGCGTCAGGCAGACAAGCAAGCCACAGTTCAAAACGAAGCGCGATCTTTTTCATTTCCCGTGACGGGCACGGATTCGTCCATCCAAAGCATCTGGAATCTCCAGGTGGATGAGGGCCGCTTTCTCAACGATAGGGACAATCTGGGTCATAGCCTTGTCACCGTCGTTGGCTCGGAGGCCAAAGACAAACTCTTCTCCGGCATGCCCGCAGTGGGCGAATCGATTCGCCTTAATGGGATTGCCTTTCAAGTAGTCGGCGTGCTTCAGGCTCGCATGCAGGAAGGGGACAATGATGATAACCGCGTTATTTATATCCCCTTCAATTCGATGGACGTCCTCCAGGATAATCACTACTTCAGTGGAATTTGGCTGGATTCTCAAGGGCTCGACCATGCCAAGCTCACAAAGAGCATCCGAGATGCTCTAGCCCTGGCCCACAACTTTAAGCCCGACGATGAGCGGGCCGTCTTTATCTTTGACGCCCAGAAACAGCTCTCCCAATTCGGCATTATCGATCTGGGGTTGAAAGTATTGTTGGCCTTCATCGGCACGATTACGCTGGGTATAGGGGGCGTCGGCTTGATGAATATCATGCTGGTTTCGGTGACGCAGCGTACTCGTGAAATCGGAGTCGAGAAGGCTTTGGGCGCGCGCAAACGCGACATTCTTTTCCAGTTCTTGGCTGAGGCGATGGCGATTACGGCGGTGGGTGGAGTGTTCGGAATTCTGCTTTCTTACATAGTCTCGCTATCGGTGGGGAGACTTACTTTATATAGTGCCATGGCTTCGCACGCAGAGGCTGGCGACATCCACCTGATCGTTGCTCCGAAGATTCTCTTTATTGCTACCGCGATTCTTGCCCTGGTCGGCATCGGTAGCGGCATGTTCCCAGCGGTCCGCGCCGCGAATCTCGATCCCATCGAGGCGTTGCGCTACGAATAGGCCTGTTGTCGTTGCGAGGAGGCGACGCCGGACAAAGCGCAACCCTGGACGGAGGCGGTCTGAAGCGGAAAGCCTGACCGGAACTGTGTCCGGAGTACTGAGAGCCAACCCACCGGAGGAGCCATGGAGCGAACGGTGACGGCGGCAGTGTACGCGTGCCATCGCCCGAACTGACTGCGTGACCGGCAGCTCCATGAAGATCAGTCTTCGCTTGCAGCGGACCCGAGAAATCTCGCCGTCCGGGATGATAGATGATAGAGGAAGATGTAGGAACAGGACTGGGCCACGGATTGAGACACCGGTGTAGTCGCGAAAGGGGGCCGGTAAGCGCGACACAGTTTTCCGGCCGGGACTAAGACGAGAAATTGTCAGGTTTATCCGCCCGGTGCGGCTGAAGGCAGAGGGATCACAACGCGGACGCAGAGACTGTAAAAGGAACTGTGTAGACGGTATGCAGAATCCCCAATGGCTTGAATGGGCTCGGCGTTTTCAGGCTCTTGCACAAAATGGACTTGCCTACTGCCAAGACCCCTATGACCGGGAACGATATACGGAGATACAGCGCCTCGCTGCCGAAATGATGGCAAAGGGTGTAGGCCTGCCGGACGCTACACCACTTGTCGACCTCTTCAAGAACGAGGTGGGCTATGCGACGCCGAAGATTGATATACGCGCAGCTGTTTTTGATCGGGACCGAGTATTGCTTGTGAGAGAGCGGCAAGATGGCCTTTGGACGTTACCTGGTGGGTGGGCAGATGTCGGAGACGCTCCCAGCTTCGCAGCCGTTCGTGAAGTGAAGGAGGAGTCTGGATACGAAGTAGTCGTCAAGAAACTGGCCGCGGTCTATGATCGGGATAAGCATGGGCATCCCCCAATGCCATACCATATCTACAAACTCTTCTTCATGTGTGTGCTTTGCGGTGGGGAGGCGGAAAATACCCTGGAAACGAGCGGCGTCGAGTTTTTCAAGGAGGATGAACTTCCGCCGTTGTCGCTGCCACGGGTTACTCCCGCTCAGATGAAACACATGTTTGGCCATTATCGAAATCCTGAATGGTCGACTTCTTTCGACTAAAACAGACTCGACTTGATTTGAAGCGCACACATGACCCCGACCTGCAACCGGCTAGCCCGCTGTCGAAGTGCGCACTCGCGAGCCACGCATCTCGCTCGACCAGGTTATGGGCGTGTGGTCGGCCAACCCGAAACTGGAATCTCACCGATACCTTCTGTGTAGCCCGCCCCGCCCGGAGTTACGCCAGATGCCCCCACAGATCAGCGCCACCTCCTATCAACAGCAGTGGAAGATACCCGCCGCCGGGTATGGGAATGCACACCGGGCAACAAGCCCTGTCTCCAGAGGGATTGTGTTTTCCATTCCGGGTGGCACGAATTCCGGGCCGAGCAGGGCTCGTTGCTGGCGAATGCACTCGACATGGTGAGCACCGAGAGAGGGGAGTGACTTCCGCATCGAGGGTACTGATCTGTTGGCGAACCAGGGAAGTGAGGGCAGTAGGATCACCTTCGGTGCGGAGTTGGAGCGTCGCTCGAAGAGGCTGTGCGGTGCGGACAAATAGTCAAGTATCTATTTCCTTTCAACCAGGAATTCCGCATCGACCACACAAACGATTCAGTTCGAACACGTGGTCTGCGAGGTCACGCATGGCTGCGTGATCCCGGTTAGGGAAGAACACGGGCACCAGGACTAGCGCTCTTCCTCGTGCCCTCAGTAAGCAGTATCGTTAATGCTTTAGCTCGAGCGCCTCGTGCAATATCGGCTCAGGATTGCGGCTGATGGCGGAAGAAGCCTGGGGACCAAGTTGCCGCTCCAATTCTTTGCGGACTCGGCTCGCTGCAGCTACTTCCTGATCGTTGGAATCGGAAGACAACAACGCCTGGGACTTGAGCAGACTCGCATAGACAAAACGTGCAGGGAAGCCTGCGCCTCGCAAGAACATCGCGTACGTGTACCAATCGACAGCCTCGCTGTGGTGGTCGTCGAGTCCAACATCGAGCTGAAGTGCCCTCTGATAGAGCGGCAGCGTCTTGGTGGTTTGGCCGAGTCTCGCCTGCAGTGAAGCCTCCGCCACGTCGGCAAAGCTCTCTAGCTTCCTTTCCCCCGTTTGCGCCGCGAGGTTGCGCGCCATTTTGTAGTACCGCAATGCCAAGTCGGGGTGATTGGCCCGGGTGTTGCAATCTGCCAGCTTCAGCGCCACGCTGATTAGTTTGGCCGCAGGCGGGAGGTTGGATGCAGGCCGTTGCACCACCTTCGTGAGGAAGGCTTCGTAGTGACCGATTGCAGCCTCGAGCTTGCCTTGCTTCTCCAACTCTGGGGCTAAATAGAGATCGGCGTCGGCCCGCGACGGGTCGAGCATCAGAGCCTTCTGCCAGCTCAGCGCGGCTTCATCGCCATGTCCGAATTGCTGGGCGAGGATGCCATGATTTACCAGCAGAGCTGCATCCCTGGGCGCGAGTTTGAGCCAACTGCCGGTGAGCTGATATGCCTCATCGAGCCGTTTCTCTTGGGTTAGGTATCTCAGCCATGCATCGCGCGGGGCTGGATCGGCTGGGTTGGCCTTGATCGCGTATTGCCAGGCAGCGACAGAGTCCTGGGGATTGCCCTCCTGCAGAGCCTGGCGCGCCAGGCGCATCTCAAGTGGTGTGTCGTAAGGAGCCAGTGACGCCGCGCGCTTCAAATCGGCCAGATTGCTACTGTGCAGGGCGAAGTAATAATGCACTTGATCGACACAACCCCACACCAGCAGTGCTGAAGCTGTTCCCACTCGCAGAGCGTGTGCGGCGGAGCTCGGCCCCGCCAGCCAACGTAATGCCGTGATCGTCCTGCTCCCCGCCTCAATCGCGCCTTCAGCAAGCTGTGTGCGTGAATTTACCAACAAGGCGGCGATACGTCCGTCCCGCAATTTCCAGATCGCACCATCAAGGATGAAGTGGTGAATGTTCACCAGGGCGGTGAAAACCAAGAAACTCCGCGTGAAATCAAAATGGAAAATGAGGCTTGAGAGCCAGGGGCCGGGAATGAAGAGTGCAATGCCCCCGACAATGAGAATCGTGAAATAAATAAAGGGACGCCAAGGCCGATCCGGTGTTGTCGCTGCTTCTCGCTTGGCGTAGTAACTGGTGATCCAGAGGTATTGCGCGGAGTGCATTACGGCGAGAACGCCTGTGCTATAGCGGCTCTGCGGAACTTGGAATCGTTCCAGCAACGAAAGCAGTGTGGGGACCAAGAACCAGACGCACTGAGTGGAAAAGAGGGTAAGCGACGGGACCATTCTGCGGAGGCTGGCCGGCGAGGTAAGCCGGGACAGGCCGAAAGCGGAGCAGGCCACAAATGCGATGGCGAGGACGACCTGGGCTCGCCAGCTTATCGCCTCGGGGATGTTGAGCGAGACGAACAGAGGATCGGCAGAATGTCCGGTGTGGAAGTTCAACAGCAAGACTGCGTATGAGATCAGGAATGCTGCGTAAAGGACACGCCGCTCGAGGGATGTGGGCTGGGCGCCGGCCCGCCGGGCAAACATCATGAACAGGCCGTAGTTCTGCCCGCTATAGTGCCAGGGGCTCGCCGTGAGATATACGGTAAAAATCCAAGGCAGAGCACGAAACCAGAGGTGCGACAAAATCACAGTCAGCGCCACAAGCAGCGTGATGTGGACCGTAAAGATCCGGTATTTCTTAAAATCCTCCGTCGTGTGATAGGCGCGATAAAGGGTCGCCATGTAATGCGGATAATTGAAGAACAACGCAAGGACGTAGAAAACGATGGACCACGTGAGTGTGCTGGCAGCAGTAGAGAAGTAGGTGAGTAGTAACAACGGAACCGACCACGCGCCGCATCCCACGACTAAATCCAACCATGGGTGATAGATCCAGACGGCCGCACCACGGCTCGCATTTTGCTGGGTTCCGGGCATAGTCACTCGGAAGTGCGTCAACGGCACGCAGCTGCCATTCTTTAGGATTGTAGGTGGACCTTCCTCAGCGTTGGATATCCAGAAGGGTTCGGCCAGAAGTAACCTGTTGTCACGAACCAGCGAGGTCATCGGAGATTTCCTTTTCGACTTCAAAAACGCCCAGCATTGTCCCCCGTTTTGCCTCCTGTGCGTTGCTTGAACCGACTTCCATCTGAGCCGCCAGTCCGGCAACCGCCTGGAACTCGATGTTCCCGTGCCGAAGCAGTGGGGAACTGGTTTCAGCCAGCGCTCAGTGATCGTGGAGCTCAGGATTCCGATGGGCTCCGATATCGACGTACACTCCGGAAATGGATCTGTCATCGTAAAGGGCGTTAAGGGTAGCCTGGGCATACACACCGATGACGGCAAGATTGAGGCACTCGGCATTATCGGG